>ENA-ORSQ01000625-ORSQ01000625.1-human-gut-metagenome-genome-assembly--contig:-NODE-625-length-22667-cov-3.437157_pt1 | contig 22667 bp, 10 predicted proteins | sample MGYA00241900_ERZ509164 | MGnify/ENA primary metagenome ERZ509164 (study PRJEB26280, sample SAMEA2338807) | human gut metagenome | biome: human gut; feature: human-associated habitat; material: faeces...
AGAAAGCCCTGTTTGAGGATGTAAATATTAAATTTACAGAAGGAAATTGTTATGGATTGATCGGTGCAAATGGTGCCGGCAAATCTACATTTTTAAAAATACTTACCGGAGAGATCGAACCAAGTAAAGGAGACATCATTATTACTCCTGGTCAGCGACTTTCTTTCTTGAAGCAGGATCATTTCCAGTATGATGAGTTTGTTGCACTTGATACTGTTATAATGGGTAACCAAGAGTTATATAATATAATGAAAGAAAAAAATGAAATATATGCTAAACCAGATTTTTCTGAAGAAGATGGAATGAAGGCTGCAAAATTAGAGGAAAAATTTGCAGAATTAGATGGCTGGAATGCTGAGTCTGATGCGGCTATTTTATTAAATGATGTTGGAATTGATGCAGAGAAACATTATAAATATATGAGAGAACTTGAAGCAAAAGAAAAGGTTAAAGTCCTTTTGGCACAGGCTTTATTTGGCAATCCAGATATTTTATTATTGGACGAGCCAACAAATGATTTGGATTTGAAAACAATAAATTGGTTAGAGGAATTTTTAATTAATTTTGAAAATACCGTAATTGTTGTTTCACATGATAGATATTTTTTAAATAAAGTTTGTACAAATATTGCAGATGTTGATTATGGTAAGATAAAGGTATTCCCTGGAAACTATGATTTCTGGTATGAGTCTAGTCAATTATTGCAAAAGCAAATGAGAGAGCAGAATAAGAAGAAGGAAGAGAAAATAAAGGAATTACAAGCATTTATTGCAAGGTTTAGTGCTAATGCTTCTAAGTCTAAACAAGCTACTTCAAGAAAGAAATCATTGGAAAAAATTCAATTAGATGAGATTGTACCATCTAATAGAAAATATCCTTATATAGATTTTAAACCAGATAGAATGCCAGGAAATGAAATTTTACAAGTTAAAAATATTTCTAAAACAGTCAATGGAGAAAAGATTTTAAATAATGTGTCCTTCACTGTAAAGCCAAATGATAAAATTGCAATCGTGGCTGATAACGAAAATGCGAAGACTGTTCTTTTCCAAATAATTGCCGGCGAGATGGAGCCTGATGAAGGTAAAATTATATGGGGAACTACTATTACAAATAATTATTTCCCAAAGGATAATAATTATTTATTCCAAAGCGACCTGTCAATAACTGATTGGCTTAGACAATATTCTAAAGATCCAGATGAGACTTATGTAAGAAGCTTTTTAGGAAGAATGTTATTCTCTGGAGAGGAAGCTTTGAAGGCTGTAAACGTATTGTCTGGAGGGGAGAAGGTTAGATGTGTTCTTGCTAAGATGATGCTTTCTGGAGCAAATTTCTTAATTATGGATGAGCCAACAAACCATTTGGATATGGAAAGTATTACCGCCTTGAATGACGGAATGGTTAAATTCCCTGGAAATATGATATTTACATCTCATGACCATCAATTAATGCAAACTGTTGCAAATAGAATTATTGATATAAAAGAGAATGACGTTATAGATAGAGAAGTATCGTATGATGAATACCTAGGTATTGAATAAAAAATTATAAAATTTTGAGATACAATTTTATTAAATAAAAAAGTTAATTTATTTAAATTTGAAATAGTATTGATAAAAAGAGTCTTTATTGGATAGCAATTTAGATTCTTTTTTATTGTTCGCTTTAATTTTAGAAAATATTGTGATATATTAAGGAAAACTTGATGAGGAAAGAGGTAGAATAATGGGTAAAATATCGGAAATTATAGCAGATGAATTGGGTGTGAAAAAGAGCCAAGTTGATAGTACCATAAAATTGATTGATGATGGAAATACTATTCCATTTATTGCGAGATACAGAAAGGAAGCAACAGGAGGTCTTTCGGACGAGCAGTTAAGAAATCTTGGAGAGAGACTTACATATTTAAGAAATTTAGAGGAGAGAAAGCAGGAAGTTATTAAATCTATTGATTCACAAGGAAAACTTACTGATGAAATTGTGAAGAATTTGGAACAAAGCAAGACTCTTGCAGATGTAGAAGATATTTATAGACCTTATAAGCAAAAGAAGAGAACCAGAGCCACTATTGCCAAGGAAAAAGGTTTGGACGAACTTGCAAAAATAATATTAAGGCAAGATTCGAGTGTAGATATTGATGAAGTAGCCAAGAGCTTTATTAATGAAGAAAAAGGTGTAAATGCTGAAGAAGACGCCAGGAGTGGAGCATTAGATATTATTGCAGAGGCCATTTCGGATGAGCCAAAATATAGAAAACAAATTAAACAAATTTGTTACAGAGATGGAATTATAACAACAAAAGCAGCTAAACCAGAGGAAAAATCGAGTTATGAAATGTATTATGATTTTGCTGAAAAGGTTAACAGAATTCCAAGCCATAGAATATTGGCAATTAATAGAGGCGAAAAAGAAGAGTTTTTGAAAGTAAAAATAGAAAAGCCTACTGAAAAAATATTGGAATTAATTGAAAATGATATAATTAAGGATAGAAATAGCCAATATGTAAATTTATTGACGGCTTGTGTTGAAGATAGTTTTTCAAGATTAATTGAGCCATCAATAGATAGAGAAATTAGGTCAGATTTAACGGAAAAGGCCGAAGAGCAAGCAATAAAGGTTTTTGGAAAAAATGCCAAACAATTATTGCTAACTAGTCCGATAAAAGGCAAAACAGTTATTGGATTTGATCCAGCCTACAGAACTGGCTGTAAGATTGCTGTAATTGATGAAACTGGTAAGGTACTTGATACTACAATAGTATATCCTACAGAGCCACAGAATGATGTTGAAGGAGCTAAAAAAGAATTAACAAAATTAATTGCAAAATATAATGTAGATATGTTTGCAATTGGAAATGGAACGGCCTCAAGGGAATCAGAGCAATTTGTATCTGATTTAATTGCCGAGATTAAAGAAAAATATAATAAAGATTTAGTTTACGTAATTGTATCTGAGGCAGGCGCTTCTGTATATTCTGCATCAAAACTTGCAACAGAAGAATATCCAGATATTAATGTTTCTCTAAGAGGAGCAATCTCAATTGCACGTAGACTTCAGGACCCATTGGCAGAGCTTGTAAAGATAGACCCAAAGGCCATTGGTGTGGGACAATATCAACATGATGTAAATCAAAAGAACTTAGAGCAGAGTTTAACTGGCGTTGTAGAAGATGCTGTAAATAGCGTAGGCGTAGACATAAATACAGCCACACCATCACTTTTAGCATATGTATCTGGAATTAACAATGGTATTGCTAAGAATATTGTAAAATATAGGGAAGAGAATGGAAAGTTAAAAGAAAGAAAAGAGCTTTTAAAAGTTCCAAAGCTTGGAAAGGTTGCATATGAGCAATGTGCAGGTTTCATAAGAGTTCCAGATGGAAAAAATCCATTAGAAATTACAGGAGTTCATCCAGAGAGTTACAGTGTTGCAGAAAATTTATTAAGTAAGATTGGATATAAATTAAATGATTTAACAAATAAAGAAAAATTTGTAGAGATTAAGTCTGAGCTTGCTGAATTAAATAACAGTAAAAATATTAAAGAACTAGCAGCAGAGTTAAATGTTGGTGAACCAACTTTGCAAGATATTATAAATGAGTTGATGAAACCGGGAAGAGATCCAAGAGAAGAGATGCCTAAGCCTATTTTAAGGGCAGATGTACTTAAGTTTGAAGACTTAAGAGATGGCATGATTTTAACTGGAACTGTAAGAAATGTAACTGATTTCGGTGCTTTTGTAGATGTTGGAGTAAAGCATGATGGATTAGTACATATTTCAGAAATGAGTGAAAATTATGTAAAAAATCCTTCTGATGTTGTATCGGTTGGCGATGTAGTAAAAGTACAAGTAATTGGAATAGACCAAGAAAGACAAAAAGTAAAATTAAGTATGAAAATAAAATAACAAATAAAGAAAAATTCATATTTCGTAAAGCCTCGACACGTTATACATTGCCGGGGCTTATTCGTATAAAAAAGAGGATTAGAAAGTTTTTTATATATTTATAAAAAATAAAGATGTATTAGGGTATGAATAATATTAAAAAATAAAAGCTTCAATATACTGAAGCTTTTTAACATAATTACTGTTTATTTGTATTTTTCTTGTATTTCACGTATTAAGTCAAAATCGTTATTCATTATATCAAGGAAAACTTTTGCTATGTTTGGATCAAACTGCGTACCAGAACATCTTTCTATTTCTGCTCTAACTACATCTATAGGCAATGAATCTCTATAAGATCTTTTTGAAGTCATAGCATCGAAAGTGTCGGCAACTGCAGCAATTCTAGCTACATAAGGAATATCATCTCCAACTAATTGACTAGGGTAGCCACGTCCATCATAACGCTCATGATGATGTTTTACAATAGGCAATATATCTGTGAAAATTGCTGCATCACCTAACATATGCACGCCAATCATTGGATGATTTTTTATTTGAGAATATTCTTCATCACTTAATTTTGATTCTTTCAAAAGAATACTATCTGGAATTCCTATTTTACCAATATCATGGAATAAGCCACCAATTTTTAGAATGTGAAGAGTTTTCTCGTCTAATCCTAATTTCTTTCCAATCAAAACAGAATATTCAGAGACTCTATCAGAATGACCTCTTGTATAAGGATCTTTTGCTTCAACAGTTTGACGAAGTATTCCAATTGTATCTAGATAAGCTCTCTCAAGTTCTTCATTTTTATCGTGTAATTGTTTATTTATTGTTTTTATTGTATTCATTTGTTCAATTGATTTTATTCCTGACTCAATCAATAATAATAATTGATCAAATTTATCACTTTTTTCACAATATCCTTGAATCTCCAACCTTTTAATTGTTTCAAGAGGTGGAGCTAAATCCTTATGACCTGTAAGCAATAAGATATATAAATCTTTATTAAACTTTCGTATTTCTTCTACAACTTCATCACCGTGAATTGGGTCCATCATAAAGTCAAGAATCATCATATCAAAATGCTCATTACGCACACGTTCAATAGCTTCCAATGGATTTGTTAAACCAGTGAAATCATAACCTGAACGTTTTAAAAAAATAGATAGTGAGTCAACAATACCTTGTTCGTCATCGACAACGATAATTTTGTAACCATTTGACTCTGCTGTTATCATGTTTTTTCTCATAATAGATACCTCAAAAATAAAATTACTGATGCTATTATAATAATAAAAAAATAAAAATGCAATAAATTATGAAAAATTTATTGCAAAGGAAGTATTACATTAAAGGTTGTACCTTTATTTACTTCTGTTTCAAATGTTATATCTCCATTAAAATGACCTTTTATTGTAGAGTAAGACATAAACATTCCAAGTCCAGTACCATTTTTTCCTTTGGTAGTTATCATTGTGTTAAATAATTTGTCTTGTACTTCTTTTGTCATTCCACAACCATGGTCTATTACGGAAATAATTAAGTTATTATCTAATTTATGTGCTAAGACTTTTATTTCTTCACCTTTACGTCCGTTGTAAGATTGAATTGCATTTGTTATTAGGTTGTTTATAACCTGTACTAGACTGTTTATATCGCCTACAAGAGTAGTTGCTGATGGAACTTGTACATCTAATGTAAGTGTTAAAGAGGCATTGCTAATTTCGTGTTTCATCAATATATTAACTCTCTTGAATAATTCATCTACTGTAAATGCATTATTTTCATTCTCAGAAAGATTAACTGCTTGGCCCTTAACGGCTGTAATAATGTCTGACATATATGATGTATATGAGTGAATTTTTGTTATCCATTCTCTCATATCATTTGCAATTGCATGGTGGTCATCATTCGTTACTTCTGGATCGCCAATTGAAGCATCATATTCATTAATTAAATCTGTAAGTCCTTCGGCCGCACCAGAAATAGACATTATAGGAGTTTTTAAATTGTGAGAAATTCCACCTATCAATTGACCTAAAGATGCTAAACGTTCTTTCTCCATAAGCATATCTTGATTGTTTTGAATTGTTTGAATATCTTGTTTATGCTGAGTAATATCTTTAAATAAAATTAATATCCCAAGAAAATTATTTTTATCCATTATATTATTAATTTCAATCGTAAAGCATTTGTTAAAATTGATTGATTCTTGCTCAAAAGATACTGTTTCTGTTCGCCCTTTTACAGTATTTAAGCATTGTTTAAATTTAGCAATATCAACACCATAATCCTGATGACGTTCTAAAAATTTAATAATATTTTTATCCCTAATATTTTCATCTTTCAATTTAAAAGTATTTAAAAAGGTGTTATTAAAATCTGTAACTACATAATTTTCGTTTAAAATTATGTAACTGTCTGACATTCTGTTTACTACTGTACGTAAAGCAATTGGAGCAATTCCTAAAAATTTGAATTTAAAAATTGCAAGTGCAGAAAATACCATGGCAAATGCAAATGAGATTGGTGTTATGAAAACTGACATTGGTATAATTTTGAATGTTCCAAGTACATTAACCACAATTGGAATGCTCATTCCAGCAATTATTAATAAAGATTGTTTTGAAAAGAAACCAGAGGTCTTTCCAGAAGCTTTTATTATATAAATAATTCCAATTAATAATAATGTGTATGAATATATATTGTGAATTATAAGCCAATTTCCATAAACGCATTTACTAATATTTGTAGAATATACTTTATAGAATAAATGATGGAAATTATTTGTCCATAAAATTATTAATGAAGTGATAGGAATTATTAATGTAAACAAATCGATTCTCTTTAATTTGTAATTTGGGTTGCTAAAGATTTTTCCAGTAAATAGAATACATACTGGCAAAAAACATGTACCAATATAAATATAATTTTCAAAATTGATTGCAGGAATATTACACAATTTACTAAGTATTGCTTGTAAAATTACTCCCACACATATAATAAATACACAAAGTAGGTCCAAGCAGAAAATATTCTGCAAGGACGTCTTATTTTTTATTTTTAATACATATACTAACAAACCAGTAATTAAAGCCGCTGAAATTATTAGCGATAACAGTGGTAGTGTAAAAATTTCATTCATTAGTGTTCCTCCAAATTTTTATCTATAAATCCAACATTTTCAAAATAATCGAAGCATTTATTAACATATTCTGAGTTGAAAGTTGACCAATTAAAGCCAATAGCTTCTAAATACTTTTGAGTAAATGTAGCGTCTAATCCAACTTTTGATATATAAGTAAATTTTTTGTCTTTATCTAAATCTTGTACAATTCCAGAAATGATTGATTTTTTAGAATCGTCAGATAATATACCTTTAATTATATATGTCATAAGTGTGTTAGAAACAGGGGTTAAATTTATTCCTCTTTCTAGTATAGTATCATAAAAAATATTTATAGGCAATAGATTTGTATCGTATAAATGAAATACGTTACATGGACTGTTGTGTTCCAATATTTTTAATACAGCATCTGCGCAAACATCGACTGGCGTAAGTTCTATAGCATGTGTTAACATGTATTTTGGAAAGGCTCCAATTTCTACAAAAGATTTTATCCTTCTTGCAAAAGCATTGTCATTAATGTTTATTTGGAATTTTCCATCAGAATATCTGTTAGTAATGTTTCCAATTCTTAAAAGTTGAGCATCTAATCCATTGCTTACTGCTTCTAGTACGGCAATTTCAGCTTTGAATTTAGTTGTTGTATATATTCCTTTTATATTTTGGCCTACATATAGGTTCTGCTCACTGAATTTTTTTGTTCCTTCTTCTTCAGGATTATTCGAGAATTCTTCTTTTTCTCCAAACCCAGAAACGCTCATTGTAGATATATGCAGTAATCTTTTTTTATTTCTAGTACAGAATTCTATTACATTTTTAGTACCAAGTACATTAATGTTTTCAAATTCCTCTTTTTGACCGAAGTGCTTTACGATTGCTCCCGCATTTATTACAGTGTCTATATTTTTGATAAGATTAGAATAATTTTCATCTGTTAAACCTAAATTCTTTGACGTTATATCTCCTTTTATAACTTTTATTCTATTAGAATATTTGTTTAAGAAGTCTTTTTCAAAGTAAAATTCTAATCTTCTATTAATTCTGTATAATGGACTCTCGTCATTTTTCTGTCTTATTAGACAGTAAACAATACCAGTTTCATTCTTTAAGAATGTAGAAATAATATGTGCGCCTAAATAACCTGTACCACCAATTAAAAGAATATTTTTTACATCATATTTACTAATATTTTTAATATTTTCAACACAGTTGTTTTGAAGAATTTTGTCTATTTTTGAATAATTGTAATTACTCATAAACTTTTCTTCTGGACTAGGTAATTTTTTAGATAATTGCCTTATTGTTGGATAGTTAAAAATATCTGCATATTCAAATTCAAGTCCATATTTTAATGCTTCAATTTGCATGTTTATAGCAGAGATTGAATCTCCACCAATATCGAAGAAATTATCATTAACATCGATATTATCAACTTTTAATATACTCTTCCAAATTTGTGTTAGTTTTTCTTCATTTGAATTTAATGAAGAAATATCAATGTGCCCGCTATCTACTAAATGCGTAACCTTTGGTAGAGGTAAAGCCTTTCTATCAATCTTTCTGTTTATAGTGTAAGGCATAGAGTCAAGCTTTACAACATGTGTTGGAATCATATATTGTGGCAAGAATTTACGTAAGTTTTCTTTAATTTGCTGTTCTGTTAAATCAGTGTCACAAACATAGTATGCACATAAACATTCTTTATTGTCTAATGTTATTTTATTTACAACACAAGATGATACTCCTGGCATTTTGGCAATCTCATCTTCGATTTCAGAAAGCTCAATACGCAAACCTCTTAGCTTTATCTGGTTATCAATTCTTCCTAAACATTGAATTTTTCCATCAAATGTCCATCTACCGATGTCACCAGATTTATATATTTTTCCAGGACCAAAAGGATTGTTTAAGAAGCGTTGTTCTGTCAATTCCTTCTTTCCAATATAGCCTTCACCGACTTGAATTCCAGCAATATAAATTTCGCCAATAACTCCGATTGGAACTTGTTTCATGTCACTATCTAAAATATACATTTGTGTGTTCAAGATTGGTGGCCCAACAGTAATTTCTTTTTCATTATCAAGGTTTTGTACGTTTGATAAAACCGTTATTTCGCTAGGACCATATATGTTGTATATTGTAATATCATCGGATAGAGCACGTAAATCTTTTACGAATTTCTCTGGTAGAGGTTCTCCGCCGAATACCATGTTTTTAACTTGTGCAAGAGCCGTATCTGGTTCGCGATTATCGTAATTTATTTTCATTAAACTTGGAGTAACTGTCATTACGTCAACTTTATACTTGCGTATTAATGCATCTAAAAGCTTAGGATTTCTATGTTCTGCGTTGTTTGCCATAACAACTCTCATTCCATGTGTAAGTGAAACTACTATTTCATACACAAATATGTCGAAAGGTGTAGATGTAACAGATGCAATCGCATGTTTTGGACCATCTTTTAAATAATCCAAAACTTTTGTCATGGCTTGTACCATGTTAGAAAGACCAACCTGGTTAAGCATTACGCCCTTAGGGGTTCCAGTAGAACCAGATGTATATATAATGTAAGATAAGTCTTGTTCGTGTATTTCTACATTTGGATTTTCAAAGTTCTTTCCATAAATTTCGGTATTATCAAGATCTATTTCTATTTTGTTTTTTATCTCTTCAACCTTTTCACGTAAAGATTTTTGAGTAAGCACATATTCAATCTTACTATCTTCAATGTAATATTTTGTTCTATCAACAGGGTAGGTAGGGTCAATATTTAAAAATGCGCCCCCAGCCTTGAGTATAGCAACCATACAAACAATAGTCTCTAAAGATCTATTTGTCATAATTGCAACAATATCGTTACTTTTTATACCACGAGTGATTAAATAATGAGCTAAACTGTTAGCTTTAGTATTCAATTCGGCATAAGTAAGGGTCTTATCATCACAAATTACAGCAATATTATCAGGTGTTTTTTCAACTTGCTTCTCGAATAATTTACATAATGGAGCTCTGTCTATTTCACCAGAGGTTGCGTTGAATTTGTCTAAAAGCCTTTGCTCCAAAGGTGTTATAATGTTTATGCCACTTACAGAAGGGCTCAAATCTTCTAGAACTTGTCCTAAAACGAACATATAGTGCTCAACAAAACTGTTAATAGTTTCTTTTTTGAATAAATCAGTTCTGTATTCTACATTTATTTGACCAGATTTTGGAACAACTTCCAATGTTATATTGAATTTAGAAGTATTCGTTTCTACAGGTAAATATGAAACATTATCATCTACATTGATTTCATTTGATTGATTTTGGTAAGAAAACATTATATCAAATAATGGATTCCTAGAGTTGTCTGTTGGCACATGCAGAGCTTTTAAAAGAGCATCATATGGATATGCTTGGTTTTCTAAATCTTGCAATATACAGTCATTTACATATTTTAAAAAAGTGCTAATACTCTGGTTTGGCAAAATCTTTGCTCTAAAAGCTACATTGTTTACAAACATTCCTATTATGTTACGTGTTCCAATAATTCCTCTGTTTGCAACAGGACTACCGACAACAATATCAGACTGTTTTGTATATTTATATAAGCAAATATATAATGCAGAAAGAAATACCGTGTAGCTAGAAACCTTATATTTTCTAGCAAATGCCTCAACTCTTTCAAAAGTTGTAGTAGGTATATTAGAAAATATTTTTTCTCCAACATATGTCTTGTTTGCAGGAATTGTATAATCATAGGGAAGGTTTAATGCTTCGAAACCGTAGTCTTTAAACCTTGTTATCCAATAGTCTTCACTCTTTTTGTAAGCACCTGTTTTAACAAAATCTTTTTCCCATACTGAATAGTCAACATATTCAAATGGAGTTTCCTCACATGCATTTCCTTTATATAATTCAAAAAATTCATTTATTAATACATTCATCGAAACGCCATCTATAACTATATGGTGTGAATCGATAAGCAATAGTGTTTGGTTGTTATCTAAATAATGTAATTCTACTCTTAATAAAGGTGCATTTTCTAAATCGAAAGGCTTAGAAAAATTCTTTATAATAGCATCTTTTTCTGTAGATGTATTATTGAAAATCGAGATTGCAAAATCTACTTTATCGAGTATTTTTTGTTTTACTTCGTCTGCATCTAACACGAATATAGTCCTAAAGCTACTTTGCTTTTCAATAATTTGCTTAAATGCTCCTTCAACCCTCTTACTGTCTAAACGAGAATTTATTAGAAGTGCACAAGGTGTATTATAAACTAGAGTATCGTCTCCAACCATTTTACATGCGTAGTAAATTCTTCTTTGAGCAGAAGAAAGTGGATACAAATCCATTTTAGGAGCTTTCTCTAGAACAAAAGCTGTATTTTGAGTTCTAGCATTAGCAATATAGTCAGAAATATCCATTATGCTAGCCATGTTCAAAAGGTCTTTTATATGTAGTTGAACATGTAATTTATTTTCAATTTCTGCGATAATGTTTATGGCAGAAAGAGAATCTCCTCCTAGCTCTACAAAAGAGTTCGATAAATTTACTGTTTCTAATTTCAAGTATTTCTTTAAAATAGAAACCAAAGTTTTATCTGTTTTGTTTCTAGGGCTTATAATATTTTCGTTTGTTGTTATTGTTGGTGTTGGAAGCAAGTTTTTGTCTATTTTTCCATTCACATTTAGTGGGAAGCTAACCATTGGCACAATATATGTTGGAACCATGTAAATAGGTAATACTTCCTTTAAATATCTCCTTAATTCATTTGTAGAAATGCCATTTTTAAGAATAATGTAACTACAAATAAATTTCTCGTTATTATTTGTGTAAATAGTTGTGTAACTAGACTTTACGTTAGAAAATTCTAGAATTTTATTATTTACTTCGCTCAATTCAACTCTAAAACCTCTAATTTTAACCTGGTTATCTATTCTTCCTATAAATTGAATTGTACCGTCAGGAAGCCATTTTACAAGATCACCAGTCTTATATACTTTGTCGTTGCCCATATAATTTTCAATAAATTTTTGCTTAGTCATTTCTTCGTTATTTATGTAGCACTTTGCGACTCCATCGCCACCAACCCACAATTCTCCAGGGACACCAACAGGTTGCAGACTTCCAGATTTAGAAACAACATAACATGTTGAATTTGCAATAGGTCCTCCGATTGGAACAGAATCAACATAATTTTTTTCGATTTTGAAACAACAAGAAAAAGTAGTATTTTCTGTTGGACCGTATCCATTTATTACTGTTAAATTAGGATTATATTTTCTAACTTTATTAATATGTTTTGGAGAAAGCACGTCTCCACCAGTTAATAAGTATTTTACTCCATTAAAAATATTTGCATTTTCTTCACAAAGCGTGCTAAATAATGGGGCAGTTAGCCACATTATAGAAATTTTATTTTTTTCTATATAATTCTTTAATGTGTGGGCATTTAATAAATCTTCCTTCTTAATAATATATAGAGAAAGTCCGTTTAAAAGGGCACCCCATATCTCAAAAGTACAAGCATCAAATACGATAGAGCCTGTTTGTAACATTCTGTCATTTTTGTTAAATTTTATAAAATTAGTGTTTTTAACAAGCCTTACAATGCTTCTGTTTGCAATTAATACACCCTTAGGGGTTCCAGTAGAACCAGATGTATACATAATATATGCAGGAGCTTCAGCATCAAAATTGCGTAGTATATTAGACGTATTACTTAATTTATAAAAATTTTCATTTAGTGATACATTTATAGTGTTTAAATTAAATCTTTCTGTGTCTGTATCTGTTAAAATAGTAGTTGCTCCAGAATTTTCAATTATGTAGTTAATTCTAGAATCTGGATAGTGTATATCAATTGGCAGATAAATTGCACCACATTTTAATATTGCTAAAATAGATACAATCATTTCCAATGATTTATCCAAGAAAATTCCAACAACATTGCCTTGTATAACTTTATTTGCTATTAGAATATTTGCAAGTTGATTTGCCTTTTTATTTAATTCATCATATGTAAGTTCTGAATCTTCAAAAACAATGGCTACCTTATTTGGAGTTTCCTTAACTTTATTTTCAAATAATTCAATTGCAGACATGTTTCGTGGATAATCTGTTTTAGTGTTATTAAATTCTTTTAAAATTTGCAATTTTTCTTCTGGTGTTACAATTTCTATGTTTTCAATATCAATGCTATCATCTTGCAAAACCTGTTCAATAATATGATTAATACGTTCATGCATTTGTTTTATTTCAGATTTTACATATTTCGAAGTTTTGTAATCATAAAAGATACTCAAAGTTCCGGAACCATTGTAATCAACAATATGAATCTGCATATCATCGGCACAATTTCCATTGAAAATCCAATGAGATTCACAATCAATCTTATCATTTACAGTGCTAGTAATTTGGTAAGATAAAATAATGTTATATAAATTTGGAATGTTAGAATCTTTTTTTCTCAAATCTTCCAAAATACATTGGTATGGATATCTTTGGTGTCTTAACATACTAAAACAAGAAGCTCCAATCTTCTTAGAAAAGTCTATAAAAGAAGAGTTTTGTTCTATGTTTATGCGCAAAGGCACTGTACTTACAAACATTCCATTAGTTTGTTTATTTGCTTTATTTAATCTATTTAAAATTGGAGTTCCGATTACAAAATCGGCAAGATTTGAAACTCTACCTATGTAAATTGAATAGATAGCCATAAGGAAATTATATACAGAAATTCTATTTTTTCTGCAATAGTCTAAAATTTTAATAGAGTTCTGCTTAGAAATATTAAATGCTTGTCTTGCAGCAGAACATGTAATTTTGTTAGTTAGTTTTTTTACTGTTGAAGGCACAGTAGCAACCTCTGGAACAGTCTCGAAAACATCATTCCAGTATTTTTTATCTTTTTCAAAAGAATCACTATTTAAATAATCAATATCTTCTTTAATAAAGCTTTTGTAAGAAAATTTACCACATAAAGAGCTATCACTTTCAATGTTTTCAGCATCAAGTAGTGATTGGTATTCGTTTACTATTTCGTTACAGTACAAACCTAAAGTCCATGAATCTGATATAATGTGATGCATAACCACAATTACACCGCCATGATTGTTTGGAAGTTTAAATAATTTTGTCTCAAATAATTGCTTGCTAGAAAGTAAATCAAAACTTTCTTGGCATAGCTCAGACTCAACCTTATGTAGTTCCTGCAAGTTTTTTATTTCAACAATTGCAGGAACATATTCTTCAAACGCAAAATACTGTTTAACAACATTATTTTCTTTTGTAATATGAATATGAAAATTATCATTTTTTCTCAGAACATTGGCAACAGCTTTTTGCAAAATATTAAAATTTAATTTTGCCTTTAAAAGCACAGTGCCACCAACGTTATTAACCGCAGTATTATTATAATATTGTTCTGTAGCCCATATGTTCATTTGTGGATTCGTTAGATCGTATAATTTTCTATTCATAATAATTCACCCTATATTATTTCTTTAAATTTCGCATCTCTTCATGTCTCTTAATCTTTTGTGTAGTAGTCTTTATTAAAGGTTCATCAGTTACAGTAAATTCCTTAATATATTTATAAACTGGTAAGTTAGATTTATTTAATGTCTTTATTTCTGGCTCGATTAAAGCGTGTATTTCTTCTTCTGAAAGATTTTTTAATGCTTGATTATCTTTAGAATACACAATTTTTGCACACACTTTATCATTGTGCTCATAAACCATGCTTTCCTCAACGTAATCTAATTTGTTAATAAGAGTTTCAATCTCTTCTGGGAAAACTTTTTTCCCATTGCTTAAAACAATTAAATCTTTAATTCTGCCAGATATAAACAAACAACCATCTTTGCCAAATCTTCCTAAATCACCAGTGCAAAACCATCCATCCTTAAAGGCTTTTTTATTGGCTTCTGGATTATTATAATATCCAAGCATTACATTAGGACCTTTTACCAAAATTTCACCTGTTCCAGTCTCGTCAGGGTTATCTATTTTAACTTCTTCATTATATAAAGGAAAACCAGAAGAGCCCTTCTCACTATGATAAATGTCATTTTCACATGCAATAACAGGAGAAGTTTCTGTTAATCCGTAGCCCTGTATCATAACAATGCCAATAGTATTAAATAAATGTATAACCTTTTTATCTGATGATGCAGAACCATAAATTATGGTTCTCATGTTTCCACCAAGATTGTCTAAAATGTCTTTGAAAAACTTTCTGCGTAAATCTATGTGAAAAAACAAAAGAAAGTTAGAAATTGCAGACAATATCTTGAAAGGAATATATTTTCCAGATTTTTTTATTCCTCTCATAATTTGTTTGTACATAATTTCCAAAACAGCAGGTACGCATACTAAACCACTAATCTTGTATTCTACTAAATTTTTTCCAATATCTTTGATGCTATCTGCAAAGCAAAGTCTAAAACCAATAAAATAGCAGAATAAGAAACTTGCAAGGCATGCCAATGTATGGTGTAATGGTAAAAATACCAAAATACTATCATCTGGGTGGTATTTTATTAATGTTGTCATGGCAGATAAATTAGAGCAAATATTGCCCTGCGAAAGCATTACTGCCTTAGGATTGCTTGTAGTACCAGAAGTATAAATTAAAATAGACATAGCATTTACGTCAATACTAATATTTTCATACTTTGACATTTTATCTTCTATTAATTTCTTGCCTTTTTCTACTAACTTAGAATAGGAAAGAATATTATCTTCATCATTTATGCTATCCATGCAAATAAGATATTTTAGTGCTGAGCCTTCTTGCTTGCAGATTTCTTGAACCCATTTAGTATATTTTTTATCAAAAATAATAGCATCAACCTTACTTTCAATCAGAAGTCTTTGAAGCTCAACTTCTGGAAGCAGATGGTCAAGAGGAACTACCACATTATTAGATGTAGAAATTGCAAAGTAACTGCAACACCACTCATATCTATCTTGCGAGATTAATGCAATCTTTTTATTTTCTAACCCTAAATCAAGCAGGGCAGACCCCAGCTCTTTAATATTATTTTCAAATTCTATAAACGAAATATCGTGTAAATTCTTATTAGAGTCCTTTATAGTAAAAGCTGTTCTATCGCCGTAGTTTGTAGCACAATAAGATACTAATTCTCTAAAACTATGAACGGTTTTTTCATTATATATTTTATTTTTATTCACTTAAATCACCTACGGTCACATTTTACCATTGTAGAGATGATTTTGCAATAAAAAAGTTGTAATTCCGTAGAAAAAAATCGACATTATTAGTAATAAAAAATTGTGATTTTCAAAATTGCATGAAACACAGCCCAAAATAACAAGTGTGCAATAATACATTTTGTAAACAACAAAATTAAATCAAATGAAGATGATTTGAATAAAACGAAACGCAATGGTAATAATAAGAAAAAATGGATATTGGAGGAATTAGTTTGAGAGAATATAGAGGGCAGAAAATAATTAAAAGTTTAGAAACTATTGCAATAATAATATTAATAATTTCATTTGTGGCATTAGCATATTGCGTGTACATATCTTACACAACAGAAAAAAATTATGTAAGTGATTACACTGCAGAGCCGACGTCTGTATCTAATAAAACAGAAGAAAAAGATATTTCTACATTGATAGAAAACGTAAATAATGCTGTTGTAGGAATCTCTAAAATTGCCAATAAAGGGACTACAATTTTCTTACAAGATGGTGTAAGAAAATTAGGCTTGGGAACAGGCTTTATAGTTTCAAATGATGGATATATTGTTACAAATCAACATGTGTCAGGAGAGAAAAATAGTACATGCTATGTAACTTTAGAAAATGGAAAAAATTATAAAGCAAATGTAGTATGGTCAGACACAGATTTAGATTTAAGCATAATAAAAATAAATGTAAAGAATTTGGATTACTTACATTTAGGAGATTCAGATAAAATAAAAGTTGCAGAACAAGTCTATGCAATAGGAAACCCAATAGGTTTCGAATTTCAAAGGACCGTAACATCTGGAATAATAAGTGGATTAAATAGAACAATTAAAATAGAAGAAGATAATAAAACATCATACATGGAAGATTTAATACAAACAGATGCAACAATAAATCCAGGAAATAGTGGAGGCCCATTAATTAATATAAATGGGGAAGTCTTAGGAATAAACTCTGTAAAAATTACATCAGCAGAAGGGATTGGTTTTTCTATACCAATAAATATAATAAAACCAATTATAGAAAAATTAACGAATACAGGCGAATGTATAACGCCCTCACTGGGGGTGTTTGCATATGATAAAAACATTGTACCATATATAAATCAAGAACTTGACCAAAATATTAAATTAGATAAAGGCATATATATAGCAGACATAACAAAAAATTCACCAGCAGAAAAAGTAGGAGTAAAAAGGGGTGACATATTGCTAGAAATAGACGGTATAGAGCTAGAAAAAATGTCTGAACTTAGAACATATATATATGGAAAAAATGTGGGAGAAATAGTAAACATAAAACTTATTAGAAGCAATAAAGAATATCAAATATCAGTAACTCTTGCAAAAAAATAAAAACCTGCCGAAAGGCAGGAACCGTACACGGTTTTTGGGAAAAATTTAAGTGGAAGTAATTTTGAATGCATCGGCCAAAAAGTAGCTAGGAAAATCGATAAGTTTTACTATGTTATACTTACCGAGCTTCCATTCATCTTCCACGATGTAGGCTCTACCAAATTCCAATTCAATATTGGGATTGTGACAAAACCATACCTGAGGAACATTCTTGTTGACAAACTTTGCCCACTTAGTTTTTTTCGCCATGGTAATGCCTCCTTTGATTGTAGTAAGGCGAAATTCTCTAAAAAGAATTTCTAGAAAAACCATACTATTATTTTAACACGAAAAGAAATTAATAGCAATAAAAAACAAGAAAAATACTTTACATAAAAATGAAAAATGGAAAATAAATAAAATTTAATATAAAATATCAAAAAAATATTGCAAAAAATTAAAATCTGTGATATATTAAATAAGTACTTTTTAAAAAGTACTTATTTCGAGGTGTAGCGCAGTTGGTAGCGCGCGTGGTTTGGGACCATGAGGTCGCAGGTTCGATCCCTGTCACCTCGACCATATTTTAAAATATATAATGAGGAAGTCCAACCTTAAATTGGGACATTAAACGAGGATACTTTGGATAAACTTCCAAATACATCCTTGTTTTTTATTGTATTTTATAATAAAGTCTAATAAAAAGGATGAATTAAGATGGAGATGTTACAATTTATTTTAAATAATAAAGATTACTTAGAAGATTTGATTACAAGAAGCACGTATCATTCAAATGCCATTGAAGGAAGTACACTTACCTATGCCGAAACTTATGCTATACTTTATAATGATAATAGCTTTAAAATAGAAGGAAAAGAACCTAGAGAAATATATGAAGCTATTAACCATAAAAAGGCTTTAGAATTAGTTTTTAAGAATTTACAAGATAATGAAGTATTTGATGAAAGATTCATTAAAATATTAAATGAATCTATAAATAGAGATATTAAAGATACAGAGGGTTATAGAACTGTACAAGTATTTATTCAAGGTAGTGAACATATTCCGCCTGAACCTGAAAAAGTACCAAATTTGATGATGTATTATATATACAATTATAATCACGACGAGCAAGATATATTTACTAAAATTGCTAGATATCATATCGAATTTGAAAGGATACACCCTTTTGAAGATGGAAATGGAAGAACTGGCAGATTACTTATAAATTATGAATTGTTAAAAAATAATTTGCCACCTGTTGTTATAGCAAAAGAAGATAGAGTAAAGTATTTTGAATTTTTAAGAAATAATGATAGTAATGGCTTTGCTGAATGGTTGAAAGAATTATCTACTAGAGAAGAAGAAAGAATGAAAAGGTTTGGATATAAATTCTTATAAGATTTTTATCCATATAAAAACTGTGACGAAGAAGTATTTTTTCTTCGTCACGGTTTTTAGACTCTTACAAGTCCTTAGGCACGATTATGAAAGTTTTTTCATCGCACATCTGCAAGCGGATTCTTTTGGCTTTCGAGTCAACCAAGAAAATGAGACCGTTAACAGCTTCGTCAGAAGAATCAACGAGCTTTTTGCAAAAATCGTTGATTTTTGCACAGCTGGATGCCTTCCCGAGAATCTTAAGTAGATAATCCCAAGATTTCCCGCTGGCGATATGAAAGCTGTTTGCAGAAGAGAGGACTTCGAGCTTTCGGATTTCGTCCAAAAGCTGTTTACTCTCAAAGCTTTTTTTGTCGAAATATGTCTCAATAAATTGCCTCTTCATAGAAACCAGCCCTGTCAGAGTGCTGTTCAGCGTGATGCCTGATATCTTCCGTCGAAATTCAGCAGAAGGTTCTTTTACAGTGATAATGGCTATCGGTGTTGTTTCGGTGTGCATTGTTTTACGTCCTCCATAACTGCAAATTTTGAGTAAATCATTAGCAAAATAATACTACATTGCCATTCAACTCCATTTCAAATTAAAAAAATACCTAACCAGTATAACATAATTATGTTAAGTTCTAAATGATTTTTATTAAAATAAGAATATTTTTTGATTATAAATAGCATTTATTCGGTAACTAGAATTTACTTTTTCCAAATAGAAATTACTTTCTTAATTGACCCTAAATTATAAAATTAGACTAATTTTTAGGTTGTCACTTAAAGAAAACACGGATTATAACTTTATTAACTTATTGTCATTTTTTTATACTTGTGTTATGATGACGGTGTAAGGAATTTATGCAAAAAATATAGAATATATTTCGTAAGATAATATAAAAAAGGAGTTAAAAATATGTCAGAGAAAATACAAGAAACTCAGGAAAGATTAAAGAAATTAGGCTATTTTGCATCAGAAGATTTAGCCAAAATAATTTTATTATTTGAAGCAGCTGGGAAAAAAGGGAAAAAAAGTATTCCTACTCTTTTATTACAAGGAAAATCTGGAGCAGGTAAAACATTCTTAGCTGAAACATTTTCTCAAATGATTGGTGCTGATGAAAAATTTGTACAATGTTTTCCAAGAATGGGAACAGAGAATTTTCAATATGATGTAAATATTGAAGGAGTCATGAAACAAGATGCAGATAGTTCAATAAAAGCAGGCATATTATTACAAGCCCTACAACAATCCCAAAAAGGTCCTGTAGTTCTTGTTATAGATGAATTAGATAAAGCAAGACCGGAAGTAGACTCTTTCTTATTAGACTTTTTAGAAAATGGAAGATTAACAACTGGTACAGATACATATGAAAAAGGCCAATATCCAATATATACATTTGTTACTTCAAATGATAAAAGAGAAATTGACGATGCTCTTTTAAATAGAAGTAAAAGAGTGGAAGTTCCTAGACCTAGTAAGGAATTATTTTTAGAGATATTAGGTTTACCGGAAAATCATTATGTAGGCTATATTTATGATAAATGTCCAGATTTCTCTATAAGACAAGCCAGACAGTATATTGAAGATTTAGAAGTTTTAGGGACAGAAATTGATGAAGATGCCTTATCACAATATATTAATTTAGATGAATTAGATGTAATGTCTATAGCTGACTTACAACATATAGCTGAAATGGAAAATGATGATTTAGAATTTGAATTGCCTGATTTAGAAAGATGTTGTATTACTTTAAATTCTAATAATCAACAAGGATTGACGAAACTCTTTGAAGATGGTAACAAAGGTGGGTTTAAATTATATTCAGATGATCACGAACAAGGAGAATTATATATAGATATAGATACCATAGAACAATTACAAATGGCGAGTGAATATATAGATCTTAATGATTATCATAATAAATATAGAGGTTGGTTTGAATACTCTTTATCTGATGAAGAAATACAATCAGACAACATTGTATGGGCTGGAAATAAAAACAAAAAAGATGGAACGAGATTTGGAATAAAAATGGATGGAGATAAAATGTTTAGAATTGCTATGAACAAAGGAAATATTTTTGTTTATTTGGATGCTGATTCTCCTAACACTTTAGAATCATTTTTAGGACAACAAAAAGATGAAATAGAGCAAGAATATAAAACAGATTCAGAATATGGTGATGATGGCAAAGATTATGATGATTAGGAGGAATACTAATGGCTTTTCAATATGATATAAATAAAATTTTTGCAGAATTGGAACAACAGGCACAAAAAAATAAAGGGCAACATGACAAAGCTGATGAAAAAAAAGAAAATAATCCTATTGAATCTCCAGAATATGCTAAGCCAACACAAAAAGTTGCTCCTGCTACCTCAAAAACAACAGAAGATACTCATGGAGGAGATGAAGCATCTAAAGAAATAAAAGATTCTCCCAATAGTGTAGATGGTGGCGAAAATCCTGATAAAGAAAATAAAAGTGAAAAAACTGAAAATACTGGTGAACAAGGTCAAGGCAATGGAAAGGGAGAAAAAGAAGAAGAGGAAGTTGAAACAGATGAAGATGGTGGGAATAATGGAAATGGAGAAGGAATAGGAGATAAACAAGATACTGAAAAGGAAGATAAGAAAAGCCGAGAGAAAGATGCAGAAGAACAAGAAGATTATTTTACAACAGCAGCAGGAAAAAATCCTAGCAAAAATAGACCTAAAACAACCCCTGAAGATTTGAAAAAAGCTGTAGAAGAACTATTTGAAAAAAAGAAGGAAAAACAAGACGATTTTAAAACTCAAAATCGTCAAGAATATTTAAAAAAATATATATTAGAAATTATAAAAAAAATTGCTGCACAACATGCTGGTATTGACAAACAAGATGGTTCAGACACCTATGATAAAAAACAAATGTTACAACATATGCTAGGACATCAAAATTATAGATTATTAGGAGATAAATATGATTTAAAAGATGCAAGATATGTTCAGTTTTTTATCGATACATCTGGCGTTTATGGCTGTGGTTCTAATAAAATAATGCACGAACTTATTCCAGAAATTATTCGTATGCTAGAAAAACAAGGTTATGAATGTTATATTGCTGCGTGTGGAAATGGATTTTATGAAAGAGACATGGTTGAAGATGAATACTATGGAACAAGAAAAACATTAGAAGGGTACAAAACAGGAAAAGTAAGTAAAATTGCGTGTCCTACTCCTCAAACTGCGGCTAAAATGGCCAATGAGGCAGAATTTTCTGTAGTACTTGCCGATTTTGATGGCCTATCTTCTATTTGTGAAATGGCTAATTTATGCCAAAAAGATAAAGTTCCATACTTCTTATCTACTGAAGATAGGTATCCTTGGGAAGAGCCAACTCTACATGAGTGGGTTGATCCAGATTTATGTTATTATAATCCTAAACTTGTGTATGATGTATCGATAGATGGAAATCCTACTTTAGAACAATATGAAGAAAGGCAATATTATGAGCCAGATGATGAGTACGAACAAGATGATGGTTATGATTATGATGATTAACAGGAGCTAAAATTATGATAGATAAAGTTTTTATAACAGGAAAATTGGAGAATTTTTTTAGACAAACTAATCCAGAAAGTTTCTTAAAAGTTTTTATAATAAGTTTTTTATTTGACAAAATAAACTATATAGAAAAAATTGTGGGGCAAGAGAATAGTTTAAATATGTTA
>ENA-ORSQ01000644-ORSQ01000644.1-human-gut-metagenome-genome-assembly--contig:-NODE-644-length-22256-cov-4.363272_pt1 | contig 22256 bp, 7 predicted proteins | sample MGYA00241900_ERZ509164 | MGnify/ENA primary metagenome ERZ509164 (study PRJEB26280, sample SAMEA2338807) | human gut metagenome | biome: human gut; feature: human-associated habitat; material: faeces...
TGCGCGACAAGGAATCGCATGACGTGCAGGATTACGTCGCCGCGCAGAACCGGTATTGCGAGCAGCGCATGGAACCGTTGAAAACCCTACGCTCCACACTGTTCGACGAGCTCAAGTCGCACGTTCAGGAAAACGACATGTCCGTGCCGACACGCATGGATGGCTACTGGTATTTCGTACGCACCCAGGAGGGCCAGCAGTATGCGGTGCAATGCCGTGTGCCGATTCGAAGCGCAGACGATTGGGATCCGCCAACCATTGAAATCGGCGTGCCTATCGACGGCGAACAAGTGGTGTTCGACACCAATGCCGAAGCGCAAGGCCATGATTTCTTCCGTATCGGCGGCATGGATATTTCCAAAGACGGACGTTGGATGCTGTACGGCACCGACACCAGCGGCGACGAACGTTACGATTTCCGCATCCGCAGCTTGGAAACCGGCAAGGAACTGCCGGAAGTGTTCAAGGGCATCGGTGGCGCCTGCTTCACACCGGACGCGCAATGGGTGTTCTATGTGAAGCTCGACGACGCGTGGCGTCCATACGCGGTGATGAGGCACCGCGTCGGCACCCCCGTCACCGACGATGTGGAAGTGTATCACGAACAGGACGAACGATTCTGGGTGGGCATCGGCCTGTCGTTCGACGAACGCAATCTGGTGATCGGCACCGGATCGAAAACCACTACCGAAGTGCTGCTGCTTTCCACCGACGATCCGGAAGGTGAATTCCGCGCGTTCATTCCGCGCGAGCAGGACGTGGAATACGACGTGAGTTTCAGCCGTTTCGAAGGTGCCGGCGAACGCGGTGAGGATATTCCGCTCGCCGTGGTCTATCACAATGCGTTGAACCCGAATTTCGAAATCGATGTGATCGACATGCGCTCCCATGAGCCCCCGTACCGTTTGGGTGAGGGCGTGCGTGTGGCCGTCGGTTCGCCGTACGGATGCGAGTATGGCGACGAGGTCGAACCGGGCGCTTCTGGGATGCCGATCGGCACACCGTATTCCAATCCCTGCAATCCAGCCATTTTGCAGGGTGCGCATGGTCTTGGCATTGAGGGGATCTCGATTCACCGGCATTATGTGGCGCTGCAGTACCGGGCGGAAAGCCTGACGCATATTGCGGTGATGACGAAGGATGCCGCTGCGGAGGATTTTCTTGCGGGGCGTCCATGGAAGTTCACCGAGCTGGTTCCCCACGCGTTGGAAGACGATTGGGATGTCGACGAGTCGGTGGACGAGATCAACGAGGAACGTGCCGAAGTGTGGGGCGCGCTCGACCAATTGGCCGCCGCGCAAGGCGAGGGGTCGGCCGTGCATGGGGTTTCCCGCAAGGCGATGACCTCATCGGATGGCGGCCCGACCGCCGATGCGATGCCGGGGGAGACCCGGCGCTTGTATTCGATTGGTGTGGGAGGTAATCCTTCGTATGATGCGCCCCGCATGCGCTACTCGTTCTCCAGTTACACGCGTCCCGGCGAACTGCATGATATCGATCCGGCGACCGGCGAGGATCGCCTGTTGAAGCGTGCCACGGTGCTTGGTGGATTTGAACCGCGCGAATACATGGAGCGCAGGGTGTGGGTTACCGCCCGCGATGGCGAGCGCATTCCTGTTTCCTTGGTGTGGCGCAGGGATGTGCCCGCGTGTGATTCGGCGATGTTCGTTACCGGGTATGGCGCGTATGAGATCAGTTCGGATCCGGGATTCTCGGTGTCTCGCATCAGCATGCTTGATCGTGGTGTGCTTTATGCGGTGCCGCACATTCGCGGCGGCGGTGAGATGGGTCGTGCCTGGTATGAGCAGGGGCATTTGCTCAATAAGAAGCATTCGTTTGAGGATTTCGTTGATGCCGTGCGTGCGTTGCAGCGTGCCGGTTTGGCGTCGCCTGCTCGCACGGTGGCCGATGGCGGTTCCGCCGGTGGCCTGTTGATGGGTGCCGTGGCGAATATGGCTCCCGAATGTTTCGCGGGCGTTGAGGCGGATGTGCCTTTTGTGGATGCGTTGACGTCGATTCTTGATCCGTCGTTGCCGTTGACGGTTACGGAGTGGGATGAGTGGGGCGATCCGCTGCATAATGCGGACGTGTACAGGTATATGAAGGAATATACGCCGTATGAGAATGCGCCGTCTGATGCAAATGATGCGCGGGTTGCGGTTTTTCCCAAGATTTTCATTACCACGTCGATGAATGACACTCGTGTGCTGTATGTGGAGCCGATGAAATGGTTGGCCCGACTGCAGCGTGCGGGCGTGGATGCCGTGGCGAAGATTGAGGTTGAGGCTGGTCATGGGGGTACGTCTGGAAGGTACAAGCAGTGGGAGGAGATCTCCTATGAGAATGCTTGGTGTCTTTCGATGATGGGTATCACGCATTGATCCGGTTTGTGGGACCTTTCATGTTCGGATGAGGTCGGTTTCGGAACGGTCTGTTGTTATGTGACGGGGTGCACCGTATGGCGCACCCCGTTTTGCAAACGCTTCCATTTGCAGTTTGTTTCATGAAACATTGAAACAGGTCGGGTGATTGTTTTCGGCGTTTCTTGCAGAATCCTCCGATTTAGGGGTGTTCCGTCAAACGTTTTTTTCAACTTTTGACGGCATGTTAAACCTTTTATAAGGTCATGCTTGCACCCGTTTTCAGAGTGTTTCATTGTCTGTGCGGGGTGGTCTCGTAAGGTCCAGAGAAATAGTAGGTTTACGGGTAAAACCGACTAGATTGCATTGCGACCAGGGGGAAGAATGGCAGGCATGCATAAAGCCGTAAGTGAGCGGCATGGAATGACAACGATTGCCGCGTTGGTGGCAATCGTTGCGATGATCTTCGCAAGTGTGATCGCAGCGCCGCAACGCGCGTATGCTGAGGAATACAATATCAGCGATCTCGGTTGGGTTGACAAGGACGACACCTCCTTCGAAATCAGTTCCGACGGAGGCAAGACGTGGAAGCCGTACATTTCCGGCATGCAAGTCAACTACGGTGATCAGATCCGCACCGAACTGCATTGGAAAGTGCCGAACGACGTCAAAATCAACGAGGGCGACACCTTCGTCTACGACCTTCCCGGCAATCTGGAATACAAATCGAACGAGAAATACCCGATCTACAACGGTGGCGACGTGGTCGGCTACTACACCATCGACGGCGACAAAATGGTGGCCACCTACACCCGCGGCGAATCGGCGGGGTCCAACATCGAAGCGTTCGTGACCACTGACGGAACCATCACCTCGAACAAAACCGGTGGTTCGGCTGGCGGCGATACCAGCTTTACCTTCCCCGGATATGGCACCATCACCGTGAACGTGGAGGGCAAACACAGCGTCAACGTGGTCAAACGCCCGGCAATCTCCACTTCCGACGCATCCACCTACGATTTCGTTTTGGAAGTGACCTCTACAGGCACGAACACCGGCGTGACCATAGACGACACCATGGGCGGCCTGCTGACCTTCGTGGACGGATCCGTGCACATCTACACCGACGCCGACTGCAAGAACGAATACACGGGCGCATGGCAATCCTCCAAAACCGACGACCATAATTTCAACGTCACCATCGGCTCCATGGGCGACGGTGAGAAACTATACGTGCGCTACTCGGTGAACGCCGACAAAGACAGCGTCATCAAGGCATGCCGCGAGGCCGGCAATTGCAGCAATGCCACCGAAAACAAAAACAAGGTGACCTATTCCAGCAACGAAGACGTCAACAAGAAGGAAACCAGCAACTCCATCTGGTTCAACTACAGCGACTGGTATGTGAACAAAAGCGCAACCGCAGCAAAAGACGAAAATGGCACGCAAGGCTTCACTTGGAACATCACCATCGGCGCTGGCGAAGGCCAATCCGTCGACGGAGCCACCGTCAAAGATCTGCTCGACAAGAACAACCTCAAGGAACCGACCGGAGATCTGGTGCTCAGCTGCTACAACAGCGGCGACTGGAAATCCGTGTGTCCGACCGGCTCGCCCGGCGCATATACGGACGACGACCCGTACAATCCGCAGCATTACATCAAACTTAGCTGGAGCGATCTCGTAGCAGGCACCGTGACCCTGCCCTCCGGCGGCTACGACCATTTCCAAATCCAGTATTGGACCGAAGCGAAAAACGTGCCGGTCGAAGGAAGCGGCGAACACCAGAAATACAAGAACGAAGTCACCGTAAAACCTCAGGATGGAACCGGCAAAACAGCCACGGCCGAACCTCAACTCGGCACGGACGCGGTCGAACTGAAGAAAACATGCACGTCGCCGGCATCCGAAGCGAAGAACCTGACGTGGGTGACCAGCATGAAAGCCTTGGAAGACCTCACCAACGCCGAACTGACCGACAAGCTGGATGTGGACGACAGCGGCAAGGATCTGGGATCCAAGCAAACCTTGGTGAAAGACAGCATTAAAGTGTACACCGACGCCGCCCTGACGCAGCAATACGCGGGCGGATACACGACAGAGGCCACCGATAGGGGATTCACCATCGTGTTCGCATCATTGCCCAAAGGCACTACGGTGTACGTGCAATACCAGTCCACCGTCAACGACGGTGTGACCGACGAAACCGTGTGGAACCGAGCTTCGGCATTGAACAAAACCTCCACGGCGAAACACCAGCATCGCGGCGACGTGCTCGGCAAGGAAGACGCCAACCAGTATTGGGACCAATACGGGTACGGCTACACCGCCAACTCCAAAGGCGTGATCCGCTGGCGCATCAAAGTGCATGACGTGATGTCGGACGCCGAAAACATCGTGGTGACCGATACGTTGCCCGTCCACACGCGGTACGACGCGAAATCGTTGAAGATCTTCGACGATTCCAGCACCACAAAAATGCTGTCCGGAGTGAGCGCCAAAGACAACGGCGACGGCACGGTGACCTTCACCATAGCCAAGGGTACCCCGGCGTTCAGCCAGGCGAAGACCTCGGCTGGTGTGCTCATCGTGTATGAGACGAGCATCGACCCGATCACCGCACCTGATTGGGGAAATTACGAGAACAAGGCGCACATCGACATTGATGGCAGCGCCGGAGGCGACGCTTCCGCCACAGTGGGCGCGAGCAAGCCGAAACTTCTTGACAAAAACGGCAAATACGATGCCACGACCGCGCCGAACGTGAACTACACGGTCAAAGTCAACCCGAATGCGGACACGCTTAACAAAGGCAACAACCTCACTCTGACCGACACCATGGGTCAGGCACTCGACCTCAACGCCAACAGCGTGTCGATCATGGACTCCGACAATGGAACCGCCATCAACGGTGCAACATGGTCATACAATCCGCAGACCCGCGAACTAGTGTTCTCCATTCCCGACGCCCGTGCATGCACCATCACCTACACGGCCGCGGTGCAGCTCAAACCAGGCGAAAGCTTCGGATCGCTGGGCGGCAACAAAATCGTGCTCGCCGGGTATGAGAACAACGGCGGAACCTCGCAGAACACAATCACCGGAACCGTGCAGCAGAGCAAAGGCGGCATGAAATACGACCAGAGCACACTGCAGATCTACAAGTACGCGGATGGCGATCTCGGCAAGCCGGCGGGCAGCGCCACCTTCAAAGTGGAAAGCGTCACCGGATGCAACTTCGTGTCGTCTACGGCCGATGCCGACGGCACCTGCAATGGTACGGTTGGCAAAGAAATCACCAAGCAGCTGACCACAGGAGCATCCAACGGACTGTCCGACCGACTGCAGCTGGACTACGACACCGTATATAAGGTCACCGAGCTGACAGGTCCGGACGGCAAAGTGCCCGGCAGCACTGATTCGCAATACGAGAAATCCGCTCCGCTCTATGTGATATTCCCCGGACATGACGCGCAGACCGCTGCCGGTGCATACGACGGACGATACGACAACAAAACCGTTACCGTAGACGGGCAAAGCGGCAAATTGATCGTCGCCGTAGCCAAAGACAGCGACGGCAAGACGACCACATTGGGCAACTACCGTTGGAACTGCAGCAACGACCACAAAACGAAGTTCAAGGTGCAATTCACAAAGGTGGATGCGGCGAATGCCGGTGTACCCGTCGACGGTGCCACCATGCAGCTGACTCGTGTCGGATCGTCGCAGGTGGAATCCGATTGGACATGGACCACCTCCGGCAGCGAGACGAAAACGCTCGAACTCCTGCCCGGACGGTACAAGCTGACCGAAGCCAACGCACCGGACGGATACCAAGTCATGGATCCGATCATCATTCTGGTCGGCGAAGACGGCACCATCACCGTCGACGGCAAAAATGTGACCGGTAGCGACGGCATCGGTCACGTGCAGGCGGAGGACGCACCGAAAACCACGTCGTTGACTGTTACGAAAACATGGAACGACAATAACAACCAGGACGGCAAACGTGCATCCGTCACCTTCGATTTGTACCGCAAGACCGACGGCGATGCCGATTATACGAAAGTCGACGGGCAAAGCCGCATACTCAATCCCGACAAGAACGATAACGTGCAATGGACGGGACTGCCGGTGAAAGTCGACGGCAAAACCGCGGCCTACAAGGCCGTCGAAACCACGACGCTGGGCGGGTACGACTCGCAATGCGCTGACGTGCAATACAACACCGACGGTTCGGCTGCCACCGAACAATGCACCAACACGCACACGCCCGAAACCACGTCGATCGGCGTTGAAAAAACATGGGACGACGCCAACAACCAGGACCAGAAGCGCCCTGACAGCGTAACCGTGCATCTGTTGAAAAACGGAGAGGAAACCGATCAAAGCGTGACACTCGATGCGGTTGGAAACTGGCGGAACGACAGCGCGTTCACCAATCTGCCCGTCTACGAGGATGGCAAGAAGATCGTGTATACCATACGCGAAGATACGGTGAGCGGCTACACCACGCACATCACCGGCTCGCAAACCCAAGGTTTCGCCATCACCAACACGCACCACCCCGAAAACGAGGAGGTGTGCTTCTCCAAGCAGGACCTCAAGGGTACGGAGATCGCAGATGCCACCATGCGCCTCACCGGTACGCTGAATGATGGCACCGAATTCAAAACGCAGACCTGGGTAAGTGAGCGGGATAAGTCGAAGAGCATCAAGCTCAAGCCCGGCACCTACACCTTGACCGAAACCAAGGCGCCGGATGATTATCTGGTAGCGGATCCGGTCGAATTCAAAGTCGTGAGCGACGCCGTCACCGGCAAGCTCAGCGTGCAGATCAAGCAAACCGATGGCACATATGCCGACGTGCAGGACAATACCATCGTGATGACCGACCAGTACCGGACGCATCAGGTGACCGTCAATAAAAACAGTCTCACCAGTGGCATCACCAATATCGACGGCGCGCAGATGAGCATCACCGGCACCACCTTGGATGGCAAGGCGATCGACGAGATCACCTGGACCAGCAAAGGCGGCGAACCCGGCGAACTCACCCTGCTACCCGGCACCTACACCCTGCGTGAAAAGGTGGCGCCGGACGGCTATGAAACCGCGGATGACATCGTATTCAGCGTCGGGCTCGACGGCAGCGTGACCATCGACGGTAAGAAGCAGGATTCCAACGTCGTGACCATGAAAGACAAGCCCAGTGAAAGCGGCATCCTGTTCTCCAAAACCAAGGTCGGCGGCGGCAGCGAGCTGGCTGGAGCGGAATTCTCCATAACCGGCAAAACTTTCGAAGGCAAGACGATCGACGAGATCACCTGGACCAGCGGCGGCGGACTGCCGAAACAATTCCAGCTGCAGGACGGCGTCTACAAGCTCACCGAAACCAAGGCGCCGGTCGGGTATGAAAAGGCGAACGCGGTCAACTTCACCATTTCCCGCGGCGAAGCGTATGTGAACGGCAAGCTGGTGGATGGCAACACCATCCGCGTCGAGGATCGCGTGGATACGACCATGGTGCGCGTGCGCAAAATCTGGTCCGACCATAACTATTCGGAGCGTCCGACATCGGTGACATTCCACCTGCTGCGCAACTCCAAGCAGCTGCAAGATGCGAAGTACACGCGGACGTTGGACAACAAGAACACCAGCGACTGGACGTACACGTGGACCGATCTGCCCCGATATGATGCGGACGGCAACAGGTACAACTACACGGTTGACGAGGAACTGACCCAAGAGCTCACAGGTAAGGAATACCGCGTTTCCGTGATCAAACGTCCGTACATCGACGGCGCCGAATTCACGGTATTGAACATTCGGGAGCCGGAAACGGCAAGCATCACGGTGAACAAAACGTGGAACGATCAGGATGACAACGATGGCAAACGGCCGAAGACGCTGACCTTCCATATTTGGGGAACCAGCAAACAGCCGAAGAGCGGCAGTACCGACGAAACGGAAGACGTGACCGAACAATTGGTGGTGCAAACCGTGCGAACCAACGGCAGCAACACGCAATCGTGGACGTTCGAAGGTCTTCCCAAGCAGAACCTGTACAACAATCCGTACACGTATACGGTAACCGAGGAATCCGTAGATGGCTATACGGCAAGCGGCGTGACGCTCACCGGCGGTACGGCAACACGCTGTGCGGTGACGAGCACGGTCAAATCCTGCGCGTTCGATGTGACCAACAAGCATACGCCCGAAACCACGACATTGAGCGTGGACAAGACGTGGAATGACACCGATGCGCCCAGCAATGTGAAACGGCCGGGCGACAAGGCCACGATCTGGGTGCTTTCCAGCGTGTGGACCGATGCGAAGAACCAGACGCTGCCCGGATGGCCCTCACCGCAACACAACAGCGAGTGCAAGAACACCGGCACGACGGATGGCACGAATCCATGGGGTGTGAGCTGCATGGTGCTGACCTCGGAGAACGCCAAAGCGACGCAGGTCACCACGGCCAACGTCAACGGGGCTGACGGAACAAGCGAAGCGACCACTTCGCAAGAGGTGAGCGCGAACACGTGGACCTACACCTTCACGAACCTGCCCAAATACTACAAGGGCAAGGAAATTCAGTATTCGGTGACCGAAGAGGCCGTGAAGAACTACACGCCGACGCTCACCGGAGGCAAAGTCGCTGCGGCTGACGGCGCCGAGGGCAAGGCCAACGAGTCGGGCGAATCCGACAAGGCGGATGAAACAAGCGAAAGCGGTCAGAATGCGGAATCCTGGGCGTACACGCTGACCAACACCTACACGCCGGGGCATACCAGCCACAGCGTGCATAAAGTGTGGAAGGACTACGGCGACAGCAGCAAACGTCCGAAAGCGGTATATGCGACGTTGTATGCGAACGGCCAATCCACCGGCAAGACGGTGGCGTTGAGCGACGGCAACAACTGGCAATACACGTTCACCGACCTAGATGAAAACAAGGTGTACACGGTGAAGGAAACCAACGAAAAGGGCGAAGCGATCAGCGGAGTGGACGGCTACTGCCAGCCGGTCATCAGCGATGACCGAAAAACCGGAATCTCCACCATCACCAACACCATCTCCATCGTGCTTCCCTCCACGGGCGGGCAACGATGGTGCTACGGCACACTTCTCGCGGTAGTGGCGCTCGGCATGATCGGCATGGGCTACGGCATCGCCAAACGTAACAAGACCAACAAGGAAGGAGACGCGCGATGAGGCGTCACGGAGCGAAACAGGGGAATCGGATGGATTACCGCATGGCCCGTCACGCGGCTGCACGACATACCGGCATGCGTTCGGTGCGCCGCATCGCGGCCGCGGCACTTGGCCTGGCGCTTTCCCTCGCGGGACTCAGCGCGCAATCGGTGGCTTTTGGCAATGACGATCCGACCAAGCCGGCAGCCACTGACGTGACCATGATCGCATTCCAGCAATCATGGAAGACGATTGGCGACGAATGCACGAAAACCTATGGTCCGGAAGGCGTGAAATACGTGCAGGTCTCCCCGCCGCAGGAATCCATCCAAGGCACGCAATGGTGGACCGTCTACCAGCCGGTCAGCTACAAACTCGACTCGCGTTTCGGTACGGAAGACGAGTTCAAAACCATGATCAGCCAATGCAAAGCGGTCGGCGTGCAAATCGTGGCCGACGTGGTGCTCAACCACACCACCGGACATGACGTGTCATGGGTTGACGACCAGTATGGCGTGGCCGGAACCGAATACAACGGATCATACGGACGATACCCGGGCATCGGCATCTACCAGTATGAGGAAAGCGGCAACAACCACCAATACGGCCTTCCCAGCGGCGACTTCCACACCTGCAAGTCGAACGTGTCAGACAACATCTCCGACTACACCAACGCCGACGAAGTGTGGAACTGCCGACTGTCGACCATGTGGGACATCAACACCGGCAGCGACCGCGTGCAAAACATCCAAGCCGAATACTTGGCGCACCTATGGGAAGACGGCGTACGCGGATTCCGCATCGACTCCGCAAAACATATGGATCCCAACGACATCGCATCCATCAAACGCAAGTTCATGACCAAAGCGGGCATTACGGACGAACGAAGCTTCCCATGGTCGCAGGAAGTCATCTACCATAATGGAGAATCCGAAAAATTCGCGCCGGAACGATACGAAAAGAACGGACAGGTCACCGAATTCTCGTACGCGTACTCATTGTTGAAGGATTTCAACGGATCCATCACCAATTTGAAGAACATCACCAGCGATCTGCTCGACGACGCCGATAATGCCACCGTATTCGTGTCCAACTGGGATACCGCACGCGGTTCGGAAACGCTCAAACCCGTTTCCGGCGCCCGATACGAGCTCGCCAACGCGTTCATGCTCGGGTACGACTACGGGCATCCGAAGATCCTTTCAGACTACGCATTCAATGAAAGCACCCAATATGATGACGGCGTCAAGGATTCGACTGACACCACCGTGCCGAAAATCAGCATGGACGACGTGTGCTCCACGCAAAAGGACCCAACGCAGATGGAGTATGGCGATTGGAACTGCCAACAGCGGTGGACGTCAATCCGAGGCATGATCAAATTCCATAATGCCGTGAACGGCACCAGCGTAAGCAACTGGCAGGAATCCGGATCCAACGACATCGCCTTCGAAAGGGTTGACGCCAACGGGAAAAGCAAGGGTCTGCTCGCATTGAACAACACCCTGCAGGAGCATGACGTCGACTATACGACATCGTTGCCGGACGGGGAATACTGCAACGTGTACGCTTCCCGCACCTGCTCGCAAACCGTGACCGTCAGCGGCGGTCACGCCAAAGCGACCATCGGCAAACGAAGCGCCATTGCCATCTATGCCGGTGCGGTCAAGGGCGCGTGGACGGAAATCACGGAACCTAGCGGCACCTACGCTCCGCAATACAAGGATTCGCCGAACAGTTCGCTGATAGGTGACAAAACCCTCACCATCTACTACAAGCCCGACGAATCGTGGGACGGGCAGGTGTATGTGCGTTACACGTCCGACAACGGCAGCGGTAGCATTGTGATGAGCGCGGTCGATGCAGCCGATTCCACGAATGCGACAGGCTGGTATAAGGCCGATCTGCCGGAAGGGGCCAACCTAAGCGCGGTGAAATACCATTTCGCATCCACACAATCCGGGGAATCTGACTCCACGGACTGGAACGGGGGCAAGCGGGGAACGGAATATACGGCACAGGTCGGCGCCACTATGATCAACGTCAGCGGGCACCGGCAGCAGACGGGCGTGCCCTACACGCGCAACCATGCGGCGAAAACCAAAGTGACCGTCAACTTCCGTTCCGTCTCCGGCGTCGGTGAGAACGCATCCGGCGTGAAGGTGTGGAACGGCGACGACATGGAAAGCGCCACGTATATTCCATTCGAAAGCACGCCAACGCAATACGGCAGGAAAGCCAGCGGCGAACTGGACGGCGATCTGGCAACAGTGCATTTCAGAATCGTGGATGGTGCCGATGCGACTGGAGCGTCCGCGGGAACCGTCGAACAATATGAGGCGAGCGTGTGGAAACTCGCCAAATTCGGTGACGCGCATGTGAGCGGTGCCATCGAAGCGTGGGTGGACGGCGCGCAACCCGATACCGCTTCCGACCGATCCTCGGAAAAAGCGTCTCCCTCGGCGACACCGCAGCCGAATGACATCAAAAATCCGAAAAACCTGACCATCAAACTGCATTATTACCGTCCCGACGGCAATTATCAGGAATACAGCATGGAATCCGACGCGTGGAAAGGCTGGGATCTGTGGTCTTGGTATGCGGAAAGCACCAGCGGCGAATCCCAGGAATTCACCTCCCATGACGAATTCGGCGAGGTCGCGGAATACACGCTGAGCCAGACAGCCAAAGGCGTGCGCAACCCATGGTTCATCATTCGCAACGGTGGCTCATCATGGACCGGCAAGGACTGCGACGACAACGATCGCGAGATTCCGGAATCCGTGATCAGCATGACCGCGGGAAACGTGGAAAACGGCGTCGCGGAATTCTGGATCGTCAGCGGGGATCCGACCGTGTACACGCATCCGGTGAACGTGGCCGGAATAACCTTCGACACCCAAGGCGGCAGCAGCGTTCCCGCACAGGCGGTCGCCATCGGAGGCACTGCGAGCGTTCCCGAAACGCCTACTCGCGACGGCTACGTGTTCTCGAAGTGGACCACGGACGTGGCCGGTGAACATGAGTATGATTTCGCCACCACGGTGAGCGCGCCGATAACGTTGTATGCGCAGTGGACGGAAGCGAAAACCGTGACCTTCGATGTCCAAGGCGGCAGCGAGATCGCCGCACAACAGGTGCAAACAGGGAAATCGGCCGTACGACCGGAAAATCCTGAGCGCGTGGGATACGCGTTCGCGGGATGGTATACTAGCGCCGACACTTCGGGTAGCGAATACGATTTCACGGCTGCGGTGAACGATGATGTGACCTTGTATGCGAAGTGGACGCCGAACATGTACGCCGTGACCTTCGACTCGCAAGGCGGCAGCGCGGTCGATGCGCAACAGGTTGCGTACGGTGGTTACGCGACGCAACCTGCCACACCGACCCGTGACGGATACACGTTCGTCGGCTGGACCACGGATGCGGCCGGCACCACGCCGTACGGTTTCGGCATGCCCGTCACCGGCGGTATCACGCTGTATGCCAAGTGGGATGATGCGGGCGCGACGTACCATACCGTCACCATTCATTTGAATGACGGCGACGATTATTCGTCGGACCTGCCGCAGGATATGACGTTGTTCGTCAAGGAAGGGGAGAAGCTTACGATCCCCGATTCCGCTCCTTCCCGCGGTGGATATCGTTTCGCAGGATTGACCAGCGACGAACAGCGGAAGACGGACTATGATGCTGGCACCGCCGTAACCGCCGACATGACCTTGTATGCCAAGTGGGTCAAGACATGGACGGTCACCTTCGACACGGCCGGCGGCAGTGCCGTGAACAGCCAGACCGTGGACGATGGAGGAGTGGCCGTTGCGCCTGATCCGTCGCCGACACGCGACGACTGCCGGTTCACCGGCTGGCAGTATGACGGCAAAAGCTACGATTTCGGCTCGAAGGTGACCGGCGACATCACCCTGACCGCGCAGTGGGTGCGCACCGCGCACCAGTGGACCATAACCTTCGATCTGAACGGAGGGCATGCGCCCGCCGGCAAGGATGCGAAGACCCTGTACGCCGAGCGGAAAGTCTACGACGGTGATTCGCTGGTCTCGCCCACGGCGGACATCGCCAACGAGCCTCAGCTTGACGGCTACACCTTCGAAGGGTGGAGCACGGTGAAAGACGACGCGCTCGCAGTCAGCGTGGTCTCCTTTGATTCGTCCGGGAAATCGTTGATGCCCATCGATCGCGACGGCACGCTGTATGCGTTGTGGTCGCGGGAGAACAGGGTAGTGAAGCCGGAATCGTCCGGTTCGACGGGATCTTCGACGAGCTATTCCGGCGCGTATTCCGATTCCTACACGGGATTGAACGGGTTGGCAGCGTTCGATGCCATAGTGAGACAATCGGGCAAATTCTCGGGCACGAATTTCGGTTCCGTCGCCGAGGATTATGTGAAACCCAAGAGCGTTCGCTGAGTGTTGGAATCCAAGGGTGGGGTCGGCCTTCAGGTCGGCCCCCTTTTTCATGTACGGTGTATGGATTGTTGCGTCCGGATCATTGGATCGTTCGTTGTTCGTGGCGTTTGAAGCCGGGTGAAACCGTATTCGCACATGAACGCGGCAAGGAGTGTCCACTAGTTGAGCGTTACGTGTCCACGTGCTGGTCCGTTGACTAGAGTCGCGTGCTATGAGTGATTCTGCAAAGAAGTACACCATCGCCGTCATTCCGGGCGATGGCATTGGCAAGGAAGTGACTCCGTGGGCCCAGAAGGCTCTGGAGAAGGCGGCCGAAGGCGTCGCCGAATTCGAGTACGAGCATTTCGATCTCGGTGCCGAGCGCTATCTGCGTGACGGCGCGATCCTCCCCGAGGAGGAAGAGGACCGTATCAAGAAGACCGATGCGATTCTGCTGGGCGCCGTCGGCGACCCGCGTATCAAGGCCGGCATCCTGGAACGCGGCCTGCTGCTCAAGCTCCGCTTCGACCTGGACCAGTACGTGAACCTGCGTCCGTCCAAGCTGTACAAGGGTGTCACGTCGCCGCTCGCCAACCCGGGCGACATCGACTTCGTCGTCGTGCGTGAAGGCACCGAAGGCCTGTACTGCGGTGCCGGCGGAGCGGTCCGCCGTGGCACCCCGAACGAGGTGGCCACCGAAGTCTCCATCAACACCGCCTACGGCGTGGAGCGCGTGGTGCGTTACGCCTTCCAACTGGCCATGAAGCGCAGGAAGCACGTGACCCTCGTGCACAAGAAGAACGTGCTGGTCAACGCCGGCGACATGTGGCAGCGCATCGTCAACAAGGTGGCCGAGGAATACCCGGAGGTCACCCACGACTACCTGCACATCGACGCGACCACCATCTTCATGGTGTCCAACCCGTCCCGCTTCGACGTGATCCTGACCGACAACCTCTTCGGCGACATCATCACCGACGAGGCCGGTGCCGTGGTCGGTGGCGTCGGCTACTCCGCTTCGGGCTGCATCAACGCGTCCAACGAGTATCCGTCCATGTTCGAGCCGATCCACGGTTCCGCTCCGGACATCGCCGGCCAGAACAAGGCCAACCCGACCGCAGCCATCCTGTCCGCAGCCATGCTGCTCGAGCATCTCGGATTCGACGACGCTGCCAAGAAGATCCACGTCGCCGTTGAGGCTGACATCGAGGAGCTCGGCTCCACCACGCGTTCCACCGACGAGGTCGGTCGCGACATTCTGGCGCGCATGTGAGACGACATATAAAGATATGTGACGGCATGTGACGGTTCGAAAAGCCGAGAAATCGGCTGATTCCGACTTCCGTCCCATCCTTTGAGACGCCCACCGAAAAGGGTTTTTCCCGAATCGGCGGGCGTCTTCGCATATTCGGGGATTTTTCAGGGGCCACCTAAGGTGGAATCGGGTGGAAATGGGCAAACTTTGGGATATTGTTGAGGCATGAGTGATAACAACGCCGATTTCAATGGTGCCGGTCAAGTCAACAATCCAACGTCGGATAACGCAGCCCAGGCCGACTACAACCAACCGTACATTCCACAACAGAACGATGCGCAGATGAACCATCCGGAGTCGCAGCCGGAAACCCCCGCATACGATCAGAACTCCGCCGCATACACTCAGCCCGCTCAGCCGGCCGAGCCTGCCGTTCCGGCGTACGATCCGAACGCTTCCGCATACAGCCAGTATGGCCAGACCGCACAGTCGGCCCAGACCGCTCAGCCGTCATACGGTCAGCCGGCGACTCCGGCCCCGGCATACGGTACGGCTCCCGTCTATACCCAGCCGGCTCAGCCGGCCACGCCCGCTGCTCCGGTATATGATCCGAACGCCGCATCGTACAACCAGTACGGTCAGTATGGCCAGCCGTCCCAGCCTGCCCAATCTGCGCAGCCGTCGTACGGTCAGCCGGCAGCCCCGGCGTATGACCCCAACAACGCTTACGCCCAGCCGGATTACAACCAAGCGAACTACGGACAGCAGGGCTACGCGGCACCGTCTTACAACCAATCCGCCTACACCCAGCCCGCCTACGCGCAGCAGCCGGCATACGGCCAGCCCGTCGCACCGGCCGGATACGCCCAGAAGTCGAAACTGGCCGCCGGTCTGCTTGGCATCTTCCTGGGCTGCTTCGGCGTGCACAACTTCTACTTGGGCAACACCGGCAAGGCCGTGGCACAGCTGCTGCTGACCGTCATCGGCTGGATTCTCATCATCGGCCCAGCCGTCGCAGGCATCTGGGGACTGGTGGAAGGCATCCTGATTCTGTGCTCCCACTACGGCTCGCAATGGCACCGTGACGCTCAAGGCGTCGAACTGCAGGATTGATGACTCGAGGACTTTACAAACAGCCGGGCGGCAAACTCGTTGGAGTGACTGTCCGGCTTTCTCATGCCGATTCGGATTACGCCGATTCGGATTACGCCGATTCGGACTATATTGATTCGGCTCATACGAATGCCGTGAAAACGGTTCCATACGCTGGGCCGGCTGCATCATCGACTGTTATCGAATGCCATATCGACGGCGATTTCTTCCTCGACGGGGACGATGCCGGAACGCGGAATCTCTTGCATTCCATGGAATGCGCGCTGGAACAGTGCGCGGCCCATTGCCTCAGCGGTTCGATGGTTTCCGAACGTGACGTGACCGCCGCCGTCGAACGGACGATGCTGCACCATCCGGACGTGCGCATCGTCGGCATGGGCGCGCGTGGCATCGCCATCGCCTTTCAACGTGCGATTGACGGCATCGATGGCGCCGATGGCATTGCCGGTATCGGCGGTAATGATGTTACGAAAGTGGAACCACGCGACGACCTGCGCATTCGGCGGCATACCAGCCCAATGGAAACCGCAGAAACCGCGGAAATCGCAAAAAACATTGAAAACGCTGGAACCGCGGAAAGCGACGAAAACGCTGGAACCGTTGGAACCGGCGACATCGCCGAAACCGGCAATTGGGCGGAATACGCGCGACGCTGGCACGCACTCAAACCGAACATCGTGCACGACGACCCCCGCAAACCGCAGGAACAAATGGACCTCGACGTCGAATGGGCGCGCGAAGTGGCTGCTGGAACCCGCGAACCCACCCTGCGTTTCTGGGAATGGGCCGAGCCGGCCGTGGTCATCGGCAGATTCCAGTCGCTCGAAGACGAAGTCAACGTGCACACCGCGCAAGACGAAGGATTCCACATAGTCCGCCGCTGCACCGGCGGGGGAGCGATGTTCATCGAACCAGGCAACACCATCACCTACTCGCTGTACGCGCCACTCGACTTCGCCCACGGCATGAGCGTCGAGGAATCCTACGAACTCTGCGACTACTGGCTCGTCGAAGCGTTACGCGCCCTCGGCCTCAACGTACGATTCGCCGGACTCAACGACATCGCCACACAATACGGCAAACTCGGCGGCGCCGCGCAACGCCGGTTCGCGCCCACCCACGGCGGACCCGGCGCGATTCTGCACCACGTCACGCTCGCCTACGACATCGACGCGGAAAAGATGACCCGCGTGTTGAACATCTCACGAGAGAAAATGTCCGACAAAGCGGTGAAATCAGCGGCAAAACATGTCGATCCCATGCGCTCTCAAACCGGCATGGGCCGAGACGAGGTAGTGGCGCGACTGGTCGACGCCGCCGTTCGAGTTACAATGTAGCCCGAATGGTCGATGGTGCCCGACTTAACGAGCGTTGGCATGGATGTCGACAACGGAAAACGCAGAAGCACGTCGGAACGGAGGCACGTCGATGGTCACCCCGAATGGAACCAACGGAATCAATGGTTTTGGTGGTTTCGACGATGAGCGTGAGACGTTGCTGCACACCGCGCTGTTCAAGCAGGTTTCGTCCGAAGAAGCCCGGGAACTGCTGCCGTATCTGCAGCATGCCGAATACGACAAGGGCGATTTCATCTTCCGCGAGGGAGACACCGACCATCGCATGTATCTGCTGGAGGAAGGCCGCGTCAAACTGACCAGACAATCCTCCGACAAGCGCGTGCAGCTGCTGAGCATCCACGCGTACGGCGAAGTGCTGGGCGAGATTCCGGTGTTCGATCCGCATGGCGGACCGCGTACCGCTTCGGCGGTGGCGATGACCAACGGCACGCGTGTGGTCTGGCTGGAACATGACGCGCTGTTCGACTGGCTCGACGAACATCCGCGCGTGGCCGTGGACATGCTGCAGGTATTGGCGCACCGCATGCGCAGCAACAACGAACGCATATGCGATCTGGTGTTCATGGACGTTCCCGGACGACTCGCCAAAACACTGCTCAATCTGGCATCACGATTCGGCGAACCGGTCGAAGCCGGCCTGAAGGTGCCGCACGATCTGACACAGGAGGAGATGGCGCAGCTCGTCGGATCCTCACGCGAAACGGTGAACAAGGCGTTGATGGATTTCGCCAACCGCGGATGGATCGCCAGGGAAGGCCGGTCCATCATCATCTACCAGCCGGGCATGCTGATTCGCCGATCAAGACGATGACATTCGGCTGGTTTTCGGCTGATTTCCAACTTTTCCTAAGAAATTGTCTGTTTTGTGAGAAACCCGTGACGGCTTCCGGCACATGCGTTGACGGGCATGTGTTTAGTAGACCCGCCACTTTAGAATGGGCGTCATGCCCAAGAAGAAGACCCTTACCGTTCAACGTGTGCTCGCATTGGTAATCGCATACATCACGTTATGCGTGGGCGGCGGCGTTGTGACGAGTATTTTCTTTATGCCCGCTGTGTTCGCCGCCAATAACGCGGCCAAAGCCGTCATTCCGTCCCTTGCGGTCGAAGGCATCGATTTCGATGTGACCTCGCTTCCGCAACGCTCGACGATGTATTTCAACGACGGCAAGACCGCTTTCGCGGAATTCTATACGCAGAACCGCGAGGTCGTGCCGCTGAAGAAAATCTCCAAAGCCATGCAGCAGGCCGTCGTGGCCCGTGAAGACAAGCGCTTCTTCGAACATACCGGCGTGGACGTGCAGGGCGTGTTCCGAGCGTTCTTCCAAACCTATGTCAGAGGCGGCGACCAGCAGGGCGGTTCCACGCTGACGCAGCAGTACGTCAAGAACGTGCTGTCCACCCAAGCCCGTGAAGACGACGATCCGATCGCCGAATACCATGCGACGGAAGACACCGTGGCACGCAAGCTACGCGAGATGCTGATCTCGGTGCAGATCGAAAAGAAATACTCCAAAGCCGAGATTCTGCAGGGCTACCTCAACATCGCGCAGTTCGGCCGCAACAACCTGTGCGGCGTGGAAATGGCCGCCAAACGCTACTTCAATGTCTCCGCTTCGGAACTGAACGTGACCCAGGCGGCGACCATCGCGGCAATCACCAAGAATCCGCAGAACTTCGATCCTTCCGTGGAAGCCAACCAGAAGGAAGCCGAACACCAGCGCAACATCGTGCTGCAGCTGATGCACGACCAGGGCTACATCACCTCCGAAAAGGAATTCAAAGACGCCATCAACACGCCGTTGAAGGACACGCTGAACCTGCAGGACGTGAGCTCCGGATGCCAGTCGGCCATTGAAAACACCGGCTTCTTCTGCTCGTACGTGGTCAACCAGATCCTGAAGAACAAGGCGTTCGGCAAGGACGACGAGGCTCGCGAGAAGCTGCTGAAGGAAGGCGGTCTGAAGATCGTCACCACGCTCGACCGCAACGCCAACAACGCGGCCATGCAGGCGGCGAACAGCACCGTGCCGGCCACCGACCCGTCCGGATTCGAAGTGATGATCGCGGCCGTGAAGCCGGGCACCGGCGAAATCCTGTCGTTCGGCATCAACCGAACCTACGATGCCACGGATGACGCCCGAACGGATGAGACCAAGACCTCCATGAACTACATGGTCGATCAGGAGGACGGCGGCGGCATGGGCTTCAACGTCGGCTCCACCTGGAAGCCCATCAACATGGTGGCGTGGATGCAGAAAGGCCACTCCATCAACGAGTCGCTCGTCACATCCACCGTCTACGACACGTCGAAGTTCAACTGCAACGGCTACGGTTTCGTCGGCCCGTGGAGGGTGCAGAATTCCGGCGGCGGCACCACCTCTCCGGAAAGCCCGCTGCAGGGTCTGATCAAGTCGCACAACACCACGCAGGCCTCGATGGCGTCGAACATCGGTCTGTGCGCGATCGCCGACGCGGCCAAGGAGATGGGCTACCACAACGCCATCTCCAACGCGTCCGACATCTACTCCGCTAACTCGTTCCAGCCGCCAATGACCATCGGTACGGTGCAGGCGTCGCCGTTGACCATGGCCAACGTGTACGCCACCATGGGCGCCAACGGCGTGGAATGCACTCCGATCGCCATCACCAAGGTGACCGACCGCAGTGGCAGCAAGGTGAAAGTGCCGTCCGCGAACTGCCATCAGGCCATCGACCCGGACATCGCGCAGACCGTGTCCTACGCGCTGAACCAAGGTGTCGTGCAGCCTGGCGGCGAAGCGTCGACCACGCAGCTCGACAACAATCGCAAGACCTTCGCCAAGACCGGTACCAACGAGAACACGGTGATGACCACCGCAGGTTTCGTGCCGAACCAAGTCGCGGCGTTCGTCGCGGTCGCCGACGCGCAGGACCCGATCAACAACACCTTCGACAACAAGACCATCAACGGCGTGTACCGCCCGTCTTGGTACGGCATGTACATCGCAACGCCGGCGTGGAAGCAGTTCATGAACACGTATCTTGCCGCCATCAACGCGCCGATCGACAACGATTACGGAAAGGGTGCCGACAAGTACACGGTTTCGAAGGGCGCCACCAGAACATACAACCAGTACCAATACCAGCGCCAGCAGAACAGTCAGCAGCAAAGCCAGCAGCAAAGCCAGCAGCAGACCAACCAAGGCCAGCAGCAGCAATCGCAGCAACAGCCTGCCGAGCAGCAAAGTGACCAGCAGCATCAATAGTTGCGATTGTCGGCTATTCATGCCGACTGCCCGCATTGACTGACCGCACTGACTGCCCACGTCACCGGAGCGTAAATCGCATGGCAAAGTGAACAGTCCATGAACGCCCGCCCCAACCGGCGGGCGTTCTGCTTACAATGCAATCGGTACCATGCCCGTCGCGTGGGAACGCGGTGCGGATATCGACGATTCAGGCGATACCAACGATTCATAAGAGAGATGACAATGAGCGAAGACAAGAAGAACGGCAAGCAGAACAAGACGGTCAAACCGTTCGATCCGATGACGTTGCGTGGCGTCACCGTGCGCAACCGCATCTGGCTGTCGCCAATGGACACGTATTCCGCATTGGCGCAGGACGGCAAGCCCACGCCATTCCACTACCAGCATTACGTTTCGCGCGCGATGGGCGGCTTCGGCATGATCATCATGGAAGCGACCGCCGTCGCGCCGGGAGGCCGCATTTCGCCGTGCGATCTGGGATTGTGGGATGACGGACAGATGGACGCATGGCGTTGGATCGTGGCCGACGCGAAGGCAGCGGGTGCCACGATGGCGGTGCAGCTCAACCACGCCGGACGCAAGGGTTCCACCGGCTGCCACGCGATCGGTTTCGATGGACAGAGCGTGCCGGAGGAGCAAGGCGGATGGCGGACGGTTTGCCCAAGCGCCAACGCATACGGTTCCCTGGCTCGTCCGCGCGCGCTGAGCGTCGATGAGATCCACACCATCGTGGACCAGTTCCGCGACGCCGCCTGGCGTGCCATGAACATCGGCTTCGACGCGGTGGAAGTCCATGCCGCGCATGGCTACCTGCTGTCGCAGTTCCTCGACCCGCTCATCAACGAGCGTGACGACGAGTACGGCGGATCGTTCGACAATCGCGTCCGCATGCTGGTCGAAGTCGTGGATGCGATTCGTTCCGTCGTGCCCGACACCATGCCGGTGCTGGTGCGCGTCTCCGCCACCGACTGGGCCGCAGGCGGTTGGGACCTTGACCAGACCGTTGAACTGGCTAAGATTCTGAAGGCCCACGGCGTGGACCTGATTGACGTGTCCACAGGCGGATTGATTCCCGACGTGACCATTCCGGTGAAGCCCGACTACCAAGTGCCGTTCGCCGAACAGGTGCGCAGTCGCGCGGGCATTCCCACCACCGCAGTCGGGCTCATCACCAAGCCGAAGCAGGCGAAGAAGATTCTGAAGTCGGGCGCCGCCGACGCCGTGGAAATCGGCCGCGCTGCACTGCGCGACCCGTATTGGCCGCTCCGTGCCGCCCACAAACTGGACGTGCCGGTCGAGGAAGCCCCCTACCA
>ENA-ORSQ01000672-ORSQ01000672.1-human-gut-metagenome-genome-assembly--contig:-NODE-672-length-21681-cov-11.399889_pt1 | contig 21681 bp, 16 predicted proteins | sample MGYA00241900_ERZ509164 | MGnify/ENA primary metagenome ERZ509164 (study PRJEB26280, sample SAMEA2338807) | human gut metagenome | biome: human gut; feature: human-associated habitat; material: faeces...
TGTTCCTATAACATAAAAAAGCCCTCCGGGCAGGATCGCACTGCGACGGAGGGGAATTATGTCGCTGAAGCGACCTGTTGTAGGCGGAGAATCCTGCAAGCAGGATTCTTTCTTGAATTCAGGAGTTTTTACATGATGATGAATTCTGTGTTATAATGAACGGACGATGTTGGGTAACTATTTGATAGCTATTGTTGCGTGAGGTGTTTTGATATGGATAAGCCGGTGGTTCGTATTTCCGTCAGAAATCTGGTGGAGTTTATATTAAGAAGCGGGGATCTTGACAACCGGGGAGGATCTTCTGACAGAGAAGCAATGCAGAAGGGCAGCAGACTGCACAGAAAAATACAGGGCAGGATGGGAAGCCATTACAGAGCGGAGGTTTCTCTTAAATATAAAACAGAATATGAAGATGTAGGTATCCAGGTAGAGGGCAGAGCTGACGGAATCTTCACAGAAGATGGACAGTGCTGGATCGATGAGATTAAGGGTGTTTATGCAGATGTCAGTCAGTTGGAGAAGCCTGTGGAGGTTCACCGTGCACAGGCAATGTGTTATGCCTGGATCTACGCACAGGAGCAAAAACCGGAGAAGATCGGAGTGCAGATGACATATGGGAATCTGGACACAGAGGAGCTTAAGTTTTTCAGAGAAGAATATACGCTGGAAGAACTCGGACTGTGGTACCAGAATCTTTTGGACAGGTATCATAAATGGATCGCATACCAGCTTGCATGGAAAAAAGAACGGAATGTGTCCATGAGTGATCTGGAGTTCCCTTTTGAATATCGTGAGGGACAGCGAAAAATCGTATCCGGTGTATATCACACTATATCCACAGAAAGACAGATTTTTGTCCAGGCACCTACAGGAGTAGGAAAGACCATGTCCACGATCTTTCCGGCAGTGAGAGCAGTTGGTGCAGGAATGGGGGAAAATATTTTCTATCTTACAGCAAAGACCATTACCAGGACTGTGGCTGAAGAAGCTTTCTCCATATTAAAGGAGCATGGACTGAAATTTAAAGTGATAACCATTACCGCGAAGGAAAAGCTGTGCTTCTGCGATAAAACAGAATGTAATCCTGAGAACTGTCTGTGGGCGAGAGGACATCTGGACAGAGTGAATGATGCTGTTTTTGAACTGTGGACCACGCAGGATAGCTATGACAGGGATACTCTGCTGGAATATGCGAAGAAATGGCAGGTGTGTCCTTTTGAAATGTGCCTGGATCTGGCAGTCTGGGTGGACGCTGTGATCTGTGATTATAATTATGTATTTGATCCCAATGTTTATCTGAAAAGATTTTTCGGGGAGGGTACTTCCGGAGAATATATTTTTCTGATTGATGAAGCTCACAATCTGGTGGACAGAGGAAGGGAAATGTACAGTGCTCATGTGGACAGAGCGGATGTACTGGAGGCGAAGAGACTGGCCGGGGATTACAGCAAAGGTCTGGTGCGAGCACTGGAAAAAGTGAATCGACAGCTTCGAACTCTGGAAAAGGAGTGTACAGAGTACAAAATCCTTCCAAATCCCGGAGCAGTTTCTCTGGGAATGCTTCAGGTAATGGGGGAGATGGATAAGCTTCTGGAGGAACTTCATGGAAAGGAACTTCCGGAGCAGCTGCTGGAATTTTACTTCTGTGTGAGAGATTTCCTGAATATTGATGAACTTCTGGATGAAAATTACGTGGTTTATACAGAAATGGGAGAAGGGGGAAAGGTGATTTTGCGGCTTTTCTGTGTAAATCCTGCAGCAAATATTCATAGATGTCTGGAAAAGGGAAAAAGTGCGGTGTTCTTTTCTGCGACTCTGCTTCCCATGGATTATTACCGTGCACTTTTAAGCACCAGAAAGGATGACTATGGGATTTATGTGACTTCTCCTTTCAGGCAGGAGAACAGGTGCATTCTCACAGGACGGGATGTGAGCAGCAGGTATACCAGAAGAGGATATGAGGAATATCACAGGATCGCATCTTACATTGCCAGAACTGTATGGACAAGAAAAGGAAATTATATGGTATTCTTTCCTTCTTATAAATTTATGGAAGATGTTCTGGAGGTGTATGAGAATGAGTTTTCAGCGGAATGGGTTCGTTGTATTTCGCAGACATCGGGAATGAATGAAAGGGAGAAAGAGGAATTTCTGGAGGAATTTTCTGCATCAGAGGGAACGTTGGTAGGATTTTGCGTGATGGGCGGGATTTTTTCAGAGGGGATTGATCTGATGGGCGAGAAGCTGATCGGAGCAATCATCATAGGGACTGGTCTTCCTCAGATTGGAACAGAAAGGGAGATCCTCAGGCAGTATTATGATAAAAAGGGTGTGAATGGATTTGATTATGCATACAGATATCCGGGGATGAATAAGGTGCTGCAGTCAGCCGGGCGTGTGATCAGAACCCAGGAGGACACAGGGATCATACTTCTGCTGGACGAGAGATTTACAGGAAAAGATTACAGGAATCTGTTTCCTGCTGAATGGTCTGACAGGGGAAACTGTACTTTAAATACTGTGGAAGAAAAGCTGGGGAGCTTCTGGAACAGGATCAGAGAAAAGAACTGAACACTGATACTGAGATTCTGGTCTTTGCTGGAAAAAAGATAAAAATCTTGCTATCCTGAATAAAACAATATATACTTTGCTTACTGTGAATGGGATGTGAAAAGAAACCGTAAAAGGAGTTTTGCATGAGAAAAAATAGACAAACAGCGAAATATTATATTAAAAGTTATATCATAGCCGGAAGTCTGGCCGGAGCCATTTCCATGGCACTGGCTTTGGCGGTTCCTGTTATGGCTGCACAGCAGAGTCTTGCATCTGTTACCGGGCAGGCACAGATTCAGCCAATGGGAGATGGAAGCGGGAAATATATGATGAAGAGTGACGGATTTTACTGTCTGGATGTGAATGGCGCCGGAAGTACCCAGGCGGAGATCCATTATTTTCAGGATTATGAGATAGACGGAACTGTATTTGACGGATATTATTATCATGATACAGATGGAAAATTCAAAGCCTGCAGTCCTCATATGGAGCATCTGAAAGGTGTTGCAGTGTTTGGGGATAAGACAGATGAGGAAGCTGATACACAGAATGCCCAGGAGGCAGAGAAATTTGACGGATATTACTTTGTGAACAATCTGGGGCGTCTGTCAGCAGCACCGCAGGTAAGGTATATTGACAATCTGGCAATAGACGGGATTACTCTGAACGGATATTATTATTTTGATGAAAATGGCAGACTGGTAACCGAGCCTGGCATCCATTCGCTTGAAATGGATTGCTATGAGATGAATTTTGACGGGAGCTATTATTTTGGCGGTACAAATGGCGCCCTGCTTCAGGAAAGCACAGTGACGGATGATGGTTTTATTGTGGATGATACGGGAAAGATCGTGAATATGGATGATCTTGGGATGGATAATCTGAAGCCTCAGCTTGAGAAGATGCTGTCCGGATATCAGGGAACCTGGAGTGTTTATGTGAAAGACCTTAATGAAGAAAAGGAAATCCTGATCAATGATACTTCCCTTTATTCTGCAAGTCTGATCAAAGCCTTTGTAATGGCAAAGACATATGAGGACATGGAGCAGGTAAAGGCAGATGAGGCAAAGAAATTAAATACTGCAGATACAAAAACTGTAGATGTAAAATTAAATGACCTGCTGTGGAATATGATCACAGTCAGTGACAATGAATCCTGCAATGAACTGGTGAAGCTTCAGACAGATTCCCTTGATTTCAAAAAAGGTGCGGAGGATATTAACAAATATCTGGAAAAAGAGGGCTATACAGAGACAAGTGTGCAGCACACCCTCCATCCTGCAGCATCCGCACAGGAGAGTCTGGGTGGCAGAAACATGACTTCTGTAAAAGATTGCGGCACTCTGCTTGAAAAAATCTACAAGGGGGAATGTGTCAGCAAAGATGCATCAGAAGAAATGTTAAATCTCCTGTCAAATCAGGAAAACACCTGGAAAATCCCCCAGGGACTTCCGGATGGAATAAAATCTGCCAACAAGACCGGCGAGACAGACCAGGATCAGCACGATATCGCAATTGTCTATGGCGAAAAGACAACTTATATCCTATGTGTGATGTCTGAAAACTGCTCGGAGAGTACGGCGGTGACGAACATACAGAATATTTCAAAGATTGTATATAATTATTTGAACCTGTAGCCGCCAGACCTGCGCGGAATGATTGATTTTTACAGGAAAATCATGTATAATACCAACGAACTATGCCTATAGAAAAAAGTTTAACCGAATCAGGCTGTGAAACAACTATTCAATTATGAGCAGATAGTCAAACGGATGATTTTATCCGCTTGATTCAGGAAAGTCAGGAGGAAGAATTTAAATGCGAGTTGATGCGGACGATTTTGCCCGACCTTGCAGCTGCGGCAGGGAACACCAGATTGCAGTGAAAGAGATTTTGATAGAAGCCGGAGCTGTAGAGAAGCTTGAAGAAGAGATGTCGGAGGGAATACTCAGAGAGTACATATCTCCGCTGGTCATCTGCGATACCAATACCTATGTAGCAACAGAAGAACTTATGGAGGATATCTATGACAGGTGCCAGGTACTTGTTCTGGATGCAGAGGGACTTCAGGCAGACCGGCATGCAATAAAAATTGTGGAGAACAACATGGAAGAGGACATTGACCTGATCCTTGCAGTAGGAGCAGGCACGATCCATGATATCAGCCGTTATATTGCACATAATTACAAAGTACCTTTCATTTCAGTGCCTACCGCAGCAAGTGGAGATGGATTTGTAACAACAGTAGCAGCAATGACCCTGGATGGAGTAAAGAAGACTGTGCCTTCAGTAGCTCCGATCTGTGTATATGCAGATACAGATATTTTTTCAAAAGCACCACAGCGCCTGACTGCAGCCGGGATTTCAGACCTGATGGCGAAATACATCTGTCTTGCAGACTGGAAGATCGCGAACCTGGTTACCGGAGAGTATTTTTGCCGCGAAACTGTAAAGCTGGAAGAGAAAGCGTTAAAAACTGTGAAATCTTCGATTCAGGATATTACAGAGGGAGAGGAAGATGAATGCGAACAGCTTATGTATGCATTGATTCTTTCCGGACTTGCAATGCAGATGATCGGTAATTCAAGGCCTGCGTCCTGTGCAGAGCACCAGGTCACACATCTGTGGGATATGGAAGTGATCAATGGTCCGCTGGATGCACTCCACGGAGAGAAGGTTTCTGTAGCAGCACTTCTTGTACTAGAAGAATACAAGCGTATCGCTGCAGCCATCACACAGGGAAGATGTCACGCAAAACCCTATGAGAATGAGGACGAGGAGCTTCTGAAAGAAACTTTTGGAAAAAAAGGACTTCTGGAAGAAATAAGAAAAGAAAACGAGCCGGAATTGTTAGAAACTATTTCACCCCAGCATCTGGAAAAATGCCTGAACGGGATAGAGGAGATTATTGATGAGCTTCCCAGTGAACAGACTATGTTCCGTTTGCTGGAGAAAGCCGGATGCGCGAAAACCGTTTATGATATCGGACTCGATGAATCGGCTGTTTTGCCAAGCCTCAGACTTGCTCCTTATACAAGGAGACGGTTAAGCTTATTGAGAATCAGCAAGATGCTGGATATAAGAGGAGAATGATTATGCGTGTTGGAATGGGATATGATGTACACAGACTGACCGAAGACAGAGATCTGATCCTGGGTGGTGTGAAGATAGACTGGGAAAAAGGTCTCCTGGGACATTCAGATGCAGATGTACTAATCCATGCAGTTATGGATGCACTTCTGGGAGCTGCTGCACTGGGCGATATCGGAAAACATTTTCCGGATACAGACCCTGCATATAAAGGAATTTCCAGTATTCTGCTGCTGGAACATGTGACGAAGCTTTTGAGAGAGCACCATTATGAGATCGGAAATATAGATGCAACGATCATTGCACAGAAACCAAAGATGGCACCTCATATTCCACAGATGAGAGCCAATATGGCAAAAGCAATGGGAATCAATGAGTCTCAGCTGAACATTAAGGCCACTACAGAGGAAAAACTGGGATTTACGGGAAGAGAAGAAGGAATTGCATCTCAGGCAATCTGTCTTCTTAATGAAAGAAAAGAGAGTTAATGATAGAGAAAACTGGAGGAATAAAACATGAAACTTTTTAACACACTGACACGTAGAAAAGAAGAATTCGTACCTCTTGAAGAGGGAAAAGTTCGTATGTATGTCTGCGGTCCGACTGTATACAACCTGATCCATATCGGAAATGCACGTCCGATGATCATCTTCGATACCGTACGCCGATATATGGAATACAAAGGATATGAAGTAAACTATGTTTCCAATTTTACAGACGTAGATGACAAGATCATCAAGAAAGCAATCGAAGAGGGCGTAAGCGCACAGGAAATTTCCGAGCGTTATATTGCAGAGTGTAAGAAAGATATGGATGGCATGAATGTAAAACCTGCCACAACCAATCCACAGGCAACACAGGAAATCGACGGAATGATCAGTATGATCCAGACTCTGGTTGATAAGGGATATGCTTATCCGGCAGCAGACGGTACTGTTTATTTCAGAGTTAAGAAGTTCAAAGAATATGGCAAACTTTCGCACAAGAACCTGGATGATCTGCAGTCCGGCTTCCGTTCTCTGCAGGTATCCGGTGAAGACCAGAAAGAAGATCCACTGGATTTTGTTCTCTGGAAACCGAAGAAAGAGGGAGAACCATCCTGGCCTTCACCATGGTGTGACGGACGTCCGGGATGGCATATTGAGTGTTCTGTTATGGCGAAAAAATACCTTGGTGATGAGATTGATATCCATGCAGGCGGAGAAGACCTGATCTTTCCTCACCATGAGAACGAGATCGCACAGAGTGAATGCTGCAACGACAAAATCTTTGCAAAATACTGGATGCACAATGCATTCTTAAATATTGATAACAGAAAAATGTCCAAGTCTCTTGGAAACTTCCGTACTGTTCGTGAAATCAGTGAACAGTATGACCTGCAGGTGCTTCGTTTCTTCATGCTGAACGCACATTACAGAAGTCCGCTGAATTTCAGCGCAGATCTGATGGAAGCTGCAAAGAATGCATTAGAACGTATCACAGATGCAGCAGCAAACTTAAAGGACAGAAAAGCAGCAGCACAGACAGACACAGCAACAGATGCAGAGAAAGAACTGCTTGCACAGGCACAGGAATTCGTAAAGAAATTTGAAGAAGCTATGGATGATGATTTCAACACAGCAGATGCACTGGCAGCAATCTTTGAACTGGTTAAATTTGCAAATACAAATGTATCAGAGGCAAGTTCCGCAGAATTTGCAGGAGCACTTCTTGACACAATGGTGAAATTATGCGATGTACTTGGTCTGAAGGCTGTGAAAACAGAAGAAATCCTTGATAAAGAAATCGAAGACCTGATCGCAGAGCGTCAGGAAGCAAGAAAAGCAAAGAATTTCGCAAGAGCAGATGAAATCAGAGATGAGCTTCTGGCTAAGGGAATCATCCTTAAGGATACCCGCGAGGGAGTAAAATGGAAGCGAGCTTGAATAATATGAGTGAGATAAACGGGCTTAATGAAGAGAGTTTAAGTAGTTTGAAAGGTTTGCTTAATCAGGTATTTCATTTGGAGGATAAAGACTTACGCACCTATTCTCCGCTGACATTGGCGTATATCGGAGATGGCGTCTATGAACTGGTGATCCGCACGATCCTTGTAAAAAAAGGCAACTGTCCGGTAAACCAGCTTCACAGAAAAGCCAGCAGTCTGGTTAAGGCAGGAACTCAGTCTTCCATGATGGAAGTAATCGAGCCCATGCTTACAGAGGAGGAACACAGCGTTTACAGAAGAGGAAGGAATGCTCATTCTCCTACAATGGCTAAACATGCAACCATGGCAGACTACCGCAGGGCAACAGGGTTTGAAGCTCTGATGGGCTATTTATATTTAAAAGATGATTTCAGCAGGATCATAGAACTGGTCCGTGCAGGAATCGGAGAGGATAAGATATGAGTGAACAGATAGAAGGACGCAATGCGGTTCTGGAAGCGTTTCGTTCCGGCAAATGTGTAGATAAGCTTTTTATCCTGGACGGATGCCAGGACGGACCGGTCCGCACTATTGCCAGAGAGGCAAGAAAAAAAGATACGATTATTAACTATGTGGCAAAAGAACGTCTGGATCAGTTAAGCGAGACAGGCGCACATCAGGGCGTAATCGCTCAGGTGGCAGCCTATGAATATGCAAGTGTAGAAGATATTCTTGCGAAGGCAAAGGAAAAAGGAGAAGATCCGTTTATCTTTATCCTAGATAATATTGAGGATCCTCATAATCTTGGTGCGATCATCCGTACAGCAAACCTTGCAGGTGCACATGGGGTGATTATTCCCAAGAGAAGAGCAGTTGGACTGACTTCCACAGTTGCCAAGACTTCAGCAGGTGCATTAAACTATACACCTGTTGCAAAGGTTACCAATCTGGGACATACCATCGATGAACTGAAAGAACAGGGCATGTGGTTTGTATGTGCGGATATGGGCGGTGAAACCATGTACAATCTTAACCTGACAGGTCCGATCGGCGTAGTGATCGGCAATGAAGGTGAAGGTGTAAGCAGACTGATCCGTGAGAAGTGTGATTTCGTGGCATCTATTCCTATGAAGGGTGACATTGATTCCCTCAATGCATCTGTGGCAGCCGGAGTACTTGGATATGAGATTGTACGTCAGAGACTGCAGAAGAAATAAGTTTATCTCAGTCTGAGATAAAGGCTTCGTGAGGATGTGCAGCGATTATTAAGAGGAATTTTTGCAGCAGAAAATTATTCCACAATATTGTTATGCTATAAGAAGCCCTCTGGGCGAATGATAGAGATTTTCAGAAAAACGGAAGGGTTAAATTGATGAAACAGTATGACGGAATTAAAGATGAAGAATTAATTTCCCGTTTCAAAAACGGGGAATCAGAAATCCTCGACTATCTGATGGAAAAATACAAGAACATGGTCCGCAAGAAAGCAAGGACCATGTTCCTGATAGGCGGGGAGAACGATGACCTGATACAGGAAGGCATGATCGGACTGTTTAAGGCAGTCCGCGATTACCAGCCGGACAGGGATGCTGCATTCCAGACCTTTGCCAGTATATGTGTGGACAGACAGATCTACAACGCCATCCAGAGTTCCAACAGGCAGAAGCACCAGCCACTGAATTCCTATATTTCCCTCAGCGAACAGGATGGGGAAAATGAAGAACATCTTGGAGATAACTGGGGAGAGAACCCGGAGTCTATCATTATTGACCAGGAGAATGTTCAGGATCTGGAGCAGGAGATAACAGCAACGTTAAGTCCAATGGAGAACCAGGTTCTTGAATATTATCTGGCAGGAAACGGATACGGAGAGATTGCCCGGATCATGGGAAAAACACCCAAATCCATAGATAATGCATTACAGCGTATCCGAATCAAGATCAGAGAGCAGTTGGAGCAATATCAAAAATAGAAAGATATCTGTATAAAACCCAAAAATAAAAATCAAAAAGTTAAAAATAGGGATTGACAATACAAACAAGTTCTGATAGTATATTTAAATGTGAGCGGTAAATCCGACACAATGCTGATGTGGCTCAGAGGTAGAGCACTTCCTTGGTAAGGAAGGGGTCACGGGTTCAATTCCCGTCATCAGCTTTTTTTATTGCTTAAAAATAAAGGATTTCTTGAACTTCAGTAACTCAAAAGTAATCAGAACAGAAGTTTTGATGTTTTTTGATATACTTTTAAGAACTGTTTGTACTTCCAGAATGACAAGAGATATGTTATACTTACAGTGTTGTCCAACCGATACCCGGCAACGGGAGTAGGTGAAGTCTATATGGAGAATCTTGCTATTTCTTTTCTTGTCTCCTTTATGGCAAGCATAGCCGTCTATTATGTTTGCAAATGGTTAGACGGAGATAAGTAGGGCAACACTAACCTGGCAGTTTCTTGTCTGCCATAAAAAATAAGAAGAAGCCCCCAGTATTCGCACTACTGAGGGCTTCATTCTTTTTGTCTACATGGACTTGCTATTTCTTTTCGCCTACTGGCATTATAGCATATGCAGATCAGGAAATCAATATGCAAGTGATTCTGAAACATTCTGAAACAAATAAAAAGAGTAAACTATTTCCTTGGTTTATGCCTTATTTTTCGTTAATATTCACCAATGTCGAACAGCTCGTCAAAGGTTATCTTCAGATTCGGAAACATAACCAGATGTAAATCTTCTTTATTCTGGGCTGTGACAGTCTTATAAAGATACGGATAACCAGTGCCATCTTCTTTGAAATCGAAGAGATAAATCTCTACAGATTTTTTTCTCCAGTCAACGATCCAATACTCAGAGACACCGACCTTGCAATAAATATTCATCTTTTCATGTCGATCATATTCTTCTGTGGCATTGGACAAAACTTCCATCACAAAGCGGGGAATGCCAGTGAAAGAAATGTTCTTACGGTCTCTCAGGTTACAGATGATTGATACGTCAGGAATGATTACTTTATCATCATTTTCACGCCATTCATACTGAACACCATCACCAAAGACACGACATAAGCTGTCTTTGATTTGGCTGCCGATCTTGATAACAAAGTTATTGATAACCATAGAATGTTCCAGGTAAGTTTTACTTAAATCTTCAATTGGTAGTGCATTACTCATATTGCCGCACCTCCTTGATATGTTGATATAATTATAATATTTTGCAAGATGTTAGTCAAGGATATGAGCTGCTGAAAGAGAGTGCAGATGAGTCTGAGAGTTACTGTTCACACACCACTGTCCCGCAAGGTGTTTTGGCATGAATATGCCAAAATCCCGAGACATACAAGCCAAAATTCCATTGCCGCAGGCAATCTGGAATGAATTTTGGCTACGTTACTGTGAACGGAGTGAACAGTAACGTCTGAGAAATATAAGGCCTGTCACTGTTGTGTAAACGGTTGACAGATGGAATTTCCAATGATAATATAAATTCATTCGACATAAAAAATATTCAGTTGTATTTTTTATATATAGATGTGTGATAAAACAGTATAAAATACGACAACAGGAGGGAAAAAGATGGAGAACGAAACAGTTTCCAAAAATTTTATTGAGAATATCATTGATAAAGATTTAGCAGAGGGTGTTTATGACACCGTGCATACGCGTTTCCCGCCGGAACCGAATGGATATCTTCATATCGGTCATGCGAAATCTATTCTTTTAAACTATGGTCTTGCACAGGAATATAACGGCAAGTTCAACATGCGTTTTGATGATACAAACCCGACCAAAGAAAAGAGTGAGTTTGTAGAATCCATCAAGGCAGATATCAAATGGCTTGGTGCAGACTGGGAAGACAGACTGTTTTTTGCATCTGACTATTTCGGACAGATGTATGAAGCTGCTGTAAAGCTGATTCAGAAAGGCAAAGCCTATGTATGTGACCTGACAGCAGATCAGATCCGTGAATATCGTGGAACTCTTACAGAGCCGGGTAAAGAAAGTCCATACAGAAACAGAAGCGTAGAAGAGAACCTGCAGCTTTTTGAAGAGATGAAAGAAGGCAAATATGCAGACGGAGAGAAAGTGCTTCGTGCCAAGATCGATATGGCATCTCCGAACATGAATATGCGCGACCCGGTTATCTATCGTGTTGCTCATATGACTCACCACAGAACAGGTGATACATGGTGCATCTATCCAATGTATGATTTCGCCCATCCCATCGAGGATGCGATTGAGGGAATCACACATTCCATCTGTACTCTGGAGTTTGAGGATCACAGACCACTGTATGACTGGGTTGTAAAAGAATTGGAATACCCACAGCCGCCGAAGCAGATTGAGTTTGCAAAACTGTATCTGACAAATGTAGTTACAGGTAAACGTTATATCAAGAAATTGGTAGAGGAAGGCATCGTAGACGGATGGGATGATCCGCGTCTGGTTTCCATCGCAGCACTGCGCCGCCGTGGATTTACACCGGAATCCATCAAAATGTTTGTAGAACTCTGCGGTGTATCCAAAGCAAACAGCTCTGTTGACTATGCAATGCTTGAATACTGCATCCGTGAGGATCTGAAACTGAAACGTCCACGTCTGATGGCTGTTCTTGATCCGATCAAGCTTGTGATCGATAATTATCCGGAAGGCGAAGTAGAATATCTGGAAGCTCCGAACAATATGGAGAATGAAAAACTGGGAACCCGTAAAATACCGTTTGGCAGAGAACTCTATATTGAGAGAGAAGACTTCATGGTAGATCCGCCTAAGAAATATAAGAGAATGTTCCCGGGCACAGAGGTTCGTCTTATGAACGCATATTTTGTAACCTGTACAGGATATGAAGCTGATGAAGATGGAACTGTACGTGTTGTACACTGTACTTATGATCCTGCAACAAAGGGTGGCAATGCGCCGGATGGCAGAAAAGTAAAAGGAACCATTCACTGGGTAGAAGCAAGTCAGGCAGGAAAAGCAGAAGTACGTCTCTATGAGAATATCGTAGACGAGGAGAAGGGTGTATACAACAAAGAAGATGGTTCTCTGAATGTAAATCCGAACTCTTTGACAAAAGTTACTGCATATGTAGAACCAGCACTTATGGAAGCAAAAGGCTATGACAGCTTCCAGTTCGTAAGAACAGGATTTTTCTGTGCAGATATCCATGATTCTAAAGAGGGTGCACCGGTATTCAACCGTATCGTGTCTCTGAAGAGCTCATTTAAACTTCCGAAAGCATAATGAGACTGAAATAGTAATATAATCAGAATAAAAAGGGAATGTTGCTTCTACGATTGTATAATCGTGAAGTAACATTCCTTTTTGGTTACGTTACTGTGAACGGTAACGTTTATTCTTCAGATTCAGATGCAGCGTCCATAGTCTCTTCAAAATTCTCGGGTTCATCGGCATCTTCTTCCTCTTCTGCATCTTTAATCTCAACTTCAGCAGCTTTATCGGAAGACTTCTCAGAATCGTCTGTATCAGCAGCTTCTTCGTTTTCGGTGTCATCTGTTGCAGACTGTTCGCCTGTATGTTCCCAGGACTGGAAATCTTCGGCAGGTTCCTGATCTTCCTTAGCAGTTTCCTTTTCATCAGTCAGATCGAAATCATCAAAGTCATCTTCAAAATCAAAATCCTCTTTACAGGATCCTTTTTTGGCAATAAGGGCAGCTACAGCACCGGCAGCAGCTGCTGTAAGGGCACCTATTGCAACATATCCCCAGTATTTATTAATTTTAGCCATGATAATCATAAACTCCTTTCTGATATTTTCCTATTTTTGACAGCGAGTCAGGATAAAAATATCTTTTACTCCTGACACCATTTTATTCAGCTATAGGTTATTGTTATTTTAATACTTTTCAGATAAAAAGAAAAGCGAAATTTTATGGAAAGAGTTAATGAAAGCAGTTGCATACCAAAAAGATACAAGGTATACTATGACAGGAAAGAAGAGGTTATTATGAGAAAAATTATTTTGGCATCTGCTTCACCCAGACGAAAAGAACTGTTGGAACGGGCTGGCGTAGATTTTGAAGTGTTGCCTGCATCAGGTGATGAGAATCGTATCTCAGACAATCCGGGAGAGGCAGTAAAACAGCTGGCTTCGGATAAAGCAGCTTCTGTTATCCGCACTATGAAAGATAGTGCCGACGGAACAATTGTGATCGGATCTGACACAGTGGTAGTGTTTGAGAATGTGATCCTTGGCAAACCTCATGATACAGAGGATGCAGTGAATACATTAAAGAAACTTCAGGCAAGTACTCATCAGGTATATACCGGCGTTTCTGTATGGGAAAAGAAAGAAAAAGTCTGGACAGAACATACTTTTTATGAAAGTACAGATGTGACTTTTTATCCGGTTTCAGATGAGGAGATCAGAGAGTATGTTGCTACAGGAGAGCCTATGGATAAGGCTGGAAGCTATGGCATCCAGGGACTTTTCGGAATTTATGTAAAGGGGATCAACGGAGATTACAATAATGTGGTAGGACTCCCGGTTGCCAGATTATTTTATGAAATGAAGAAATCAGGAATTAACTTAAGAGGATGACAAAAGATGATTAAAGCATGTATATTTGATTTGGATGGAACACTGGCTGATACGCTGGATTCCATGGCTTATGTGACTAATATTATTATGGAAAAATTCGGGTTGAAAACACTTCCGGTGGATAATTTCAGATATTACAGCGGAGAAGGGGCAAATATGCTGATCCGCCGCGCACTTAAGGATGCGGGGGATCCGGAACTTGCGCATTATGATGAGGGACAGAAGCTTTACCGGGAAATGTTTGAAGCAGATCCGATGTATAAAGTAGTTCCCTATAAGGGAATGCCGGAAACCTTAAAGAAATTGAAGGAACATGGAATGAAGCTGGCAGTTTGTTCAAATAAACCTCATCCTGCAGCTGTGAAAGTAATTGCGCAGCTTTTTGATGGGGAATTTGATATGGTAGTTGGTCAGAGTGAAGCAATCCGCAGGAAACCGGCACCTGATGGTCCGCTTATGGTTGCGGAAAAATTTGGTGTAAAACCGGAAGAATGTATGTATGTGGGAGATACAAGTACAGATATGAAGACCGGTAAAGCAGCAGGAATGTATACAGTAGGTGCGCTATGGGGCTTTCGTGACCGAAAAGAACTGAATGAGAATGGAGCAGATCTTGTCGCTGAGAAACCGACAGATCTGGTAAAAATTTGCGAGGAACATGGAAATGATTAAGTTGGTTGCAAGTGATCTGGATGGGACGTTACTTTTACATAAGGCACAGTCTCTGCCTGAAGAAATTTTTTCGCTGATCAGGCAGTTAGAAGAACTGGGGATTATGTTTGTAGCAGCCAGTGGAAGGCAATATCCGAATATGACAAAGCTGTTTGCACCTGTTGCTTCAGAGATTTCCTATATTTCGGAGAATGGTGCGCTGGCAGTGGATCATGGAGAGGTACTGTATCAGGATTCTTTTGACAGAAAGCTGGCAGGGGAGATTATTTCTGCAATCCTGGAAAAGAAGGATGCCGAGTTTACCTGTTCTGCAAAGGATTACCACTACCTGATGCCGAAGACAAAGAGATTTCATGACCATATGTTATATGAAGTAAAAAATGAATGCAGATTTGTAAACAGCATGGAAGAGATGACGGCTCCTATTATGAAGCTGGCTGTGTTTGAACCGGCCGGCCTTACAGAAGAATCTGTGAAATACTGGATGGACAGATTTGGAAAAGAATGTGTTGTTGTCACTTCGGGAAATGAGTGGATTGATTTTATTCCTTTTGGAACAAACAAGGCAAAAGGAATCAGAGAATATCAGAAAAGATATCATATTTCGCCGGAAGAATGTATTGCGTTCGGAGACGAATATAATGATATAGAGATGCTTAAAGCGGTAAAATATGGCTTTGCCATGGAGCATTCCAAGGAGGGGGTACGGGCAGCTACGTCCTATATGACAAAACAGGTTGAACCGGTCCTTGAGAAGCTGATCCGGGCAAAGGGAAAGATTGAGGAGGTTATTTAAATTGTTTACAGAAGAATGTATTAATACGTTTCTTGAAAATCAGGAGCAGCTTTTTCCACAGGCGGTAGCAGAATCATATGAAGCAGCGGAAGCATTCCTTGAGGATTGCATGGCGCAGGTTGTGGATTCTATTGAAGAAGTGAGAGAATATCTGGAAGAGTCAGGCGCTGATGTGGAAGGAATGTCAGATGAAGAACTGGAAGATGCAAGTGAAGTATTTGCTCTGCCGGATGGAAAATATCTGATAGTAGAAGGATAAAAACTGTTCGGTCAAATTATGGATATCACGTGATATATCGGAGAAATAACTGTAAAACACAGTTCGGTCCCTGAATATTGGAGAAAATTGAACTCTGATACTCAGGGGCTGAAGTTGTTTTAAGGGAGAAAATACAGATTACATTTCCGGAAAATGTGATGCTATAATGCTTTTATACAGAGAAAAAACGATGTTGTGGTCTGTGATGGGAATGAAAAGGGCAGACAGACACAGAAGCATCACAGAACTGTAATTATTCAGTACCTTCAGAGTGGCTGCTGAATAATTACAAATCTTATTATAAATGAAAAGGAGGACTACAGATGGAGAGAAAGAGATTTCTTGCAGTTGTAATGACTGTGATGATGGTTATTTCAATGATTCCATCCATGGTTTTTGCGGCAGCTCCGTCAGGAGAATTGGGCGGTAAGCTTAAGATTAAGGGACTTGCAGCTGTAGGCGTAGTGTTGAGTGCAGATTATGCAAAGGTTACACCGGAAGAGGTTACGGATGAAGATTTTACTTTTTCCTGGTCAAGACAGACCGGGGAGAAGGAGTTAACACAGGTAGGTACTGAGAAGACCTATACGATCACTCAGGATGATCTGGGATGCAGACTGGTGCTTGATCTGACCCCTGTAGATGGAAGCGGACTGACAGGTACTCTTACTGCAAAGACGTTAGAGGTAGCTGCAACTGAAGAAGAGGCGAAAGCAGTGGAACAGGAAGCAGAGGATGCACAGCAGACAGAAACGGCAGATGGAACAGAGAATGCACAGCTGGAAGAAACGGCAGATGGAACAGAGGATGCACAGCTGGAAGAAACAGCAGATAATGCAGAAGGCAGTCAGGATTCTGAAAATCAGGATGTAGATAGAACAGAAGATGTACAGCAGAATGCAGGGAATGAACAGGAAGATGAATCTCAGAACACAAAAGGTCAGCCGGAGGAAACAACAGAAGGTACTGATGATTCCCAGATGAAAATTTATACAGAAGATCAGCTGCAGGTGGATGAGAACGGAAATGTGCAGACAGATGGATCAGAGAAAGATGGACAGGCAGCAGGTGAAGATGATAAAGATAAAAAGACTTACGAAGCGACTGTCACTGTAGAGGACAGCGAAGATCAGATCTGTGATTTTGGAACAGTAAAGAGTGATCTTGAGGATGTGGAAGCACAGTATGTGCAGATTACGAACACCGGAAATGAGAGCTTGAATTTTCAGGAGATCAGTCCGGAACATTTTATGGCTCAGGATATTATAGAACCGCTGAGTGCAGGTGAATCTGTAAGCGTATGGATACAGCCGAGGGAAGGGCTGGAACCGGGTGAATATGATGATATGATCACATACCGGACGGAAGAAGGTATTGAGGTTTCTTTTGAAGCGAAGATTGCAGTTGAAGGTGAGGATGATTCATCAGATGACGAAGATCTGAAGCCTTCGGATGAGCCTTCTGCAGAACCGACAGAGACGCCGGATGACAGCGAGGCTCCATCGGCAGGTGACAATGCAGATGCATCTCTTGAGGCACAGTCTCTTGAGGTAAATACAGGAAGTCTTAATTTCAGCGATATCGAAGAAAATTATACACAGGCCAATGAGACACTGTCTGTAACCGTAATAAATACAGGGGACGGAATTATCACTTTAAAGATACCGAAATCAGATTATTTTGAGGTGATGAACGAAGATGGAAGTGAAGCTGTATCAGGAATACAGATTGCAAAAGGTGATTCTCTTATGTTCATGGTACAGCCAAAAACCGGTCTGACGAAGGGGGATTACAGTGATACCCTGATATTTGAAAGTGAAGAGGATTCGGAAGTAGCAGCGCAGGTAACTGCGGAAGTGTCTGTAAAAGAGGCAGAACAGGAACAGATCACAGCAGTTCAGGCAGATCCGGAATCTTTCAGTTATGATGATCTGAAGGAAGGTTATGATACTCCTGAAGTGACGACCATTACACTTACCAATACAGGAAATACAACTGTTTCGCTGATGCAGCCATATGCAGAGTATTTTGATATTGGGGAACTTTCGGCATCAGTGCTGGAGCCGGGAGATTCTGCTGCATTTACAGCAGTACCGGTGACCGGTCTGAAAGTCGGCAATTATCTGGACAGTATTCAGATAGCCCAGACCAGTTCGGAAGGACAGGAGGATGTATTGACAACGATCAAAGCTTCTGCGACTGTTTCGGAAGTGAAAAAGATTTATAAATTATCCGTAACACCGGAAGAACTGAATTTTGGAAAAGCAAAAGAAGGATATAGTGAGGCACCGGAAGCGCAGAAAGTTACAGTGACGAATGAGGGGAATACAAATGTAACTTTAAATGCACCGTCAGGTAAAAACTTTAAAATCGGGAAACTTTCAGCCACAGAGCTTGCACCGGGGGAGAGCTGTACATTTAAAATCCGCCCGAAGGCGGGTTTAAAGGCCGGCTCCTATACAGAGTCAGTTGTGATTGATAATGAACAGCAGATCAGTGCAGAAGTGAAAGTTCAGTTTACGGTTAAAGCTGCCCGCAAGGCGAAAATTGCAGATCCGGCAGATAATAAGATTACAGGAATCAGTTCAGATGGATATACAACACAGTCAAAGATTACATTTACAGCAGTCGGAGCGGGTATGGACAATGAAAGTCCGGGAAAGGGAGATGTCCGCTATGTACCGTATAACTGGAAAGTGATCAATACAAATAGCTGGAGCAGTGCACCTTATACTGCTGCATTTGGAATTACAAAGGCCGGAACCTACACATTGACAGTTACATTTGACCGTCAGAAGTATAATGGAAGTGAATGGGAGAATACAGGGGAGCAGGATACTAAACAGGTGAATTTCAGTATTACACAGGCGCAGACTGTAACCGCAACTCCGACTCCGCAGCCGAATGGAGCAACTGCGAAATCAGCGGTAAAGACAGGAGATACGACTAATATTACACCGTTTGTGATTATTCTGGCGATTGCAGCGGGATGTATTGTGGGAGTTGTGGTATACAAAAGACGAAAGAAATAAGAGTTATCTGAAGAAAAAAATACAGGGGAATATGTAAAATATAAAATTATTAGCACTCATTTTTGGTGAGTGCTAATTTTTTCTTGACTTTTGGAATAAATGGTATTACTATATCTTTCAGAGAAGCAACTTACAGGAGTCAAAAGCTATTTCAAAGGATAAACAGGAGAGGATAGTTTTGGCTCCGGAGGCAGAGCAGATAAGAATGCAGTATATTGACAGATAAAGTTGCGGCAAATGATTAAAAACAAAAAGGAGTGTGGACAGCATGGCTGTAAAACATGGAAATTTATCAATTAACAGTGAAAATATTTTCCCAATCATCAAGAAATGGTTATATTCCGATCATGATATTTTTGTAAGAGAGCTGGTCTCCAACGGATGCGATGCGATCACTAAACTGAAAAAACTGGAAGTAATGGGAGAATATACTTTTCCGGAAGGATATAAACCGGAGATTCAGGTAATTGTTAATCCTGATGAGAAAACTTTGAAATTCATCGATAATGGTATTGGCATGACTGCTGATGAAGTAGAGAAATACATTACCCAGATTGCTTTTTCAGGTGCAACTCAGTTTCTTGAGAAATATAAAGACAAAACTACAGATGATCAGATGATCGGTCATTTTGGACTTGGATTTTATTCTGCATTTATGGTGGCGGATGAAGTGCATATTGATACACTTTCCTATACAGAAGGTGCACAGCCTGTACACTGGTCCTGCGATGGCGGAACAGAATATGATATCCAGGAAGGCAACAAGAATACGATTGGTACAGAAATCACCCTGTTCCTGAATGAAGACTGCCTGGAATTTGCAAATGAATACCGTATGCGTGAGATTCTTGAGAAATACTGTTCCTTCATGCCGGTTCATATTTACCTTTCCAAAGCAAATGCACCTCAGGAATATGAGACAATTGATGAATCTGAGTTAAGAGACGATGATGTAGTTGTTGAACATATTCATGAGGAAGCAAAGACAGAAGAAAAAGAAAATGATAAAGGTGAAAAGGAAGTTGTTGAAATTTCTCCTGCAAAGGATAAAGTAAAGATCAATAAACGTCCGGTTTCCATCAGTGATATTAATCCTCTCTGGATGAAGCATCCGAATGAATGTACAGATGATGAATACAAGGAATTTTACCGCAAAGTATTTATGGATTATAAGGAACCGTTATTCTGGATACATCTGAATATGGATTATCCGTTTAATTTAAAAGGTATCCTGTACTTCCCGAAGATCAATACAGAGTATGATTCCATTGAAGGAACGATCAAACTTTATAACAATCAGGTATTTATCGCAGATAATATCAAGGAAGTAATTCCTGAATTCCTGCTTCTTCTGAAAGGTGTGATCGATTGTCCGGATCTTCCATTGAACGTGTCACGAAGTGCATTGCAGAATGACGGATTTGTACAGAAGATTTCTGAATACATTTCCAAAAAAGTGGCAGATAAGCTTACCGGAATGTGCAAGACTGACAGAGAATCTTATGAGAAATACTGGGATGATATCAGCCCGTTTATTAAATATGGCTGTATTAAAGATGCTAAATTTGCAGAGAAAATGGGAGATTATGTACTCTTTAAGAATCTTGATGGCAAATATCTCACATTAAAGGACTGCGTTGAAGAGAATAAAAAAGAAACAGAAGAAACTGAGGCTCAGACAGAAGAAAAGAAAGAAGATGCAGCAGAGTCTGAAAACAAAGACAATGCGGAAGCGAAAGAACCTGAGAAGACAGTAATTTTCTATGTAACTGATGAAGTTCAGCAGAGTCAGTATATCAATATGTTTAAGGAAGCAGGAAAAGATGCCGTTATCCTGAAGCATAATATTGACAGTGCATTTATTTCCAGTCTTGAGCAGAAACATCAGGAAGTTCAGTTCTTGAGAATTGATGCAGATGTACATGATTCTCTGAAAGATGAAGTTGCAGAGGATGAGAAGGAAGAATTCCAGAAGACAACAGACAGCCTTGTTGAAATCTTCCGCAAAGAGCTTGGCAATGAGAAGCTTGATGTTAAAGTTGAAAAGCTCAAAGATGAGAATGTGGCATCTATGGCAGTTCTTTCTGAGGAAAACAGAAGAATGCAGGAGATGATGAAGATGTATGGTATGGGAGGCATGGATGCATCCATGTTCGGAAGCCAGGCAACACTGGTACTCAATGCTAACCATCCACTTGTTCAGTTCCTTGTAACGAACAAAGACAGCGAGAACGTGTCAATCATCTGCAAACAGCTGTATGATCTTGCAATGCTTGCTCATAAGCCATTAAGTCCGGAAGAGATGACAGCATTCGTTAAGAGAAGCAATGATATTATGATGCTTCTGACAAAATAGATTCGATATTGGATCCATAGTGATATAAGTATAAAAGAACCTGCCTCACAATTTTGGGGCAGGTTCTTTTATACGGTTTTATTCTGAATGCTCTATTCTACTGGAAGTATGGTATCGATTAATGAAGTGATCTCAGAATCTTCGGCACCGGCCGCTGACAGTGTTTTGAAGTTCAGAGAAACGGTAACCGTTGTCTGTGCGCCATAAGTTGGTGCAGCAGCGTATTTTTCCATCAATTCTACAAGAGCACGATCTACTTCTTCTTCAGAATAGTAAGTTCCGGTTTCGAGTTCATTCATAGCACTTTGGAAGCTTGTATTCGGAGTTACGGTTACATCAATAATGTAATTGAATAATCCGTCCTGTTTCTTTGGTGTTCCAACAGAATACTGACAGTTATTACAGATTGCTTTCAGCGCGGCGCTGTAACGCTCTGTGTATGAGGCGCTGAGCTCTTC
>ENA-ORSQ01000677-ORSQ01000677.1-human-gut-metagenome-genome-assembly--contig:-NODE-677-length-21532-cov-5.723472_pt1 | contig 21532 bp, 17 predicted proteins | sample MGYA00241900_ERZ509164 | MGnify/ENA primary metagenome ERZ509164 (study PRJEB26280, sample SAMEA2338807) | human gut metagenome | biome: human gut; feature: human-associated habitat; material: faeces...
GGCGGGCGCCGTCGCGGCAGCGGATTCCGCCACGGCTCCTTGCGGTGCCACGATGTCGAGCGCAATCGGTGCAAAGGCGATTTCTTCCAGATAGGCCTCAATAGTCGGCTGATGCTTTTTGAGCTGCGCGATGGCAAAGCGCGAGGGTGCCTCGATCGTGAGCGTATCTTCGGTCAGGCTTATGGCGCGCGATTGCCCCAGCATGTTGATGAGGCGTGCATCTTGGCCGTCGCGCTGGCAAAAGGCGATGGCATCCCCCAGGATGATGCTTGCTTCCTCGTCCACTGTCTCTCCCGTTCTTTAGCTCTGAGCTCGCACGCGAGCGGCGCCGAGTTCGGTCAGATGGTATTTCTGGCCATGCTTGATGACCAAGCCGGCCTGCGCCAAGTCATTGAGCGTGCGTGACCAAGTGGGGGCCGAGTTTCCAAACGCCCTCGCCAGATCGGTTGCACCGCACGCTTGATTTTGCGCCAGATAGCCCAGCGCGGCGTTGCCGCGATCGCTTACGAACACGTCCGGTTGTGGCTGCGCATACTGATTTGCTGCATTAGGATACATCATTTGAGCTGCTGGTTGTTGAGAACTCTGCATCGGCGGCATTTGCTGTTGAAAACTTTGAGGCCACTGTTGGTAAGGCTGCGGAGGCATCTGCTGGGCCCAGGGGTTGTACTGCTGCTGCGCCATCTGCTGGTACGGCTGCTGATATCCCTGCTGGTACTGCTGCGGGAACTGCTGGCCATACCCCAGTGGCGGCATCTGCTGATATGGATATCCCTGTTGGTACGGCTGATAGCCCATTTGCTGGCCACCCGGCGCCCCCGTCGCCTGCTGCATTGCTGCTGCATCCTGATCCGCCAGCGGCATGGTCTCTGGCGTGTTTGTCGGCATCGACATCGATGCCGCCCGGGGTTCTTGTGTAGGTAGCATTCCGGGCTGCTGCATCTGTCCCACGGGGGGCTGCATCTGCTGCGCTGCCATGGGCTGCTGCGCAAAAGCTCCCGGCAGGGGATATGTGGGCTGTTCCGTCTCGGGCCGCACGGCAGCGCCGCGTCCGCCGGCACGCTCGATTTCCTGCACGCGTTTAGGGTTCAGGCTTACCGTAACCACGGTGCCGTTGCCCATGTTGTCCTCGATGGATACGGCACCGCCGGCGTTTTCCAAATACTCCTGCACCATGGGAAACCCTGCTCCGGTTCCACGGATATAGCGCTTCATCTTGCTGTTTGCGCTGGTAACGCCAAAGTCGAAAGCACGTTCCTTGTCGTCGATGCCGGGTCCTTGGTCAGCAAAGCGGATGGTGTCTCCGCCGTCCAGAATCGAGATGATGGGCTCGGCAAAGTGTGCGTGGATAAAGTTTTCGACAATCTCGCGGATGACCATGAGCGAGATATGGCCACCTTGTTCTTTCATGCACTGGTAGACGGTGTTGGTCGTCTCTTCCAAATACGTGCGGACATCTTGCGGATCAATGACGATCACCCGCGGTGTCGACAGCATGTCGTCATAGACGGCGATGCGCGCGGCGTACATGGCTTTTGGCGCCTGCGTGGTCGTCTGCTCGCCTTCCTCACGCTCTTCGCGCACGCCGGTGATGTGCTCGTTGTCGGGTGCCGGGTCTCCGGAATCGACCATGGTGTAAAAGTCGTCAGACATGCCGCTCGCAATCTTTCATAAGGTTTCGAACAAATAGTAGCTCACTGTGCAATGTTTCTCATCTTTCGACAACTTTTCAAAACCTGTTGAAAACTTTGGAAAACGGGCGAAAAGTTCTCAACATTGCCAACATGACCTGTTGAAAACTCGATGAAATATCGTGAAAAGTTGCCATACACCGCTAAATCGAGCTCGGCTTATGGGGGAACCGTGTGAACTGCGCAACCTTTTACCTTTGATTTCTTGACATTTGAACATTGATTTCCCTACAATCTTCAAGCTCACGTGTCTATATCTGCGTCCGCGCCCCCGCGGACACTCGAAATGCAGCAGGAGGAACTTAAGATGAAGCGTACGTATCAGCCTAATAAGCGTAAGCGTGCCAAGACCCATGGCTTCCGTGCCCGTATGGCCACTAAGGGTGGTCGTGCCGTGCTCGCCCGTCGTCGCGCCAAGGGCCGCAAGCGTCTCACTGTCTAGCAGCGATACACACATCTCGCATGAAGACTATTAAGTCTCGGCAAGATTTCGAGCATGTGTTCAGTCAGGGGCGTCGTTTCAATCACCCTCTGATTCGAATGACCATATGTGAATCGGTTGGCGAAGGCGACTCCGGAAGGGTCGCCTTCGTTGGTGCTAAGCGACTCGGTTGTGCCGTCGTGCGCAACCGATCTAAGCGTGTGATGCGCGAGGCCGCCCGCAGCTGCGGATTTCCCGTTGCGGGTTATGACATCATCTTGTTCGCAACTCCCAAGACGAGGGTTTCCTCGCCGCAGGAGATGGACAAGGCGTTGCGTTCGCTTATGAAACGCGCCGGCGTTGCCGGGGAGGAGCGATGAGCAATCACGTTTTGCGACGTGTTGCCATCGCTCCTATTCGCATATATCAACAGGTTATTTCGCCCTTATTGCCTGACGCGTGCATTTATTACCCAACGTGCTCGCAATACGCCATCCAGGCGATTGAGAAGTACGGTTTTTTGAGAGGCTGCTGGCTTGCCGTGAGGCGCATCGCTCGCTGCAATCCCCTGCACGTCGGCGGTTATGACCCTGTGCCTTAGCGGGCACTCGCTATCGGAGGAAAACTTACATGTGGGATTGGATCGTTAACATCCTTTTCGAGCTGCTCAAGCTCATCCAGACCTTTGCGGTCGACTGGGGCCTGTCCATCATCATCCTGGTGGTCATCATCCGTCTGCTGCTGACGCCGCTCATGCTCAAGTCGACCAAGTCGACGGCTCGCATGCAGGTGCTGCAGCCCAAGATGCTCGAAATCCAGGAGCGCTACGCCGACGATCCTCAGCGTCAGGCCGAGGAGATGCAGAAGTTCTACAGCGAGAACAAGTTCAATCCGCTGGCCGGCTGCCTGCCGCTTCTGATTCAGATGCCCGTCCTTATCGCCCTGTTCACGCTTCTGCGCAACCTGCCGCAGTACTTTAACGAGGGCACGTTCTCGTTCTTCAACATCCTGCCCGACCTGACCACCACGCCGAGCGCTTCCTTTGCCGATGGCTTTATGGTTGCACTGCCTGCGCTGGTTTGCCTGATCCTGTTCGCCGTCCTGACCCTGATTCCGCAGTTCTATATGTCGCGCAACCAGACCGGCCAGCAGGCTCAGAGCATGCGTATGATGGCCGTTGTCATGACGGTCATGATGCTTTGGATGGGCTGGAGCCTTCCCGTTGGTGTTCTGCTGTACTACGACGTCTCGTATGCTTGGCAGGTTATCCAGCAGATTTTTGTGACGCAGAAGGTCATCGACAAGGCGAAGGCCGATGAGGAGGAGCGTCTTAAGAACGCTCCGCTGCAGGTTGAGGTCACTCGTCGAGAGAAGAAGCCGCGCCCGCACAAGAAGAAGTAACGGGATATCAATCTTATTTAGGTACCTAACTTTTGGAGTACGTTATGTCTGAAGAGATCATCGAGGATATGCTTGAGGAGGTTGCCCCGCAGGTCGCGGGCGATTATCCCGAGATTGCACAGCGCTACAAGGCTGGTGAAGAGCTGACCGATGAGGAGCTCGACACCATTGCCGATGTTGCGATTTCCATCCTGCGTTCCATCCTTTCGCACTTCGATGCCGCCAACTCTCCTATCGATGAGTATGAGGGCGACGAGGGTGAGCTGATTTTGGATGTAACGGCTCCCGACCTTGCTGTTCTCATTGGCCGTCATGGTCGCACCCTTGATGCCCTTCAGGTTATGTTCTCTTTGCTGGTGAGCCGCAAACTTGGCTTTAGGTATCCGGTTGTAGTGGACGTAGAGGGATACAAGAGTCGCCGTCAGGACAAGGTTGCTTCCATGGCTCAGTCTGCTGCCGAGCGTGCCATCCGCACTCATAAGAGTGTTTCGCTTCCGCCCATGAATGCCTACGAGCGTCGACTGGTTCACATTGCACTTCGTGGCAATGATGCCGTCGATACTCATTCTGATGGTTCTGACCCTGATCGCCATGTGGTGATTGTTGCTCGATAATCTTCTCGAGCTTATGCTAAGGGGACGTGGTTTCCACGTCCCCTTTTTTTGTCAAAAGTTCTCGATACACTGATTTTTGTCAGAAAGGAGCTTTCGTTGTTAGTACTTACTGATCAGCAGGCTGACGAGATGTTGAGTCGTCTAACTTCCTATTGCAAAGAGTATTCCTTGAGCGTAACTGATGTTGAGCTGAGGAAATGTATTCAGCATTTGGATTTGGTTCTAGAAACAAATAAGACAACCAATCTCACCCGTATTCTTAACGTAGAAGATGCTGCAGTACTTCATATCCTCGACTCACTTGTTTTGCTCCCCTATATCAACAAGGCTCCTGAGGGAGCTTTGCTCGATATGGGAACAGGTGCGGGCTTCCCTGGTATTCCATTAACCATAACCACGCATCGTAAAGCTACTTATATTGACTCTGTTGGCAAGAAGGTTGATGCGGTTAATTCCTTTGTCCATGCTCTTGGATTGAAACATGCTCATGCGGTTCATGATCGTCTTGAAGAATATGCTCGAAGCCATAAGAAGCAGTTCTCTGTTGTAACTGCCCGCGCACTGGCCCCTTTACCGATTCTTGTTGAGTATGCCGCTCCGTATCTGAAGGATGGAGGGCTATTTGTTGTAACCAAGGGCAATCCTTCGGATGAGGAGCTTGCTTCCGGCATGTCAGCAGCTAAGATTTGCGGCTTCACTTTACTTCTGAATGACGCAATTGATTTGCCTGAACGCTTGGGTCACAGGGAGTTCATTGTTCTTAAGAAGAGTCATCCAGCATCCGTCTCATTGCCTCGTGCAAATGGCGTGGCAAAGAAGAATCCGCTTGCCTAGATGTTTCACGTGAAACATAATGGATACTAACAACTTGCAGTGTTTCACGTGAAACATGGCGGTTGATATCGATTCGGAATGTTTCACGTGAAACATCCTCCGTTTGACAGCTTTAATACACACCAGGAGGGACCGTGGGATTTCGCGACGTTAAGCGTTCTAAGAGCGCAAAAGACACGCGTATCATTGCAATCATCAATCAAAAAGGCGGCGTCGGTAAGTCAACGACGGCTGTAAACCTTGCAGCAGCACTGGGTGAGCAGGGTCGTAAGACACTGATTGTCGATTTTGATCCGCAGGGAAACAGCACCAGTGGATTCGGAATTGAAAAAGAAGACCTTGATCACTGCATCTATGATGCATTGTTGAATGATGTGCCGGCAGAATCGCTTGTTATTGATACAAATTGTAAAAAGGTATTCGTTATTCCGGCTACAATTCAACTTGCAGGTGCGGAAATTGAGCTCGTAAGCGCAATTGCTCGTGAAACCCGCCTCAAAGATTTGCTTGAGCCGATTCAGGATGAGTTTGACTTTATTTTCATTGACTGTCCTCCTTCGCTCGGCCTGCTTACTATCAACGCTTTGACCGCAGCAGACAGCGTTTTGATTCCGATCCAGTGCGAATATTACGCACTCGAGGGCGTTACGAAGCTGCTTGAGTCAATGAAGATGGTCAAATCAAGGCTGAACAAGGGCTTAGACACCTATGGTGTGCTTATGACCATGTATGACTCGCGTACTTCACTATCGAATCAGGTTGTTGAGGAGGTTCAATCGTACTTTGGTGATAAGGCGTTTAAGACGCTAATCCCCCGTACGGTTAAAATCTCCGAAGCTCCGTCTTTTGGAGAACCAGTAATTACCTATGCACCTCAAAATAAGGGTGCAAAAGCATATATGAACCTTGCAAAAGAGGTGATCAAGCGTGCCTAGTGTAAAGAAACGTGGCGGATTGGGACGTGGACTGAATGCTTTGGTCTCAGAGGCTGAGTATGAGACCGGCGGTTCGGCTACATCGGCTTCAAATGCTGCATCTGAAACAAAACTACCTATTGAGGATATCGTTCCCAACCCTAATCAGCCGCGAATTCACTTTAACGAAACTGAACTTCGCGAGTTGAGCGAGTCAATCCAAGAACATGGCGTTTTGCAGCCGCTTTTGGTTCGCAAGCATGGAAACGGCTATGAGATCATCGCTGGTGAGCGTCGTTACCAGGCGTCAAAGCTTGCTGGCCTTGAAGAATTGCCAGTCATCATTAAAGAGGTAAATGATGAAGAGATGCTGGCTCTTGCTCTTATCGAAAACCTTCAACGTTCAGATCTGAATCCCGTCGAAGAGGCTAAGGGCTATCGACAGCTCATCGATGCCAGCGGTATGACCCAGGAGGCATTGTCGAAGGCAGTAAGCAAGTCACGCTCTGCAATTACAAACTCGCTGCGTCTTCTCGATCTCCCCGAAGTAGTTCAGCAGATGATTTTTGAGGGCAAACTTACTGCTGGTCATGCACGTGCGATTCTTGCAGTTCCCTATGAGGACGCGCGTATTCGACTTGCAGAGAAAGTTGTTACAGAGGGCCTTTCCGTAAGAGCGACAGAAAATCTTGCTCCGTTGTTTTCTGCCGGAGAGACACCTAAGACGCCAAGGCCTGCAACGCCTCAGTCCTTTAAAAAGGCTGCCCGTGTGCTTCGTCAGGTATTTAATACCAACGTGCGTGTGAAGAGCTCGCGTGGAAAGAATAAGATTGAGATTGAGTTTAAAGACGAGGAAGAGCTCTCTCGTATTCTTGGCGAAATGATTCAGTTTGATCAAGGAGGCCAAGATGAGGAATAAGATTTTAACAGCGATTGCATTGGTGACGACTGTCGCGGCTGGTGCCTTTGCTGGCTATAAGATCGCGACAGACGATGAACTTCGAGGTCGTTTGCTTCGTGGCGCGCAAGATATCGTCGATACTTCCAAAAAGAAAATGGATGTTATGACGGAAGATGTTGCCATGCGTACTGCTCAGGTAACGAAGAATCCCAAGATTAATCAAGGTTGGGTCAGCAACCAATGGGAAAATGTAGGCTATTAGGTACCTAACAATTACTCAGCATATTTTGAGGGGTCCTTGTCTGATTCATGAGACAAGGACCCCTTATTATGGCCGTAAAAAATGGGACAGGTAGCAGCTGATTCAAAATTAAGGTCAATAAATGAAACGACCCCGGTTGCATATTCTGTAACCGGGGTCGTTCGATGTTTCACATGAAACGTTTTGGGATGCGACTCCCCTATGCGTTCTTCTGAACTTTGAAGCGCTGCTTCAGCTGTCCGCAAGCGGCGTCAATATCGTTACCACGGGAGTTACGAATCGTGGTCTCGATGCCACGGGACTCAAGACGACGCTGAAGATCCTCAACCTTATGAATCGGCGACGGCTTGAGCGGGCTACCCTCGATGTCGTTAAGCTGAATGAGGTTAACGTGGCACAGCGTTCCCTCGCAGAAGTCGCAGAGCGCCTGCATTTCGGGATTCGTATCGTTGACGCCTTCGATCATGGCATACTCATAGGTCGGGCGGCGGCCGGTCTTCTCGGTGTAGAGCTGAAGCGCTTCGTGAAGGCGAAGCAGCGTGTACTTCTTAACACCGGGCATGAGCTTATTGCGCGTCGACTGGATGGCGGAATGCAGGGAAACGGCAAGCGTGAACTGCTCGGGGATGTCGGCAAATTTGCGAATACCGGGAATAACGCCGCTGGTAGAGACGGTGAGGTGACGAGCGCCGATACCGATGCCATCGGGGTCGTTGAGGATTCGCAGCGCCTTGAGAACCTTGTCGTAGTTGGCAAACGGCTCGCCCTGGCCCATGAAGACAACGCCCGTGGCGCGCTCGCCAAAGTCGTTGGATACATGAAGTACCTGGTCGACGATCTCTTGAGCGGTCAGAGAGCGCTTGAGGCCGTTGAGACCGGTAGCGCAAAAGGCACAGCCCATGCCACAGCCTGCCTGGGTGGAAACGCAGACGGAAAGCTTGTTACGACGGGGCATGCCGACGGTCTCGACGGAAACGCCGTCGTGGTACTCGAGCAGATACTTGCGAGAGCCATCTTTGGAAACCTGCTTGGTGAGTTCAGTCGGCGTGTCAAAGGCAAAAGCCTCTTTAAGCTGCTCGCGGAAAGCCTTGGGAAGGTTGGTCATATCGTCAAACGAACAAACGTTCTTCTCAAAGACCCATTCGATGAGCTGCTTCGCGCGGAAGGCGGGCTGGCCAAGTTCGGCCACGAGCTCGCGAATATCGTTTTGGCTCAAGTCGCGAATGTCCTGAGATTTAGTCCTGGGATTCATGGAAGCCTTTCGATTTTGGGGAAACGTAGAGGGTATCGCTACAATATGGTATCAGCTGCAGAAATTATAGAGGAGGAGTCTGCCCATGCCGGGTAAAAGCCTAGAGAACATGCACGTAGCGGTCTTGGCGGGCGGTCATTCCGCTGAGCGCGAGATCTCGCTCAATTCGGGAAAGAACGTCGTGGTTGCCTTGAAGGAGGCCGGCTACACTTCGGTGGAGCTGCTCGACACGGCTGCCGATGATTTTATGGTAACCATGGCGACCGGCGGCTTTGACGTGGCGTTTATCGCCATGCACGGTGCCGGCGGCGAGGATGGCGCCATGCAAGGCGCCATGGAGACCCTGGGTATCCCCTACACGGCTTCGGGCGTGCTTGCCAGCGCCTGCGGTGCCGACAAGGAGGTCTCTAAGCTCCTGTACGCCAAGGCGGGCATTCCCATTGCCCCCGGCCTTGCGCTCGAGGTGGGCGATGAAGTCGATATCGATCATATCGTCGAGGTTTGTGGCGAGCGCTGCTTTGTGAAGCCGGCCGTCAACGGTTCCAGCTATGGCATTTCCCTGGTCCATGAGCCCTCCGAGCTGCCCGCGGCAATCGCCAAGGCGTTTGAGTACGGCGACAAAGTGCTGGTCGAGAAGTGCATCGAGGGTACCGAGATCACCGTCGGCGTATACGGGGAAGATGACGTGCGCGCTCTGCCGATTGTCGAGATTCGTAAGCCCGAGGACTGCGAGTTCTACGATCTGGACGTGAAATATGTCGACCCTACGGACATTCATCGCATTCCGGCGCAGATTTCACCCGAGAATTACGCTCGCGCTCAGGAGCTTGCCTGCGCCGCTCACAAGGCCCTCGGTTGCCTGGGTATCTCGCGCAGCGACTTTATCGTGAGTGAGGACGGCCCCGTTATCCTCGAGACCAATACCATTCCCGGCATGACCGATACGTCGCTGTATCCGGACGAGATCCGCCACACCGACGACATGACGTTCCCGCAGGTCTGTGACAGCCTGATCCGTATGGGCCTTCGTCGAGCGGGCATTGCATGCTAATCGAGGACGCGGTTTCGTCAGGAACGCCGCAGTTTGTCATCGACTCCTATGCCACGCTTGCCGAACGCGCCAAAACGCAGTCCTTCGGCCTTATCGAGGAAGATGTGATCGTCCTCGATACCGAGACCACAGGTCTTTCGGTGCAGGACAATGAGCTGATCGAGATCTCGGCGGCCCGTCTTTCGGGCCGCGAGGTCGTCGACCGCTTCGATACCTTCGTGCATCCCAAACAGCTGATTCCCGCCGAGATTACCGAGCTCACGAGCATTACAAATGCCGATGTGGCAGATGCCCCGTCGGCCGTTGAGGCCGTAGCCGCTCTCGCCGATTTTGTCGGTGGTTGCCCGGTAATCGCACATAACGCCACGTTCGACCGCTCGTTTATCGAGTCGGTCAAAGGCGGCGTCAACGTGAGCGATATTTGGATCGATTCGCTGGCGCTGTCGCGCATCGCGCTTCCACGCCTGGCCTCGCACAAGCTGTCTTTTATGGCCGATCTGTTTGGCTGTGACTCGGTATCACACCGTGCCAATGCCGACGTCGACGCCCTGTGTGGCGTATGGCGCGTGTTGCTCGTGGCGCTCACCGACTTGCCCCAGGGCCTCATGGCGCGCCTAGCCGACATGCATCCGGATGTGCCTTGGTCCTATCGTCCTATCTTCTCATTCTTGGCAGGGCAGAACCCTGGTTCTATCTTCTCTCTCAGCGCCGCTCGTGCTGACGTTCTCAAGGCCGATCGTGCCGACGATCGGGTGGACGCCGACGAACTGCCGGTCCTCAAGATGCCGAGTCGTGAGGAGATTGAGGCAGACTATGCGCCAGGTGGCCTGGTCAATCGCATGTACCCCACTTACGAGCCGCGTGATGAGCAGATCGCGATGGCGCTCGAGGTCCGCGATGCGCTGGTCACGGGCACTCATCGTGTAATTGAGGCGGGCACGGGCGTCGGCAAATCGATGGCCTATCTGGTACCTTTTGCCGAGGCAGCGCGCCGTAACAACATCACGGTTGGTATTGCGACCAAATCGAACAATCTTGCCGACCAGCTCATGTACCATGAGCTGCCAAAACTTGCCGAGCAACTGGACGGTGGTCTGTCATTTTGCGCTCTCAAGGGGTATGACCACTATCCGTGCCTGCGCAAGCTTGAGCGCATGAGCCGCGGCCAGGTCGAGATTACCACCAAGCGCGATCCGGCGGACACGCTCACGGCGGTCGCGGTCATTATGGCGTACGTCTGCCAATCAGCCGATGGCGACCTCGACTCGCTTGGCATTCGGTGGCGCAGCGTCAACCGCCCCGACTTTACGACGGCCTCGCGCGAGTGTGCTCGTCGCCTCTGCCCGTTTTTCCCTGATAAATGTTTGGTCCACGGTGCTCGCCGTCGTGCGGCGCATGCCGATGTGGTGGTCACCAACCATTCCCTGCTGTTCCGCAATGTCGCGGCCGAGGGCAGGATTTTGCCTCCGATTCGTCATTGGGTAATCGACGAGGCCCATTCCATCGAGCGCGAGGCACGCCGTCAGTGGGCGCGCGTGGTGTCGGCGGACGAATCACGCGTTCTGTTTGAGCGCCTGGGTGGCTCGAGCACCGGCGCGCTAAGCCAGGTTTCCCGTGATTTGGCAACCTCCGAGGGCTCTACGCTCTATCTGGGCCTTACTGCCAAGGCGACGTCGACGGTTGCGCGCGCGAGCATGGCAATCGCCGACGTGTTCGATGGCGTTCGCGAGCTCGGCCGCCGTGCCCGTGGGGGTTATGACAATGCCAATCTATGGATTGGCCCCGAGCTGCGCGAATCTGACGACTGGCATGATTTCTTACAGTCGGCCTACGCTGCCATCGACGCATTGGAACAAGCTGACAAGAGCGTCGACGCGCTGGTGCAAGCCGTCGCTGCCGACAAGCCCGAGGTTGTTGTCGACTTGGGTGATATCTCGCGTCGCCTGCACGAGCTGGCCGAGAACCTCAAACTCATCATCGACGGCACCGATGAACACTACGTGTATTCGCTGCAGGTCAATCGCAGGTTGCGTGCCGGCGGAGAGTCAATGACCGCAGAGCGCATCGACATTGGCGAGGCCTTGGCAACCGAGTGGCTGCCCGAGGTTCACACGGCTATCTTTGCCTCGGCGACCATGACGGTGTCCAAAAGCTTTGAACACTTTAACCACGCGGTCGGCCTCGATCGCATCGGTGCTTCAACATCTTCATCGCTGCACTTGGACTCGAGCTACGACTTCGATTCGAACATGGCTGTAGTCGTTGCGGGCGATATCCCCGATCCGCGCGATCGCGAGAGCTATCTTACGGCGCTCGAGCGCGTGCTGGTCGACGCCCATCTTGCCATGGGCGGATCGGTGCTCACGCTGTTCACCAATCGGCGCGACATGGAAGACCTGTACACCCGCGTTGAGCCCAAGATGGCCCGTGCGGGTCTGGAACTCAACTGCCAGCAGCGCAACTCATCTCCCCGTCGCCTGCGCGACCGGTTTATCAACGAGCCGACCTCGTCGCTTTTTGCGCTTAAGGCCTTCTGGGAGGGATTCGACGCCAGCGGCGAGACGCTGCGCTGCGTCATCATTCCCAAGCTGCCGTTCTCGAGCCCCACGGACCCGCTCTCGTGCGAGCGCAACCTGCGCGAAGACCGCGCTTGGGCGCGCTATTCGCTGCCCGAGGCGGTGCTCGAGGTCAAGCAGGCGGCCGGCCGCCTTATCCGCTCGTCGACCGATTGCGGCGTGCTGATTTTGGCCGACCCGCGCCTGGTGACGAAGGGCTACGGAAAGAAGTTCTTAACGTCGCTGCCCACGAGCTCCTACCAGCGCATCGAATCGGCGCAGATCGGGCACTATCTGCAACTGTGGCGCGCACGCCACGAGCGGCGGCGCTAAAGCGGACAGACGAGGGTTTTTGCCATATCGCACAGACGCTTTGACAGGGCGGGGTCATCCAAGATGCGGATGGCTCCGCCCGCTGCGATTACCTGGCTCAGTAGCCAACGCTCGGAGCCGTAATGCACGGTTACCGTTGCCGTGTCTGTCCCGCTGCGCTCGATTAGGGTGATGCCGGCCCAGTCCAGATGCTCCGCCATATCGAATGGCATCAGGAGCTTTGCGCTATGCTGCGTCCGGGCAAGGGAATCGTGGAGGGATGCGACGTCCGGTGCGTGAGACACGACGGAGTCTTCCGTCAAGGTGAGTCCCTCGATTTTATCCATGCGATAGGTGCGCTGCTCATCGACTGCGATGTCCCAGGCAATCAGGTATGTTTGGTCGCCGTTTGCCGTAATGCGCAAGGGGTCGACCAGACGCTCGCGTGGCCGTGCATCGTCCATCGAGCGATACGAGATGCGGCAGCGAACGCCGTCCTGAATGGCGCAGCTCAGCTGCTGCCAGTGCGACCCGTGGTTGACGGTGTCAAAGACGCTCTGGTTATAGCCGAGCTCTTCGGGTAGAAGAGCATGCCGAATCCGGGCTGCCGTCTGTGGCTCGATCCCCAACGATTCAAGTTCGTGGTTGAGCACAGCGCCCTCGGCGGCACTCAGGCGCAACGGTAGAACACGCCCGGCGTCGCCGGTGAGGACCACACGCTCGCCGCGGCATTCGCAGATGATGCGCGCGCCCGATTCTCGGTTCGCGAGCGTCGAGACGATCTCGAGAATCTCGTCGAGCGACACCCCTGTGATGTCAAAGCGGCTGCAAATCTCGGCTCGTGTCATGCCGCTCTCGCCGGCGGCGTAGAGGGCCTCCATGATGTCGATGGCGCGCGAGAGTCTCTGCTCGCTGGTGAGTTTACGCACGGGCATGCTCGTGCACCGTCCTTTCAATGAGGCGGTTCCACGCCTGCTTGAGCGATTTGGGGGCCACGGGCCTCATGCCGTCCACGGCGTGGGCCATGCAAAATGAGGCGGCGGCTTCAAGGTCACGCACGTCAACGGTCCAGGTCCATCCCGCATCGGTGTGTGCGAGCTCACCTCGCCCGCGCGTGAGGCCGTTGATCATATCGATCTGCGTCTGAGGGGCGAACGAGAATGTGGCTGCAACGGGCGGTCGGTCGGCAAAATCGAATTCAAAGAACAGATAGTCGTTGAGATTGAAGTCCGCAGGGATGGCGTAGGCCTTCGAAGGACGCCAAGCGCGAACGATACGGTCGCAGCGGAATGTCCTGATGTCGTCGGTGGCATTGTCGAGGCCGCAGAAGTACGCCACGCCCTCGCGCTCGAACATGCCGTAGACGCAGACGGTACGTTCTTTCTGCTCGCCGCGTCCGTTCTGATATAAAAATCGCAGCGCGCATCGCTCGGCAAAGGCGCTCCATACCGCATCGACGGTGGGAGAGCGGCGGATCGGTGCTTCGTCCACCGTCGTTCTGCCGGTGAGGTAGGCAATCTTGGAGCGAATATCGGCAAGCGGCGCGGAAAAGGTGGATGAGCCGGCCGCTAGCGTCTGGTCGATGGCGTTGAGCAGGATATCGGCGTCGTCTGCGGTGATGAGGCCGCCTGCAGCAAACGTGTGCTCGCGGTCGATTGTCCACGAGCTTTCCTCGGTCTCCTGCGCGCCGGCGGGGCGAACCTCCTTGATTAAGATGCCACGCTCGAGCAGTTTGTCACGATCGCGCCGAAACTTGCGCTTATCCGAGTCGATGTTGCCCGAGCCATATCCCAGGTCAGAATCCAAGACAATCTGCTCGGTCGTCAGCGGTTCGGGGGAGCTGTTGAGCACAAAGAAAAGGTTGAGGATGCGCTGAGCCGTTTTATCGAAACTGGGCTCCGAACTTCCCTTTTTAATTGTCGCGGTCGCGTCGCTTGCCGTCATAGAGTCCTCGCATGAGAAGGTGGTTTGCTGCCATGATTTTAGTCCGATATGGAGATTAGGCTATATCCTTGTCCGCTCGGGGCGTTAAGATGCCCCGAATTCGGTCGTTTGCGCTCGCTCGGGGTATACTTTCGACTATATACGGTTCTAATGTGCATGCATTGGGCCTATTTGTCGGATTATGGATGTGGAGCGCACATGGCGAACACCCAGAACTATATTAACCACCTGCTGCAGAACACCGGCATTACGCCGGCATGCAGCGAAGAAGAGCGCTTGGCTGCCGAGGATATCGCTCAGATCTTCCGCAACCACGGCTTTGATCCTGAGGTTCAGGAGTTCAATGCCCCGGCGCCCAGTAGGTTGGCATTTGCCGTTACCGGTATTCTTGCGTTTGCCGGCGCCCTGCTGATGGGCATCGGCGGCGGTATCGGCTTGGTCGGCACCTTGCTGGCCATTGTCGGCGCCGTTCTTTACGTGCTCGAGCGCACGGGCCGCCCTGTAGTCTCGCGCCTGGGCAAGACGGGCGTGAGCCAAAATGTCATCGCCTACCACAAGGCCTCGGGCCCGCTCGCGTCTCCGCGCAATCGCCCGGTGGTCGTTGTCGCACACTACGACTCTCCCCGTGCTGAGCTGCTCGCCCGCGAGCCCTATGCTTCGTATCGTGCGCTTATCGCCAAGCTGTTGCCCATTGCCACGGTTGCCCCTGCTGCCGTTGCCATCCTGCGTATCCTGCCGCTCCCCGGCGCGCTCAAGGTTCTGCTGTGGATTGTCGCGATCCTCGCTTCCCTCGTTGCACTTGCCAACGCGGCAAACATCATCTCTAACCGCCACATTCTTCCCTATACGTCCGGCGCGGTGTGCAACAAATCTTCTGTCGCTGCCATGCTCGGCGTTATGGACAACGTTGCTCCCTTCCAGGGCGAAAACGAGTTTCCCGACGATGTTCCGTTCGATACCTATTTTGGGGAGCAGAAGCGTCGTGCCGAGGAAATGGCGCGCGCGGCGGCGGAGTATGCCGCGGCCCAGCAGCAAAACGACTACGGCAACACCATCGAGTACGAAGAGCCTACCTACGCCGAGGACGTGTTCGGTCAGCCGATTGCTCCCGACGCTCAAACCGAGCCCGAACAGGGCGAGGCTTTTGACGAGCAGATCGAGGGCTTTGAGGGTGCGTCTGCCGACGAGACGCTGATTGGCGCCATCGTGCCCGAGGATCAGAATCAGGCTGTCCAGGCCGAAGAGTTCAATGACGAGGTTCCCGCTGCTGAGCCGGCGGAGGAGCCTGCCGCGGCCGAGCCCGAGCCCAAGCTCTATCGCAACGCCGCCGGCAACATCCGCTTTGGTTCGGATGCCATCCGTGCGCTCGGAATGCTTCCCGAGTCCTGCACGCTCGATTACGAGGAGGGCGAGGAGCCGACGTTTGAGCCCGAGCCTGCGCCCGTTGTCACTGCGGATGATGAGTCTGCCGCGGTTGCCGCGATCGATCCCGCGGCAGGACTGGACATTTTGGCTCCCGCCGCGCCGGCGCAAGACGTTGCGGACGAGTCTGACGACGATTACGTTGAACAGCCGAGGCGCGTGTCTTACGAGAGCGATACTGATTTCTCGGCCGAGATTCCCGCGGCAACGCCCCATGCCGATATTGCATCCGCGTTCTCTTCGATTGGCGCCAGCGCTTCCAACTTCTTTAAGGGCGCGCTTGCAAAGGGCAAGAAATTTGTCGACGATTTCGAGGAGAAGCGCGCTGCCGCACGCGAGGCTGCCGAGCAGGAGGCTATCGCTCAGCAGCAGGCAGCCGAGGCAGCACGTGAGCTCGCGGCGCAAGAGTTCGAGCAGAACGAGGCTATGCAGTCCGTGCCCGTCGACGCTGCCGAAGCTACAACGTCCTTTGAGTCCCAGCAACCGGCGTCCGCGGATATTGTTGAGGCGACGACGTCTTTCGAGGCCCAGCAGCACGTCGATAGCACCATGTCGTTTGATGCCGCACAGTTCGATTCCACGATAACGTTTGAAAAGCAAGGCACCGCGATTGCCGAGCCCCTTCCTGCTTCCGATGAGCAGGACAACGCGGCAGACGATGACGAGCCCATTGATGCTGCCGAAATTCAGGATGCTGCCGAGGACGAGCCCGTCGAGGCCAACTCTGACGAAGAGCAGTACGCGGCAGCCGAGCAGGATGATTCGACCGAGGTCGAGCAGGAGGAAGTGCCTGCGGTTTCCGAGACTCCCGAGACAGATGAGTCGAGGCCTTACTCCACGCAGATTTTCACCATGCCGACCCCGAGTGGTTCCCGTGCCACGGTTGCCGATACTGCTCCCACCCAGGACGAAACAGTCGATTCCCTTATGGCCCAGATTTCCTCCCAGGCATCGCCGCGTCCGCAGATGAATGTTCCCGATCCGGCGTCGGCACCGTCGCCTGCACCTTCCTCGTCTCCGCTGGCTTCGGTCCCCGATCCGTCGCTGCCGTCTATGAAGCAGGCAAACGTTGCGTCTCGCACGTCGCTGTTCGACCTTCCCGATCCCTCTGCCCAGGTCAACGACCCCTTTGCTACTGCCCAGGGTCCCGAACCCACATCGGCACCCGTTGCGCCTCCTATGCCCGTTGCGTCGGGCGCGCAGCCGATCGAGACCATTTCGGCTCCCGCCCCGGCGGCACCCAAGTCTCGTAAGCGCGGCCTGGGTGGCCTGTTCGGTCGTAAAAAGAAAAACGAGCAGGACAGCATGAGTGACTGGCTGGGCGTCGAAGACGATTACGATGCCAAGAAGTCCGGTCGCGGTATCGGTTCGTGGGATAACTTCGAGGACGATAACGACGGCTGGAAGGGCGGCGCTACGTCTTCCGACGGCGCTTCTTCCGAAGATATGCTCTCGGCTGTCGCCTCTATGGGCGATGATGAACTGCTCGGTCACGATATCTGGTTTGTGGCAACGGGCGCCTCGGATTGTGATGGCGCTGGTATGAAGGCCTTCTTGGCTTCGCATCGCGACAAGCTCCGCGGCGTATTCTTTATCAATCTTGAATCCGTCGGCGCCGGTAGGCTTTCGGTGGTGACGGTCGAGGGCGAACAGCAGCTGCTCAAGGGCGATCGCCGCATCATGAACCTGGTCAGCAAGGTGTGCAAGTCGTTCCATGTCGATTGTGGCGCGCTCGAGATGCCCTATGCCAAGACCGATGCCTATGCCGCGCTCGAGGCGAGCCGCCGAGCCCTCACCATCGCCGGCGTGGACGGCACGCGTCTGGCTTGCGCTCGTACCGAGGACGACCTGCCCCACAATGTCAACCCGACGAACATTGCCACGGTATCCGAGGTCGTGACCGAGGTTATCCGCCGTTCGTAGACGGAGCTCTAAGGAGTCAACGTGTTTTCGTATATTAAGCGCCATTGGCCTGTCTACGTGATTTTGACCTTGATTGCCATTGCGTTAGGATTTGGGGCTGCCTACATCGTGGGTGCAAAGGGCTCGACCCCCGCCTCCGCAATCAGCGAAGAGGTGGAGCAAGAACAGAGTACGGGTGCCGATGGGATTCCTGAGTCCGAGCAGGCAATCGTTGATGGTGGATCTTCGTCTGCAGAGTAGATATGGCGATTTACATGATTGAAAGCGGGCGAGCCGGGGGACTGGGTCGCCCGCTTTTTCATCGCGCTAGCGCTTCTTTGGGATCGACCTAAGGCGAGCGAACCATAGGGCTGCGGCACCCGAGGTCAGGAGCGCGGTGATGCAAGCGGCGATGGGAACTGATCCTGTTGCCGGTAGGTCCTGCGGTAGGGTACAGCGTTGAATGACACGGTCCTCGTCATGTGACTCAAGTTTATCGCCGCCGCCGTTGCGGCAAAGATCGACGCGTGCGCTGTTGGTGAGTGCGGTTTGGGGCGTATAAGCCGACGTCGCCTGCATGTGCACGATTGCGCCTCGAGCGTCTGTGCCAAGGATTGCTTTGGCATCGTCAAGGTCGTCGTGCTCATCTTTGAGATCATCGCGGGTCCAAGAATCCGCATCGCTTCGAGTCGTAAAGTCGGCGGCTACCGCACCGTATTCAATGCGAATGCCCGTTACGACGGTATTGGACGCAAGGTCGAGTTCTTTCGCCTCGAGTGTGGTGGATTCCGTGGTCGAGACATCCGCCTTCCAGAGGTGCCAGCCGTCGTAATCGACGAGGCGGCAATCCTCACCCAGACTTTCCCTTACTTCGTCGGACTCAAGCCAAGGATTTTCGTGCCCATCGTCAAGTGTCGCGTTTGCCGGCTCATCGACGTCTGCCGAGTCCAACGGCGTCGTGCGATACCACACGTTGCACAGACCATTGAGGTCGCCGATGGCGACGGGGGTTTCGATTGAGACGAATCTCGCCGTATCGTCCTCGGCACACTCAAGATCATCGGTAATTGTAAACTCATCAACCCAGGTAGTTGAATCGTTTCGAGCGTCGATGGTATAGGAGAAAAGCCCATCCGTATTGGTTTGCATCGCGGCACGGTTTTTACCATCGCCGTTAGCCAACAGGCCATTTTCGATAGGTTGGACAAGTTCCTGACGCTTGTCGACCTGCCCCTTGATCTCGATGGGCGCATCCTTCATCGCGACGGATTGGACTTCTCCCGTATCCTTTATTTCAAACGTTATCTCCTCGGCAAGGTCATAGGTCCGCGGAGACATCATTTCGCGCAACGAGTAGGTGCCGGGTGCAAGATGTTCGACGCGGTGTGGCTTGTCGGATGAGGTCCAGGAGTCTATTTCGGTTTTATCGGGACCATATAAGGCGAGCTGTGCGCCTTCCACTTCCTGCTCACCGCTTGCATCGACCTTGGAGATATTAACCTTGGTGTAATCGTCGGACACGTTAAGCCGTGCTTCTACAACGGGTGTTTTCTGGTCGGCATAAGTAAGGTCGACAATATGGGTTGTCTGATCGAGCAAGAAGCCTGCCGGCGCTTGAGTCTCGACAACCTCGTAGCGTGCGGTGCCAGATCCCAGTGGGAGGTTGCCCGCGCGTGCTTCTCCAGTTTCATCCGTCGTGACGGTCGCGACAGTCTCACCGTCGAGCGCGGCAATGCTACCGTCGGGGCGCACGATATCACCCGAGGCACGGATCTCAAAGACGGCGCCCGCGAGGCTGCTGCCGTCTATGGCATCGGTTTTAACGATCCTGATGTTTCCGGTCGCGGCGTGGTCATAATACGAGGCGATTGCAACGGGCGTTAGGTTCATGTCGGCGGGTATGTTTACCTCGATCTCTTCGCCGACAAGATAGGGCTCTTTGGCCGAGGTTTCGCGTACATAATAGGTGCCCGGCACGAGCGATTCGGGCAGTGTGACGGTCCCGGTCGCGTCAGTCGTAAAGGTGTCCATTACGTTATGTGCTGGATACCAGCAAGTTTGTGAGACAGGTTCGTGATTGCTGTCGAGGAGTTGGAAGGTGAATCCGGCTAGGGGAACAGAAGCGCCTGTTTGGGCATCGCGTTTTACAATCTGGAGATGCGTCGACAGAGCGTGGTTGTCCACGATATATTGAAGCTCGGCGCCGTCGGAAATCTGATTGGCCCCGACGGTCCATTCCCCTGCACGTTTAAAACCCTCGGGGACGGTTTCCGGAACCTCGCGAACCGTGTAGCCGGCACGGTCGTATGGGACGGCTCCGTGGACACCGGCGGGTCGCTTGCCTGTGCCGAACCATGCTTCGGGCTGATCTTCGGTGGAGGCAAAGCCATAGATGTTTGTGGTCAGTGTGCCAACAACCTGCTGAGAGCTGTTGCTGACAACCTCAAAGACAACACCACCCGCCGGCTGCTCCAGGCCGGATTGGTCGCTATTGCCGTAATCCTTGAATTTGGAAATCTCAAGGTTAAACGCAATGGGGATATCGGAAACGCGAGATTCGATCTCGACCACGCCTGAATCGCCGAGCTGGTCGGCTCCAACGGTATAGGTCCAGCTGTCGTTGGATGGCAGGTAGCCCTCGGGGGCTTTTGATTCGTAGATGGTAAAGGCTCCTAAGGGGACATCGGCGAGGGTGGCCCGACCGCTTTCGTCGGTCGTGAGGATTTGTGCCCATCCAGGGGTTGATTGCGACACACACGTGAACTCTGCTCCTGCGAGTGAAGATCCCACCTGGGGGCCGGCATTCGTCGCGGCATCGAGTTTTACGATACGCAGGTTGATGGTGCCGGGCTGTTCATCAATGGCGACCCGCCCGCCGTCATTCCCCGTGGTAAAGGCAATACGATCGTGGCGGGGGACATAGCCGGCCGGCGCCTTCGTTTCAACTAGGTAGTATGCCGTGTTGGGCAGAAGTGTTGCTTGCGCTCGACCGTTGCTGTCCATCTTGATGGTGCCGACACGCGCGCCGCTGGCGCTCTCAAAAATATCGAATGTTGCCCCGGTAAACTGATAGGTATTGTTTCCGCTGGTAATAACGGTGTTAGCAGACTGCTTTTGGAAGGAAACAGACACCGTCGGCAGTACATAGAGCATGTCTTGACGTTTGCTGCCGCCCGATACGGCCCCTAGATAGCGCCGCGCGCGGTGCGGAGCGGCTTTGATGCTTCCTGATTTTGCGCTGTCGTGGAGCCACCGCGCAGCCGCCACGACTTCATTGTCGGAGGTAAAGTGTCCGCTCTTGGTTTTACCCTGAGCGGTCGTGTAGGAGTAGGTGCCGTCGACATGGGTAGTGCCGTTGAGCATCCATACGGCAAGCTGGGTTGCGGCGCGGGCGCGATCGGGTGAAAGATGGTAGCCGCCAAACGACGTGGCGGTAGGATATCCGTGACAAACGATTGCCGCGAACTCGTCGTCGAGCCACACCCAGCCTTGATCAAAGTTGAGCCATGGGCCGCCCGGTTTGGTGGGACCGGGGCGCTCCTGGTTCATGCAGTAGGCAATCGAGGTGTCTTGAGCTTCATACTTGCCGATGAAGAAGGGCCCACAATCATCGCTAATAGTGCGGAAGCCGAGCTGGTCGTAGCCATCGACGGCAAATGCGGCTCCCGGTGCCAGGCAGCCGAAAAGCAGGAAGAGGAGCAGGAGCAGCGGACCTGTTGCGATTGCGCTGTGGACAGAGTGCGTGGGTGCGTTGGACATGGCTGCTCCTTATCCCTCGTGCGTCGCACGGGGAGGCTGCGACGCGTAGGATGAGGCTACCCCCGAGGTTCATGCGGGTAAGTACCGGAGCCTGACCAAAAGCTTGCCCATTTCCTGACAAATTGAGCTCAAATACAACAATCAAGCAAAAGTGCAGGTAGAAGATAGGGAGAACAGGAGGCCAAAGGTACTCATCTCCACAATTGACGCGATTTTCAAACGAATCTCCACAGCTAAAAAAAGGAGGCTTCGGTAGTTTGTGTGACAAGGGGCTAGCCTAGGCAGCAACGCTCTTCG
>ENA-ORSQ01000689-ORSQ01000689.1-human-gut-metagenome-genome-assembly--contig:-NODE-689-length-21185-cov-7.860767_pt1 | contig 21185 bp, 23 predicted proteins | sample MGYA00241900_ERZ509164 | MGnify/ENA primary metagenome ERZ509164 (study PRJEB26280, sample SAMEA2338807) | human gut metagenome | biome: human gut; feature: human-associated habitat; material: faeces...
GGCTGCTGCCAGTCGATAGTTTTGCAGACCCTTGCAAGCGTAAGGTGGTTGCAGGTCACCGTCTGCCGGAATTCCAGTTTCATGATGCTCTCCCCTTTTGCGCCGGAGATTCACAGCTGTTCCCGGCGCGATACTATGATATAACATTTTGTTTTATATGTCAATATAACATTTCGTTATGCCTATACTTTACCTTAAATAAAGCCTTTGAGGTAAATACCATGTATCAACGTATCCGGGATCTGCGGGAGGATCGTGATCTGCTGCAAAAGGATGTTGCGGCGTATCTGAAATGCACACAGGTCTGCTACTCCAATTACGAGACCGGCAAGCGGGATATCCCCACCGAGGTGCTGATCCAGCTTGCCGGTCTCTACCATACCAGTACCGATTATATTCTCGGCCTTACGGACGACAGCGCCCCTTCCATTCCCCGTAAAGCGTAAAACTGCCCCCAAAGCAGCGCGATTTGATGCGAGCTACTTTGGGGGCAGTCTGTTTGATATAAAAATATTTCACTATGGCCCCGCATGGAAAGGTTCTTGTAAACGCGTCCATACGGCATCGTCTATGCAAGAATGATTCCTCTCACCTCTCCAAAGCTTCCAGAAAGCAGAGCAAAAAGAAAGTCCGACAATCATTCGAATCAACGAACATTTCTGAGATTTTCAATGTCTCCAGCGGGGGCAACCCCATACTCTGTCTTCAGAAAAGGATTTTAAGTCCCTCGTGTCTGCCAGCCTTCGGCAAAGTCGATTTTCGTTCGTTGTATCGTTTGATTTCTCATTGCGAGAGAGATTTTTCCTTCGCGAGCGAGAGGGATTCGCATTTTTTTGACAAGATAATATTACCACCTTTTTCGCCCCATGTCAATCATGTAAAATTGTTTCATCTTGTCGTGCTTGATCTTCGGAGCGTCCGGGACCCGGGGCTGCCGCCGGGGGCGTTCGCCCTGCCCAGATGCGCTCCTCCGGGTGGGTGTGATGAGGGGGTGGATGATGGGTTGATGGGTGTATTGATGGACGGAATTGAGTGATGGGTTACCTCTGTTTTTTGAAGAATAAATTTTGAAGCAATTGAAGGTGTTTTAATGTGCTAACGGATTCGATTACTTCTTATCTGTGATGTTCATTGCTGTTTATTTGCTCAGTCCCTACTTTGCCTGTGCTCTCCCCTGCTACCTCTTTTGCTGAAATTTCGCCGGAAGTGATTTTGAAGGATGGAGTGAGAAACGTGTACATTTGTTCGATATAAAACAATCGTTCTATTATAAAACCGCATAGATGAGATTTTGTAGCCACACCCACACGGTCTGAGGTTTAAAAAAATTATTTCAGTTTTTCGAGTATCTCGTCTGCACTCACGCCGCTTGCAAGTAGCTTCTTAACCACACTCTCGGCTTCAGTTTTCTTTGCTTTTTCAGCGGCCTTAGCATCTGCCTTTGCTTTCTTCACTTCCAAGGATGCCACTTCTTTTTCGGCCTTCTTCAGAGCAGTCTTCTTTTCTTTCAGGTCAGCTTTCAAAGTGTCAATGTTGGCAGTGATGGAAGTAATCTCGGTATTCAGAGACGCAATAGTCTCCTGCTTCTCTGCAATCTGGGATGCGTAGTCGGTATGGGTAGTATTGGGACGGTTTTTGCTGCCTTTTGTTCTGGGCATAGGTGATAACCTCTTTCCTTTTATATATTCTTTAGCTATTAAAAAGGTAATGATGTGCGTGCGCGAAAAGCTCCATCATCTGATACGGTCTCGACATTAAAATATGGATTTTTATGATAGAATACAGTATTCTCCTGGTGCATATAAAACACACACGCAACGCCAGTAACCGTTTTATCTTTTACATACTTACGATAATGTAAAAGGCAGTCATCACCTATTACATCCTCTGCACAATATCTTCCTAACACATCCGTATTGCTCGTTCCTGTAACAAGAATTGTATCAAATGGGCACTCATGAGCATACACTTTATTCTCAATTTCACTTACTAGCAGAATGTACAGTTCTTCTGGCATAGCATCAAAAGTAGTATCTACCGAAATGTACGCGTAAGCTAAATCTTGATCTGGCTCATCTTTTAATTTATGCTGATAAACACCCGAAATAGAATGCTTTCGATTTTCAGTATAAGTATCTTTTACATACTCTTCTTGAAACACAGTCAAAAATTCATTCCATGAATTATTCAAAAAGTCTAATGTTGCTTGGAGCTGATCGGATAATTCTATCTTGTCATGCTGCACATCTTTACGAAAGAAGGGACCAATTTCAGTAGTATTGGAGCTTCCCAAGATACCCATTGAGAGCTTATTTGCGATATCTCCTGTGTGTTTAGTTCTATTATTTATCGCTTCAATATACTGGAATTCTTGCGATTGTGCTATTTTATTTAGCCACATTTGCATTTTAGGGAAAGCTGTACTATATGTTTGCTGATTAAAAGTTGTAATCATTTTCTGAATATCAACAGAGTCGACCTTCTTCCCCTTATTAGCCAGCAATCCAGCATTAATGATCTGACTCATAGAGTCAAACGCATTCATAGTATATTGAAAAAAATCGCGCAACAATTTGTCAAACAAAAACCATGGATTAACTTTTTCTCCCGCAACTCTTACTTCATATACTGGAGAATTCTCTGTTGTAACTGATAATCGTTTTACTTTTTTCCCATCTTCAGTAACATCATCAACAAAATCAGCAGAAATATCCTGTTGCCAACGCACAGTTTTCATTGTCATTTTACCAATGATATTATTAATTGTATCTGCGCAATACTGCACAGTGTCAATATTTTTTTCTGTATATGTAATAAACTGCCACGCCGAATAAACCTTATGCGCAACTAACTCTTTCTTCATTGAATCATTCGCCATGTTTATTCCCCCTCAATTAGTTTGTTTCTTTTACATAGTATTCTCTCCACATCTTAGCCGCTTATATCAGCGTTGCCTGCTACTCACCACGAAGAGGTGTGTGATTATCAGAGCAACGTAGGGAGCTACCGCTCCCAGTATATCACAAATCTGTAAATAAATCAGCCTCATACACTCCATCCGCCAACATTTTCTTGAAGCTGTCCTTTACTGCTGCGACATCTTCGTGATAGGTCATGCCATACCAGGTGTCGTTGGTCTTCAGGACCTTTACAGACATCTTTCCCTGCTCCAGCAGCTCACCGATGAAGATTGGAATCAGATACTCGGCTTTCTGAGGATTGCTCGGTACTTCTTTCTCGAAAAAATCCTTGAAACCTTTTTCCAGTACATCCAGAAACTCCGGAGTCAATCCCCACATGTTCATGGAAACCAGAGAGTCGGCATCCACAGACACGCCGTCTGCTTCTGCCCCATCCGCAGTCTTTACGATATTCTTGGTTTCCACAACCTCAGTCAGATTGTTCTGATCATCCATCTTGCAGATGCCACGGGTCACACCGCCATTATCAGACAGCGTGTTCTTCAGCACAAAGCCTGCCATGCAGGACTTGCCGCCATTCACCAGATACTCATGGACAGCCTTAAAGCCTTCCTTGCCGTAGTAATCGTCTGCATTGATGACGATAAACGGAGTCTTGATGGCCTTCTTCGCTGCAAGCACAGCCTGACCGGTTCCCCAAGGTTTTGTACGACCCTCCGGCAGAGTTCCCGGAATATCGTTGATATCCTGGAAAGCGTAGTCTACAGTTACATTGTGAGAGGAGCAAATAGCGGCAATTCGATCACCGATGACCTCTTTGAATTCCTTCTCGATATCCTTACGGATAATAAATACTACATGGTTGAAGCCAGCCTCAATTGCATCATGAATCGAGTAATCCATGATAATATGATTAGAAGCATCCACAGGCTCCAACTGCTTGATTCCTGTTCCAAAGCGGCTGCCGATACCGGCTGCCATGATAAGTAATGTTGTGTTCATAACTCTCTCCTTACTGTGCTCGTACTGCCTTTATTGGACACACCTTCACACACTGGTAGCAGCAGACACATTTACTCTCATCGATCTGCGGATATTCAAATCCTTCTTCGTCCTCCACCATGGAGATAGCTTCTTTCGGACAAACCGCATAGCATGCCGTACATCCGCAGCAATCTGTTTTACATTTGTACAGAACAGGGCATTGCCTATTTATTTTTGAATTCATCCCATTACCTCTTCAGTATTCTCTTAGCTATTCGTTTTACTTTATAGAAGCATCGTTTCCAAAGTGGAATCCGAACTGGATATCCCCCATATTTTTTTAAATCCTCAGAAAAACTCAAATTATCCAAGTCAGCAAGGAAGTCGTGTCCTTTTTGCGGTACAGTTGCAGATGTCGTAAACATCGGATTTCCATCAAAAATCGAGGCAAAGTCCTTTTTATGTACATTTAAATTATTACGAACTTTTTCAAAATATCTTTTTCCTTTTTCAGAATTCACCAGGAGCATCGATGTTCCCTTATCATCGTCTAATTCCTTATCGATACCCCAGAAATCGGCAAAGGTCACATCACTTTTTCGAGGCACATCTTTAAATCGGCAGTCTCCACAGCAAGGCCTAATATAAAGATTTGATGTCAAATAGCCATGCATATAAAGGTTTTTCTCGCCTTCATATACCTTATAGCTTCCATTTTCAAAATCAAGTCGTGTCCGCCTTGGAGATGTTTTCCATCCGCCTTCTTTATACTTAAACCAGACCTTAGTAACCTTACACCCTTCATGCTGCTCAATTTCGCTCAGCCATGCTTTAAATGCCTTGGGAGAATTCATGCCACGGCAAATAAAGTCCATCGTAAAAAGATTTTCGTACTCTTTCCCAAGGAAGGAATATAAACCCGCCACTTGACAGGGGGAGCCGCAAAAGCCAACCAATCTACCTGAATCAAGTTCGGTCTTTACCCTTTTGTAAATGTCACCCATCGAACTACTCATGTACTTTGATTGACGTAGTTTTTCAATTCCCTCATAGCTATCGATCAGTTCATGCTCTACTAAGTTTTCGTCATTGTACTTTGCACCGGCAACGAGACCACCGTCCGCTATTATAGCTTTAGCAAATTCAGTAAAAGCTCCTCCAGACGTACTACAATACCGGATATCTTGATTTTTTGACCACACTGCATATGTTTCAGGCACAGCAAATCTTTCCATCAAACATTCCACTCCACATTTTCTTTTAACACCCGTGCAGGGACACCACCAACCAGTGCTCTTGCCGGGACATCTTTCGTCACCAATGCACCTGCAGCAATGACCGCACCATCTCCAACTGTTACGCCATTCAAAATAGTGACTCTTGTTCCAATCCAAACATGATTACCGATGTGGATAGGATTTGTGTTTCTACTACCGTTAAGTTCATGTGCATCCGAATCCATTATCGTAAAATCGTGGGAGATGGCACAATTCTCTCCAATTGTAATTTCTTTATGGCATCTGATTTTGCAATCGCTATTTATAAAAGAATTTTTACCTAGTACCAAGTGTGCACCTTTAAAGAGAATAATATCCGCCCCGTACATAAACTGGAAACCAGCACAGTCTAAAGTTGAATTTTCATCCATGCGCAAAATAGATGAACGACCATTTCTCCCCATCCGATTTGCATTCAACACCAAGTTTCCTTTAAGGTTAAGTGCAGCTGTTCTATTGATTTTCAGATAATCCTTATCAAGATAGATTTTCCCAGAACCGGTAATTTGCGCTCTATATATCGCCTTGGTTATATACCTCTTAGCAATTTGAAATAGACTTTTCATATTCTCACTTCAAACTTTCCCCGCCATCAATTACAAGTATCTGACCACACATTTGTCTTCCAGCGTCACTTAAAAGTAGATGTGCGCCTTTCGCAATTTCAAGCGGTATTGTTGCTCTTTTAGATGGGATATAGTCTTTTCTGATATTCCCATCGCAATCCATTTTCATCATAGCTGTTGCAGTTGCTCCCGGCGCAATACCATTAACAACTATATTTTTAGAAGCCATAATTTTGCCGATACCTTTTGTCATACTGATAACAGCTGCTTTTGTTAAGCCATACGGAACAACATTACCTTTCAAACCCTCTGTCGAGCAAATATTCAAAATATTACCAGAAATTTTGTTATTCTCATAGTACTCGCAGAAGAACTGATTGACAAAATAAACCGATTCAAAATTCACTCTAGAAACCTTTTCGAAATCTGCTTGATCAATTTCATAAAAGGACTGCTTAAAATCAGCCTCTGGACAAATCCCTTGTGAATTAACCACAATATCAAAACTGCCATACTTATTTATAAGCATTTGCAACGCAGCTTTTAATTCATCAATTTTCGAAACATCCAGGACTTCAGCATCCATGTTATCAATTTCATGTAGCTTTCTACCACACACAACTACTTTCGCTCCATTTGCGGCAAGTTCTTGTGCTATTGCATAGCCAATACCTGTTCCACCACCGATGAGCAACGCCGTTTTTCCGTTGAATTCCGAGCCGCATTCCACAAAATTTGCAGTCAATTTGATGGGCCGTTGCTGTGCAATTTTCTTTATTACCTTTTCAGTAATCTTTTTGATCATACCAGTTTTCTCCTTAGTAATTGTCTACACAAAAAAAATCATACACTTGTCGATTTATTGTAATTTCCTTATTTGGTGATAATTCAAGTATGTTTTTTTCCTTAGCAGGGATACAAATGATATGGCCTTGAGAAAGAGTAACACCACCCGCATATTTCGCTTTTGATTTATCCTTCAAGTTAAAAGCCACTTCTACGCTATCACTTTCTGTATCATACCTGAAGCATTTACTTCCATCTCCGGGGACGCTGTACAGGCAACCATCTGCACCATATTTTGTCCCATACGCACCCGGTTCTATGTCTGTATGAATCATCTGAACCGTATCATTCGTCACATCAATTCTCATGATACCTTTGCGGTATGCACTAAACCCGTATATGTTACCATCCAACCCAATCTTAGCATCAAAGCACATCGTTGAGATTTTCTCTCCAATAAAGCACCACCTATCTGTCTTGGGGTCAAGCTTAATTACACGTTCGTTATTCTCCGGAAAGAAATAGATATAGCCATTCGGATGAATAATACTTCCACAATATCTAAAAGTAACATGGTATTTTTCATCGACGATTTTGATTTTAATGGAGGCACCTGTATCCAGATTGGTTTTAAGAATATGGTTTGTATTCCGCGGTGGCTGATATACGATACCGTCTTTTGTGCAAACGCCAGAATAATGATGTTCCTTTTGGTACTCGAATGTTAAAGGAATTTCCTTTGTACCTTTTTCGTCAATTCTGAGAAATGAATTTGCAGTGCGTGGAAAACAATAAATCGCATTCTTCCACACGCAACCTCCAGTCCATTTAAACAAACCCGTCTTGATACCTGTAATATAATCAATTCTATTGTGTTCTACGTCATAACAGAGCACCCGCGTCTCATCATTGGGCATAGCATAGACTTTATCATGATAGACCTGTGCACCAACCCATTTATGCGCTGCGTTGGATGGATCAATGGGTCGCGTAGTCAACTCGTATGTAATGGACTTATCAATACAGGCACGAAACTGTTTGAACTCGCTATTATCCTCGGTTGTCCAATGACTATTCTGTAATACAGATTGCTTCGATAGGAATTCAATAATCAAGCTCCTATATATTTTTTTGATTTTCTGCTTAATCATTTCCGCATCAACTTTCTTGAGAATTTATCAAGCATATTTTTTGCGTAAGCAAACTCCGGCAGGCCCTTCCATGCAAGAACAAAAACAGTATTAGGAATCAACACACATATAATCCCATTTACGATCAGTCTCAACCATGCTGATTCGATTGTTGGCAAGGAGCAAACCGCAACCGTTATTGCACACGCAATGCTTGCTATCAGTATGTATCGAATCTGTCGACTCCAATATTGCTTTAATCCCTCATCTACTGATTCAAAATATGTTTTGAAAAGAACTTTTGCATAACCAGTGTCGTATATAAAAACGACTGAGACAATCGTAGAAATAAGAATTCCAGGAAGACCGATTGTTTTAACAAGTATAATATTGACAGTCAAATTAACGATTGCAGCGATAAAGGGAACAAATTTTGTTTCCCACCAGATACCGCACGCCTCTTGGTAGACATAAAGCATATCACACCACTTGTGCACAAAAAAGTATAGTGCAAAGAGAACTACCATTTCCATGCCAAACATATTTTCTGTTCCAACCCATATCTGCATAAAAGGCTGATAAAGGCCCAATAGACACGTTGTGCACCACGAGACAATCCAAATGTAGATAAAGTTAAATTTTTTGAAATCCGAATAGTTTTTTGAAACTGTTTCAGATGCCACTGAATTGCCAACACCTGCAATAATTGATTGCATGATTACTGTTAAAAATCCAAACAATGCAGTTATAATATAATAGTAGTTTTGATAAAGTGCCAATGAAGTCAATCCCAAGAACGCCGAAATGACAATCGTATCGACCGAGGTCAACACGATGCCACCTATTTTCTGAAAAACCATACCTCCAACTTTCTTTTCTATGGAGTGTAGTTCCTCTTTTTCGATTTCACCTTTACACTTGTATTGGGGATAATACTTGTCCGTCAAGACTCCAACGCAAATATTATTCAAGCAAGTTATAGCCGGGATAACCGCAGCGTAGGCATAGTAATTATGCAACAGCACCAACGCTAAAATTTGCGCAATACTGGAAAACAACTGCAGTCCCATTCCAATCTTGCTTATCATATCTGTGCGCTGGGACGCAGTAAAAAGCGACTGTTTATATGCAAAGAGGAAATATCCCAGCACATTATTCAAAAGATAAATTAAAAACAGAACTTGTAAATTGATATCGTTGGGTAAATCACCTGCAATCAGATACTGGAGAAACGGCATCATAGCCAGACCGAAAATTAGTATCACGCAGCCAATAACTCTATATGTCTTTCTGTAAAAATTCAGAAGCGCACATACTTTGTCATCATCACCCTCTGCAATGGGTTTATACATACTGAAAACCAGTGCACTGCCTATTCCGAGCTCTGCAAAGCTCAAGACCTGGAGGATCGATGTAAAAAGGGATCCCAAACCTACATACTGCATACCCATTGTATAGATCATGACAGTTCTAGTGACAAAGGGCAGGCCTAACGATATTACTTTGCTTAATATTCCCCAAACTATGTTACGGGACGCATTTTCCGTTCTGCTCATTTTGCCTCTTTCTTCTTTAGCAGTCCAATGCTTTTTTTAAAAAATCTGTTGCTTTCTGACGCTCCAATTCAAGCTGCTTATATCCATCCTCGTAGTTGTGCTCCCAAATATCGTTTTCTAAGCCAGAACTTGCATACTTTCGCTCCAGATGAAATTTTCCCAATAGCGTTTCCAATCTGGAGTTCATATTCCCTTCTGTCCAGTTTCTGTCATAAACAACAAACGGCTTGTTGAACAAAAAGGAAAAAACGCAGGCATGAAAGGAGTCGGTCAACACCAAATCCGCATGATCGAACAGCCATAAAAATTCTGCTGGACCTGCTGTGCCCGCAACCCAATTTCCTGCATCTAGGAGCTCATATACTTTTCTGCCATGTCGAATTTCTTCCAGTTGATTTTTTGCGTCCTCACATTTGGGTGATAAAAAATATGTGAGAATATACCCATTTTTCACACCATCTGGTTTTTGGGAAACCTTTCGCCACTCGTCTTGCGAAAGCAGCAATGTAGGGTCGATCAAAACGTCTGCGTTTCTCCCAGTTATTTCCTGAATAATTCTGGCTCCAGCAGCCTCTCGAACAGATAGGGCATCAAAATCCATCAGACTTCTTTTTATTTTCTCAGTTGCTGTGAGCGCATTAACACCGAACGATGCCGAAAACGATATCTTTTTCCTGCATTTTACATCATACAGCAGCGTGATATCAGAAAGCGCAAAATCCGGGTTCCAAACTTGATCCGAGCCAACAAGGACAATCTTATCTTCAATTCCAGTTTTTTGCAATTCATTTGATGTGCTGACTGCGATTCCAGAATATGCAATGTTCTGATTAAATCTAAAAAAGTTTTTCTTTCGCTTGTGGTTTACGAAATCCCTCTTCAAAGTTCCCTGACAAACTGCAAGAATACTACGCTTTACACGCCGGGCTATCCGCCGTAATCTGCTTTCGCTGTTTCCGGCCATAGGATAATAGCTTTCATCCACGATATTTTCCACCTGAAATCCTTTTTTTTGCAAAAATTTCTGGGTGGCATAGTTTTGAAGACGGTTGCCATAATTATTCAGGTCGTTAATTGTAATCAGTTCAAGTTTCATTTCTTCACCTTTAAATAAATCCTTCGTAAGAATGCATGGGAAAGCGCCTGAAATTTCACCCGATCTTTTACAGAAAGTTCTATTTTTACACTGCTGTAACACCGCTTCGCTTTGGGCAATAGTACGCTGTAATCTGCGGCAGGAAGATCCGACATTCTCAACAGACGAATGATAAACCGGTAGCACTTGATTTTTGCCGCCATATTCAGTTCTTTCTTTCCACGATATTGTTCTACCAAATCCTCGCAAAATTGCAGTTCGTCATAGTATTTTTCAGTAAAGCCCGAATGCACAGCACTGCCTTCTCGGATAAAATAGAAATAGGAACGTTCCGATAAAAAATAAACATTATGGCTGTTTTTGATCGCATCCAGAAAGAATTTTCCATCCTCTGCAATCCGCATTGTTTCATCAAATCTTACCGATTCAATGCAGGCTCTTTTATATAGCCGCCCCCAGCATACCGGCGTAAATGGCCATTCCAGCAGAAAATGCAGAACTGCTTCTTCTTGATTCAACAAGCAATCCTGCGCATCAGGCTCACCTGTTTCTGTTCTGCCATCGGCATAAATATCAATTGCATTTTCAACTACAACGTCTCCCCCCCCCCTGAAATTTTTGCTTGTGCTTTCAACATTTTTTCAATATGGTTTAATTTCAAGTAATCATCTGCATCCACAAATGTAATAAACTGCCCTGCCGCATGGTCCAGCCCCAGATTTCTAGCGGCACTTACACCTGTATTTTTCTGCTGATAAAATCGGATCCGATTATCTTTCTTCTGCCAGTCTCTACATAATGAAGCGCTACAATCAGTTGAGCCATCATCAACAATAATCAACTCTAGATTTTTGTGTGTTTGAGTGAGTATTGACTCAATTGTAATATCAATATATTTTTCTGCATTATATACAGGTGCAATAACGCTAACTTTATCTTTAGACATTTTTATTCCTTTATCAGTTTAAAGATTCAATCGTAACAATAGCAGCCTTCTCCATTTAGATTTTCCTCACTATATTTGTGTCAACCTATAATATAACTTTAAAGCAATCGTATCAGAGCTAAACATCATCTGAGCTACAATCATCATTTTTGTGAAATTTGTTCATTACCAGCATTTATAGTTTTAAAGTCCGTAAGAGTTACAAATTATCACCGTCATCAAAACATCAGCGATATAAGTATTTCCACTGCGCGCATTTTATATTTAATTGATAGCGCAAGTAAAATCTTACGGATTTGCACTTTTTTATAGTCGATTCTTTCTATATTTGCTCTGCCAAATGCGCAAATATATTTATGCATTTCTCTTATTAAATAAATCACCCCTCGGTTCTTCTTTCTCAAATTATTTATGTATTGCCTATCACATTCCATATAATAGTTCACCATAATTGTATCCCGATTAACGCATTCCTTAAAAAGATTTTCTACAATTCGTTCTTCTTCTTTTTGAAGTTCTAGAATATTATCTCTATATTTACCTACTGCCGATGTAGCTGTAATTCTATAATAATTCAATGCTTCATCTATAAATGCAACCTTATTAATCTTTTTAAAGTAGCATGAAAGAAATGCCGCATCTTCTCCAAGAGGCATGTCAACTGGGAATCGTATATTATGCTTCCTTATAATATTTCCATTTAATAGTTTTCCCCATGAAGCTCTAAACATTTGTCCAGGATAGAATTCTTTCATGTCAAATGTATAATAAAGAGACTCTAAAATCATTGCAATATCCGTTTCATTTGAATCAACAAAAAACTCTGCCTTTGGCGAGAACGGTAAGAATTTAATATGTGGATTTGAATCTGTAAATCCACAACAATTCCAACAAACTGTATCCGCACCATTTTGATGTGCGACATCAATTGCTCTCTCAATTGCTATAGGTTTAATCTGGTCATCCGCATCTAAAAATACAATCCAGTCGCCGTGCAATAGATCAAGCCCATTGTTTCTTGCTGATGAAACGCCTCGATTCTTTTGTGAAACAATTATAATTCTGTCGTCCCTAAAATTTCTGCACTTAGTTAATGTATCATCAGTCGATCCATCGTCAACAACAATAATTTCCAGATGTCGATATGTTTGCTTACATATACTAGTTAAGCACGTCTCTACAAATTGGGAAGCATTATAGACGGGAATAACTACAGAAACCAACTCAGTCCGATTTACCATTCAATATCTGCCCCTCTATCCCTCTGTCTTATTATCATCAAAACCAATTTGGTTATTAAGTAAAAGTACCACCATCAAAATCGGAAAGCAAAGGTATGCGTCCAACCCATGCACTTCTGAAATCGCATAGAGCGCCCACATAATAATAAACAAACTAATCTTTATTTCCTTTCGTTTCGCTAACATAAGGAAACAAACCATTAAGATGATGATCCACATCCATCCGATGTTCACCCATAAGCTAGTATATGTACAGTCGAGTGTAAAATAATTCAATTGCCATTCTGGTGTCCATGCAATTTTACCAAAACTCATTTTTTGTCCGATAAATGAAAGTCCGTCTTTTTGAAGTGCGTATGCGCCAAGGGTTATTCTTCCCGTCAGTGCATCATTAATTAATCGTATTGTCATGTTCCCGCCCAATAACAACTTGTAAGAGACCAAAGCAAGTACTGATAAAATCGGAAAAATTAATCCTGCTACTTTATTAAGCCATCTTAATGATCTTTTACTATATAATATTAACACCAGTAGCAACAAAAATACAATTACGCATAAATATGATGTCCTTGAGTTCGTTAACATAAATGCCGCTGTTTCTATTAGAAAAATCATAGCCACATGCTTCCACGAGAGCTTTTCATAGTTTTCCCATACCCACATCAAAATAATATTGAAAAGATATATTGAGAATGTGTTCGCATGTCCGAAGCCAAAGGAAGCTCGCACTCGACCTTGAGCGTCAGTAGAAAACATCTTTGCATTACCTAAAAGCAATTGAATTAAAAAATATATGGAATGAATGCAAATAAACCACGTTGACCAAATTCTTATTTTTCTTATAACCTTTGTAAAATCTAACTGGCGAATCGCCAAAATTGTTATGACAGTTATGATAATTACTGATTGCCCTGAAGTTAAAGTTGAGCAAAGAGACAACACTGTTATCATCGCATACTTAAATAAAGTACCTGCCGAGTAGTTCTGTTGCAAAACAGCTATAACAAACGCTCCCAAACCGACAACGATGGTAATATTATCAACTATGGTATTATGTGGCAAAATCCCAGAAACATCGAATCCTGTTTTTAATACAAAAAGCAACAGACCTAAATCGACAAACGTGTTCACCCTTGGAGCCTTAACTTTAATTTCCAAATCTGGTTCCTCCTACAAAAATCATTTAACTGCTATACCAAAGAGAACTATAAGCACCGCATCAAAATGCTCATCTATTTTGAGTAATCCTGACATATCAAGTCCAGTTTTAATCGGGAAAATAAACAATCCAAAATCAAGGCAACTTTTGCTTTTAGGAATTTGAATCTTCATGTTCCTTTTTTCCTTGTTATGCTATTTTGATATACCCAAAACTGCTCGTTTTATCTTTAGTAGTTTTTTATATCCATTTACTCCCACGAATTTCTTGACTAATAACTGAATTTTTCTCTTTGTTAGTTGTTTACCGTTCATCCAACTGCCTGCAAGATGATGTACTGCAATCGTCTCAGGAGTAATATTATACTCATTAATATTTACATCATATCCGCAAAACTGAACAGAAGGATATATATACAAATCATCTATGATTTGAAAGCTGTCTTTTTCAATAAATCCCTTGGATTTTAAATATTTATTTACTCTCGAGTTGATAGTTACATCCGCCGTAAGATTTTTCGCATCGAATTCACTGTTTTTAAACGATGCAATAATATTCTCCGTCATCCAATGGTGACTCGATACGGCAATGACTTGTCCGGGGGCTGCTATACCATTATTATCAACGGCTGTGAATGGATTGTTGAAGTATTCTTTTGGAACAGGCTTCAACAATTCAACATCCGTATCAAAATATAGGCCACCAAAACGATTGAGAATATCAAATCGCGCATAATCGGATACAAACGCCCACTTTTTTGCTTGATAGGCCTGTTCCACATATTTACAGCAGTGCACATCATAGTTATTTTCATTCCATTCTTTGATTTCCCAGTCAGGCATAAACTTTTTCCAAGATGCAATACACTTTGTAACAATCTCAGGCTTGGGATTATTTCCAAACCAAAAATAGTGAATCACTTTAGGTATATTGTTCATACGACTTTATCCTTCTATTTCACTCTGCATAATTTTTATATGTTGATTAAGCTGCACGGGAGTAAAGCGGGCCTTTATCTTTTTAGCTGGTACCCCCCCATATTTCATAGGATGGAATATTTCTTGTCACTACACTTCCAGCTGCAACAACTGCCCCTTCATGGATATGAACACCTTTCAATATAGTGCTGTTACAACCAATCCAGACATCATTATCAATTACAACATCCTGATCACAATCCAGTGGCTTTTCACTTTCTTTTATAGAGTTGATACTTCTTCCGACAACATTTGTCGGATGATCCCCTGTGATTATTGTTACGCCGGGGCCAAAGATGACGTTATCTCCAATGTGTATTTTTGCACGTGTTGTCCAAAATAACGCTCGCGGTCCAATCTCGGTATGGTTTCCTACCGCAATATTATTTAACGGCTTAAGTTCACATCCTGCGCCAATTTTCACCATTTTTCCGCAAGAAGAAAAACCTTTCTTCATTCCCGGTTCAATTAATAACTTGTTGAATCCTCTTCGAAAAATGTCCAAAATTCTATATACTAATTTCATACTTGTGCCTCATACAGTTTCTCAACTGCATCAATATGACTTTTCAATGAATATTCTTCGGCAATAATTTTCGCACTGTTCTCGGATAGCTTGTTTGCCAACTTACTATTTTTGAGAATCTCAATAATTGCTGCCGCCATTCCTTCAACATCTCCGGGGATAAAGGTAAATCCATTTATATTGTTTCTCACAATTGAAGGAATGCCGCCAACATTAGAAGCAACAACAGGCAACCCGTATCCCATTGCTTCTAAAATTGACATTGGCATAGCTTCTGAATATGATGGCAGAAAAAACACCTTTGCTCTCTCTAGCCATTCCTTTTTTTTCTCACCTTCTATCCATCCTAAAAATTTAAAATGATTCACACTTACAAGTTTTCCAAGTTTTTCAAGTTCTCCCACTCCACCCAAAACAAACTGAGCATCTGGCACTTCTCGTAAAACCATCTCTGAAATTCGAGGCATATCGAAACACCCTTTTTTTTCTGTAACAAAGCCGAGGAACAATACAATATTTTCGTTCCTGCTCTTGTAGTTGTGTATTGCCGATGTTTCTAAGATACCATAGTTCTCAATAACAGCTACTTGCTTATCCGGAACGATTTGTTTTAGATTTTTCTCTGCCGATTCGTTCAAGACAATAAATATATTACATTTCTCATACGTTTTCTGAACCATCTTTTTTTTGTAGTTAGAAGCTTTAAAATAGAACTCGTCATAATATGATCCATGAATATGATTTACAATTTTACAGTTAAACAATCTACCGAAATCTATAAAAAACTTTTTTCTATAGAAACTGCCGCCAAAGGAAGAATGAATGTGAATAATTTCTGCTCTCCAAAAAATCAACGCGTATAAATACTTAAACATTGACTTTAAATATATTGCGACCTTTTTTATTTTATTGCCATCACAATAGGTTTCTATAAATCGTACATCGTAATCTTCTGTCAATTGAGAATTCCGATAACCATTGACTACAGCTGTTATTCCACCCTTTGCCGTAAAGCTCGGAACGACCATGCAGACTTTTTTTCTCATCTTTTTTCAACCTTCTCTTTTATCAGATAAAAAATAAATTTTGAATTTGTTTCTGCATACCGTTTAAACAATCTTTTTGGTTCCTTGCTCCATCGATACAACCATTCTAAGCTGTGATCCTGCATCCACTGCGGTGCACGTGGAATCACTCCAGAAATAACATTAAATGCTCCACCAACAGCTATCCAAACGGCATTTGTATTTTTGCTAAGTTTCGCACAAAATTTTTCTTGACGTGGTGCACCGAGTGCAACCCATACAAAATCCGCTTTCGATTCGTTGATTCTGTCGCACAGTTCCGTTTCTTCTTGTATCGTCAACGGTCTAAACAACGATGGCTCACAACCGACAATGGACAATTGGGGATAATTTACCTTTAAGTATTCGAGTAGTGCATTCAGATTTTCTTGCGTTGTTCCATAAAAATAGTGACGAGCATCACTTTTTTCTGTGGCTGCAATCACTTGTTCCATAAAATCGGGGCCAGTCACTCGCCCCATTTCCGAATACCCGCGACGAATGCCTACACTAGATAAGGGCTTTCCATCTGGCAAAGTCATGAATGAATTGTTTTGAACCGCTTGATAGTCCAAATTTTCATGTGCTGTTACGGTAGTATGAACATTACAAGCACAAATATATCTTCCTCGTGCTTTGTCCATGTTTTTTAATAAATATTGAATTGCAGTTTCTTTGTTAACAGCCGAAATTTCAACGCCTAATATATTCACTCGTCGCATAGCATTCTCACTTTGTAACTCAGTATTTTCTCCACACCATCTTATTAACTACATTCACATAACCCTGAATGATTCGAACCACCTTCATGGACACGGTCTCGTCCACATAATCGGGGCAGGGTTTGCCCAGAACGCCCTTCTGCTTCATCTCAATGGCCATATCGGTGGCGTTGAGCAGCTCCCGTGTGGTAATACCAGCCAGAATGAAGTCGCCGGCTTCCAGTGCCTCAGGACGTTCCGTACTGGTGCGGATGCACACAGCAGCGATGGGGTGACCAATAGACAGATAGAAGCTGCTCTCCTCGGGCAGGGTGCCGGAGTCGGAGACGATTGCCAGAGCGTTCATTTGCAGCTTGTTATAGTCGTTGAAGCCCAGCGGCTCGTTGACCCGGACACGAGGGTCAAGCTGGAAGCCGCTCTGTTCCAGACGGTGCTTGCTGCGGGGATGGCAGGAGTACAGGATGGGCATATCGTACTTCTCTGCCAGAGCGTTAATGGCAGTAAACAGGCTCAGGAAGTTCTTTTCGGAGTCAATGTTCTCTTCCCGATGGGCGGACAACAGAATGTACTTGTCCTTTTCCAGCCCCAGACGCTCCAGCACATCGCTTTTCTGGATCTTCTCCAGATTCATGTGCAGCACCTCTGCCATGGGAGAGCCGGTCTGGTAGGTGCGCTCCTTGGGCAGTCCGGTGTCCGCCAGATACTTCCGGGCAAACTCGGAATAGCACATATTCACGTCAGAAATCACATCCACGATGCGGCGATTAGTCTCCTCAGGCAGGCACTCATCCTTGCAGCGGTTGCCGGCCTCCATGTGAAACAGAGGAATGTGTAGCCGCTTCGCAGAGATGGCAGACAGGCAGGAGTTGGTATCGCCCAGCACCAGATAGCCCTCCGGCTGCAACTCAGACAGAAGCTCATAGCTACGCCCCAGAATGTTACCGCAGGTCACGCCCAGATTCTCGCCCACCACGGGCACCAGAATGTCCGGGCCATACTCTCCGAAGGTGTTCTTCAGCTCGAAATCCTCCCAAAAAACGGTGGAGAGATTTCTGTCCCAATTCTGATTGTAATAGACTACGCAGCAGTCAAAATATTCCCGGCAGCGCTTGATAACCGCAGCCAACCGAATGATTTCCGGGCGTGTGCCGCAGCCAATCATGACCTTGGTGCGCCCATCATTTTTCCATGTAAAATTGTGTTCCATAAAATTCTCCTAACGTCAACCAGTAGCTACTCTTACACCGGCTCGAAGAAGGTGTCCGGATGGTTCGGGTTGAAAATCTCGTTGCAGGTCATCACCGTCACCAGATTTTCCGTTTCGGACAGATTGATGATGTTGTGAGTCCAGCCGGGAATCATGTGGACAGCCTCGATCTTGTCTCCGGAAACCTCAAACTCCACCGTTTCTCCGGTGTTGATGTTCCGTTCTTGGATCAGACCGTGACCAGCAACCACAATGAACAGCTCCCACTTGGAGTTGTGCCAGTGCTGCCCCTTGGTGATGCCCGGGCGGCTGATATTGATGGACACCTGACCGCAATCGGCGGTGTGTACCAGCTCTGTAAAGGAACCACGGTTGTCCGCATTCATCTTGAGGGCGTACTTAAACTTGTCGGTGGGCAGATAGGTCAAATACAAGGAGTACAGCTTCTTGGCAAAAGAGCCATCCGGCATTTTCGGCATCATCAGGGTGGTGGGCTGTGCTTTGAACTCCTGCAACAGATCCACGATTTCGCCAAGCGTGACCTTGTGAGTCACGGGAACACAGCAGTAGCGCCCGTCTGCTTGCAGAACTGTCTCCACGCCGTCAAACTCACAGTGCTGCTCCTTGCCTTCCAGCAGGTCAAACATTCCTTCTACCAAGTCGTCGATGTACAGCAGCTCCAACTCAGTGCTGCGGTCGTTGACGGTGAAGGGTTCGTCATTGGCGACTGCCCAGCAGAAGGTGCTGACGGCACTGTTGTACTTGGGGCGGCTGTGTCCCATCAGGTTGACGAAGCGATAGACTGCCACCTTCGCCCCAGTCTCCTGAGCATACTGGAAGAACAGTTCCTCGCCAGCCTTCTTGCTGCGTCCGTACTCGCTGTTTCCGAAGCGTCCAGCCATGGTAGCCTGAATGGAGGAAGACAGCATGATGGTTGCCTTGTTGTTGTGCTTTTTCAGGCAGTTCAGCAGATCAGATGCAAAGCCGAAGTTGCCCTTCATGAAGTCTTCCGGGTTCTCCGGGCGGTTCACGCCTGCCAGATTGAACACGAAGTCTGCTTTCTGGCAGTACTCGTCCAGCTCCGCCGGGGTGGAATCCAGATCATACTCGTAGATTTCTTTAATATCCAATGCCGGGCGAGTCTTGTTTTTCCCATCCCGGATGTTTTTCAGGTTGTTGCACAGGGCGGTTCCTACCATGCCCTTGGCACCTGTGACTAGAATGTTCATTCTCTCACCTCTTAGTGTACTGCGGTGCAGTCCGGAATGTCCGCGCCATCCGGCACGGTTGCATTATTGCAGATGGTGCAGTTACTGCCGATGCGAGTAAAGTTTCCCACAGTCGCACCGGTGCGAACAACGCTGTTGGTGTAAATTAGGGCGTAGTCCCCTACCGCTGCACCACAGTGGATTTCCGTTCCGGCATTCAGCAGAACACCGTTGCCAACGGACGTACCATTCTGGACACAGGCATTTTGCAGCACCACGCAGCCACAGCCCAGCTTTGCGTATGGACTGATGTAGGCGCTGGGCGCAACGATATTGGGAAAAGCAAAGCCAAGTGCTTTTGCCTTCTCATACACCTGTGCTCGGAACCGATTATTGCCGATCCCCACCACCAGCAAGCCATACTCCTTCCGCAGCTCCGGCAGATCAGCAAGACCGCCAACCACTGGAATGCCGCAAATCTCAACGCCAACAGGCTGTCCGTCATCCATGAAAGCACAATCATATCGGAACATCGCCTGCTCCGCCACCATGCGCCCAAAGCCGCCGGCACCAATCAGCAGCAGCTTTTCCTTAGACATTCGGGATGCCCTTCAGTGCATTCTGGACGTACTCGGTGGTCAGAATCTTCTTGACAGTGCCTTCCACATCCAGACGCTCGGTATTGTGGCTGGTGTAGGACTCGTCCGCCATGGTATGTACCTCGCCCTTGACCACGAACTTGTCGTAGTTCAGGTCACGGTTGTCAGCAGCAACACGGAAGTAATGACCCATATCCTGGCTGCGCAGACGCTCCTCACGGGTCATCAGAGTCTCGAACAGCTTCTCGCCGTGACGAGTGCCGATGATGTTCGTACCGGTATCGCCGAACAGCTGCTGGACGGCCTTTGCCAAATCGCCGATGGTGGAAGCATCAGACTTCTGGATGAACAAATCACCGGGATTTGCATGTTGGAAAGCGAACAAGACCAGATCCACAGCCTCGTCCAGATTCATCAGGAAGCGGGTCATGTTGGGATCGGTGATGGTGATGGGATTGCCAGCCTTAATCTGGTCGATGAACAGAGGGATGACAGAGCCACGGCTGCACATGACGTTGCCGTAACGGGTGCAGCAGATGGTGGTGCCGCCACGCTCGGCAGCCACACGGGCGTTGGCGTAGATAACGTGCTCCATCATGGCTTTGGAGATGCCCATGGCGTTGATGGGATAGGCAGCCTTGTCGGTGGACAGGCAGACGACACGCTTAACACCTGCGTCGATTGCAGCGTGCAAGACGTTATCAGTACCGATGATGTTGGTCTGAACAGCCTGCATGGGGAAGAACTCGCAGGAGGGAACCTGCTTCAGAGCGGCAGCGTGGAAGATGTAGTCAACGCCGGGCATTGCGTCACGGATGGACTGCGGGTTGCGGACATCGCCGATGTAGAACTTCACCTTCTTTGCAGTGTCAGGGTGCTTGGCCTGAAGCTCATGACGCATATCGTCCTGCTTCTTTTCGTCACGGGAGAAGATGCGAATCTCCTTCAGGTCAGAGTCCAAGAAGTGCTTCAAAACGGTAGAACCAAAAGAACCAGTACCGCCGGTAATCATAAGGGTTGCGTTATCAAATGCAGACATTTTAAATTTCCTCCAAATTTCTAATTTTCCAATATCTATGTACTCATCCCGAAAGACGGTATATCGATTATTTACTCCCCACGCCCCAGCAAGCACACCTTGAAGGTCTTAAAAATGATCTTCCAATCCACCCAGAAGCTGCGCTCCTTGACATACTTCACATCCAGATCCATCCACTCCT
>ENA-ORSQ01000702-ORSQ01000702.1-human-gut-metagenome-genome-assembly--contig:-NODE-702-length-21034-cov-3.376281_pt1 | contig 21034 bp, 10 predicted proteins | sample MGYA00241900_ERZ509164 | MGnify/ENA primary metagenome ERZ509164 (study PRJEB26280, sample SAMEA2338807) | human gut metagenome | biome: human gut; feature: human-associated habitat; material: faeces...
GGCGGGCATCAGTGGTCTCCGGCCGATGGCGAGAACTGCACCGTCTACACGCGTGACGGCAATGTGTACACGGGTGTGGTCCTCAATACCGAGCCTTCGGCGCACGTGGCCGACGAGCCGGTCAAGACCATCGAGAAGAACATGGAGATCCTGCTCGACGAGAACGTCGACAGCAAGGACGATGTGCTCGAGCTGGGTATTCAGACCGGCGACATCATCGCTATGGATCCGCGTACCACGGTGACGGAGAGCGGCTACATTAAGAGCCGCTTCCTGGATGACAAGCTGTCGGCGTCGATTCTGCTGGGTCTGGCCCGTGCCGTTGCTGACGGCGAGGTGACCCTTTCGCGCAAGGTTTCGCTGCTCTTTACGGTGTACGAGGAGGTCGGCCACGGCGGTGCCTTTGTGCCGGCTGACACGCGCGAGATGATCAGCGTGGACATGGGCTGCGTGGGTGACGACCTGGGCTGCACCGAGCGCATGGTTTCGATTTGCGCTAAGGATTCGGGTGGCCCCTACAACTACGACCTGGTGACCACGCTGTCCAACATCGCGCGCGAGCTCGAGCTCGATTACGCCATCGACGTGTACCCGCATTACGGCTCGGACGTTGAGGCCACGCTTTCTGCCGGCTACGACATCCGTCACGGCCTGATCGGCCCCGGTGTGTACGCGAGCCACAACTACGAGCGCAGCCACATGGACGGCGTGCGCAACACCTTTGAGCTGGTTCGCGCCTACGTCCAGCGCTAACGATGTAGCGGCCTCGGCTGACACAGCAGTGCCGACCGAGGCCGTCCTCTCTAAGTTGCGGTGAAATAGGGACTGTTTAAGCGTTTAAAACCGCCAAACAGTCCCTATTTCACCGCAACTTATGAAGGGGATGGGACTACTTGATAGCTGCCGTAACGGTGCCGCCGCCCAGGACGATGTCGCCGCGGTAGACGACGACGGCCTGGCCGGGGGCGATGGCTCGTTGTGGCTCGTCAAAAGTTAGCAGCATTTGCCCGTCTTCGCCACGTGTAAGGGTTGCTGCCTGGTCCTTTTGACGGTAGCGGTACTTGGCACCCACGTGAATGCCGCCGGACGTGAGTTCTGCCTCCATGCGATCGGCAGGGGCGCTCCAGATCCAGTCGTTGGCCGTGAGCGCTGTGGCCGTCAGGTCCTCGGCCTCGCCCAGATGCACAATGTTGTTGGCGGTATCGACGCCCGTTACGTACACGGGGTGCGCCATCGCGACGCCCAAGCCCTTGCGCTGGCCGATGGTATAGCGCAACGCGCCGTTATGGCGTCCGACCACGCTGCCGTCGCGCCATACGATGTCGCCCGGTGCAGCGGCATGTCCGCAGCGGCGCTCGATATAGCCCGCGTAGTCGCCGTCCGCGATAAAGCAGATATCCTCGCTCTCGGCCTTCTGGGCGTTGATGAAGCCCTGCTCGGCGGCAATGCGGCGCACATCGCGCTCTTTGTCCAGCCCAGCCAGCGGAAAGATCGTGTGTGCTAGGCGCTCCTGCGTGAGCGAATACAAAAAGTAGCTCTGGTCCTTCTTGGGGTCCTCGCCGCGATGCAGCTGCCATGTGCCGTCGGGCGCCTGGCTCGTCTTTGCGTAGTGGCCTGTGGCGATGTAGTCGCAGCCCATATCGAGTGCCGCATCGAGCAGCGCGCCAAACTTAATATGGCGGTTGCAGATAATGCACGGATTGGGCGTCAACCCCTCCTGATAGGCAGTCACAAATCGCTCGATAACGTTGCGGTCGAAGGTCTGCTGCAGGTCGAGCACATGGTGGGGTATCCCCAGGCGCTCGGCGACGGCCTTTGCATCGGCGATGTCGCGGTCAACTTTGCTCATGCCCGTGACGGGATCGGGCGCGGGACAGGTGAGGCGCATGGTGGCACCGACGCATTCGTAGCCCTGGCTTTTGAGCAGGTACGCAGTCACGCTGGAATCGACACCGCCGCTCATGGCGACGAGCACGCGCTTGTTGTGCATGGGGAGGTTCTCCTTGGTGGCATGTGGCCAAAAAAGAAAAGCGGCGCGGGAGGCTGGTTCCGCGCCGCAGACATTGTAGCAAGTTCGGACGTCTCGTGGGACACCCTGATGGGATGGGCTCAGACTGCCGGGAGAGAGGAGACCGGTTCGTCCTGGGCTCAACCTATGGGCGACGGGCCCTTAGTCCTGGAAGAGTGCCGTGGACAGGTAGCGCTCACCGGTATCAGCGAGCAGAGCCACGATGGTCTTGCCCTCGTTCTCGGGGCGCTTGGCCAGCTGTAGTGCGGCCCACACGGCGGCACCGGACGAAATGCCCACGAGCACGCCCTCCTTGTGGCCCACGGCGCGGCCGGTGGCAAAGGCGTCCTCGTTCTCGACGGGGATGATCTCGTCGTAGACCCGCGTGTCGAGGACGTCGGGCACAAAGCCGGCGCCGATGCCCTGGATCTTGTGCGGGCCGGCCTGGCCCTTAGAGAGCACCGGGGAGGTGGCGGGCTCGACGGCGACAACCTGAATCTCGGGGTTCTGCTCCTTGAGGAACTCGCCCACGCCGGTCACGGTACCGCCGGTGCCGACGCCGGCGACGAAGATATCGACCTTGCCGTCGGTGTCATCCCAGATCTCGGGGCCGGTCGTGGCCTTGTGGATGGCGGGGTTGGCGGGGTTTACAAACTGGCCGGCGATAATGCTGTTAGGAGTCTCCTTCTGCAGCTCCTCGGCCTTGGCGATGGCGCCCTTCATGCCCTTGGATCCGTCGGTGAGCACGAGCTGTGCGCCATATGCCTGCATAAGCTTGCGGCGCTCGACGGACATAGTCTCGGGCATGGTGATGATCACCTTGTAGCCGCGGGCCGCCGCCACCGAGGCGATGCCGACGCCGGTGTTGCCACTCGTGGGCTCGATGATGGTGTAGTCGCCGCCGCGCACGAGCTTGCCGGCCTTCTCGGCCTCGTCGATCATGTTCTTGGCGACGCGGTCCTTGACGGAGCCGGCGGGGTTGAAGTATTCCAGCTTGACGAGCACGCGGGCCTTGAGGTCCTCATCGGCCTCAAAGTGAGTAAGCTCCAGAAGCGGGGTGTGGCCGATAAGCTGGTCGATGGACGTGTAAACATTGCTCATGGTGAACCTCCAAAGTGTTCAAATGGCTGGATACCGTGTGGTTTTACGGTGTGTGTAACAGCTAAACCCACAAACCTTATAGGTTGTTCGTTTTGCTGTTGGCAAGCATAGTAGGCACTAAAGCCTAGTAATGCAATAGGAAATAAAAGATTATTACGAGTCGATTAACCATCTTGACGGGAATAGGTATTTTCAAAGCCAATTTTTCGGCTAGAATTTCTACGGACTAAATGACCGAAAGGCAGCACTATACATGTTGGTTTCTACTAAGGGCAGATATGCCCTGCGCGTTATGGTCGATCTGGCCGAGCACCAGGCGGCCGGTCGCATCCCGCTCAAAGAGATCGCGGCGCGACAGGGGATTTCCGAGAAATATCTCGAGAACATCTTGGCTACGCTAGTACGTGCCAACATGCTCTCGGGTATGCGTGGCAAGGGCGGCGGCTACGTGCTCACGCGCCCGCCCGAGCAGTACACGGTGGGCGAGATCTTGCGCCTGACCGAGGGCAGCCTGGCGCCGGTCGCCTGCCTGGATGGCGACTGCAAGGGCTGCTCACGTTCGGATGAGTGCCCCACGCTCGACGTGTGGAAGAACCTGGACAAGCTCATCAACGACTATCTCGACGGCGTGACGCTCGATCAACTTGTCGCTCCCAACCATGGCTACGACTACGTCATCTAACCCACACCTGCATTTGGGGACGGGGTAGAAATGGTAGATTCTCTCGTCCTTTGAGACTTGGCAAATAAGAAGGCCGCCCATTTTTGCGATGGGCGGCCTTTGTTTTGGGTCGATATGACGGTTCGTATTGAACAGCTCTAGCCCTCGGCGATGCTGTCGAGAATACTGCGCATGATGGATACCAGGATGCTGCCCATAAAGGCCGATCCAAAGCCGGCGATGGAGATGCCCGCGCCCAGCAGATTGACCGACAGGTAGCTGGCCAGCTCGAGCATAAAGCTGTTGACGACAAGCTGGAAAATGCCCAGCGTAATGATCGTGAGCGGTAGCGAGATGACCGTGAGGAACGGCTTGACGAGCGAGTCGACGATGTTGAGGAACAGTCCCACAAAGGCGAAACAGACCCAGGCCTCGGCGAAACCGAAGGGTTGGATGCCGGGGACGAGGAACGTGGCGATCGCGATGGCGATCGAAGTAAAGAGCCAGTTAAGCATAAAGCGCATGGCGTGAATCCTTTCTTGCGCCGGGGTTGCTGGCGTCGCGTGAAGTGGCTTACGGCGGCGACCTGGATGGTTGCGCGGGCGCGCCGCGGTGTTTGGGCGCCTATTGTCTCAAATATTCGTGGAGCTTACGTGCGCATTCGGTTTCTAAACGGCGTTCGTCCTGAAAAACGCGCCGCTGGCAGAGAGTCTTGTCGCTTTAGTTTGGTGGTGTGCTAAACTGCTACGGGCAAAAGCCACAGGCGTTGCCCTATTGCATAGAACGGGCGAACGATGCCCGATGTCAGTATCAACTTCGATGCCTTTTGGCGGGTTTGGCGGTGATCGATGAATATCGAGAACATGTTTGACAAGCCTGATGTCAAGCAGCTGGTCCACGCATTTAGCCTTTTGGACGACGAGAAGGATATCCAAGCGTTTTTGACCGATATCTGCACGCCGCGCGAGATATGCGATCTTTCGCAACGTCTGCAGGTTGCGCGTTATCTGGATGAGGGCGAGCCTTATGTTGAGGTTCAAGCCCGTACTGGCGCTTCGTCCACCACGGTGAGCCGTGTGTCCAAGGCGCTCAACGGCGAGTACGGTGGCTACCGCAAAATCCTCATTAAGCTGGAGGACGGCGAGTAGGCCGCGCCATAAACGAATTGTACAAAACCGCTCCTCCGGGGGCGGTTTTTATATGCCCGCAATTGGCTGGTGCGTTGGGGTCAGGTTGCTTTGTACCAAAAGATGGAGCTGCGGTGGCAATGTGTCCGCTTGGGCGGGTAGGATGGATGCATTGATTATTGCGAACAGTTTGAGCGGAGGACCATGCCTGTTCGAATCTATACCACCAATGCCGGCACGGATTTGAGTGATGCCGAGTCGGCGCTGCTTGCCGACCTTGTTGACTGCCACGGACGTGCCGTGCTGCTGGCACCTACGTTTGCCGAGCTCGACCTGTGCCGTCATGATGCGGCGGAAGCCGGGATTTCGCTGGGTATCGACTACAAGACGCCTACATCGTGGCTTCGCTCGCTTTGGGAGCTTTTGGGCGACGGGCGCGGTTTCGTCGACAACCTGCAGCGCCAGATGCTGTTCTCGGACATGGTCACGCGTCTCGACGATGCCGACCTGCAGCCGCTTTCGCGCAGCCAGGGCACAGTGCGCATGCTCGCGCGCATGGCCCGCGACGTGTTGCCGGGCGTTGCGGGGACGGGTGCCGAACGATGCCGTGGCGACAACTGCCAGCCTGAGCCAAAAAGCGATGCCGAGGCTCGTGTGTTCGAGCTTTTGCGCGCCTACGCGGGCGGTTTGGACCGTCGAGATATGGTTGAGCCCTGCGAGGCAGCTGACATTATGACCAGTGTCCTGGCCGATAGCCTGCCGGCGTGCACTCGCGCCGTATGCGTGCGCGGTATCACGTCGTTTACGCACGGTCTGCTCGAGCTGCTGTCTGCCGTGGCGAACAATGGGGGAGAGGTCGTCGTGCTGCTTGCCCGCGAGCAGGCGGCGATGCGCGAGGAGCTTGCCGCGGCATTTGATGCCCGCGATGTGTTGTTTGAGATCGCGCCGCTAGGGGAGGGTGTCGGCGCGTCTGATGCCGCTTGCGGGACCGCCGCTCAGCCTGCCTTTATTGAGGTCGCTGGCCCCCATGCCCGTGCTCATGCTTATGCGGACGCAATTGATGATCTGGTAAAAACGTGCCGGGGTTCCGAGGTCGACGGCGCCGCGACGCCTGCCGACCCCGTGCGTGTGCTTGCCGTTTCTGCCCGGGCGCCCCAGCTGTTCGGTGAACTCGCTGCCCGTTTGGCGGCACGTCATATTGCGGCCGAGACAACCGAGTTCACGGCGTTTTCCCAATCCATCGCGGGCAGGCAGTTCACGGCGCTCGCCAATCTGATCGAGCGCATGAAGGCCGCCGACGAGGGCACCGCCTCCAAGACCGAGTGGTGGCCCGCGCCGGAGCTTACCGACTGGATTTACAGTCCGCTTTCGGGTGCCGATGCCGCCAGCGCGCGCACCTTCGACAAGAACATGCGCCTGTCGCGCGGCAAGACCACCACGGCCGTCAAGAGCCTGCTGCAGAGCGTGCAGGGCCAGGTCAGGGGCACGCGCAAGGCCGCCAGCGATGATAACTGGTTTAAGAGCGTGCCGTGCGTGGTCTCGGACGTGTTCCAAGCGCTGTGGCGCGACAAACCCGTGACGGCGCTCAAGGCAATGCTCGCCGTCGCCGAGGCGTTGCCCGATCGCGCCCTTGGAGGCCTTGACGGTCAGGCTCGTCGCCAGGCGGAGACCGCCCTGCTGCGACATGTCATCGACATCCTTATGAACGATGCTCGCGCGCTCGACGTGTCGCAGGCCGCGACCGTGTCCGTGCTCGACGACGTTCGTACCAAGGTGGACACGCGCAGCACCGCATACGATTACGAGACCTACGAGGTCGACCGCGCGCCGCGCGCCCAGGTGCGCTTTACGTCGCTTGCCGATGCGGCAGCCCTGCGCCCCGACAGCTACGATGCCGTGCTGTTTGCCGACGTCGACTTGGACAGTTATCCGCTCTCGCATGAGGAGGGCCCGCTGGCCACGCTGACGGCCGAGCTGGGGCGCAGCGGCGTGACGCTTGAGCCCGCGGCCCTGCTGCGCGTGCGCTTTGGCCGCGCGATGCAGGCGGCACGCGGCCCCGTTGCGCTCGCCCGCGTGACCCACGATCGCCAGGCGCGCGAGTGCTACCCGGCTGCCGTGTGGACCGAGCTGCGGGCCGAGGCCACTGGCGCCGTCAAGGTTGCGTGCGTGGGCGAGGGCGGTATCGTCGCCGATTTTGATCCAGCGGCCGGCGAGGGCATCGAGTGCAAGCGCGTCGCGTGCGAGGCCCCTCAGCATTTGAGTGAGGCGGCTGTGCCGTACCTGGTCCTGCGTCGCCGCGATGGCGAGGGCGAGAACGCGCCGCTCGTGCCGCGCCTGACGTCCGCCTCGCAGATTGAGGCGTACTCGACGTGCCCGCTGTGCTGGTTCGTGTCGTATCGCGTGAAGCCCCAGTCTATCGACGCGGGCTTTGGCAACATGGAGAAGGGCAACTTTGTCCACGATGTGCTGGAGCATCTGCATGCCCGCCTGCCCCAGGAGGGCATGGAGCGCGTGACGCCCGAGAATCTGCCGCGCGCTCAGGAGCTGCTGCGCGAGGTCTTTGACGAGACGTTGGCCGAGCACGCCGGCAAGCGAGGCACGGAGGGCCCGCTGGTGCCGCTCTCTGCGGTGGAGGAGCGTCAGGTGGCCGAGATCTTGCCGCAGCTGGAGGGCGTGCTTGCCTACGAGTCCGAGGCGCTTGCCCCCTTTGCCCCGCGCTACCTGGAGTTCGCCTTCAACGAGCTCAAGGTTGAGTATGCCGGTTGGCCGCTTGGCGGGCGCATCGACCGCGTGGACGTGGACGCCGAGAATCGTGCCGTGGTGATCGACTACAAGCATCGCACGGGCGTTGAGGAGTTTAAGCTCGCCGACCCTACGGTGCGCGACGAGGAATCGGGCGCGGCGCCCATCGACGATCCGCGCTGGTTGCCGCCACATACCCAAACGCTCATCTACGCCCAGGCCATGCGCCGGGCGCTGGATTTGGACACCCGCGCGGCGCTCTACTTTTCGACCAAGGGCGGCAAGCCGGCGTTGCGCGGTGCCGCGAGCGCCGAGCTGCTCGAGGAAGAGCGCGGCGACGGTCGCATCCCGGGCCTTAAGAAAGGTTTTCCCGGCGAGGGTGGCAGCATGGACTTCGACGCCCTGCTCGATCGCGTGGAGGCCGGCATCGCCGAGCGCCTGCGCGAGCTCGAAGCAGGCAACGTTGCCGCCGTCGACCCGACGTCGGCTCAGGCCGCGCATGCACGCTGCTCGTATAACCACGAAGGAACGTTTGTAAGGAGGGACGTGTAGACCATGGATCTTTCGACCTTGATGCCGCAACAGCTGCAGATCGTCAAAACGCTCGACCGTCCGCTGTTTGTCTCGGCGGGCGCCGGTTCGGGCAAGACCTTTACCCTCACGCGCCGCATCGTCTACGCGCTCTCGCCCGAATCCGGTCCGTTCGTTGAGCATCTGGACCAGGTGCTCGCCATTACCTTTACCAAGGATGCCGCGGCTGAGATTCGCGACCGCGTGCGCCGCGCGCTTATCGACGAGGGCATGGACGAGGAAGCGCTGACCGTCGACGACGCGTGGATCTCGACCATTCACGGCATGTGCTCGCGTATCCTGCGCGCGCACGCGCTGGAGCTGGGCATCGACCCCGAGTTCACGGTGCTCACCGATACCGACGAGCTCATGGACCAGGCTGTTGAGCATGTGCTGGGTCGCGCGACGGCGCCCGATGCCGCCCCCGAGCTCGCGGCATCGCTCAAGGCCCTCTACGCCTGGTATCCCATGGCGGGCGAGGGCGGTTCCTTTGGCACCGGCACGACCATCAAGGGCCTGGTGCGCGACCTGCTGGAGCTGTCGAGCCAGTTGCCGGGCGGTATGGACGACGTGCGCGTGGCGCGCGGCCGGGCCGATACCTCGGCACTCGCCGATGCCTATCGCGCGGCGCTGGGCGCAAGTAAGGCCGCGACCGAGAAGGCGCAGGTGGCGCTCGAGGCCATCGACGCGTTCGAGGCGAGCGGCAAGACCATGGTCGATGCGGCGCGACTCATGATGTCGTGCGCCATGCCGCGGGCGAGCAAGGCGTTCCCCAAGGAGCAGGTCGAACTGCTCAAGGCAGAGGCCGCCGATGCGTTTATCAATATCGTGCTGGCCTGCGGTGGCCCCGCGCTCGATGCGCTGGTGGGCTTGGCCCGTTCCGTGGAGGCGGAGTACCGTGCACTCAAGGCCGACCAGTCCGCCCTCGATAATAACGACCTGCTTCGCATGGCGTACGAGGCGTTGCGCGATTACCCTGCCATTCGTGCTGCGTACGAGGGCCGCTTTAAGATGGTCATGATCGACGAGTTCCAGGATACCGATCAGATGCAGGTCGATCTGATCCGCTACCTGACGGGCGCGGGGGAGCGCGCGCTGTGCACCGTGGGCGATGCGCAGCAGTCGATCTATCGCTTCCGCGGCGCCGAGGTCGAGGTGTTCCGTCGCCAGGAGCGCAAGGTGGGCTCGTCTGCCGCGCCCGAGGCGACTGCCGTGGCCGACGCCCCTGCTGGCGAGCTCGTCAAGCTCGTGCGCAACTTCCGCAGCCACGACGAGGTGCTGCGCTATGTGGCCCGCGTCTTTGATGGCGACGACGGCGGCCTGATGCAGGGCTTTTTGGATCTTGAGGCGAGCGACGGCCGCAAGGACACGCTGGTGGCGGACGCCTCGCGTCGTCAGGCGCTCTTTGTTGCCGGCGGCAGTACGCAGGAGCGCACACAGGCCAAGGCCCGTGCGATCGCCGAGCGCTTCCGCGCGCTTGCCGATGCCGGCCAGCCCCAGGGCGATATGGTGTTGCTGCTGGGTCGCATGACCAATGCCGACGTCTACGCCCAGGCTTTCCGCGACCAGGGACTCGACTGCGTGATCGCGGGCGGCTCGGTCTTTGCCCAGGCTGCCGAGGTCCAAACGGTGCGTGCCCTGGTGTGCGCGCTCGCCAATCCGGCCGATACGGCGCAGGGCCTTATGCCACTGCTCGCCTCGCCGATGTTTGCGCTCGGCGCCCAGGAGTTCCTGGCGCTGGCGACCAAACTCGACGAGCAGACGGGCGAGACGTCGCGTCGCAATATCGATGTGGGCATCATGAGCGATTCCGATGTGCCAGGTTTGCAGAGCCTGCCGCTCGTGACGCGCGCCCGTGAGGTGCTGCGGTATGCGCTTCGTCGCGTGGGCCGCGATTCGTTCGCCGCCATCGCGCGCGACGTGGTTAACGCCTCCGGCTGGTTCGTGCGTCTGGCACAGCGTGGTCCCGAGGGCAAGGCCATTGCCGCCAACGTGCTCAAGGCACTCGACGCCGTGGCCGAGGCGGAGGCCGAGTTCGGCAACTCGCCGCGTTCCATCGCGCTGGCCTTCGACCGCTTCTTGGCGGGCAAGGAAGCCCCGGGTGCCCTCAACGAGGAGGGCGACGGCGCGGTGCGCATCATGACGGTGCATGCCTCCAAGGGTCTGGAATATCCGGTCGTGGCGGTCGCCGAGTGCTTTGGCGTGCGTAAGTCCTCGGGTGCGGCACAGATGGGTCGCGTCGAGGGCGGAGCACAGGTCGTGGCACTGCCGGCACGTTTCGACGGCGTTAAGCTCGCCGACGGTACCTTTGTGAAGGGCGACGACGTCAAAAAGCAGTTTGAGCATGCGTTTAAGGGCAAGGGCACGTCGCTGTGGCTGCCGCCGGAGCTCATGGAGGACGTCTGCGCGACGGGCTCTCCCGCCGAGGCATTTGCCCGCCTGCGCAACGACGACCTGCGGCTTTCGCTCGAGGAGCGGGCCCGCTTGCTCTACGTTGCCATGACGCGTGCGCGCGAGCTGGTGATCTTGGCGATGGATGCTGGCGTGAGCCGTGGCAAGCTGTGTGCGCCGACCTTCGACGTCGAGACCGATCTGACCTACGACGTGCTGCGCCGTATTTTGCCGACCGACGCTCTGGGTATGCCGCAGCTCGATAGCGATCGTTTGGTGTTCGACAACTCCAAGCCGGGCGACTACGAGCTCATCTCGCTGGCTGACTTTACGTTTGGCGAGCAGGCGTTTGAGGCCAACGCTTCGCTGGATGTCGAGGGCAGGCTTGTTCGTGGCGATGCGGAGCCGGAGGGCGCCGGTGCAGATGCCCGCGCCGCCGTCCCCGGTCCTGCTGACCCCGAGCCCGATGCGTTTGAGCTCGTGTATCCCCAGGCAGCGGGCGTGCGCATGGGTATCTGTCCGTATCCGGCGCGCGATTCGTACAGCTACTCGTCAATTGCCGCGGCGCTGCATGCCGAGTCCGAGGACCGTGCCGCCGAGGCGCGCGTGCCCATGGACGAGGCCGGCGATGATGCGGAGTCGGATGGTTCCGAGATGACGGATGCAGACGTGGCCGCCGTTGAGCCTACCGGCAACCCCATGGCGCTGGGCTCGGCCTTCCACGCTGCCTGCCAGTGGCTTATCGAGATGGGTGCCGATGCGCTGCCCGCCGCGCGTGCCGATGCGCTGGCGCGCCTGTGGCGCCTGACGCCGGAGCAGCGCGAACGCTTCGACGTTGCCCTGGACCGCTGGCTCAAGTCGGCTGTTCGTGCCGACCTGCTCGCGTGGCCGTGCGTTCGCGCCGAGGTGCCGTTCTTTTCGCTGGGCTGCGAGGACGAGGACATCGCTCGCTACGGTGCATATGCCGAAGGTTCCATCGACGCTTTGGCGACGAACCCGGCGGATTCGTCATGTGCGCTGGTCATCGACTACAAGACGGGCGGCACACCGGACGAGACGCCGGAACAGCTGCGGGAGAAGCACGCCCTGCAGGCGCGCGTATACGCTGATGTTCTGCACAAGGCAGGCTTTGAGGCCGTGACCGTCAAGTTCGTCCGCGTTGAGCAGGCGAATCCAGCCATCTTCGTCGAACCCCCCGAGCCCCAAGTGGTCACCTACAATCTTTAGTCCTCAGATAACTTGCGGTGGAATAGTTCCTGTATTGCGGCCCAGGTGGCCCAGGCGGGAACTATTCCACCGCAACTGCAAGAGGAGCCGTGTGGGTTTGGCTAGGTTCGGGTGCTGTCCGTGCCGTGGGGTAAAATCGTTCAGTCAGAACACGAACCCGCATCGGAGCTCATCACATGGCATTCGTCCATCTGCACAATCACACTGTTTTTTCCATGCTCGACGGCGCAACCCGTATCCAGGATATGGTCAACCGTGCCGTTGAGCTTGGCATGCCCGCCGTGGCCATTACCGACCACGGTTACATGTACGGCGTACCCGACCTGGCGCTGGCCTGCGACGCCGTCAACCACAACACGCCCGAGTACAAAACCTGGAGCCACGACAAGGCCTTCTTGGAAAAGGACCGCCGCGACGAGCTGGTGGAGCCCGATCCCGAGGCAAACCCGCGCGAGCATGCCCAGTATGTGAAGGACATGGCCATGTGGGACGAGAAGGGCAACATCGACGAGCTTAAGCCGCCCCTGGTCATCAAGCCCATCTTTGGCTGCGAGGTCTACTTTACGCCGGACGAGACCCTCGCCCGCGACCACAAGCCCGAGCTCTACCACATGATCCTTCTGGCCAAGGACCAGGAGGGCTACGTCAACTTGATGCAGACGGTCTCCGAGGCTGCCGTGCAGGGCTTTTACTACAAGCCGCGCGTGACGCTCGATAACCTGCGCCGCCATGCCAAGGGCATGATCTGCACGAGTGCCTGCATCGCGGGCATCATTCCCAAGTACATCGACCGCGGTGACATGGAGGGCGCCATCAAGTGGGCCGAGACCTTCCGCGATACCTTTGACCCCGGCGACTTTTACATCGAGATCCAGGAACACGCCATCACCACCGATAACGGCCTGACCGACGAGCAGATGGACCGCACACTCATCGATATCGCCAAGCAGGTGGGTGTCAAGGTCATCGCCACCAACGACTTCCACTACCTGCGCCGCGAGGACGCGCCCGTGCAGGACGTCATCATGTGCATTGGTATGAACGCCAAGGTCGACGACCCCAACCGCATGCGCATGACCGGCTCGGAGTTTTACATGAAGACCGAGGAGGAGATGCGGGCGATGTTCCCGTATTGCCCCGAGGCCTGCGACAACACGCTCGAGATCGCCGACAAGTGCTACGTCGAGCTCGACTGGGACTCCATCATCCTGCCGCGCTTCCCGTTGCTCGACCCCGGCGAGACGCACGAGAGCCAGTTCCGCCGCGAGTGCGAGAAGGGTCTGCGCCAGCACTATGGTGACGACTGGGCCACGCGCGAGATCGGTGGCGTCAACATCAAAGAGCGCTTTGAGTACGAATACAAGGTCATCTGCGACAAGGGCTTTGCCGCCTACTTCCTCATCGTTGCCGAGTACGTGCAATGGGCCAAGGACAACGGCATCGGCGTCGGCCCCGGCCGTGGCTCGGCCGCCGGCGCTATCGTCGCCTACGCCATGAACATCACCGCGTTCGACCCGCTCGAGAACGGCCTGATGTTTGAGAGGTTCCTGTCCCCGCAACGTACCGAGATGCCCGATATCGATATGGACTTCGACGATGAGCGGCGCCTCGAGGTCGTGGAGCACGTTCGCCAGCTCTACGGCCCCGAGAAGGTCACCCACGTCATCACCTACTCGACCATTAAGGCCAAGCAGGCCATCAACGACGCCGCGCGCGTCCTGGACTATCCGGTCTACATGGGCCAGCGCCTGTCCAAGATGGTCTCGAGCGACCCCAAGGTCAAGCTCAAGCAGGTGCTCGACAAGCAACCCGGCAAAGAGGATCTGTTTAACCCCGACTTTGCCGAGGCCTATAAAAAGGACGACGACGCCCGCCGCATCATCGACACGGCGCTCTCGATCGAGGGCCTCACCCGTGGCGAGGGCGTGCACGCGTGCGCCGTTCTGATCTGCCGCGACCCCGTCAACGAGCACGTGCCCACCAAGCTCGACACCAAGGGCGGCGTCGAGATTACCCAGTACGAGGGCCATACCGTCGCCGACATGGGCCTGCTCAAGATGGACTTCCTGGGCCTGCGTACGCTGACGGTTATCTCCAAGGCAAAGGCCAACATCAAAAAGAACTTCGGCATCGACATCAAAGAGGAAGATATTCCCTTTGACGATCCCGAGATCTTTAAGCTCATGGGTTCCGGCCACACTGCCGGCGTCTTCCAGGTCGAGTCCGCCGGCATGACGGCCACGATCAAGAACATGAAGCCCACCGAGTACAAGCACGTCGTAGCATTGATCGCCCTGTACCGCCCGGGCCCGCTGGGCGCCGGCATGGTCTCGTCCTACATCAACCGTATGAACGGCAAGGAGCCGGCGGTCTCCTACGACGACCGTCTGGACGACATCCTGGGCGAAACCTACGGCACCATGGTCTACCAGGAGCAGGTTATGCTCATCTCCGTCGAGATGTGCGGCTTCTCCAAGGGCGAATCGGACTCGCGTATCCGTAAACCCGTGGCTAAGAAGAAGATCAAGCTGCTCACGTCGACGGTGCTCCACTGGGAGGATGGCTCGGACGAGACCACCTACGACCACTGGATGAACGGTGCTATCAAGAACAACTACACGCGCGAGGTCGCCCAGAAGATTTGGGACGATGTTCTCGAGTTCGCATCTTACGCCTTTAACAAGTCGCACTCCGCCGGCTACGCCATCCTGGTTATGCAGACGGCGTGGCTCAAGGCGCACTATCCGCACGAGTACATGGCGGCCGTTCTGACGTCCTACACGGGCAAGACCGACAAGATCGTGCACTACGTCTCGGCATGCCGTCACGACGGCATCCCCGTGCTTTCGCCAGATGTCAACGAGTCCGGTACCGAGTTCACGGCTACTAAGGAGGGCGTGCGCTTTGGTCTGGCCGGCATCCGCGGCGTGGGCACCGGCGTGGCGCAGGCGATTATCGCCGAGCGCGAGGCGGGCGGTCCGTTTAAGACGCTGCACGACTTTGTCGAGCGCGTGGACTCGAGCCAGGCCAACCGTCGCGTGATCGAATCGCTGATCAAGGCAGGTGCCTTCGACTCCACGGGGTATCCGCGTCGCCAGATGATGCACTTTGTGGACAAGAACAACCCCGAGAACATCATCGACGCCGCGATAAAGCGCCAGAAGGACCGCGCGAGCGGCCAGACCTCGTTCTTCGACATGTTTGGTGATGTTGAGGGCTCGGGTTTCGAGGTCAGCGTGCCCGATCCGGACGGTCAGGAATGGGACCGCCACCTCAAGCTGAGCCAGGAGAAAGAGGTTCTGGGCATCTATGTCTCGGACCACCCGCTGCGCCCGTTTGAGTATGCGCTCAGCAAAGCGCGCGACTTCTCGTTCTCGCAGATCGACACCGGCTACGAAGTTCAGAATCCTACGGGCGGCACCATCAACCAGGAGATTCCCGAGGGCAAAGCGCTGTGGTGGGCCGGCATGGTCTCGAGCGTGTCCAAGCGCGTGACCAAAAACGGCGACCCCATGGGCATCGTGCAGCTCGAGGACATGGAAGGCGAGGCCACCGTCGTCGTGTTCCCCAAGACCTATAAAGAGGCCGAGGGGTACCTGTACGGCGAGGTCGATCCCGAGACCGGTGCGCAGCTGTCCGACGCCTTTGTGCGCATTAAGGGCAAGCTCGAGCGCTCGGACCGCGGCGACCAGATCATCGCGCAGGAGATCGTGCCGCTCGAGCTCAACGAGGAGAACAACAAGCCCAAGGTGTTTGAGGTCATGGTGCCCAACAGCCGCTTTAGCCAGGGCAATATGGCGCGCCTGGCCACGGTGCTCACCGCTAACCCGGGCGGCGACCGCGTGGAGATCTTTATCGAGCAGGTGGACGGGCGCGTACTGCGCGCTGAGGTGCCTGCCAAGGTCAACGCGCGCTCGATTCCGCTGCTGGCCGAGGCCAAGGCCATCGTGGGTAACCAAGGCAGAGTGACGGTGATCTAGGGACGGCGTTGCGGGTCTGCGCGAGATTGGAGGAAGTGATGGCGCAGGGGACGTTTGTGCAGGCGCTCCGGAAAGAGGCGGCGCTGAGCGGCACCTTTATGAAGGGCCGCTCGCTCATGCTCAACGGCGCCGTTCTGTCGATCGAGGACAGCGGCTCTCGGTTCTCCAAGAACGTGACGGTCGAGGGCACGGTGCGCGGTTCGCGTGACGATCTGTACAAGACGCATGTGGAACTCGACATGGACGAGCATGAGGTGATCGACTACGACTGCGATTGCCCCGCTGCCTATCGCTACCCCGGCATGTGCAAACACGCCATCGCCACGGCGCTTGCGTATCTGGACGCAAGCGGCATCGAGCCCGTCGAGGGCCTGCGCACGCCGGTTCGCACGTTTACGGCGGCGCCCAAGCAAGCCGTACGTCCCGCGTCCGCCGCACCGGCGGTTAACCCTAACTTTCCCTTCCCGGCGCCCGTTCCCACGAGCCCGAGCCTCATGAAGGCGCTCTCCGATCTTTTGGACACGCGCATGGATGAGTTAGCGGGCATGCGCCGCAAGCTCGCCGGCACTGTCGACCCCGATGCCCCCAAGGCAGTGTTGGAGCCCTCGCTGGTGCCGTACTACAATCCATTGTTTGCCGACCGCTTTAGCTGGGCGCTCGAGCTTCGCATCCGCTGCGGCTCGGTGTCCTACGTGGTCAAGGACATCGACGGCATGGCCGCCGCCTACGTGCGCGGCGGCACGTTCTCGTACGGCAAAAAGCTCACATTCCTCCATACGCCCGAGGCCTTTGACGAGGTTTCGGTGCGTCTGCTCGACCTTGTTGTGGCAACGGTTGTGTATCTGAGCGACATCACGAGTTCGCGTTCGGCGTCGTACGATTTTGCCCGCAGCGGCTTTGTCGCCGAGCGCCAGCTGCCGCTGTCCGAGCATGACATCGTATACATGCTGGACTTGCTGCGCGGCCGGACCATTTCCTTTGAGCCCGCCTGGTCGCGGGGGACGACGACGCATCGTTCCTACGAGGTAACGGTTGAGTTGTCGCCGGTGGGGGAGGACGAAGCCTCGGCAAAACAACCGCCGTTCCTTGCCGCCAAGATCGCGCCGGCGGCCGGTGGCAGCTACGACCTGCGCCTGCCCGCCGATATGTACTGCTTTGTCTCGGGCGACGTTGCCTATCTGGTCGACACGCACCGCGCGCGTCGCGCCGATGCGGCGTTTGCCCAGTATGCCGCACCGTTTCTGTCGCGTCTGCTGCCCTGTCGCACGCCGGTCCATATCGCCGCCGAGCAGGTGGGCGAATTCTGCCGCATGGCACTGCCCGTGCTGCGCGAATACACTGACCTCACCGCGCCCGCCGCGCTCGATAACGTGGCGCCCGAGCCGAGCTTTGCTATGGCGATCGGCGTCGACGATGGGCTCGTGACCTGCAAAATTACGGTTACCTACGGCGATTGGTCGGCGGATCTCTTTAGTCTGGGCGCTCCGGGCAGCCCCTTCGAAGAGCGGCGCCCGGGCGTGCCGCCCCGCGACGAGGTGGCGGAGTTTCGCGTTATGGACACGGCGGCCCTGTACTTCGATTTCTACGAGGGCGGTCTGGCGTTTGAGGAGCGCGATGACGAGAGCTTGTTCTGCCTGCTGACCGAGGGCCTATCCGTCCTGTCCAAGCTTGGTGAGGTCATGCTCAGCGACCGTCTGCGCCAGATTTCGGTCCGCCCCGCGCCCAAGCTTTCGGTGCGTGCGACCGTCAAGAGTAACCTGCTCGACGTCGAACTGAGCGCGAGCGGGCTTTCGGCGGCAGACCTTGCCATCTATCTGGACTCCTACAAGCGTCGCCAGACGTTTGCGCGTCTCACGTCGGGCGACATCATTCGCCTGGACGAGGGGGCGCGCGCCGCGTTTGGCCTTGCCGAGGATCTGGGGGTCGATGCTGTCGACCTGCTCGACGGCGTGTCGCTTCCCGCGTCGAGTACCCTGTTCGTCGATAGCATGCTCGCGCGCACGCCCGCGCTCGAGGCCGATCGTGACGCCGCGTTCCGCCGCACCGTCGAGCGCTTGGATACGCTCGGCAAGATGGACTTTACGGTGCCGGTCTCGCTCAAGGCCACACTGCGCGGCTACCAGGTCGACGGATACCAGTGGCTCGGCTCGCTCGAACACCTGAGCCTTGGCGGCATCTTGGCCGACGACATGGGCCTGGGCAAAACGCTCCAGATGATCGCGCACATTCTGGCGCGCGTGGAGGCGGGGGACACTAAGCCCACGCTTGTGGTGTGCCCTGCGTCGCTTGTGTACAACTGGACCGCCGAGCTGGAGCGCTTTGCCCCGTCGCTCGATGTGTGCGCCATCGTGGGCGCCAAGGCGCAGCGTCGCGTGCAAATCGCCGGCGTGGTCGAGCATAACGTGGTCGTGACGTCGTATGACCTTATGCGCCGTGATATCGGTGAGTACGCCGAGCAGGATTTTGCCCGCGTTGTGCTCGACGAGGCCCAGTACATTAAAAACCCGCTCACCCAGGTGGCGCGCGCTGCCAAGCGTCTGCCGGCCGGCGTGCGCTTTGCCTTGACGGGCACGCCCATCGAAAACCGCCTATCCGAGCTCTGGAGCATCTTCGACTTTTTGATGCCGGGCCTGCTTGGCACGCGCGAATCGTTCGCAAAGCGCTTCGAAAGCCCGGTCGAGCACGCCGAAGGTGACAGCGCCGCCCGCCTGCAGGCGCTTGTGTCGCCGTTTGTGCTGCGCCGTGTCAAAGAGGACGTGGTGGCCGATCTGCCCGAAAAGATCGAGGACACAGTCGTGGCTCAGCTCACCGGTGAGCAGCGCAAGCTGTACCTGGCAAATCAGGACCGCATCGCCCAGCAGGTGCAGCACCGCGAGGCCGGGGAGTTTAAGAAGGATAAGCTCAAGGTGCTCGCCGAGCTCACCAAGCTGCGCCAGATCTGCTGCGACCCGCGTCTGCACTACGAGGATTACAAGGCGGGAAGCGCCAAACTCGATACGTGCATGGAGCTCGTCCACGGCGCGCTCGACGGTGGCCATCGCATCTTGCTGTTCAGCCAGTTTACGGGCATGCTCGATATCATTGGCAAGCGCCTGGCCAAGGAGGATATCGCCTTCCTTAAGCTCACGGGCGCTTCGTCTAAGGAGAGCCGCGCCAAGATGGTCGCACAGTTCCAGGCGGGCGAGGTGCCGGTCTTTTTGATCTCGCTCAAGGCGGGCGGCGTGGGCCTTAACCTGACGGCTGCCGACGTGGTCATCCACTACGACCCGTGGTGGAACGTGGCGGCGCAGGACCAAGCAACTGATCGTGCACACCGTATTGGTCAGCAACATACCGTGACCGTGTACAAGCTCATCGCCAAGGACACGATCGAGGAACGCATTATGCAGATGCAGGAGTCCAAGCGCGACCTGGTCAACAGCGTACTCGGCGGCGACGGCATCTCGTCGGCGTTGTTTACCCGCGAAGATGTTCTGGCGCTGCTGGGCGGCGACGGGCGCTAGCCGCGCGCGGGGTGGGACTGCTGGAGCGGGCAGGACGGTCGACGCATTTTGGCCCGACCGCTTGCCTGATCCGTTATGTGTTCATTTGCAATGCCGTGGATGGTTTGTCTGCCTTTGGGCATAAGAACCATCAAGAACATTGGCACATCAGCAAAGGAGAACATCATGGCGAAATTCTTTAAGGACCCCGACGGCAAGCTCATCGCCGCCCTTGGCGACGACGTTGCGACCCCTGCCGGTTGCACGGAGCTGACCGCAAACACTGAGGACGCGGCGCACGAGAAGCACGTGCCTGTTGTCGAGACCGAGCGCGACGGTCACGTGATTCGCGCACGCGTTGGCTCGGTCGAGCACCCCAGCCTGCCCGAGCACTACATTGAGTGGATCGCCCTTGAGGCTGAGGGCCGCTTAGAGGTCCATTACCTTGAGCCCGGCATGAAACCCGCGACGTTTTTCGCGGGCGGCTCCAAGACCGGTACCGTCTATGCCTACTGCAACGTGCACGGGCTGTGGTCCGCGACATTCTAGGAGCGCGCCCCCGCTCGGGGTATCATAGCTAGCATATGCACATGCAAGCGCCGACTGCATTATGCGGCCGGCGCTTTTACTACGATTTCGATGGTTTACGACGGAAAGGGCTGAGCCATGAAGCTCGCGCTTGCACAGATCGATATGCGCCTGGGTGATATTGAGGGCATTTGCGGCCGCATTGAGGACCAGGCTCGTCTGGCCCACGAGCGCGGGGCGCGCGTGCTGTGCGTTCCGGCTCCGCTCTTTATGGGCGCCATGCCCGGTGGCCTGGTGGGCGCTGCCGACTTTGAGCACGACATGCTTGCCGGCTTGACTGGTGTCGCCGAGCGTATCCAGGAGCTTGACATGATCTGCATCGTGCCCGCGGCGGTTTCGTTTGAGGGCCAGCCGCTGCTCGACTACATGATGCTCAAGGACGGTCATGTGGTGCCGGCGCGTTCGAGCATTGCCCTGCAGCGTGGCGAGAACAACGACACGCGTTGGGCGCCGCCGGTGTTCGACGTGGACGGCGTGCGCATCGCCGTGATTTTTGACTTGGACCGCGAACTCGAGATGTTGCCGACCGGTGTTGACCTCATTGCGTATTTCCAATTCAACGCGTTTGACATGACCGACCGCGAGACTGCCGCCATTGCCGCCGTTCGCAGCGGCGCCTACCGCAAGATCGCATCCAAGCGCAGCGTGTGGTTTGCCTGCATGGCGCCGGTCGGCGCCTATGACGAGTCGGTGTATACCGGCGGTTCGTTTGTGCTCGACGACTGCGGTCGCGTGGTGGCCCAGGCGCCGTGTTTTGAGGAGAGCCTGCTGGTCCAGGAGATTCAGCGCGGCGTGATGCTCGATGCCCTGGAAGATCACGAACTGCCCGAGTTCCGTTCCGAGGAGTGGCTGTGGCAGGCGCTGGTGCTCGCCGTGCGCGACAACGCCCGAGCCCACGGTGCGTCGCGTGCTGTGGTGGCACTCGAGGGTGACTTGCCGTCGTCCCTGCTAGCGGCGCTGGCCGTCGACGCTCTGGGCCCGCGCAATGTGATTGGCCTGGTGCTGGGGCGCAACCGTATCTTTACGCCGGCGCAGGAAGAGGCCGAGGCTGCCCGCTGTGCCGCCGTCCGCGCCATCGCCGAGCGTTTGCACATTCGCACCGTCGAGCGCGATGCACCGGATGCGGCGCGTGTGCTCGATCGCGACGTGTCGGCGGG
>ENA-ORSQ01000708-ORSQ01000708.1-human-gut-metagenome-genome-assembly--contig:-NODE-708-length-20910-cov-3.205658_pt1 | contig 20910 bp, 10 predicted proteins | sample MGYA00241900_ERZ509164 | MGnify/ENA primary metagenome ERZ509164 (study PRJEB26280, sample SAMEA2338807) | human gut metagenome | biome: human gut; feature: human-associated habitat; material: faeces...
GGGCCACGTCGGAATCCGGGTTGACCATCTCCGGTTCGAACCACAGGCCGAACTCCATGCCTTTTCCGTGCACGTAATCGGCGAGCGCCTTGAGGCTCTTCGGCCCGTCCGGCCACACATCCTGCGCTATTTGCCAGTCGCCGAGCCCGGATGTGGAGTCTCGGCGGGGGCCGAACCAGCCGGCATCCACCACGAACCGTTCGACACCGGAATCCCCGGCCTTATCGGCCAGAGCCTTCAACGTGTCGTAGTCATGGTCGAAATACACGGCCTCCCACGTGTTGAGAATCACCGGACGTGGCTTGACGGCGAGATCCGGGTGACAGGAGCGCACGTAATCATGGAATCTCGCAGCCACCTCGTTGAGCCCGTCACCGTACGACCCGTACAGCCACGGGGTGGTGTACGTTTCGCCGCGGGCGAGCGTGGCCTCGCCGCCGAGCAGCACCTCGCCGCCGCCAATCAGACCGGTCGTATACGGCTGACGCTCTGCCGACAGCACGGAATTGCCGCTCCAGCCCACATGCACCGAATAGACCTCGCCATGCTCGAACCCGAAGCCGGGCTCGCCCGCGGAAAGCAACAGAGAGGCGTCAAAACCTGGGCGCCCCGCCATCGAGACCTTCTCGAAGCGTCCTTCGGTCAGCGGCTGCCGCTGCGGGCTGCGTTCGCGCAGATGATGGCCGGTGGTGGTGAGTATCTCCGTGGCAAGTGCCGGGAGCGGGAAGCCGAGTTCGACTTTACCGACTTCCAAGTCACCGGTCGGAAGATTACCGGCTGGAAGATTACGCAGCGTGGTGCGCTGTCTGATCAGTCCGCCGGGCAACAGTTCGGCCGTCCATGACAGTTCCACGCCCTGCTCGGCATCCGACGCGGTCACGGTGACGACCGGCACCTGTTGCGTGACGGTATGCGCGGCACCGTCCACGCCGTCAGACACGTCAACGCCTTGGCGTTCGTCCTGACGGATTGCGATGCCGGTCACCGTGAATGCACAGAACGGCGTTACGCCGGCGCGCCGGATATCCAGTCGCGGTGCCCCTATCCACGACTCGCTTTGCGTGGGCATGATGCTTGGCCAGGCGGTCTCGTCCAGCGCGCCGGACACGCGCTGCGGCCGCAGGGCGTCGTATGCGGCGAGTACGGTTCCCGGCGCCGCGAGCGGTCGGCCCCAGTGCACGAAGCGCGGAAGACCGTGACCGGCGAAGACCAGCGCGAACGCCACATCAGCAGCCGGCTGCTCAGCATAAATAGCGGTGAGTTCCGTTCCATCGGCGGCGGCGCCATGGAATTGTTCGATGAGTGACATTGCGAATCCCTTCGGAACGTGCCATTGATATATGGTTCGCCTCCGATGCTACGACATCGTTCCGTCATGTCACCGCATATTCAGCGATTCCGGGGTATGAGAAGGGCTCCCGTTTTCCGATGTGGAGAGCGGGAGCCCTGACGCCGGTGGAGGCTTATGGCATTGTTATGCCATGATGCCGCGCTTGCGGTCGATGACGCGCATGATCGCCTTGTAGATTTCCGAGGCGATCAGTACGACCGCGGCGAGGCAGATGCACTCGACCCATGCCCACGGTCCGAGCGGCGTGGTGCCGAACGCGGAGTTGAGGAACGGCACGTAGATCACCACGAGCTGCAGCACGACAGACAGGCCGATCGCCCCCCACAGCCACTTGTTGGAGAACAGGCCGACGAACGCGGACTGACGTGCGGAACGCGATGCGATCGCGTTGAACAGCTGCGCAAACACGAGAATCGTGAAGCCCATCGTACGGGCCTCGATCATCTGGAATTCGTGGGTGCCGCCGATGGAGCGGTCGGTGAACAGGCCACCTTCAAGGTGCATGTCCATGCCGATCAAGGTGACGGCCGCCATGATGATGCCGATGAACGCGATATCGATCCACATGTCCCTGTCGATCACGCGGTCGGTGAGCTTGCGCGGGCTGCGTGCCATCACGTCATCGGTCTGCGGGTCGACACCCATCGCGAGCGCCGGGGCGGCGTCGGTCAGCAGGTTGATCCACAGCAGCTGCGTGGCAAGCAGCGGCACGGCGACACCGGTGGTTCCCGGCTGCGTGATGCCAAGCACGCCGGCGAGCATGACGCCGCCGAACACGGTGAACACCTCGCCCACGTTGGAGCTCAGCAGGTAGCGCAGGAACTTGCGGATGTTGTCGAAGATCACACGGCCTTCGCGCACGGCGGCGACGATGGTGGAGAAGTTGTCGTCCGCGAGAATCATCTTCGCGGATTCCTTGGTCACCTCGGTGCCGGTGATGCCCATCGCCACGCCGATGTCGGCGGACTTGACGGCCGGGGCGTCGTTGACACCGTCGCCGGTCATGGCGGCGATGTTGCCCCGGCGCTGCAGCGACCCCACGATCTTGAGCTTGTGCTCGGGGGCCACGCGGGCGTACACGGAGACCTCAGAAGTCGCCTTGTCGAACGCCGCCTCGTCGGGCATCGCGTCGAGCTGATCGCCGGTGAGGGCCTTGCCGCCCTTTTCGATGATGCCCAGATCGGAAGCGATGCGGGCCGCGGTGAGCGGGTGGTCGCCGGTGATCATCACCGTGCGGATGCCGGCGCGATGCGCTTCGGCCACGGAATCACGCACTTCGGTGCGCGGCGGGTCGATGATGCCGACCATGCCGGCCCAGATCAGGTCACGCTCGATGACGTCGCTCTGCTCGGAGATGTCGGTCACCTGGCCGGCTGCATTGGTCTTGATGCCGGGGATATCGGCCAGGGATGTGGTGCCGAGCGGGCGGTACGCCTCACCCAGCGTGCGGTATGCCTCGCCGGACAGACGCTCGACGGTCGCGAGAATCTCCTGGCGGTCGCCTTCGGTCATCGGGCGGACGGCTTCGCCAACCGCGATGCGCGTGCAGTAGCCGAGCAGCACATCGGGCGCGCCCTTTGCATAGACGCTCAGGTTGCCGTTGTCGCTGCTGTCCTTGCCGATCACGGCCATACGCTTGCGCTCGGACGTGAACGGAACCTCGGCCACACGGTCGAGCTTGCCGAGGGCGCGTTCGGCCTTGATCTTGCGGGAAGCGACGACGAGCGACACCTCGGTCGGGTCGCCGACGATCTCCCACTGGCCGGCATCGTTCTGACGCAAGTCACCGTCGTTGGCAAACGCTCCGACGGCGATGGTGCGCAGGGCTTCGGCGTTGACCGGAGCGCTCTCCTCGATGGCGTCGCCACCCATGCCCAGCATCTTGCCCTTGGGCTCGTAACCGGTGCCGGTGAGCTGCACTTCACCGCTCGGGGTGACGATGCGCTCGACGGTCATCTCGTTACGCGTGAGCGTACCGGTCTTGTCGGAGCAGATCACTGAAGCGGATCCCAGCGTTTCCACGGAGCTCAGCTTCTTGACGATGGCGTTGTGCTTGGCCATGCGCTGCACGCCGAGCGCGAGAACAACCGTCAGAATCGTCGCAAGACCTTCCGGCACTGCGGCGACGGCCAGCGAAACGGCCAGCAGCAGCGAGTCGATGAGATCGTCGGGCATCTTGTGGAAGCCCTGCGTGATGAACAGCGCGACGAGCACGACGGCCGCGATGATGCACACGGCAATGCCCAAGATCTTGGAGACGTGGGTCATCTCCTTCTGCAGCGGGGTATCCTCGTCATCGGTCTGCGACAGCATGTCGGCGATCTTGCCGACCTGCGTGTTCATGCCGGTTCCGGTCACGATCGCGCGGCCGGTGCCCTGAGTGACGGACGTGCCGTTGAAAATCATATTGGTGCGGTCACCCAGCGCCTTGGCGGAGTCGAGCGTGTCGGGCTTCTTGCCCACCGGCACGGATTCGCCGGTCAGGCTCGCCTCGGCGATGCGCAGCGACGCGGCGGCGAACAGACGCCCGTCGGCGGAGACGGTATCGCCTTCGCCAAGCACCACGATGTCGCCGGGAACCACGTCGGCGGTGTTGATGTGCACGATTTTGCCGTCACGCAGCACGGAGGTCTGCGGTGCCGTCATTTGGGCGAGCGCCTCCACCGCCTGCTCGGCACGGGCCTCCTGAATATAGCCCAGCACCGCGTTGACGATCAGGATCAGGATGATGACGATGGCGTCAAACGGCAGCACTTCGCCGGCCGTTCCGTGCGAGCGCTCGATGAACCATGCGATCAGTGAGATGACAGTGGCGGCAAGCAGCAGGTACACCAGCGGATCCTGGAACTGCGCCAGGAACTTCTTCCACTTGGGTACGGGCGGCGCGCTGGCCAACTGGTTCGGGCCGAATTTCTCCAACCGGCGCTGCGCCTCGGCGGAGCTCAGGCCGGTATTGGTATCCACATCCAGCGCCTTGGCGACTTCGTTCGTCTCGGTCAAGCTGGGATCGACGTCGTGAAGCAGGCCTTCCTGCGACTGCACGCCTGTGGATTGATCATTTGTGTGATCAACCATAATGGTCTCCTTGATATAGCCGCGGAGTAGTCAGCCCTCACGATCACCGGGATCGTCCCCTCCCCCGGTCATCTCGATAAAGCTGCGCGGTTATGGGCACCGGCGCAACTGCTGCCGATGCATACTGTTGCCATTATTCCACAAACCCGTCATCGCTTGGCGAAACAGCCCTTTACGTGTTGTCCAAATATCAGCATTCCGCGAACGATTTCAGGCGACACGCTCACACAGCGCGAGCAGCCAGAGGAGCGTCGCCATGGTGTAATCGAACAGTTCGTCGTCCATGCCGAAATACCGCTCGCAGCACTCCCTGCTCACATCGACCATCGCAAGGCCTTCTGGCTCTCCGGGTGTGAATGACGCCGCCCGATCCTGCATTCATCATACGTGCCAAGGCAAGGAACTCCGGCGGCTTCGGAACCGGACGAGCTGCGTTCCGTTCCTAAGTGCGCGCCGAAACAACAACTCTGCGCACTTAGGAACGCAAACTATGCGATCTGCGTTCCTATGTTCGCGCACTCGGCGTTCCGGCGCGCACTTAGGAACGCAAACCGAGTCTCTCAGGAGATTGGGGCGATTCGCGCGCCGCGAATGGCTGTTTGGCGTGGGGGTCTGGGACAATGGCACGTATGGCAATCAAGAAAGGTCCGACCAAGGGGTCGGGAGGAAAACACCGCAATGCGCTACGCGGCAAGGGGCCGACGCCCAAAGCCGAGGATCGCGTGTATCACAAGGCATACAAGGCCAAGCAGGCGACGAACCGTCGCAAGATGGCAGATCCGCGACTGGCAGCCCGCCGTCGCGCCGCGAAGTTCACGTCCGATTCGGACGATCTGGTCATCGGCCGCAATGCCGTGCTGGAGGCGCTGCGCGTTGGCGTCCCCAGCATGCAGCTGTATATCGCGACACGTATCGAGCATGATGACCGTACACGCGAGATCATCAAGCTCGCCGGCGCACAAAGCCTGCACCTGCTGGAGGCCGACCGTCTGGAAATGGATCGCATCGCCCGGTCGTCGAACCATCAGGGCGTCGTGCTCAAAGTGCAGCCGTACCAGTATTCGTCTCTCGCCGAGCTGGCGGATATCGCCGAGCGCAAGGCCAAGGCCATGGACGTGGTGAATTCGCCGAGTGCGCGCATCAACGCACGCCCACTGTTCATCGCGCTCGACGGCGTGACCGACCCGCAGAACCTGGGTGCGGTGATTCGTTCGGCCGCCGCCTTCGGTGCCAACGGCGTGATTCTGCCGGAGCGTCGTTCCGCTTCGGTCACCGCCGCCGCATGGAAGGTGTCCGCGGGCGCCGCAGCGCATATGCCGGTGGCTCGCGTGGTGAACCTCACCAAGGCCATCGAAAGCATGCGCGAACGTGGATATTACACGGTCGGCCTAGACGGCGGCGGCGATAAGCTGGTCGGCGAAACCGGTTTCGAGACCGATCCGCTGATCGTCGTGCTCGGTTCGGAAGGCAAGGGACTGAGCCGACTCGTGCGCGAGTCGTGCGACGCGATCGCCGGCATTCCGATCACGTCCATGGTGGAGTCTCTGAACGCCTCGGTCGCAGCCGGTATCAGCCTGTACGCGGTCGCCCGCGCCCGCCACGAAGTAATACCCATATCCCCCCCTGCTGCCGGCGGGGTCATCGAGCGGAACGAAAATCGGGGTGGCCGCCGCAATCGGCGCACCACCCCGTCCGGTTTCGCTCAGCAGCTCCACATATCAGTGGCTCCACACCGCGGCATCAGGATCGTCGTCGGGATTGTAATCATCATCGTCGATGGGCTTTTCGTAATTCGCCTCATCGTCGACCACACCGGAATCCGCTTCAGCGTTGAGCTCGTTCACGGCTTTGTCATCCAGCTTGTAGTTCGGCAGCACGGATTGGATGTAGCTTTCCACAGCCTCGCCCATCGGCACGTCGTGGCCGGCCTTCTCGGCAAGGAACCAGCGGTGATCCAGCACCTCATGGAAGAACTGTGCCGGCTCGATCTGCGAACGATATTCACGTGGAATCATACGCACGGTCGGCTCATACACCTCACGCATCCAATCGGTGGCGACGATCTCCAACTCCTCGCCTTCACGCCACGTGGAGGCACGGTACGCATCCAGATCGTTGAGCAGGCGCCGCGCCTGATTCTCCTGCACATCTAAACCGGTCAGTCGCAGAAGCTTGCGCGACGCATAGCCGGCATCGACTACGCGCGGGCGGACCAGCACACGTTTGCCGTCCTCCGCGGTCTTCATCTCCAGCTCATCCACGTCGAAGCCAAGATCGTTGAGCTTGTTGACGCGCTGCTCGATCTTCCACATCTCATCCGGGCCGAACTTGTCGGTGTCGGTCAGCGTGCTCCACAACGAGTGGTAGCGGTCGACCAGACGGTTGCCCACCTCGATCTCGTCCACGTCGCTCGGCAGCAGACGGCCAGAAGCCAAATCCATCAATTCACCGATGATGTTGGTGCGAGCCAAGTCGATATCGTATTCACGCTGGCCATCGGTAAGCTGCACCTGCAAATCACCGGTTTCGGCGTCCACCAGGAAGGCGGAAAACGCGTCGGCATCACGCAGGAACAGGACGTTCGACAGCGACACATCGCCCCAGTAGAAGCCGGCCAAGTGCAGGCGAACCAGCAGCACGGCAAGGGCGTCGATCAAACGCTCGGCAGTATCCGGCTGGAGATTGCGGGCGAACAGCGCGCGGTACGGCAGTGAGAACTTCAGGTGACGGGTGACCAGAATCGCTTCCAGCGGTTCGCCGTTGCGGTCATGACGACCGGTGACCACGGCAATCGGGATGACGGTCGGCAACTCGAGCTTCTGCAGTCGGCGCAGAATCTCATACTCGCGCTCGGCCACCTGACGGGTGATCTCTTTCATGGCGTACACCTCGTCGCCCACGTGCACAAAACGCACCACGTGGCGGGAGATGCCTCGCGGCAGGTTGGCCAGCAGGTCCTCGGGCCAGGTGGCCAGAGGCTTATGCCAGGGCAGCGTGAACATCTTCGGGTTCGAGCTGGCGGCGGTGATCTTCAATGCTTGCGGCTCAGCTGAACTGGCATGTTCGTCTTCGGCTTTGACGGACGTGGCCTTCAGCGCGCGCGGATCCATCTGAGGCAAATCGTTCAACTCCATGTGTTCGATTCTACGTGGTGCTTGGGAAGTGCAGCGAGTAGCGGCGACTTCGGCGCGTTATTCTCGCATACGAATAAATCATCTGTATGGGATTTGCCGGCCGAATTGACGTCCCGTATGCGGCGCCTCATGCGCAATCTGAACAAAATGAACGCAACAAGTAACATGAGCCCCGCTGCCGCGGCAATGCTGCCTACGGCGGCACCCGTACGACCGATAAGGCCAGGATTGCCCGGCTCCTCGCTCGGGTTATCTTCGGGCGGGACAACAGGAGTTCCAGTGCTAAATTTCGGCTCTACTGTGATGTTGAGATCAGCGGATGTGCCTCCACTGCCAGGAATCGAGATGAGGAACGGATCACAGTCGTATGCCTTGTTGGCTTTCGCCGAGCTCGTGCGAGAGACCAGATATAGGCCGAGCGGCAGATTCTGGAAAGTGAGCTGACCAGCTACGTTAGTGGTGCCGGAATGCTGGTACAGCTTGTTTTTCGCCGCGTGCGCAGCGAGCTTCTTGGCAGCATCGTGATATTCACTTGATGTCAGGCGTTCCCAATCGGCAGTGAGGCCGGAAAAATCGCCGACGGTTTTATATGAGGAGACGCTACCATCATTGTTCGTTGTGACGGTGGCGACGCGCACGATGGAATAGGTATCGCCGGCAAGCAATTTGGGCGAAGCCGTGTCTCGGCCCCATACGGCATTGATGGTGAGAGCGCCGAAAGAATCAGCTTGCGCATACGGCACCATAGAGCCGAAGGCTGCAAGAACAGTGAGGACGATAGTAACGGCGGCGGCAATCATGGCAGCAATGCGCGCCGCACCATACTCGCTTCCGCTATGCAGGTCTAACATGTCTGCCCGGTCCTTTCCGCCGTGATGAATGTGATTGGTTATTTGTACTGTCTGGCTGAGGAGGCAAGTCACCGTCCGGCTCGATATCCGCAGAGTCAGAATCACCAGATGCGACCTTGGCGCTCCCACTCTGCCGGCGTCGCCGCTCATGGCGCTGCCATAAATGCCATGCGATGAGCAAGGCAATCAGTGCAAGAGACGGCAACAAGTACTGCAGCGGAATGTCCACGTGGAACGTGGATTTGGCGTCATCCTGCTGCTGCGGCGTGTATGGGATGCGATGGCCACGCACCAGCAGCCGATGCGTATTGACCGCATACGGCGTACAAGTGATGAGCGTGACCAAATCCTTGCCGGGCTCAATTGCCAGTTGTTTGGTATCGGTCGGCAGAACGGTAGTGATCTTATCGACCTGATACGCATACGTGTCTTTAAGTATTGTGATGTAGAACTTGTCGCCTTTTTTCATAAGGTTCAAGTCCGTGAACAGTTTTGCCGTGGGCAAGCCTCGGTGGCCAGACAGCGCCGCATGAGTGGACGCGCCGCCAACTGGCAGTGAGGTCTGTTCGAGATGCCCGATGCCGGATTGCAACACTTTCTCGGAAGTGCCGTGATAAATCGGCAAGGTCTCCTCGAGCTTAGGCACAGTGATGTATCCCATCATGCCGTCACCGTCAATATTGAGCAGACTGTTGTATTCCTCGTCCGTGGATGCGGAATTGACGGCACTGGCAAGAGCGTCGGTCTCTCCCGCATCATTCTGGGCGAGCTTTTCGTTATAGGCGTGCGCAGCATCCAGCACCTTCTGGTACTGTTCCTGGCTCAATGCTTCAACGCTGGCGTCGTAGTTATTTACGGCGCGGCTGGCGTTGCGCATAATGAGGAAGTTGCTGATCGTCGGATAGAACAGAATGAGCATTCCACCGAGAATGACCAGTAAGGGCAGGATGTTGCGCAGTCGTTTCATCGAGCGTTCTTTTCGCGAGGAAACCGTGTTGTGGGCGTAGCGGGTATGTGCCCTTCACGCCCAAAACACGGCCATGCTCGTCAGGCGTTCTTGCGCTTGAGAGTCCAGGCAACGCCGAGCGCGATGACCAGCACACCAATCACCGTGAAGGCGATGGTACCCATGCCACCAGTGCCAGGCAGGATAACACCGGACTTGTTCCGGACCGGGATGACACCGTTCGATGCGGTCTGGTCGTAGTTGCTGCCATTGTTGTCGTTGTTGTAGGTGATGGTGACGGTGGCATGCGTGGTGTCAGTGCCGTCGTTCTGGCCATTAACCTTCACGCCGATGGCGCTGGCGAGCTTGTTGTAGCCGGCCGGCGCTTCGGTCTCGGTGAGCGTGTACTCGCCGTTCTTCAGTCCCCGGAATTCAACCTTACCGTTTGCAGGAGTGATGATAGTCGTAGTAGCACCTGTCTCACCAGCATTAGCTACACGGTATTCAGCCTTCGCGGTACCACTACCGGCATTGACTTGCACGAAGCTCATAGGTTCGCCGTTCTTAGGTGCGAGTGTGAATTTAGCACCAGCAAGTCGAGTAGCGGCATCAGTATATTGGTCACCAGTGTACTTATCGACGGTGAAGCCATAAGTGAAGACACGAACCTTGCTGGGTTCAGAATCACCGGTGCCATTGGTGCTCGGGTTGTTGGAGTACTGAATCGTTGCGGAGTTGACGTTACCAGCACCGCCCACAACAGCATCCTTGTTCAGCGTGGCCGTGTAGGTGACGGTGATCTTCTTGCCGGCATTGGCCTGCTGCTTGGCCTTGAAGTCATTCATGGCGACAGTAAGCGTATTGTTGGGGGCCGTAGGAGGGGTGACGGTGTAGTCAGTGTTCACGGACAGTGTCTTATCTTCGACCTTAACAGATTTGACTTGTTCAAAGGTGAGGCCCTTAGACAACGTATCCTTGAAGTTGAAGGTGTAGGTGCTATAGGCGGACATGTCCGGAATGGTGGAAGTCAGGGTGAAGGTCAGGGTATCACCGATCTTCGCGTCGGTGGCGTTCTGACCAGTGCCGTTTACCTGTACCTTCTTGTCGACGGTAGGCAGGTCGCCCTTAATATCGACACCCACCGTGGTGCTATGAACGCGAACTAGCGCGGCGTATTGACCTTTGGCGTCGGCCAAGGTCGCACCCGGCACAGCGACCACGTAGTAGCCGTAGTCGAGACCAGTGAACGTCGCAGTGTACTTACCGTCCGTGGCAGCATTCTTAGATACCGTAGCGGTCGCGTCAGCCGTGATGTTGTTGGTCTTGGTCTGCGCCCAGTTCGATGCCTTGGCAGCGAAAGCAGTCAAGGCACTATCTTGCAGCTTGGATACGTAGTCGTTTGCTTTATCGTTGACGTTCGCGTCGGTAACATCAGTTAGTCCGACGGAGTTCTTGAAGAACGGCTTCCACGCGTCATTCAACGTGTGGGAGACAGCCCCGCCGTCACTGCTCACGGTGGCGGAGAACATCTTGTAGGCGTTCACGGTCTTACCGGCGAACTTCGCGTCTTTAGTGCTGACCGTCAGCGTGGCATTACCACCCGCTGCGTTGGCCGTGGCGACTGTCGTCGCAGCCAATCCAAATACGGTGGCAATCGCCGCGGCGGCAGCGAAAACCTTTTTCATCAGTGATTTCATTACTGTTCCTTTCTCTAGATGGAAATCTTTTCTGTTTGGCAGGTACGGTTTGTCTATGTGGTCGTCACGAGGCATGGGCACCTCGCTTTCGTATACGGCTGGAGCCCGAGCGGACTGTGCCGGATTGAACGCGTTGATTACGCACGTACCAGACCACGCCAGCTCCCATAAGCAGCAAGCCGAACATCAGGAACCACATCGTGCCCGCGCCTCCCGTATCCGGAAGCAACGCCGCATTGGTAACAATGGCCACGCGTTCCTTGGTGTTGTAGGAGACCGATACTTGGTATCCGGCCTCCGCGGGCTTGATGGTCTTGGTGGTATCGCCGTCCTTATAGGTCACGGCGGTTTCTTCCACGGTGTACGTGTAGTAACGCACGATGTCCTTGCCGTTGGCATCCTGTCCATCCACGAATGCGACCGGCAGTCCTTGAATCACCTTGCGCCAGGTGTTGCTCCAGGAAGAGGCATCGGAGGAGTCCAACGTCACCGTCCATGGATTCTTCTGCGTCACGGTTGTGCAATCCGCGCCGAAGCATTGAATCGTCTGCGGCGTCACCGTATTGCCACTGCCATCGGTATAGTGCGCGGCGATCTTCAGTTCGACCGACTGCGGCCGTTCGAGGTTGCCGTCCTTCCATACCTTCTGGACGGTCAGGTCAATGGTTCGGCAACCGTCCTTGCCGCACGGGTCCTGGCCGTCGTCCGGTTCGGGGGTGAGTCCGCCGTTGTTGTCGGTCACGGTCGCGTCGAGCATGAGCACGGCCTTGGCCGGGGACTGGTAGGCATCGAGCTTCGTCTTGGTGCTGCCGTCCGTGGAGTCGACCACGGCGTCCTTAATGCCGACCCAAGTGGTGCCGGCGTCGCCGGATGCGGAGCTGTGCACAGCGCTGCTGTCGTATGTGTTGACCACGTCGAACAGCTTCACTTCCCAACGATCGAGTTCGGTGTTCAGCGCATCGTCTGCCGTGTTCTTCTGCGAGAAGATCTTGTTGCCGTCCTGTGCGGAGGTGCGGGCCTCACTAGCGTTCGCGGCCGCCTTGCGGTAAATGCGATAGGTGTTGTATGCCTTGTCGCCGTTGCCGTCATCGACCGGTCCGAGGATGTCGCTCATGGTGTTGAAGTCCCATACGGACTTGAGTTTGGTGTTCGAGAACGGGTCGACCAGTCCGCTGGTGCCGCGGATCGTGTCGGCGTAGACCATGTGGTCGTCCGCCAGCACGCCCTCGTCGTTCAGTCCGGCGAAACCGCCCGCGTAGCCGGTGGTGAGATCCTTCACGCCGTCGGTGTCCTGAGTCGCCCCACCACCGAACACGTCATAGCCGCTGGCGATGCCCGTTACGGTGGACTGTTCCACGCGAGTACGGTTGCCCTTGATGAGCTGGACGGTCAGGTTGCTGCCCGACCCATTCATATCAATGCCGTTTTTGTTGCAAGGCAGTTTGATGACACTATCGCCGATGGTGACAATCGCCACGTCGGTCTGCTGCTGGTTTTCATCATCAGCCTTGGACAGAGCAACGCTCACCTTCAGTCCGAACAGGTTCACGTACAGCACGTTGCCTTCCGAAAGCACCTTGAGATCGAATACCTTGCCGAAGATGGCCGGGAACCACTTGCCTAAATCGATGACGCCGACCTGTTCCGCCTTGTCGAGGTACAGGAGCTTGACCAGCGCGTTCACCACTTGCAGCAGCAGTTCCACAAGTACAGAGTTGACCTTCGCGTCAACCAAATAGGCACGGCTGGTTTCACCGACGAATCCGCCGGCAATCTCACCGCTAGTGACCTTCTTGAGATTGCCGGACGTGCAGCCCTTCACCCTGGCCAAATCCACGTATCCAACAAAACCGCCTGCGACCTCGCGTCCGGTAGCCTTGTCGGTGGCTTTGCCGTAGGTGTCGCCATGGTGTGTGGCGGTGACGGTATAACCGTCCGGGATGCCGATGACGCGCGAATCGCCAACGTGCGAGCCCCAGATGTCAAGTACGCCGGCCGTGGCACCAAGCAGATTGAGCGCATCCGTGCCGAGCTGTGCATTGTCGGCGGCGACCGTGCCGGATTTGCCAAGATGCCCGATGAAGCCGCCCACGTAGTTCACGCCGGTCACACTGTTGAGGTTGGTGACCGCAGACTGCTTCACAGAGCCATTGATCAGCCCACCGCCGAAGCCACCGGCCGCACCGGTGTAACGCTTCGAGTCGAGCATGCCCTTCGTGGTGGAATCATGGGCGACGACTTGGATGCCGTCGTTCACGCCGTTGACCTGACCGTCATAGATGAAGGTGCGGAATGCTTCGAGCACGCCCACGTTGCCGACCTTGAGCAGTTTGAGCAGCAGGTTGGTATTCTGCTTATCGCCGGCCTCGCCGCCGCCGACGGAAGCGACGCTGGACACATCGGCAAGGCCGAAGAAGCCGCCCGCGTATTGCCCGCCTTCAACGGCGCGCAGCCCGGTGACTGTAAGTGCGGCTGGGTCATTGTTCGGATCCGCTTCACTGCCGGTGCCTTTGGCGGAATCCTTGTCACCGAGGATCGAGGCCTGCAGCGAGCCGGCGAAACCGCCGGCGTTCAGGGCATACTTGGTTGTGGTGTTACCCTTATCGTCCTTGGTCTCATATGCGCCGTCGACCGTGTATCCCCATGCCGGGTCATCCGAGCTCACATGCGCACCGCGAATCGTCGTAACCGTGGCCTGCAATACGCTGACCAGACTTGCCGGGGTCGAGACCAGCGAGTCGAGGATTCCTTGCAGGAATCCCTCGGATGCGTTGGTGTCCACATCCGCGACCGCGCCGGCAGTGGCCACGCCGATGAATCCGCCGACATTGTTGCGCCCTTCCACCTTGCGCAGGTTGGAAACATTGGCACCGGCAGCGGTGACACCCTTGACAAGCTTCTGGCCGTTCTGGTCGAGATCGCCCCAGATCTGGCCGCCGACCGCGAGACCCACGTAGCCACCGGCGTTGCCGGTGCCGTGCGTGATGTCTTCGCCGGTGGCCACGACCTTCATACCCTTGCGGTAGCCGGCCACGCTCGAGGATTTGATGACTGGCACGAATACCTGTGCCACGTCGAGCATCTGACCCAGATCAAGTTTGATGCCTTTGTCGCCGAATAGTTGGATGGAGCCGAACGAGGATGCCGAGCCGGATTCCATCGTGCCCGCGTAGCCACCTGCCGCACGCATGGCGGAGACGGTCTTGACGTCCATCGACTGGCCATCGGTGATCGTGCCGGTGCGCATCAGGCCGACGTGTCCGCCGGCGACGCCGGAATCATGCAGGTTCGCGCCGGTCCGATACTCCGCACGTCCTGCGACGACGTTGAATCCGAAGATGTAGGATTCGAGGAACTTGTCCAGGGAATCCTGATCAGTAACAGAGCCCGCACCATCGCCCGTAGCTACATCGGTGAATTCCTTGCCATACGCACCGTACTTGCCGATGTTGTCGACCCACGTCTTCCACTGGTCGTAGCTCATATTGCGCAGCGGACCGGTGACCTTCGTGTGCTCCTCGGTCGGGTAGACCACGGACAGCACGCCGGCGAGGTTGCCGGCCTTGATGAGACCGCCAAGCAAGGAGAGCGAACCGCCTTCAGCGGTATCGGCCGCTTCCATGAAGCCGGTGTAACCGCCGGCGATTTCGGCACCGTATACGCTGCGGATGCGCGCGGCGTAGGCTACGCGCCGCGGCCCGTTGTATTTGCCGTCGGTGTTCTCCTGCTTCCATGCTGCTGTGTTGTTGCCCCAGATATGACCGCCACGATTACGTCCCGCATAGCCGCCGGCCATGCCGCGGCGTGTGGTCGTATCCGATGCCGCCTGGGCACGCACCGCGCCGCCGCACACTGCGGCATCGGTCGAGCTGTTGCGAATCGTCGGTGTGAAGTCCTGCACGAGCGAGAGCAGGTTGTCGAGGTTGACAAGCTTCTTGAGCACGCTGCCGTCGCCAAGCACGTTCGCCACGGCTCCCGGCTGCATGGCACCCACGTAACCGCCGGCCGAAACCTGGCCGATGATGTATACGAACTCATGAGAGCTCGAGTCCTGAATATGGCCGCCTTCGATGTCTCCGGCGAAACCACCAGCCATACCCAGTGGATCGGGCTCATTGTTGGCATTCCTATGATCTGCGGTGCTGGCCAGAACGGAGTATCCGCCGATGCCGCCAGTCACATCGGAGTGTTCAATCGTCGAGACGACGACATCCAGCACACTGAGTACATCGTTGAGATTGACGTTCTGGCCGAGCAGCCTCAGGCCACCGCCCACAGCTGCCGCCGAGCCGATGTCCATTTTGCCGATGTAGCCGCCGGCATACCGAGCGGCGGTGACTGCATACGAGCTGTCTTTGCTCAGATAGGTGTCGTCGATGGATCCGGCGGTTTCCAGATTCTTCGGTGCCTTGACATCAGTACGGCGCAGTTGGGTCACGCTGGAATGGGACACCTGCACACCGGAACCGTAGCCGATGTAGCCGCCGGCGGAACCGGATTGCGTATCGGACTGATCAAATCGGGTGGCGGAAACGGTGAAGCCGGGATCATCCGGGTCGGAAATCTTGTTACCGCTAGTGGTCTCCACGGTGGTGGCATCGGAATGCACACCCGCGTAGGAGATGAATGGCACATAGCCCTGCACCACCTGCAACAGGTTGGCGAGATCCACCGTACCGAATTTGCCGAGCAAACTCAGGCCGCCGTTGCCAGCCGAAGCGAGCGCGCCGGAAACGACCTTGCCGCCGAAACCACCTGCGTATGCGCCGCCGGTCACATGGTCAAGGTTGACAACGGCCACGGGGTTGGTTTGCACGCGGGACTGTACACCGGCCAGCGTTGAGTCGTTCTTGAGATCGGTTTCGGAGAACTGGTTGACCTTGCCGCTTTGGAAGTTTCCCGCATAGCCGCCCGCGATATCGCCTTCGACATAACCGCCGTTGACGTATGTCACGGTGGTATCCGTATAACTTGGAATCAGATACGGTACGGCACCGAGCAGGTCGTTCACGGACAGCAGGCCGCCTTTGATCAGGCCATCCAATACGCTGGAATCTTCTGCGTTGCTGAGCGCGTCGGCGAGGCCGCCGGTGGTGGAGAAGCCCACGAAACCGCCTGCCACACCATCGGACGTGCTGGTATCGGCTGTGACCGATTTGAGGTTTGTCACATGGCTTTCCCGGGTCTTGGTGCTGTTGGCCTGACCATAGAAACCGCCTGCAGCGTAATCGGTTGTTTCGTTGTTCTTGTTCTTGCCGGTTGCCGCAACCGTGAATCCGCCAGAGATGCCGTTCACGTTCGATGCAGTGACTGCAACCGAAGAATATTGGGCAACCGATAGCAGACCAGAAAGCTTGATAAGCCCAAGCACATTGAGACCGCCAGCGCCGATGGCGTCGCCTGGTCCAGAGAAGCCAATAAAACCGCCGGCTTCTCCCCTGGCCGAGACCGTGGCCAGATTGGTAAGGTTCGTGTGGGTCACGTCGCCGCCGGTGGCGCATCCGATGGCACCGCCTGCATAATATGAACCAGCCGTCACTGTCAGGCCGGATGCCGGAGCGGTGACAGACATGTTCTCCACGGTGAACGCGGCAAACTGGTCGAACTTCTTGAGCGTGGCAATATCGCCAATTTTCACCACACTGTTGAGCAACCCAGCTACCGTTGTCGGTTGCAGATTGCCGGCGATGCCACCCGCGTAGGAGCCCGTGGCCGTGACCGATTCAAGGCCTTCTATGGTGGTGGAGCGCTGCTGAGGGAAGTCACGATGATTGTTGTACTTCCAGAATGTGAGTTTTTGAAGGCGGTTCTGCGAGGAATCACCGATCACCGTACCCGATCCTTCGCCCACGAGACCGCCCGCGTAATCGCCACCAGCCTTAACGGTGAGGGAGCCCTTCATCTGCGTGCCGAGAATCACGGAGGGATTCACACCGACGATGGACAGCAGTTCTCCTGCACCGTTATTGCTGCCGCTCAGCAATTTAGTCACAGCCTTGGTGAGCTGTTTCAACAGCGATGCCTTCGTGGTATCGTCCGTACCGAGTTCCAGGCCCCATCCCACGGAGGCGAATCCGGTGAATCCTCCGGCGTGGGATCCGTCGGCAGTCACGGCGACCGAAGCCGTAATCGAATTATTGACCGCATAGGCATTGGCCATGGCACCGTTGAAGCCGCCGGCGTAGTCTTCGGCCTGCACGGTGATCTTATCGTCACCGTTTATCGTCAGGCCACTGTTTTCGATGAGGCTCTGCGGACGCAGCGCAGACAGCAAGTCGACGCCAAGCGAGTTAATCAGACCGCCTACGTTGCCGTTGCGACTTACTCCGGCAAAACCACCGGCATATTGCGTTGCCCGCACGGTGAAACCATTCGTGCTCGTCACCGAAGAGTTCTCAATGATTGCACCAATCTGCGCACCGACAAAGCCGCCGGCCTGCGGGTTGTCCTTGTTGCCGATCACCACGTTCTTTTTGAACCCGTTCACCGAACTATTCGAGATAACCGGGTTGTAGTAGCCAACCGGAATCAAGGCATTCAGCCCGAGCGTGCCGGACAGCAACCAGTCCACCAAATCGCCCAGCCCGAGGAACGGGATGACGTTCAGAATCTTCGAGAGTACATTGGTGAGCGCTCCTACGATGCCGGAGACTGCATCGTATCGGGTTGCGCCCTCAACATATCCCACGAAACCACCGGTCATACGGCTTACGCTAGATACCGAAACATCTGCTACCTCGCAGTCCGTAACCTTGGTGTCCCCGTAGATACGGCCGGCAAATGCACCCGTGGCGAGGTTGGAAGGATTTTTTTCGTGCAGGGTGAGCAGACCTTGAAGATTGAGGTCAAGATCTACTTGTCCGAATGTCAATAGTTTTAACGCCTTCAACAGTGTGTCGAGCAGTAATCCCACTGCCGAAGTGAGCATACCGAGCAAGGTCGGCGGAATATACGATTCACTCGTATGATTCGTCACCGACACATCCTGCAGCTTGAGGTTCGACACTACGGCCGTACCGGCGCTGCCCAGACTGTTGCTGTTCATCACGGTCTTGTTCGTGATCGAGGCGAAGAAGCCGATGCCCTGCTGCTTGCTGACATCCAGCTGGTCGCCTTTGACATTAGAGACCATATCTTTCTGATTGACGACCACATGGCTGATGACCGGCCGAGCTGCGGTAGCGTGAACCACGCTTGCGCCATCGGCACCAACAGCCTTCCACAGGCTGGCTGCGGTGTCGCCGTCATTGGAGACCGCACCGAGCATAGTGCCGGAGAACATGAGCGGAGTCCACTCGGTGTTGTTGGTATCTGCCGCGTTCTTGGACAGGTCGATGTCACGGAAGATCAGGTAGTTGGCGTCTGCGGAATAGGTCAGGCCGGTGTTGGCAGCGGAGTAGTCCGTTTGCGTGCCATCAGCACCCACGCCGTAATACTTGGTGCGGGTCTTTCCGACGTCTAACCGCGTGCTGCACAGCAGTGGACTGTCGTGGTCGGAGGCATCAGCATCGCGCAAAGTATCTGAATTGGAGAGATCGGCGTCACCGGCGTATTCGGAAGACGGCGTGCCGTCCACCCACTGATAATTGAGGGGTCCTTGTCGCGTACAAGTCTGCTTGACCTTGTTGATGCGGCCAATAACCTTCTTGCCAGAACCAATCGCACGCAGCTGCTGCTCGTTACCAATCAGGATGTAGGTCTTGCCGCTGATCTCCTTGGTGACCTGACCCTCAAAATCACGGCCGCCAAGCGCCGTCGCGGCGACCTGCACATTGGCCTTCGCCGGCGATTGATCCGTCGCATTTGAGGAATCGTTCTTGGCATCTTGAGAAGAAGCATCGTTTGGAGCCTGAGTTTGGGCTCCATCATTAGCGGAATTGCCAGCGGTAGCTTCTGCTGAGTCGTCCGCCTTATTGTCTGTCGCGCCATTTGAGGATTCGGAAGGTGTTGGCGCACCGTTTGATGTATTGGCCTCTTCTGACGTCTTATCGTCAACGTTGACATTGCGAGCAGAAGGAGCAGCTACGACAGTATTATCCCCCCCCCCCAGAAATTACGGCGTTAGGAGAGCTACTCACATCGTCTATATTCTGAGCATATGCTGCAGGCACCATGCACACGATGGACAAGGAAACAGCAATAACCGAAGCAAGGCAACGCTTCAAGGCATGGCGCTGCCTTCCAGATTCCTGTTCTGTTCCTCCGTTAAACCCGCAACGGACGAACTTCGATTTCGAGCCCATTGTTTCCCCTCATAGATTCGCAATCCCTTTTTCGGGAGGTCACTGCATACAATTATACAAGAAGTTGGCCCGTTGTCTAATTGAAAGTGCAACACCCGTTATTGGAGATTGTCCAGATAACCAGTCCGAAGGGATGTTGCACCTATGGGGAAAGTATATTCGCACCTGTCGGAAGAGGAACGCCAGGTCATCCAGATCGAGGTCGGCAACGGCACGAGCGTCAGGAAGATAGCCCGTTTGCTGGGACGCGGCCCGTCCGGCATCAGCAGGGAGATCAGGCGCAACACGTGGTTCCCGTCCAACGAGAGCGAGTCCTACCGGCCGCACCGGCCGAAGCGTCTGAAGACGGGCCCGTGGACGGGCCGCTACTACATCGCCGGCCCCGCGCAGCGCAAGGCCGACCGGCGCAGGGCGAAGCCGCGCAAGCCATACCGCCTGTCATTCGGACGCCTGTGGGCGCGGGTGGCCGAATGGCCGGGTAGAGGCTGGTCGCCGCTGCCCAAACGCACGATCATCGAACCCGGTATGGCAAGAGGGCTCCAGGAGATCGTCGACGAGACCGACAACCGTCCCATGCGCGTGCTCGGCCACCGCACGCCCGCCGAGGCATTCGCCGACGAGCTGCTAGACTTGCAAGACAAACAAGGATGTCGCACTTCTAAATAGACAACGGGGACAAAAGAACAAATAGTTTATTTGCGGGGGCCGGTTAGCGTATGTCTTTCTGGGCAAAAAGAAAAGCCCCGCAGCTATGCAGGGCTTTTCCAACGAGGCCATAAGAGAGGAAGAGAATCGCCTCGTTTAATGGTTGGCATGACCGAAGTCATACCAAGTATCTGCTAGTTCCTCTACTAGTTCAGACGCAGCTCGGTCGACGGAGCGAACAGGTGCATCTTGGAGGGGTCGATCTTGATCTTGACGGTCTGGCCGATCTTCGGCAGCGCACGCGGGTTCACACGAATCGTGGTGAGCTTGTTCTGGTCGGACATCATCGTGGACGCCTCGGCAGCGGAGCCATCGGTGATGATGGTGCCGTAGATGTAGCCGTCGGAGCCCAGATCCTCGATGTTCTGAACCTTCAGCGAGAAGGCGTTCGGATCGTCCGGGGTGGCCAGAGTGGCATCCTCGGGACGGAAGCCGACGACAATCTTGCCGCCATCCTCAGCGGTCAGCTTGTTGACGGCCTCGGCGGGCAGGTCGACGGTGTCCTCACCGATCTTCGCCTTGCCGTTGACGACCGGGTGAGTGTTGATGTTCATCGACGGGGAGCCGATGAAGCCGGCGACGAAGACGTTGGCCGGGCGATCGTACAGCTCGGTCGGAGCGCCGACCTGCTGCAGGACGCCGAGCTTGATGACGGCGATGCGGTCGCCCATCGTCAGAGCCTCGGTCTGATCGTGGGTCACGTACAGGGTGGTGACGCCGAGCTGACGCTGCAGGGCAGCGATCTGCGTACGGGTCTGCACACGGAGCTTGGCGTCGAGGTTCGACAGCGGCTCATCCATGAGGAAGACCTTCGGCTCACGAACGATTGCACGGCCCATGGCCACGCGCTGACGCTGACCACCGGACAGAGCCTTCGGCTTGCGGTCGAGGTACTCGGTCAGATCCAG
>ENA-ORSQ01000716-ORSQ01000716.1-human-gut-metagenome-genome-assembly--contig:-NODE-716-length-20705-cov-6.385085_pt1 | contig 20705 bp, 19 predicted proteins | sample MGYA00241900_ERZ509164 | MGnify/ENA primary metagenome ERZ509164 (study PRJEB26280, sample SAMEA2338807) | human gut metagenome | biome: human gut; feature: human-associated habitat; material: faeces...
CAAAAACCGGCACCGGTAAGCCAATACTTTTAATACACGACACCGACTCCGGAGCATCCGGTGAAGAATGGGCAAAGGTAGCTAAAAAGCTTGCAAAGAACAATACCGTATACACTATTGATTTGCTTGGATGTGGCCGCTCGGACAAGCCTTCCATCCAATATACAAGCTACATGTATGTACAGATTATCACAGCTTTTGTAAATGACGTAATCGGAAAGCCTGTTAACGTAGCTGCAACCAATCTTTCAACAGCTCCTGTAATCATGGCAAATGCTCTGTCAAAGGATTTATTTAATAAAATAATACTTATAAACCCTGTATCATTGCAACAGCTTAAATGTATACCTGACAAGAGCACCAAATTTAAGCAGAACATAATTAATCTGCCAATCATAGGTACATTTATATACAATAAGCTTATGAGCCCTATTAAAGTAGATTTACTCTTCAGAAATAAGTTTATTTCAAGAGGCCAGCTCATATCAGATAATATGAAGGATGCATACTATGAGTCCGCACATAAAGGGCAAAGCCGCGGCAAATATCTTTACTCAAGCATTTTATCAAACTACATTAATACTAATATCGCGCCCGCTCTCAAGAACCTGGACAAGGATGTATCAATTATAGCATCAACAGGAATAAAAAATAATATGGATGTTATCAACAATTACCATAAGCTAAACAGTAAATGCGACATCATCCATATTGCAAATGCAAAGCTTTATCCTCAGTTAGAGTTACCGGAGAAGACAGCTTCAATTATTAAAAAAATTGTTACTAACTAATTCTATACTTTAATCTAAAATAAGGCACCGCCTATAACTATTCTTCAACAATTATAACGGTTTTTTACAATGGTTTCTTTGAAGGCAGTCCGGCTTTTCTCGGATACTTGTTGCTTGTATTCATAACCTTATCAATTATGACAAAAGAGCGATGATTATCCGAGTAGCCAAACTGCTCTATTTTATTCAGCTTTCCTCCCAGCAGATAAATGGCCGACTTTGCATCTGCCACCTCGCTCTCGCACTCACCTGATTTATATGACACAAAGCAGCCTCCCATTTTCACAAACGGCAGACAGTATTCTGAAAGAGTAGACAGATTTGCAACTGCTCTCGATACACAAATATCATAAGCTGCCCTGTGTTCCTTATCTCTGGCAAAATCCTCTGCCCTGCCATGAACTGCTTCAATATCCTTAAGCTCAAGTGCTTCAATAACTTCATTTAAAAATCCAACTCTCTTATTAAGTGAATCTAATAAAGTAATCTTAAGCTGGGGAAAAGCTATCTTAAGAGGAATACCGGGAAAACCAGCTCCGGTTCCGACATCAATGATACTTTTTTCCGCGTTTAAATCTAATGTGTGGCATAAAAACAAGCTATCCAGGAAGTGTTTCTCTATTACCTCGTTGAAATCTGTGATGGCAGTAAGGTTCATAACCTTGTTTTTTTCGATAAGCATGTCATAATATAGCTCAAATTGCTCTAATTGTGAATTATTTAATGTACATTTAATTTTTGATAATTCATCAGTGAAGTGTGTGAAATCATATTTCATATTTTATTCTCCATTATTATTGTTCAACGCTTGTATTATCTGGGTTTAATCTAGAAAATAAATCAGGATTTGAGTATTTTAATTGTTCCAGAAATACCAGTAAAACCGATATATCAGCCGGTGTGACACCTGAAATTCTGGATGCCTGACCTATACTAAGCGGCTGAAATTCATTCAGCTTCTGCTGTGCTTCAATTCTCAGACCCGAAATAGTATTATAATCAAAATCAGTAGGTAACAGTTTTTTCTCAAGCTTCTTAAAATGAGAGACCTGCTTGATCTGTCTTGAAATATACCCTGCGTACTTAATAAGAATATTAATCTGTTCTCTTGTGTCATCAGATAGCTTAGGTCTGTCGGGATCTATCGGAGCGAGCTTGTCATAATCCAGCTCAGGTCTTCTGATAAGCTCCTCAAGTGTGGTTCCGTTGCTCAGCTCTATACTGTTGTATTTCTTCAGAATCTCCTGTACATCAGCCCTTGCACCGATATTTACATGCGACACTCTCTCTATTTCTTTATCAATAAGCTCTTTCTTTTTACATACATAGTCATATCTTTCCTTTGAAATCAGACCAACCTCGTATCCCTTCTCGGTGAGACGCAAATCTGCATTGTCCTGTCTTAAAAGGAGACGATATTCCGCTCTAGAAGTCATCATGCGGTAAGGTTCTCTATTTTTCTTAGTGACAAGATCATCTATCAATACACCTATGTACGCTTCTGACCTGTCAAGTATCAATGGCTTTTTGCCAAGTATCTTCATGGCTGCATTGATGCCGGCGATAAGTCCCTGACATGCAGCCTCCTCATATCCGGACGAACCGTTGAACTGTCCACCACTGAACAGACCATGTATTTTCTTAAACTCGAGCGATGCATATAGCTGGTTTGCATTGATACAGTCGTACTCTATGGCATAAGCATCTCTTACTATCTTCACATTTTCAAGTCCCGGAAGGGTGCGGTACATCTCATACTGCACATCCTCAGGCATAGACGAAGACATACCTCCGACATACATCTCGTTTGTGTTTAAACCCTCAGGCTCAATAAATATCTGATGTCTTTCCTTTTCAGCAAACTTAACCACCTTATCCTCTATTGAAGGACAATACCTAGGACCTGTTCCCTCTATGATGCCTGCATAAATCGGTGAACGGTCGAGATTGTTTCTGATAATCTCATGGGTCTTACTATTCGTATATGTAAGCCAGCATGAAACCTGATCAATCTGCACACTTTCAGGATCAGTTGTAAATGAAAACGGCACTACCCTCTCGTCACCGAACTGTTCCTCCATCTTGGAAAAATCAAGACTTCTCTTATCTACACGCGCTGGAGTTCCTGTTTTGAATCTGCGCATCTCAATTCCGTGATCTATGAGCGACTGAGTCAGATGGTTGGCTGCCAAAAGTCCATTCGGACCTGTATGAGTGATCATCTCGCCGGTTAAGCATCTGGCTCTTAAATATGTACCGGTGCACAGCACAATCGCCTTACAATGATATAAAGCTCCCGAAGTAGTTTTTGCACCGACTATATTATTATTCTCATCGGTAACAATCTCAGAAACCTCACCCTGTCTGATGGTCAGATGGTCGGTATTTTGAAGGGTTTTTCTCATTTCCATACTATATTCCGCTTTATCTGCCTGCGCGCGGAGAGAATGAACAGCAGGCCCCTTCGATTTATTTAGCATCTTTGACTGGATAAAGGTCTTGTCAATGTTTTTTCCCATCTCGCCGCCAAGTGCATCAATCTCCCTGACGAGATGCCCCTTCGAGCTTCCACCGATATTCGGATTACACGGCATGAGCGCTATACTGTCCACGCTTACCGTGAAAACAATAGTCTCAAGTCCAAGCCTGGCACACGCAAGTGCTGCCTCACATCCCGCATGTCCTGCACCAACTACAACAACATCATAATTTTCTTCAACAAACTTACTGCACATAACTGCCTACTTTCCCATACAAAATTTACTGAATATCTCATCCATCAGATCATCCTCAACCGATTCTCCGATTATGAGTCCGAGTGACTCATACGCACTCATCAAATCAATCGAATAAAAATCCTCCGGCATATCATCATCAATACTGTTCATAACAAGCTTAAGACTTTCCTTAGCATCTGACAATAGTTTTTTATGCCTGATATTTGTGATATAAATCTCATCATTGAATGAGACCTGTCCATCAAAAAACATTTCCTTTATTGTATCAGAAAGTTCATCTATTCCCGAGCTTTCCTTTGCAGAAACCGAAATAACCGTTTTATCCACAAGCTTTTTTATATCATCTGCCGACACCTTTGAAGCCAGATCCGACTTATTTAGTAAAATGATTGCCTTTTTATCTTTAATAAAATTGATAATATCATAATCATTATCATCGAGTACCACTGACGAATCAACCACATATATGATTAAATCAGCTTCATTGGCATGCTCCATAGCCTTTTTCACACCAATTTTTTCAACAACATCCTCTGTGCTTCTGATGCCTGCAGTATCAACGAGATTTAAGGTGATTCCACCAATATTAATCTGTTCCTCAAGCACATCTCTCGTGGTTCCGGCTATATCCGTGACAATTGCCCTGTCACTTCCTACAAGCACATTTAAAAGAGATGACTTTCCGGCATTTGGCTTTCCAATGATTACTGTGTTTATTCCTTCCTTCAGAATCCTTCCATTATCTGAGGTTTTTAACAGACTATCTATCTCCACATACTCGTTATCCACAATTGCACGTAGTTTTTGTGGATAACCATCCAGAGAAATATGTTCAGGGTCGTCAAGTGCCGACTCAATAAATGCAATCTCATGCAAAAGCTGCTCTCTTATCTGCCTGATGCTTCCAAGCACGGCTCCGCCTAGCTGGCTTAAACAGCTTTTGAGCGCAAAATCATTTTTTGAATTTATTACATCTATGACAGATTCTGCCTGGGATAAATCAATCCTGCCGTTTAAAAATGCCCTTTTAGTAAACTCTCCGGGCTCTGCCGGTCTTGCTCCGTTTTTGATTACTGCTTCAAGCACTCTCTTCATCACATACACACCACCGTGGCAGTCTATCTCCACAGTGTCCTCCCTCGTGTATGTATTGGGAGCCTTCATCAAAAGCACCATAACCTCATCTATTTTCTCATCGCCGTCATATATAAAACCATAATGAATGGTATGTGACTTCTGATCACATAGTTTTTTCTCTTTTTTCCCCTTATATACCCGGTCTGCGATCTGAAATGCTTCCGGTCCGCTCATTCGTACAATTCCTATTCCCGAATTACTCATTGCCGTAGATATTGCGGCAATCGTGGAGTTATATAATTGTTCCATAATTTCCTCCAATATACATTTGAGTGAAAAAAAGACAGGGGCCGCTTAAAGACCCCTGTCTCTTAATTATCGATTATTTCTGTTTCTTACCAGTGTTACCACAACTCTTCTGTACGGCTCTTCACCTTCACTGTGTGTGGATACTGCCGGGTCAGACTGCAGCGCAGAGTGAATGATTCTTCTCTCGTATGGATTCATTGGCTCAAGAGAAACTGTCTTTCTTGTTCTCTTTACTTTGCTTGCAATGTTCTTTGCAAGATTTTCCAGTGTTTCTTTTCTTCTTCTTCTGTAATCCTCTGTATCGAGTTTCACTCTTACATAGCCATCCTGCATCTTGTTGGCAACACGATTTGTAAGATACTGCAGAGAATCAAGTGTCTGTCCGCGTTTTCCGATCAGGATACCCATGTTGCTTCCTTCCATATTGATGGAAAGTGCTCCTTCTTCATCTACAACAGATGTAACTTTTACATCATCCATGCCCATTGCATTCATCACATCGTAAATGAACTTTTCACATGTCTCGATCGTCTGTGGTTCAACTTTTGCAAGTTCTACTTCTTTCTTTGGCTCAGATTTTACTTCCGGTTTTTCTTCTCTTACATTTTTCTTTGTATGAGAATGCTCTTTTGCCGGCTTCTTCTCTGTCTTCTTCTCTGGTTTTACTTCTTCTTTTACCGGTGTTTCAACTTTACTTTCTTCCACTGTCTCTTCAACCGGTTTTTCTTCTCGTTTTCTGCGGGCTTTGATTACTGCCTGCTTTCTTCCGATTCCAAGGAAACCTTCGCTTCCTTTTTCAACAACAATATAATCTAAGCGATCACTTGTTACACCTAACTGAACTAACGCTTCGGTGATCGCATCGTCCAATGTCTTTGCCGATACAGTAATGTAATCCTCCATGACAGCGCCCCCTAATCATTTTCGTTAAATTTCTTCACCATGTTTGCTTTTGATGCGAGACTTCCTTTCTTCGCATTTTCAGCTTTCTTGTGTGCGTTTTCTACCTTGGCTTCTCTTTCTTTTTCACTCAGGTTCGATGTACTCTGTCTCTTCTTCTGGTTCTGATTGTTCATATTCTTGGTATTCATCTGAGCCATTGCTGCGATACGTTCATTCTTCTCGCCACGTTTTACACGTTTTTCCTCAGCCTTTTCCTTATTCTGCTCCAGAATCTCTTCTACAGAAATCTTGCTTAAGTGCTTATTGATAAATACCTGCTGAACACAACGTACTACCGCACTGACGATCCAGTACAGACCGATACCTGTCGGAAGTGAGAATACCATAAATACCGAAAACAGTGGCATTGTGATATTCATCGTGTTCATTGTAGACGCCATCGGGTTATCTTTGTCCAGCTGCTGGCCTGAAATAGCCTGTGAAAGCTTGATACTTCCATACTGTGTCAAACCTGATAATACCGGAAGTAAAATCGCAGTAATAATGATCATGATTGCCGGGAAACCATAGCTTCCGCTGTTCTTGATCATCTGCATAGGTGAGATAGTCAGATCCGGAAGTGTCAGGAATACATTTACAGCCTTTGGAGCTGTCTTGATCTCCGGAACATATTTCTGGATATTATAGATAACCGGGTACAAAGCAAATAACAGCGGCATCTGAATCAGTAACGGAAGGCATCCTGCTGACATCGATGTACCATATTTATCGTACACCTGCTGAATCTCTTCCTGCTGTTTCATCATGGACGCCTGGTCTTTCTTATTTTTATACTTCTTCTGTATAGCCTGAATCTCCGGATTCATAACAGAAGACATCTTGGATGTTCTCTGCTGCTTAATCGTAAGTGGAAGTAATAATGTATACACAAAAATCGTATACAGAATAATCGACAGACCTACCAGCCCGCTATCGCTTGGCAGACATTTGTCCAGGAAATTATAGATAAAGTTCATTACCTTACCCAGAATCCAGCAAAGCTGTCCGACAATCGGCCAGTTAGCGGCAGTCAGTAAACTTGGTACCATAATTTTTTCCTCCATATGTAGTTGTAATCTTTTTAAGGAACAGGGTCGTAACCTCCTCTGGTAAACGGATTACAACGCAGAATTCTCCACACCGCCAGTCGTCCTCCTTTTAATGCACCGTATTTCTCAATTGCCTCTTTCGCATACTGAGAACAAGTCGGATAAAATTTACAGGTGGAACCGCCCTTTATCGGAGACAGATATCTCTGATAAAATCTGATACCAGTGAGCAGAATCTTCTTCATAATACGTTACCCCTCATCTATAATCTTATGAAGATGACCCAGATGGAGCATTGCGCCGACAATATCTTTATAATCTTTTCCTTTGGCGCCTATTCTTGCTATAACAATTATATCTAATCCACATCTGAATCGTTCTTCTTGCAGTCTATAGCTTTCTCGGATTAATCTTGTTAATCTGTGCCGTACTATACTGTTTCCTACTTTTTTGCTTACAGATATTCCTAATCGATTCTGACTTGTCCCATTTTCCAGTACATACATGACCAGATATTTGTTGGCGTAAGATTTCCCTTTTCTATATATATATTGGAAATCTTTGTTCTTTTTCAGTGATTCGGAATACTTCATTGTCTTATTCTCCTAATTTTTCTGAGTAGAAGAAAAGGCCACATATATGCGGCCTACGCTGATAATTTCTTTCTTCCTTTTGCTCTTCTTGCAGCAAGTACTTTTCTTCCACCTGCTGTGCTCATTCTAGATCTGAAGCCATGTACTTTAGCTCTCTGTCTCTTCTTTGGCTGGAATGTCATCTTCATGGATATCCACCTCCTTATTTTATTCCAAGGGGCTTGCCCCCTAATTTTCATAAGACATCAGCCTTGATTATATAAAAAAAACCGCTCTACGTCAAGCTATTCCTCAAATTTTAAAAATATATTTATCCACATTTTGTGGAAAACTTTGTGGATTTTTGTGGATAACGTGTGGAAATCATATATTTTTTTAGATTTTTTCCCCATTTCATGCGCATTTTACAAGTGTTGATAATTGGGATTGAGTTTTCCACATATTTCAAATCTACATCAAGAGAAACTGCCAGTTGCCAAAGCATAGCGATAAAAGATTGCCTAAAGCAACTTTTTGATGTACAATGTAGAAGAGTGGGTTTATAGGTGAAAATCCGCGAATCAGACAGATTAGGAGTAAATATGATGAATACAGTAAAGGAAAAATGGCCTGAAATTATCGAACATCTCAGGGTCGAACATGAGTTGTCCAATGTATCGTTCAATACGTGGATCCAACCATTGAAAGTTTACGATGTCGTAGACAATACCGTATTTATATTAGTAAATATGAATGCGAGTGTAGAATATATTGAAAAAAAATATCAGCTTCCATTAAAAGTATGTATTGCGGAGATTACTGGAACTGAATATGAAGTTGTCTTCATTTCCGAGGATGATGACAGACTGAACGAGATTCAGAATATGGCCATTGAAGCAAATCAGAAGAAAAAAAGCAAAAGTGCTGCGGAAAAAGCCGGGCTTAATCCGAAGTATACTTTTGATACCTTCGTTGTCGGCGGTAACAATAATTTCGCCCATGCTGCTTCCCTTGCTGTAGCCGAATCTCCGGGAGAAGTATACAATCCCCTCTTCTTATATGGAGGTGTTGGACTTGGAAAGACTCATTTGATGCACTCAATTGCACATTTTATTCTGGACAAGAATCCAAAGAAAAAAGTCCTCTATGTAACCAGCGAGACATTTACCAATGAGCTGATCGAAGCTCTCAAAAACGGAAAAACCGCCGGAAACGAGTCCGCAATGTCGAAATTCCGCGATAAATACCGTAATAATGACGTACTTTTGATCGATGATATCCAATTCATTATCGGAAAAGAAAGTACACAGGAAGAATTCTTCCACACATTTAACCATCTGCATACATCCGGAAAGCAGATCATCATATCGTCTGATAAGCCGCCGAAAGATATTGAAACTTTGGAGGCCAGACTTCGTACGCGCTTTGAGTGGGGTCTGATTGCTGATATTTCATCACCTAATTATGAAACCCGTATGGCGATTTTACAGAAGAAGATCGAGCTGGATCATCTGGAAAAATACAATATTCCGAATGATGTACTCGAATATATCGCAACGAACGTTAAGACAAATATCCGAGAACTTGAAGGGTCTCTTAATAAACTGATTGCTCTTTATAAACTGAACAACACCGGTTCTATCGATATTGCCCTTGCAGCAGAGGCCTTAAAAGATATCATTTCTTCGGATAATCGCAGAGAAGTTACACCGGAACTGATTTTGGACATCGTTTCCGAACATTTTGGTGTATCTATTTCTGATCTGAAAGGGAATAAACGTAACGCCGAGATCGTATTTCCGCGCCAGATTGCCATGTATCTGATCCGAAATATGACAGAAACTTCATTAAAAGCAGTCGGTGTCATTCTTGGGGGCAAGGATCACTCTACCATCAAGCATGGGATTGAGAAAATCGAGAACGAATTAAAGGCGGACGAGACTCTTTCTAACACTATTAATATTATAAAGAAGAAAATCAATCCGGCTTAGCCTTATTTTGCCATTTTGGCCTGTGAATAACTATGGGGAAAATCTGCGTCTGACATGTGGATAACTATGGGACAGCCTTGGGAAAACCCCAGGGATTTTACATCTGTCTTTAGAAACGAAAAAGTTTTCAACAGTCGTTCCACATAAAATCCAGTCGAATTCCACAAAGTTTTCAAAGCCAAAATTCCTTGCAAACACTGGGCTAGAGGTACTTTTCCTCTTTTCCACATCCCCTAATACGGCTGAGGCGGAAACTATTTTATTTATTTATCTATCACACACGTGCGAAAGGAGTTATACACATATGAAAATTACCTGCAGTAAATCCAATCTGGTCAAAGGTGTCAGTATTGTTTCCAAAGCAGTTCCATCTAAAACAACAATGCCAATCCTTGAATGTATTCTTATTGATGCAACAACAGATATTATCAAATTAACAGCGAATGATATGGAACTTGGTATCCAGACAGAAATTTCCGGAGACATTATTGATCGCGGAATGATCGCTATCGATGCAAAGATTTTTTCAGAGATCGTTAGAAAACTTCCGGATAATGAAGTAACGATCGAAACTTTAGATAATCTTCAGACAGTCATCACATGTGAAAAAGCAAAATTTGATATTGCCGGTAAACCTGGCGATGAATTTGCTTACTTACCAATTATTGAGAAAGAAGATTCTATAGAAGTCTCTCAATTCACATTGAAAGAAGTCATCCGTCAGACAATTTTCTCTATTTCTGACAGTGAAAGTAATAAACTTATGACTGGAGAATTGTTCGACATCAGTGATAATATTCTGAAAGTTGTTTCGCTGGACGGACACAGAATTTCCATTCGAAAAGTGCCATTGAAAAAAAGCGTAGCTGACAGAAAGCTTGTTGTACCTGGAAAGACACTGATCGAGATCAGTAAGATCCTTTCGGGTGAGGCTGAAAATGTGGTATCGATTTCATATACAAAGAATCATATTGTGTTCGAATTTGATAACACGATCGTTGTGTCACGTCTGATCGAAGGTGAATATTTCAGAATCGATCAGATGTTGTCAAATGATTATGAGACAAAAGTCAGAATTAATAAAAAAGAGCTGCTCAACTGTATCGACCGAGCAACACTTCTGGTAAAAGAAGGAGACAAGAAACCAATCATCATCAATATCGGTGACGAACTTATGGAATTAAAGATCAAATCCCAGATCGGATCCATGAATGAAGAGATTATGATCACAAAAGAGGGAAAAGATCTGCTGATCGGATTCAATCCGAAATTCCTGATCGATGCACTTCGTGTTATCGACGACGAAGAAGTAACAATTTATCTGATGAATGCGAAAGCACCTTGCTTCATCAAAGATGATGAAGAAAGCTATATCTACCTGATCCTTCCTGTTAACTTTAATGCTGCAGCATAAACGGAAATGGAATATCTGGAAGAAGATTAAAAGATAAAACAAAAAACGCAGGAATACTTGCAAAAAGATTTAGCAATAAGTATAATAAAAAGCAACTGAAAAACAGAAAAAATGTGCATAAAAATACAACAAAATGCATACAACAGAACGCTTTTTGATAGATGGATCAGATATAGCCTGGCTGATCTGATAAAATTTATCTATAAGTTATGCTTATAAGATATGGGAGAATCCCGGGAGAGGAATGCGAGACATATGGAGACAATTAGATTACGAGATGAATATATCAAGCTTGGACAGGCTTTGAAAGCTACAGGAATGGTGGAATCCGGAGTAGAAGCCAAAGAAGTGATCCAGGAAGGTCTTGTCATGGTAAATGGCGAGACAGATACACGCCGCGGACGTAAGTTATACGGCGGAGATGTTGTATTATTTGACGGAGAAGAGATCAGAATTGAAGGTTAATTCCCTGAAATTAAAGAATTTTAGAAATTATGATCTTCTGAATGTGGAGTTTGATGGTTCTACGAATATTTTTTACGGGAACAATGCCCAGGGGAAGACGAATATTCTGGAGGCTGTGTATCTGTCCGGAACGACCAAGTCCCACCGCGGGTCGAAGGACAGGGATATGATCCGTTTCGGCGAGGATGAATCACACATCGAAACCGTGGTGGAAAAGAACGGAATCAGTTATCAGATCGATATGCACCTGAAGAAGAACAGTCCGAAAGGGATTGCCATCAATAAGATGCCGATCCGGAAAGCAAGCGAACTTTTCGGAATTGTGAATCTTGTATTTTTCTCGCCGGAAGATCTGAACATTATCAAGAACGGGCCGGCAGAGAGAAGAAGATTCATAGATCTGGAGCTTTCGCAGCTTGATAAGGTGTATCTGAATAATCTGTCGAATTACAACCGGATCGTGAATCAGCGAAACCATCTGCTGAAAGAGCTCAGTTTCGGCGGAAAGAAAGATCTTTCGGATACACTGGAAATATGGGAGCTGCAGATGGTACAATATGGGGAAAGGCTGATTGCCAGAAGAAAAGAATTTGTCGAACAGATCAATGGGATCATTGCAAAGATTCACCAGAGACTGACCGGCGGTAAAGAAAGCCTGAAGATCATATACGAGCCAAGTACGGGAGATCTGCCATTTGAACAGGCACTGAACCGGTACCGGGAGAGAGATCTGCGGATGAAGAGTACAACGGTGGGGCCGCACAGGGACGACATCGGCTTTCTGATCGGTGATATGGACATCCGCAAATATGGTTCCCAGGGACAGCAGAGAACGGCTGCCCTGTCTTTGAAACTGTCGGAGATCGAGCTGGTCAAACTGGCAACACATGACACCCCGATACTTTTACTTGACGATGTATTGTCTGAACTTGATAAACACAGGCAAAACTATTTGTTAGACAGCATACATGATATACAGACTTTGATCACCTGTACGGGTGTTGAGGATTTTGTAAATCACCGCTTTTCAATAAACAAAGTGTTCCATGTCCAGAACGGGCAGGTAACGAAAGAAAACTAGGAGGACTGAGAATGGGTACAGAAAAAGTACAGCATGAATACGGCGCAGATGAAATTCAGATATTGGAAGGTCTTGAGGCAGTCCGCAAACGTCCTGGTATGTACATTGGAAGTACATCAGCCAGAGGCTTGCATCATCTTGTATACGAGATTGTCGATAATGCCGTAGACGAAGCTTTGGCGGGCTTCTGTGATACGATTTATGTAACAATCAATAAAGACAATTCGGTGACCGTTATCGATAATGGACGTGGAATTCCGGTTGGTATCAACCACAAAGCAGGACTTCCTGCGGTAGAAGTTGTATTTACCGTGCTGCATGCAGGAGGTAAATTTGGTGGTGGAGGATACAAGGTGTCCGGTGGACTTCACGGTGTTGGAGCGTCTGTTGTAAATGCGCTTTCCAACTGGCTGGAAGTTGAGATCTACCACGAGGGTAAAGTATACCAGCAGCGTTACGAGCGCGGAAAAGTTATGGAGAAACTGACCGTGATCGGTGACTGTGAAGAAGGAAAGACCGGTACAAAAGTAACATTCCTGCCGGATGATACCATTTTTGAGACAACGATCTTTGATTTTAATGTTCTGAAACAGAGATTCCGCGAGATGGCATTCCTGACAAAAGGACTGAAAATCGTATTGAAGGACGACCGTGAGGAAGAGCCGAAAGAAAGAACATTCCACTACGAAGGCGGAATCAAAGAATTCGTTACTTACCTGAACCGCAGTGCGACACCGCTTTATGAGCAGATCATTTACTGTGAAGGTATGGTAAATAATGTGTCTGTCGAAGTGGCTATGCAGCACAACGATTCTTACAGTGACAATACGTATGGATTTGTCAATAACATTACGACTCCGGAAGGTGGAACACACGTTGTCGGATTCCGTAATGCGATCACAAAGACATTTAATGATTATGCAAGAAAGAACAAGCTTCTGCGTGACAATGAGCCGAACTTAAGCGGTGAAGATATCCGTGAGGGCCTGACCGCGATCATCAGCGTCAAGATCGAGGATCCACAGTTTGAAGGCCAGACCAAGCAGAAACTTGGTAACAGCGAGGCAAGAGGTGCGGTTGACAATGTAGTCAGCAAGCAGCTTGAGATCTTCCTTGAGCAGAATCCGGCCGTTGGTAAGATCATCGTAGAGAAATCTGTGATGTCCCAGCGCGCGAGAGAGGCTGCAAGAAAGGCAAGAGACCTGACACGTAGAAAATCAGCACTGGATAATATGGCACTTCCTGGAAAGCTTGCAGACTGTTCGGATAAGAATCCGGAGAACTGCGAGATCTACATCGTAGAGGGAGATTCCGCCGGCGGTTCTGCGAAGACAGCACGTGACCGTGCGACGCAGGCAATCCTTCCACTGCGTGGTAAGATCCTGAACGTAGAGAAGGCAAGACTGGATAAGATCTACGGCAATGCCGAGATCAAGGCGATGATCACTGCATTTGGTACAGGAATCCATGAAGATTTCGATATTTCCAAACTGCGTTATCACAAGATCATCATCATGACCGATGCCGACGTGGACGGTGCACATATCAGTACACTGCTTCTGACGTTCATTTACCGGTTCATGCCGGAGCTTATCAAGCAGGGTTATGTATATCTGGCACAGCCGCCGCTTTATAAGCTTGAGAAGAACAAGAAGGTATGGTATGCATACAGTGACGAAGAACTGAGTAATATCATCAATGAAGTCGGCCGTGACGGTAATAATAAGATCCAGCGTTACAAAGGTCTTGGAGAGATGGATGCAGAACAGCTCTGGGAGACAACCATGGATCCGGAACACCGTATCCTGTTACGTGTAACGATGGATGATGAGACAACGAGCGAACTGGACCTGACATTTACGACACTGATGGGTGACAAAGTAGAGCCAAGACGTGAGTTCATCGTTGAGAATGCAAAATACGTTAAGAATCTGGATGTATAATATAAGCGTGTAGAAGAAAGGAGGAACAGGGATAATTAAATCTCTGAGAGATTGATGGAAGACAATATATTTGACAAAGTCCACGAAGTGGATCTGAAACAGACAATGGAAACCTCTTATATCGACTACGCGATGAGTGTTATTGCGTCCCGTGCCCTGCCGGATGTAAGAGATGGTTTGAAACCGGTACAGAGAAGAATCATGTACTCTATGATCGAGCTGAACAACGGTCCTGACAAGCCGCACAGAAAGTGTGCGCGTATCGTCGGTGATACGATGGGTAAATATCACCCGCACGGTGACAGCTCTATCTATGGTGCATTGGTTAATATGGCACAGGAATGGTCTACCAGATACCCGCTGGTAGACGGACATGGTAACTTTGGTTCTGTGGACGGTGACGGTGCTGCCGCCATGCGATACACAGAGGCAAGACTGAGTAAGATTTCCATGGAATTAACAGCGGATATTAATAAAAATACCGTTGATTTCATTCCGAACTTTGACGAGACGGAGAAAGAACCTACCGTTCTGCCGTCAAGATTCCCGAACCTTCTGGTCAACGGTACTTCCGGTATCGCTGTAGGTATGGCGACGAATATCCCGCCGCACAACCTGCGTGAAGTGATCAATGCAGTCGTACAGATCATTGATGACCAGATCGAGGATAAAGAAGAGACAACGATCGAAGAGATCTTGAAGATCATCAAAGGACCAGACTTCCCGACAGGTGGTATGATCCTCGGAACAAGAGGAATTGAAGAGGCATACAGAACCGGACGCGGCAAGATCCGTGTGCGTGCGGTCACAGATATCGAGACGATGCCGAATGGCAAGAGCCGTATCATCGTAAGTGAGCTGCCTTACATGGTTAACAAAGCAAGACTGATCGAGAAGATTGCAGAGCTGGTACGTGATAAGAAGATTGACGGAATCACAGATTTAAGTGACCAGTCAAGCCGTGAAGGAATGCGTGTAGTCATTGAGCTTCGAAGAGATGCCAATGCCAATGTTATTCTGAACCAGTTATACAAACATACACAGCTTCAGGACACATTCGGTGTGATCATGCTGGCTCTGGTCGGCAATGAGCCGAAGGTCATGAACCTGATGGAGATGCTGAACTACTACCTGAAACATCAGGAAGAAGTAGTGACACGCCGTACACAGTATGAGTTAAATAAAGCCGAAGAGCGTGCACATATTTTAAAGGGATTACTGATCGCATTAGATAACATTGATGAAGTGATCAAGATCATCAGAGGTTCCCAGACGGTCCAGATCGCAAAATCAGAATTGATGGAGCGTTTCGGACTGACAGACGTACAGTCACAGGCAATCGTAGATATGAGACTGCGTGCTCTGACAGGTCTGGAAAGAGAGAAACTCGAGGCAGAATATAAAGCACTGATGGAGCAGATCGAACATTTACGTGCGATCCTTGCTGACAGAAAGTTATTACTTGGCGTGATCAAAGAAGAGATTCTTGTGATCCGTGATAAATACGGTGATGAGAGAAGAACATCCATCGGATTTGATGAATTTGATATTTCCATGGAAGATCTGATCCCGAGAGAAGATGTGGTCATTACGATGACTAAGCTTGGATATATCAAGCGAATGTCTCATGATACATTCAAGGCCCAGAACCGTGGCGGTAAGGGAATCAAGGGAATGCAGAAGCTGGATGAGGATTACGTAGAAGAGCTCTTCATGACCAATACACATCATTACCTGATGTTCTTTACGAACACCGGACGTGTATACCGTATGAAAGCATACGAGATTCCGGAAGCAAGCAGAACATCCAGAGGAACTGCGATCGTGAACCTGCTGCAGTTAATGCCGGGCGAGAAGATCAGTGCGGTCATTCCGATTGAGAAATATAACGATGATGAGTATCTGCTGATGGCAACCAAGAAAGGTCTCATCAAGAAGACTCCGATTAAAGAATATGCAAATGTCAGAAAGACAGGACTTGCAGCAATTACTCTGCGTGAGGAAGATGAGCTGATCGAGGTAAAATACACAGACAGCGATCATGATGTGTTCATGGTTACAAAGTATGGACAGTGTATCCGTTTTAACGAAAGTGATGTACGTCCGACCGGAAGAACATCCATGGGTGTCCGTGGTATGAATCTGGTAGACCGCGACGAAGTGATCGGAATGCAGATCGACTCACAGGGAACAGAACTGCTGATCGTGTCCGAATATGGTATGGGTAAACGTACTTCCATCGATGAATTTACAGCCCAGAACCGTGGCGGTAAAGGCGTGAAGTGTTATAAGATCACAGAGAAGACCGGTAACGTTGTAGGTGTGAAAGCAGTAGATGAGGACAATGAGATTATGATCATCAACACGGAGGGAATCATCATCCGTATGAAGTGTGACGGAATCTCAGAACTCGGAAGAGTGACATCCGGAGTGAAGCTTATCAACCTGCCGGAAGGCGATAAAGTAGCTTGTATCGCAAAAGTACGTAGAGGCGATGAATCAGAAGATGATCTGGTAGAGCCGGAAGAAAGTACAGAAGATGCAGAGAACGTAGAGACAGAAGAATAAAGATATAAAACGAGGCGGAAGATTAAAAAATTTCCGCCTCGTTTTTTGAAAAAATATTTTTATTTTTCCGCCTCATCTGCAGCAAGTTCACGAAGAATGATCTCCGCAGTCTTCTTCACAGTAGCAGCTACAAAGTCTGTACACTGTGCTTTACGTTCCGGAGAATTCTTCTCTTTGCCTTTTGTCAGAACACGGCAGCATGTTGCACCACAGTATTCCTTGAAGAAATCGTGGATTTCGTTCGAAAGCTTGAAACAGCGGTTTACCTTAGGATCTCCCGGTGTCTTCCGTCCGAAAAAGTAACCGATGCACATGGTTGCTCCGGCAAGCGCACCGCAGATACATCCGCCTCCTCCAAGTCCCCATGGAAAACCGGAACTCATAGCGATCGCATCATCAGACATGTCCAGTTCAAAATTCTCCTTGATTGCATAAATGACAGATTCTGAACAGGCAAAACCCTGATTAAAGATGTCTACGGCATCCTTTTGAAGTTTCTCTAAATCTACATTTGTTGTCATTTCAACCCCTCCTAAAAATGTATTAAATTCATTATAGCACAGCGAAAAGAACTTGTATATCATATGGGGAGAGGGTAAAATGAATATGAGACAGGGCATTTTTTATTTGGGACGGAGGATATAGATGAGAATAATTAATGTAAATACGATCACACAGAATATAAAAGATATGTGCATAAAAGCAAATCATTTTCTGGCAGAGGATATGGATCAGGCGATGAAGCATGCGTTGGATACAGAACAGTCTCCTCTTGGACGCCAGATTTTAGATCAGCTGCAGGATAATTTAAAGATTGCAGCCGAAGATATGATTCCAATCTGTCAGGATACAGGTATGGCAGTCGTATTTCTGAAAGTTGGTCAGGATGTACATTTTGAAGGAGGCAGCCTGGAAGATGCCGTGAACGAAGGTGTACGCCAGGGATATGTGGAAGGTTTCCTTAGAAAATCAGTTGTAGGAGATCCGATCATTCGCGAAAATACAAAAGATAACACACCGGCAGTCATACATTACAGTATTGTTCCGGGAGATAAAGTAGAGATAAAAGTTGCTCCGAAAGGATTCGGAAGTGAAAATATGAGTCGTGTATTTATGCTGAAACCGGCAGACGGAATTGAAGGTGTAAAGAATGCAATTCTTACAGCAGTCAGGGATGCAGGCCCAAATGCCTGTCCGCCAATGGTAGTCGGAGTCGGTATAGGTGGAACATTTGAAAAATGTGCACTGATGGCAAAAGAAGCACTTACAAGAGAGGCAGGATCACACTCTGAGATCCCATGGGTTAAAGATCTGGAGGAAGAAATGCTGGATACAGTTAATAAACTTGGAATCGGCCCGGGCGGACTTGGCGGAACGACAACCGCATTAGCAGTTAATGTGAATACTTACCCGACGCATATTGCAGGACTTCCTGTAGCGGTCAATATCTGTTGTCATGTAAATCGCCATATTATCAGGGAGGTGTAAATACTATGGAAAAGCATATCACAGCACCTATTACAAAAGAAACAGCAAAATCTCTTCACGCAGGAGATTATGTATATGTCACCGGAACTATTTATACTGCCAGAGATGCGGCACATAAGCGGATGGACGAAGCATTGGACAGAGGCGAAGAATTACCAATTGATATCAAAAATCAGGCAATTTATTATATGGGACCATCTCCTGCAAGAGAGGGGCGTCCAATAGGATCTGCCGGACCGACAACCGCCAGCCGTATGGACAAATATGCACCACGTCTTCTTGATCTTGGACAGACAGCAATGATCGGAAAAGGAAAAAGAAGTCAGGCGGTAATCGATGCTGTTGTGCGCAATGGGTGTGCATATCTTGCGGCAATCGGAGGAGCTGGTGCCTTATTGTCCAAATGTATAAAATCATCAGAGGTTGTTGCATATGAAGATCTTGGAACGGAAGCTATCCGTAAACTTCAGGTAGAGAACCTTCCGGTTATCGTAGTAATTGACAGCGAAGGTAACAATCTGTATGAGACAGCAATCAGGGAGTACAAAAAGATATGAGAAGAATTCTTCTGATGGTTATAAGAAATATTTTGTTTGTGCCGGTTTATTGGTACAAATTATGTTATCATGCAAGACATGTTGAAAAGTATACAGAGGAAGAACACTATGAATTATTAAGATACATAGATCATCGTGCCAATACTTCGGGAAATATTAATATTAAAGTATATGGACAGGAGAACATCCCGGATGATAATGGATTCATGTTCTATCCAAATCATCAGGGACTTTATGATGTACTTGCGATTATGGAAGCGTGTCCAAGACCATTTTCGGTAGTTGCTAAAAAAGAAGTGGCTAATGTTCCATTTCTTAAACAGGTTTTTGCGTGTATGAAGGCTTACATGATTGACAGAGAGGATGTCCGTCAGTCTTTACAGGTAATTATTAATGTAAGCAATGATGTAAAAGCGGGAAAGAACTTTCTTATCTTTCCGGAAGGTACAAGATCTAAAAAGGGTAATCAGGTACAGGAATTCAAAGGCGGAAGTTTCAAAGCGGCAACCAGGGCAAAATGTCCGATCGTGCCAGTTGCGCTGGTTAATTGTTTTGTGCCATTTGATTCCAAGACAACAGAACAAGTGGATGTACAGGTGCATTTCTTAAAACCATTACTTTATGATGAATATAAAGATATGAAAACAACAGAAATAGCAGCCATAGTGAAAGAAAGAATACAATGTACGATTAACAGTAGTCTTTAGATCTTTAGAATAAAGAAAATAGGCATATATATAATGTAAATATATGCCAGTAAAGAAAATATTAGAAAAATGCGAAAAAGTAATTGACATACGTAGAAAGGCTTGATATAATAACTTTCGCTGGAGAAATACTCAAGAGGCTGAAGAGGCGCCCCTGCTAAGGGTGTAGGTCGGGTAACCGGCGCGAGGGTTCAAATCCCTCTTTCTCCGTAGGTAAGAGATTTGGAAGAAATTCCAAATCTCTTTTTTTTCGTTCTAAGCAAAGACCGCTACTTGAAATTTACATTTGCCTGGGGTACTATCTTTTTAAATAAACTACAAGCATAGAAGAAAAGAAGCCAAGACGATGTTGGACAGTTCCCATTATGCTATGCTGGAGGTAAAAGAGAAGGTATTACGTTATATGGCTTGCCAGAAGTACCTTGGAAAGAACTACGGGGCAGTTATGCTGCTTGCCGGACCTCCCGGAGTAGGCAAGACATCCATTGCAGTTTCGATTGCAAAGGCGATGGGAAGACCTTGTGTGAAAATATCACTGGCAGGTGTTTCGGATGCATTATTTCTACGAGGAACACAGACAGTATTCAATAATGCCAAGCCGGGAAGGATTGTGGATGCTCTGGTACATGGGAAAAGCTTCTGCCCATTGATCTTATTGGATGAAATTGACAAAATGGGAAGCGTTGTCGCCGATATTACAGGATCGTCTGGACATTGTAGAATTACCTCCATATACGATAAGAGACAAAAAGCAAATTGTGAAAGGATACATTTGGCCAAAACTGATCAAGGAGTATCAAATAGAGCAGGTAGATATTGAGGAAGATGCAATAGAAGAATTGATTGCACTGTGTCCGGAGGAAGGTGTCCGTGACCTTGAAAGGATCTGCCGGAAAATGTGTGAATCTGTTATTAGTTTATATTATGTAGAAGGAAATATCATAAAGAACATCAAAGCAGAGAATCTGGCAAAAATAATGGGACCTATTTATTATAGATAAGATTGTAATAAT
>ENA-ORSQ01000719-ORSQ01000719.1-human-gut-metagenome-genome-assembly--contig:-NODE-719-length-20639-cov-6.013651_pt1 | contig 20639 bp, 19 predicted proteins | sample MGYA00241900_ERZ509164 | MGnify/ENA primary metagenome ERZ509164 (study PRJEB26280, sample SAMEA2338807) | human gut metagenome | biome: human gut; feature: human-associated habitat; material: faeces...
GACCGGTCACGCCGCCGCCGGTGACGGTGGCTTCGACGTCGAACTTGCCCATGGTGTCGGTCGCAGCGAAAGGCTGACGAACGATGAGCTTCAGGGTCTCGAGACCAAAGTAGTCATCGAGGGGACGGCCGTTGACGGTGATGCTGCCGGTGCCGTTGGGGAACAGGTGCACACGCGCGACGGAGGACTTTCTGCGGCCGGTGCCGTACATATAGGCTTTTTTGCTCGTATAAGTTGCCATGTTCTATTTCCTCCTTCTCAGCGATCCCAGACTTCGGGCTTCTGTGCCGCATGGGGATGCTCGGCGCCGCGATAGATCTTCAGGCGCTTGAGCTGCCACTGGGCAATGGTGTTCTTCTGCAGCATGCCGCGAACAGCCAGACGCATAGCCAGCTCCGGCTTATCCTTCATGAGCTTCTTGTACTGCGTCTCATGCAGGCCGCCGGGGTAGCCGGAGTGCGTGCGGTAGTACTTCTGCTCGAGCTTCTTGCCGGTGAGCACAGCCTGCTCGGCGTTGATGATGATGACAAAGTCGCCGCAGTCGACGTGCGGGGTGTAGTCGGTCTTGAGCTTGCCGCGCAGCAGATCGGCAGCGAGCGCTGCGGTCTTGCCCATCGGCTTGCCGGCTGCATCCAGAACGTACCACTTGCGGGTGACGGTGTCCTTGTTCAGCAAAGTAGTGGACATATTTGTGCCTCCAATTAGAATGTGTTGAAAAACATTTTGACATTTTTCAGGCGCGAACGTAGAATAGTTCTCACATCCGTGCCCTACTTTTATACCACAACCGCCGGAGTCTGTCAACGGAATTTTCATTTAGATGTCTCTTTGCTTTTAATATCTCCGTTTTTCTCCGTTTTGCTCTTGATTTCGCATTTTCTATTTTCGTTTTCGGAGGGCTGCTATGAACGACCTGAATGCTTTCACCGGTCTCGTGCGCCGGTGCGTAGAGGATTATGACATGATCGCGCCGGGCGACACCGTCGCCGTCGGCGTCTCTGGCGGCAAGGATTCACTCGTGCTTCTGCTCGCGCTCAACGAGCTGCGGCGGTATTATCCGAAGCCGTTTTCCCTCGAGGCGATCACGGTCGAGCTCGGCTTCGAGGGCATGGACTTCGCGCCGGTGGCAGAGCTGTGCACGTCGCTCGGCGTGCCGTACACGCGCCTGAAGACCGACATCAAGGAGGTCGTGTTCGACGTACGTAAGGAAGATAACCCCTGCTCCCTGTGCGCCAAGATGCGCCGCGGTGCACTGTGCACGGCGCTCAGCGAGCGCGGCATCACAAAACTCGCGCTCGGCCACCATTTTGATGACGCGGTCGAGACGTTTCTGCTCTCGCTCGTGTACGAGGGGCGCATCAGCTGCTTTCAGCCGGTGACGCACATGACGCGCACGGGCGTGGATCAGATCCGGCCGATGCTCTATGCCGGCGAGGGGCGCATCACAAACCTCGCAAAGGCGCTGGCGCTTCCGATCGTCGAAAATCCCTGCCCGGAGGACCGCGGCAGCAAACGGCACGAGGTCAAGGAGCTCATCCGCACCATGAGCCTCATCTACCCCGATCTGCGCAGCAAGGTGTTCGGTGCGATCCAGCGTGCGCCGCTCGACGGCTGGGAAAAGGCACGGTAAACTCGCGCGCGTTAAACAGGACAAGCCCGGTGGGGATTCCCCACCGGGCTTGTGTGTTGAAATGAAGTCTCAGAGGACGTTCTGGCAGAAACGCATGACGATCGCGGCAGTCTGTGCGCGGGTCGCATCGCCCTTCGGTTCGAGGGTCGTGACACCGTTGGCATTGCCGACACCGCAGATCACACCCTGTGCGACCGCCCAGGACATCGGCGTGCGGGCATAGCCGGAGATGCTGCTGTAATCCGGATAGCCGGTCAGATCCGCAGTCTGGAACACGTTCAGGTCGAGGACGTTCTTGGCGTAGTTATAGAGGATCGTCGCCATGTCCTGACGCGTGATCGTTGCATTCGGGGAGAACGTGGTAGCACTCGTACCGCTCACGACACCCTTCTCCGCGGCCCAGTTGACCGCATCGACATACCAGCTCTCCGTCAGATCCGTGAAGGGACTGGCCTTCGTGGCCTTCGGGCTGCCGGCCTGGCAGTAGAGCATCTCCACCAGCTGCGCACGCGTGGTCACGCCGTCCGGCGCGATGGTCGTGGCGCTCATGCCGCTCATGATGCCGTTCTGGATGCAGTAATCCAGGCCTTCATGCGCCCAAGAGCTGTAGGCCGGCATATCCGTAAAGCCGGCGCCCGGGCAGATGTGCGTATCGGAGGCGCTGGTTCTGACCGGGATGCTGTTGAGCATCTTGGCAAGCTCGAAGAATTTCTCCTGCAGCATGGCGTGCGTGGACTTCTGCGTCTGACCAACCATGTTGATGTGATCGGTGTTGTCGATCTTTTCAATGTAGTTCCAGACACCCATCTTGGTGCCGGACTTGAAGGTCATCTTGCCGTCAGCACCGACGCCGTAGTTCTCGTTATACTTATCTGTGGAGTTCTCATGCGGACGGATGGCGGAACGGACGGAAACAATGCCGTCATTCTCCCACCACTCCGGAGTGATGTTCACATGGCCGACCGCATAGTTGACGTGTCTGCCCATGTAGGTGCCGCTCTTGATCATCATCGGGTTCATGCTGGCATTCGGCAGATAGTGGCCGGTCAGCGGATCGCGGTGGGTGTTCGAGCAGGCAATGGAGAAGTAATAGATATCATCCTGCGCCTTGGCGTAGCCGTTGAGCACGGCCGCACCGTCGACGTCGAGGTCATAGACGCTCAGGTCATTGGTGTGCTGCGTCCAGATCTTGCTGTTGATGACACGATTGAAGTAGCTGGAATAGGACTCGTTGGGCTGGCGCACCAGGCCCCACTGATCGAGCTTGAAGTCCAGGCCGAAGTTGTTCTCGTTGACATTCGAGCCGGTGACCGTGCCGATGATGCCCATGGCATACTGCGCCAGGTCGCCGATGTTCTGATAGACTTTGGTGTCGTACTGGCTGCCGTCATGCGGCGTGCACAGCGTCGTGATGCTCTCGATCCAGTGACGGCACTCGCCGGTGAACAGCGGGCTGATAGAGCCGTCGCGGGTGGCATTGCGCTCGTCGGCGTCGCCGTTTTCAAGCAGCTGCGCAAGCATACGGATCGTCTCGCCGCCCATGCTGTGGCCGATCAGGTGCACCTTGAGCTCGCTGTCCGGATTATTCAGCTCCGGCAGGACGCCCGGGAACGTGCGGCCGTAACGGGCATGACCGTTCGTGGCAGAGTGATACGCACCGTAGTCGACCGTGCCGCCGACGAGGTAGGCATACAGCTCACAGGCGCGGTCCCAGTTGCTGGCGACGGGGCCGATCGACGGGGTATAGACCTCGTAGCCGGCGTTGTTGAGAATGTCGCGCAGGCTGCTGAAGCCGCCCCAGTAGTTCAGGCCAAGCACCTCCGTGCCGCCCCAGCCGAACAGGCCGTGCACCATCACGATCGGATAGTGGTTGCCGCTCGCCGACAGCAGCTCCGGCAGATCCGCGTCCGTCAGTTCGTCAGCAGAGGCCGCATGGTCGGCATCATAATCGACCGTGTCAACACTTGCTGCGAAGCCGGGCATGCAAAGCACCATCGCCAGCACCAAAACGGTGGCGAGCACTTTGCTCCACGTTTTCTTCATGAAAATCCCTCCAATAGATTTTGGGACAAGCTTCACATCTGTCCCCTTTTTTATGGTTACACTATAATCTCGCTGCGAAAACGGAACAAGCACCAGCGCAGGACGAGTGTAACCTTTTTGCACACATCGCACTTCTTGATGAAACACGCGTCACCATTGTGTGCTTCGGGATACAGAACGCGTCTGCGGCAGAAAAGACAAAAGGATCCCGCTGTCCGCAAGTTGCGGACAGCGGGATCTACATTGTAAGACAGGCTATGAGATCAGATCATCATGCCGCGCTTTTTGGCCTCAAAGGTCAGCTCGTCGCGGAAGTCGGGGTGCGCGATGGCGATGAGCTGGCGGGCACGCTCACCGAGGCTGCGGCCGCGCAGGTGCGCCACGCCGTACTCGGTGACGGAGGTGCCCAGAATGGGGATGCTGTTGGTGGCTGCCTGTGCCGCCTGCAGGGCGGGGGTGGCGTTGGCCATGATCAGATCCACACCGGCGGAAACAAAGCCGTTGGCGATGGTGGCGCAGGTCGCGGAATCATTCTGTGCGTTCTGGAAGTCGAACTTCACGTTGTCGCCGAACGCCTCCGTCAGGGCGTCCTCAAAGCCCTGCGTAGCAGCGTCCAGCGCCGCATGCTCGACCAACTGGCAGATGCCGACGGTATAGCTCTGGCCGTCCGCAGCAGCGGAACCGGCAGCGGAGGCCGCAGAGGAAGCCGTGGAAGAAGCTGCGGCAGAGCTGGAAGAGCCGCCGCAAGCGGTCAAGGCTGCGGCAGCGCCGCAGACAGCGGCGGCAGACAGGAACGAACGACGAGTGATTTTACGCATAATCATTACTCCCTCAATTTTACATTTCGCGGCCACAGGCTGCCGCGGGAAAGCGTTTTGACAAGCGGTTTTTTTCGTTCCGCTTTACACTCGTGAAGTATAGCACATTTCCTGCCCGAATACAATCCGGCAACAGCCCAAGTTATCGATGGAAGTAATTTTATTTATCAGTTTTTTCGATTGATTCACGAAAACGAACGTTCCTTCGCTCTTGCAGTGCGGACAGTTTTTCCAGTTCTGCGTCCAATCCGCGCAGATTTTCTTCCAACTGAGGCAGAAAGGGCGCGGCGAAGTCGTACCGATAATAAAGCGCTTGCCAGAGTTTCTGCCGCACCCGCCGGATAAACACCGGCTCGAACACCGCTTCCAGCGCCTCCACCCGGTCTTCCAGCGCCATGCACACCTGCGCCCAGCGCACATCCGTAGCCTCCCGCGCCGGGATGTCGTACCGGGCCAGATAGTCCCCCACTTTGGCTGAGATGACCTGCCCGCCGCAGGAGGTCGGCTGCAAAAAGTAGCTGACGCTCCCCTCTTTGGTGATCTCCTGCGCCAGCGGGTAGAGCGCGCAGACCAGCGGCTCGGCGTCGTGGATGGCGCAGCGGCTGTGGGTCAGGAAGGGGCAGTTGTTCCCCTCCTCCCGCACCGGGGCCAGCCGCAGCACGGGCAGATGGCTCACTGCCCCGATGGACGCCTTGCAGAAGGCCCTCGCCACCGTCCGGGGCGGCAGACGCAGCCGCGCCGCGATCCGCCACAGGTCAAACCCCGACAGCACGATGTCCTCCCGCCCCCGGCAGCAGTCCCCGCACCCCGCGCACGCAAACGAAAACCCTTCGTCCCGCCTCAGCAGCGGCACCTCGCGCGTAAAATCCACCCGCCCGCAAAGGTCGAGCTGCGATTGTTTGAGCATAAAGCGGCCTCCTTTGGCTCCTGAAATAGAAGTTTCCCCTATTATACAAGAAAACCGTCCGTGTGAAAACACACAGACGGCAAATGTTTTAGAATCCTTCTTTTTCGGCTGTCGGCTCGGTCAGAAGCTCCGGGCGGTACTCTCGCAGGATGTTGACGGCTGCTGCTACCACATCATCCGTCATCTCGGTGCGTTTGGCTTCCTTTTGCGCGTTCGCCAGCGATTTCGCAAGCTTTTCCTTGCGGGACGCCTCGGTGCGAATCTTGAAATCCGCTGCCAATTTCTGCACCTCCTGCTCATTCTTGGGCAGCTTTTTGGTATTCAGAAATTCCTCATAGGCATCGCAGTACAGCTCCACTTCGTCGGTAAAGGCGATCTGCTTGCCGTGGTCCAGCCACAGGATCTTGTTGCACAGTTCCCGCACCTGCGGCACCGAATGCGATACTAGAATGCCGGTCACGCCGCTTTTCAGGATGGACTTCATCTTATTCCCGCTCTTCTTGCGGAATGCGCCATCGCCCACGCTCAGCACCTCGTCCAGAATCAGGATGTCCGGGTTGACCAGACAGGCAATGGAGAAGGCCAAGCGGCTCTTCATGCCGCTGGACAGCTGTTTGAACGGGCGGTCCTGAAAATTCTGCAACTCCGCAAATTCGATGATCTCATCATATTTTTCGTCCATGAATCTGCGGGTATAACCCAGAAGCGCGCCGCGCAGGTAGGTGTTCTCGCGGACAGTCAGCTCGCCATCAAAACCACTGGCCAGTTCCAGCAGCGCAGCCACGCTGCCGTTGATCTCCATGTGGCCCTCCGTGGGCACCATAATGCCGGAAACGGCCTTGAGCAGCGTACTCTTGCCCGCGCCGTTGGAGCCGATGATACCCAGCATGTCCCCCTTTTCCAGCGCAAAGGACACGTTTTTATCGGCCCAGAATTCGTTTACATGGTACTTGCCCGACAAGCGGCGCACCACATACTCCTTCAGGCCAATGTCCTTGAAATCGCCCGTCATGTAACGGATGGATACCTCTTTTGCTTCAATGATCGACATGGTACCCCTCCTTACACATAATACAGGAACTTGTGGTTGTTCTTTTTATAGACCAACGCACCCACGCCCACGACTGCCAGCGCATAGAAGGCGCACAGCAGATGATAACCCAGCGACGGAATATTGCCGTTCAGCACCACCACACGGAAATACTTGATATAGCAATACACCGGATTCAGCAAAAATATCTTCTGCATCAAAGGAGAATAGTTATCCACCGTATAGAAGATCGCCGACATATACATCAGCAGCATGGTGAAAACATCATACAGGTAGCTGGTATCCCGGAAGAACACGAACATCGCGCTCAGCACGAGACCCATGCCAATGTTGAACACCACAAGACAGAGGATGGGATACAGCAGCGCCAGAAAATGAACGCCGAAGCTCACGCCGTCGACCAGCGCAAACGCAAAGAACACGCACAGCGTTAACCCAAAATTGATCAATGCTGAAACATTTTTGGACAGCAGGAACATGTACTTCGGCACATTGATCTTGCTGAAGATGCGTGCATTGCTCATCAGGCTGTTCATGCCGCCATTGGTGGACTCGCGGAAATAGCTGTAAACAAGGTTTCCGCAGAACAAGTAGGTGGTATAGTGCTCCACATGGCCACCGAAGAAACGGGTAAACACAATGCGCATGACCAGCAATTGCAGCAGCGGCGAGAGGACGCTCCACGCCATGCCCAGCACGGTGCGCTTGTATTTTTGTTTGAAGTCTCGTTTGACCAGTTCTTCAAACATAAAGCGATACTTTAGAAATTTTTCCAGCATTGTCTTTCTTCCTGTAAATTCAAATTTGCAGCGCGGTGCCGCCTATGTCAATCAAACAGGCTTTCGAACTGTGCAACAGCCCGTTCGTTGTACTGCTTCCAATCGATCTTCATGGTGCCGACCTCGCCGCGCAGGTAAGCTTCCAGACCTTCACAAATTCCCTCAACAGAATTTTCGGCCAGATAGCCGCCTTTGTAGGTATTCATCAGCAGCTCTGTAGCTGGGCACTTTGCCGCAATTTCCGGCACACCAAGGGTTGCAGCTTCCAGCAGAACCAGACCCAAAGACTCATAATTGGAAGACAAAACAAAAACATTGCACTGCTTGAGGATAGGCATGGGATTGTTGATTTCACGGATGACCATGATATCCTGCCAGCAGGAACTTTTTGCAATGCGGGCCAGCGTTTTGTTGTACAGCGGGCCGGGTCCGCCGATGATGATAAGGCCCGATTCCGGGTGGTTGATGTGGAACAGCTCAAAGGCTTCGATCAGCTTGGCATGATCTTTCTCGGCCGAGAAACGGCCAATCGTAACCACACGGAGCGAATGCTTTTCCATAAATTCATTCAGACCGCCGGGATAGCCGCAGGTAACAATGGTTTTTGGCTGATAGCAAACCGGCTTTTCTGCATTGCGACGAATCTTTTTGTAGTCGTGAACATTTTCGACTACGACAACATTGTCTCTTCTTCCAGAAATAGCCACGACCGTATCTACCATACAATCAGCAACCGCTGCAACCTTATCATAGTTTCTATAAGCAGTCTGACAGGTCAGATAGTGGTTTCGGCCATTCTGGCATTCCTGCACCATATCGCTGTGCGCAAAAATGATCCTGCGGCCCTTTGCGTACTGGAACATGCCAATAATCATTTTGTCGTAGCCATTGAACTGAATGTAGGTAGAAAAATCCAGTGCACCGAACCACCGCTGGTTTTCGCGCTCGTACATACGCTTGAGCTGTCTGTGCACCCATACAGATTCCTTGTTACGCTTGTAATAGAAGAACTTTGCGATTTCTTCCTGCATGGTCATGGCGACCTCACCAGAAATGCCAAGCATCTGGTAATGATCTTTAATGCGCTGCAGATTTTCCGGCTTGCCCCACACAGCATTCTGGCTCCAGCAGATGTAATATTCTCTGTCGTCCTGAATATAACCCATCAAGCTGCGCAGACTGGTCGTGATGCCGTTGAGCGCCAGATTGCCGCCGTAGAGCAACACCTTTTCTTTCGAGCTATGCAGGGAAACTTCCTCACAACATTTTTCTCCGCCGATGATGTGGCGCACCAGCTTGCTGGCGGCATCGCGGTTGTCAAAGGTGTCGTACATAGCGCGGAACGCTACATCATCGTAATGAACGGGCTTGTGCAGTTCCTCCGCCAACTCTTCGGCTGTATATACCTTCGGGAAAGGCAGTTCCACCGGCTGCTCGTACTGGCCGCGGTTATGATTATAGGTTTCTTCATCGTATACAAAGCGGATGATCTTACGTCCGGTGTTGGCAAAATCATAGAACACGCTGGAATAGTCTGTAACGAGACAGTCCGCCGTGTTTAAGAACTCGTAAGTCTCAATACCGGTTGGAAAATCCACAATATGCTGAAATCCAGACAGATCCATGCCTTCTCGCACAAAATAATGCAGCTTGACATAGAACACTTCATCGCCTTGCAGACGCTTATCCAGAATTTCGAAATACTGGAGCAGGGCTTCCTTCTGGGCGTCGTCCTGATGACGGCTTCCCTGCTCGCGGAAAGTCGGCATATAGATATAGACCTTTTTGTCGTCCAAATTGTAACGAGCGCGGGTCTCCTGCCGCATTTTATCGTCGAAGAAAATTGCGTTGCGCGGATAACCCTCGTGCAGAATTTTGCCGCGGTACAGGCCGTTCATGTCATATGCGGCGCACATTTTGTCTTCGTAGTAGGTATTGGGCACCACGAAGTAATCCGAGAACAGCAGGTTGCGCTGGACATTTGCCATTTTGTCGCAGTCCGAAGCGCTACATCTGCCCATCATCTTGAGCGGCGTTCCATGCCAAGTATTCGTACATACCTGCTCCGGTTTCTTGATGAAACAAGTCGGAAAAGACATATCGTTAAACAGGTACTTTGCCCGCCACAAATACTTAAAGTATTCGACGCTCTCGTACTCGCAGATTTTCACATCTTCCAGATGGTACGCACTGACAATGCCTTTGACCGTCTCCATGCTTTCCTTGCGTGCCGCCGTGATGATGCGGTACTCGCTGCCATACTGTGCACGAATTTCAAGCAGAATACGCAGCATATTACCTGCAATATCTCTACCATTTCGCGACTCAATAAAAACCATTTTGGCGTCCACGTCGGAGTGGTAATAATATCGGTAAATCCTGCTGTATTTTCTTGCCTGTCGGAACCGCAGCCGGAAAAGCTTATATGTATCATCAATCTTTTTAATGTTCATGATTTCCTGCCCTTTTAGTTTTCTGCCAGTTCATGCTTGATCTGTGTGGTAGAAATTTCCGGTGTGCGAGGGAGATAAACCACATCACAGCCTTCTTCCTTGAGGAAATCGAATTTGCCCGTCCAATCATCGCCCATTACAAACGTATTCACAAAATACTTCTTCACGTCAGTGCGCTTCTGATCCCAGCAGGTTTCCGGAATCACCAGATCAACATAACGGACAGCCTCCAGCATTTTTTTGCGCTTTTCATAGCTGAAATAGCACTTTTTCCCTTTTTCGTTCCAGTTAAACTCATCTGTAGACACCGCCACGATCAGATAGTCGCCCAGTTCCTTTGCGCGCCGCAGCAGTTCGATGTGTCCATAATGCAGTAAGTCAAACGTTCCATACGTGATCACACGCTTCATTGTTATTTTCCTCCATTTTGTCCTTTTTAAATCTTCTAGTGCTTTCTGTACAATTTTCTCTTCAATTCCAGTACAGTCGCTTCCCCAAACATTTCTATCCAGTCCTTCGGCAGATGCAAAAAGATCATGATATCTACAATCATTATCTTTGCCTTCCGCGCACGGGAGAATTTTTTGCTGCAATAAAACGCTTTCTTATATACCGTAAGTTCTTTGCGAAAATAGTGATAATCTTGCCGTGTTCCGTAGCACCAACTTTGCCAGAGTACGTTAGCTAGGTCCGCATAAATTTTGGCCTCCCGCAAGTCATCAAACCTTGGTGTCCCGGCAAGAAGGGCCGCAATCTCCTTTTTCGCTTCCAGCGCCGAATACCACTTGTGCGAAAATGTTCTCCCGGCATGGAGCGCACTGCCCTCCCGCTGGCGCCAGTTGTAATATACTTCCGGAAGAAGCACGACCCGCTCCAACGACGGAACGACCTGCGCCAGCCAGAGTTCATCCTCCGAAATGGCATAGGGTTTCATCGCAGGAAGAGTGCCATCGGCTCCCCGCAAGGCATCCACGCGGAACATTTTTCCCCATACCGCAGAGAAATACCCATGTCCAACGCCATTCAAGCATTGGTACAGGGCTTCGATCCCATCCACTGTGCCTCTTTTTTCCGGTTCGTGAAGAATATCCTCTTTTTCTACGCTGCAAAACCGCTCCGCAAAACCACAGAACGCGGCCTGTGCATTTTCCTTCTGCATTTCTTCCAGCATGGTTCGGAGCATATCCGGTTCCAGCCAGTCGTCAGGGTCTACAAAGGTCAGATACTCTCCCCTTGCCATCCGCATTCCAGCGTTGCGCGCCGCGCTGACGCCCTGATTTTTTTGATGCAGTACCCGAACCATCGCCGGAAATTGAGCCTGATACTGATCGCACAGAGTACCGCTTCCATCGGTACTGCCGTCATCCACACAGATGATCTCGATCTCTTTTACAGGCTGGTCGATCATACTGTCCAGACAGGGCCGCAAATAGTCCTCCACATTGTAGACCGGAATGATGACCGATATTTTAGGTGTTGTCGTCAATGAATCCTCTCTCATTTCCTCATGCACTCTATTCCACTTCCTCAGCAAGCCCGCCATTTCAAATCCGTTCCTGCTTCGGGTAAAACGCAAGTCCCTTCCCCACGCCGCATAGGAGCACGCCAAGCCGTTTCAGCCGGTGATCTTTTGCGCGGGTCAGCACCCATAAAAAATCCCGCCCGCGCTTGGCAATGTAATAGGCGATGCCCTTTGCCCCCTCGCGGCGGTAAATATAGGCTTCGTTGCGGAAAGCCAGTTTATAGCGGCCCAGACGCTCCACGGAATCCACCGCCAGATTGCTTCCGCTGTTGTTTTTCATCGCATGGATGACTCGGCTCTGGCCCACCACATAGCACGGCATTTTCTCCCGTATCGTGATGCGCCGGGTATATTCGATATCATCACCCCAGATAAAGAACTCTTTGACGGGCAGACCCACTGCGCGGATCGTCTCCGCTTTCAGGAACAGCGAGACAAATGTCGCCTGTTCCGCCAGCAGAATGCCATCCCGCAGCAGCTCGATGCGGTCATAGAAGTTCTTCTTGATCTTGGGGCGGTTCATGCGGCATTCCCTGCCGTCCGTCCAAAGCGCCACACTGCTCAGCCAGCCATACTCGCCCTGCAAAAGACGGTCTGCATCCAGAAGCTTCTCCAAAGCCACCGGTTCCGGGAAGCAGTCGTCGTCCATGACCCAGACGAAGGCATAGCCCGCTTCTACCGCCCAGCGCATCCCAAAATTGAAGCCGCCGGCACCGCCGAGGTTCTCGCCCGTGTTCCGGTAGAAGATCGACGCATCGTGTTGCGCCGCACGCTGCACAAGGGCTTGGGTGTCGTCCGTGCTGGCGTTGTCCACGACCAGAATATCACAGGGGATCGTCTGCTTTTGCAGAGACATCAGACATTGCCGCAGCATCTCTGCGCGATTATAGGTCACGACCACTGCCGCGACCCGATCTTTTATTTCGTCCATTGGTTTTGTCATTTTTACTTTTACGTCCAGTTTTTCCGAAACTTGCGCTCAATAAATGCCATGCCCTTTTTCAGCCAATGCTGGCTTTCCATGAACACCACCGGCATTTCGGTATAGGAAATATGATTCGTCTCGACCCACACATCCAGCAACCGCTCCGAAAGAAAACCGAAGACGCGCTTGTTGTATTCATCGTACTCCGACAGGTTGATCTGCCGCTCTGCACGATCCAGAACATCAAAGAGCCATGTACAGTAGTGATCCAGCAGATCCCGGCGCATGATGAACATATTGAACCGGTGCCCTGCCGTCCGCTCCATCACATCGTCGAACGCGCGGACATACTCCGGGTAATGCTCTTCCAGAATCGACCGTACAAGATCCATATCTTTTTTATGGTGCGCATGGGCATACTGCGAATAGGTCGTCTCGATCCAGTAATTTCGCTTTTGCGGCAGGATCACCGGCGCCTTTTCCAGTGCCTCTTCGATCTGGGAACGGTTCGCGATCCGGCTTTCCTTGCGGAGCGCGAACCGCTTTCCGGCAAAGTAGCGCCGGTAGTGGACCAGCCCGATGCAGTCCGCGTCCAGATTTTTCCACGCCCAATAGAGCGCCGTCATCTCGCAATAGTACTTGTTCTTTGCGGAAATATTCTCCCCGGTATCGTCACGCAGAGCATTTTCCATTCCGGGGATCCGGACCCCGCCCACCTGAATGGGTGCATAAATATTTTCTCCCGGCAGTGAATACGCCTTGTGCATCGCCACCAGTATTTTAATTTTCTGCATTCCTTTATGTTCTCCCCAATCAGTCCGCACTTCTAGCCTCATAACAGTACTATTTTAGATTATATCATGCTTTGGGCTTCCTATCAAGCCCGAATCAGCGTTCCAGCACACAATAAGGAAGCACACCATTTTTATTATAGATCCCCACAGCCACCAGTGTTTCCAACGCAAAAGCGACCGCCAGCGCCGCCGTCATCAATTTGCGGCGTTTGGAGTCCTCTTCTGCCCGCAGTGCTTCCGGCAGAAGCAGAAACTGCGGTGCCGCGTAATAGTAATTGATCCGCTTCATCAGCGGCAGCACTCCGGAAAAAGCCAGCGCCAAAGTTCCGAGAAGCGTCATATTATACCAGATCACGTAATACGGGTTCTCCACCTTGGCTTTGGCCCAGTAATGACCGCAGAAAAGCAGCACGCACAGATTGATGGCAAAGAACATCCATTCAAATCCGTCCTTTGACCATGCCGAACCGAGATAGCGGGCATAGTAGGCCAGCCCGACGCGCGGCATGAGCCACGCTGCCAGCGCTCCCAGCGGACCGGAGAGCACCAATGTCACCCCTACCGCCGCAAACGCACAGCGAGGCTTGACCTCGATGCGGCAGAGAAAATAGCAGGGCAAAAGCAGCACCGCCGTTGTGTGAAAAAACATTGCCGCCGCCACGCAAATCAGAAACGGAAGCAGCCGCCGTTCCCGGATGAAGCGGACAGCGACCAGACCAATGCCAATTGCAACGTACTGCCGGATGATGTTCAGGCTCAAAAAATAATTGCTGGTCGCCACATAAAGGTAGACCGCCAGCACCGGGCTGCTGCTTTGGGTAAAAATCGCATAGAACACGCAGCCCGCCACGAAAGTCGAAGTGAGAACGATCACCACGCGGAAGTTTCCATTCAGCCAAACGCCCAGTTCCATCAAGGCGCGATACCCCGCCTCGCTGTTATCCAGAACGACGCGGAAAAATTCCGCCGCTTCCTGCGTAGTTCCGGGCAGCCCCCACTGGCTCAGCCATGGCAGGAGCGGGCCAAATAGTTCATCCCGCAGCGCCTCTCCCCCGCCGCCCCGGATCCATTGCAGCTCCCGGAACTCCGGCAGGTATGTATAATAAAAGTCTGTGCCGACACCCCAGCGGGCCGCACTCACGATCAGCAGCGGCAATGCGCAGATCATGTTTTGAAAAAACGCCTGAAGTGCTGTTTCCTGCACCATCTGAGCCTGTAGTCTTTTTTGTCTGTGCCATGTCAAAAGGCAGGACAGAAGCGTTGCCGCCGTATAAATCAGCATCGTACCTCTCCGATTTTTCTCATATTGGATCACAAATATTTCTCTTGGAACATTTTTGCCAAAAAGAAAGCCCCCGAAAGGAAACGATCACTCGTTTTCTTTCGAGGGTTCGTCCGCGTTGCGGATGGTGGAGGCGATGGGAGTCGAACCCATGTCCGAAAGGAGTTCAGTGTAGGTGTCTCCGGGTGCAGGCGATCTACAACATTCCCGCCGCGTCACGCCGATCGTCAGGCTAACGCTTTGGTAGCTTCATGAGTTCCTGCCGGTCCGCAAAGCTTAGGTCCGTTCAGGTGCTGTGTCTAAAGGACGCCCCGGCCCCACACGACACAAGAGTGGGCGGAACGCGCAGCACTCAGGCTGCGAGCAACTGATAATTGTTGTTGTCAGTTAATTTTTTGGAGGAGTTTAGAGCAGGTCCCCCGCTGCTACCCGCTGCCCAGACCTCGCTCCCCCCGTCGAAACCTTTACGCCCCCTTATAACGCACACCTTGCGATGTGCGGAAAAGCGAAAAGATCCTGCGGCAGGAAGTCTGCCTGAATCAATAGTAGACGCCGTTGGATTTAACGGCCCGGTCGATGGAGCGCTTTGCGTCGCGCTTGGCGGCGTCGGCACGCTTGTCGTAGAGCTTTTTGCCCTTGCACAGGCCCACTTCCATCTTGACGCGGCCATGCTTGAAGTAGAGCGAAAGGGGCACAAGGGTGTAGCCTTGCAGCTTGCACTGCTGGTGCAGCCGCCGGATCTCGCTCTTGTGGGCCAGCAAACGCCGCACCCGCATGGGGTCCTGATTGAAGATGTTGCCGTGGTCATAGGGGGTGATGTGCATTCCTTTGACCAGAAGCTCGCCGTTTTCGATATCGACCCAGCTGTCCTTCAGGTTGACGCCGCCGGCGCGGAGGCTCTTCACCTCGGTGCCCTTCAGCTCCACACCTGTTTCCAGCGCTTCCAGAACAAAATATTCGTGGCGTGCTTCACGGTTTGTGGCGATGGTCTTCGTCGCCGGACGCTCTTTGGTCGGTGCCATGGGCACGCCTCCCTTCTGCTCTGGTATCGTCTTGTTAGTATATCATATTTTTATGCTTTTGCAAGGCCCGTTTTTGAAGAAAGTGTAAATTCTTTCCAAAAATCAGGCCGTCACAGTTCCCCGCGGCCGGACAAGGCCCGGTACAGCGTCGTTTCGTCGGTGTACTCCAAGCTGGCACCCACCGGCAGACCGTAGGCCAGCCGGGTGGTCTTGATGCCCAGCGGCTTGATGAGCTTGGCCAGATACATGGCGGTCGCCTCGCCCTCGACGGTGGGGTTCATCGCCATGATGACCTCTTTCACCTCGCCGTCGCCCAGCCGGGCCAGCAGCTCCTTGACGGTGAGCTGCTCGGCACCGATGCCGTCCATCGGGCTGATGAGGCCGTGGAGCACATGGTACATGCCGTGGTACTCGCGGGTGCGCTCAAAAGCCTGTACGTCGCGGGGGGTCTCCACCACGCAGATGATGGAATGGTCCCGCTTGGCGCTGGCGCAGATGGGGCACAGCTCGGCCTCGGTGTAATTCTGGCAGACGCGGCAGCGATGGAGCTTGGTGTGGGCGTTCTGGATGGCACCCGCCAGCGCGGCGGCGTCCTCATCCGACATGCTCAGCACCTGATACGCCATCCGGGTCGCGCCCTTGCGGCCGATTCCCGGAAACTTGCCGAACTCTTCGATCAGCTTTTCCAGCGGGGCTGCATTATAACCCATGACGATCCCTCCTGCCGGATCAGAGGCCCGGAATGTTCAGGCCGCCGGTCAGCTTGCCCATCTCGGCTTCCGCCGTCTCGTCCACCTGCTTGACGGTGGCATTGATGGCCGCTGCCACGAGGTCTTCCAGCATTTCGATGTCGTCGGGGTCCACGGCTTCGGGCTTGATGGAGATGCTCAGCACCTCGTGCTTGCCGTTCATCTTGACGGTGACCATCTCGCCGGAGGCGCTGCCGGTGTACTCGGCGGCTTCCAGCTCGGCCTGTTTGGCCTTCATGTCATCCTGCATCTTCTGTGCCTGACGCATCAGGGCGTTCATATCGGGGCGGCCAAAACCTGCGGGCATTCTTGCTTTCATAGTGGGTTCTCCTTTTTATGTTATCGATTCTTTTTCGCGGAATCTTCAATGCTGACGTCCAGCCCCAGCTGCTCCAATTTGTGCAGCGACTCCTCGGCGTTGGCCGAGGGGCGGTGGACATTCTTCGGCTCGTATGGGCCAATGGGCACCGCCACGCCGGACACCTGCGCGATCAGCTTTTTGATGAGCCGCTGGCTGTCCTTGTTGGCGCGGATGAAATCTCGGAAGGTCTTTCCTCCGTCGATCAGCACACGGGTGCCGTCGAAATAGCCCTTCGACTTCTTCAGATAGGTGTAGAGCATGGGGTCTTTTTCTTGCAGCAGCTTGACCACCTCGCCCCACTGTGGGAAGGGGTTGATGCCCTCCGCCGCCACCTTGCGGGGCGTGTTGAGCTTGGGGTCTGCGGGGTTCACCGGGGCGGGTGCCGTCGGCTGCGGCTGGGGAGCCGGTTTTTGCTCCTGCACCGGCTGGGTGGGCTGGGCCGGTTCGTCCCACGGCAGCGGAGCTGCGTCGGCGACCGGCGGCTCTTCCGGCAGCGGGGGCGGGTCGTCCTCCACAGGGGCTGGGACGCTTTCCTGCGGCGCGGGAGCCGGCCTTGCTGGCTCCTCTGCCACGGGTGCTGCCGGTTCCGGCTGCGAGGTCGGAATGGTCGGCTGCTGGACCGGCTCTGGAGCGGGCGCAGTCGGCACAACGGGTTCGCTGGCAAAGGGCTGCACCGGAGCCGTCGCAAAGGGACGGGGTGCCTCCGGCTGGGGAGCCGCTGCGCGGGCCGGTGCGGCATACACCGGTTGCTGGGCCGGTTCCGACAGGCTGAACAGGGCCAATTCCAGCTCGATCCGCTGATCGCTGCCGCGGGTCATGTGCTCCAAGGCGTTGCCCAGCGTGCGGATGGCACGGATGGCCTCCCGCTGGCCCAGATGCGGCCCTTTTTCGAGGTACTGTGCCTCTTCCTCCGGCGACACACCGGACAACAGCGTCTGCCCGCCGGGCAGCGCCGCCAGCATCAAAGCGCGGTAATGCGCGATGAGTTCTTCGGTCAGCCGCTTCACGTCCACCGACTGCTGGCGCAATTGGGCCAGTTGAGCCAGCGCCGCCGCCGCATCCTGCGCCTCGATGGCATCCGAGATGCGGAACAGGTAGCTCCGGTCGGTGACGCCCGCCATCCGGCGGACCACATCGGCGTCCACCTTGGCCGTCACGCCCGCGCAGGTGTCCAGAATGGACAGCGCATCGCGCATGGCGCCATCGGCCAGCCGGGCGATCAGCTCTGCGCCGTCGCCGGTCAGCTCCAAGCCCTCCTGCCCGGCGATGTACTCCACCCGCTTGGCGATATCTTCGGGCCCGATGCGGGTGAAATCATACCGCTGGCAGCGGGACAGGATGGTGGCGGGGACCTTCTGGATCTCCGTCGTCGCCAAGATGAAGATCACGTGGGCGGGCGGTTCTTCCAACGTTTTCAGCAGCGCATTGAAGGCTGCCGTGGAGAGCATGTGCACCTCGTCGATGATATATACCTTATATTGGCACGCGCTGGGGGTGTAGGCGGTCTCATCGCGCAGGTCGCGGATGTCATCCACGCCGTTGTTGGACGCCGCATCCATCTCCACCACGTCAAGGATGCTGCCGTTGTCAATGCCGCGGCAGATCTCACACTCGCCGCAGGGGTCGCCGTTGTGGGGGTGCAGACAGTTGACCGCCTTGGCGAAGATCTTGGCGCAAGTGGTCTTGCCGGTGCCGCGCACGCCGGTAAACAGGTAGGCGTGGCCCACTCTCCCGGTGGCGATCTGGTTGCGCAGCGCCGTCACGATGCCGCGCTGGGCCACCACATCCTCGAACCTCTGGGGTCTCCACTTGCGGTATAACGCGCGATACATCCCGCTTCTCCCCTTTCTGCAATAAAAAACGGACAGCGCTGACGGGGTTTGACCCCCGCCTTGCGTAGCTCGACATACGAATGCAGGCTGACTGAAACGCACGGGGCACACCGCTTAAGGCTGCTTGGTTCCCCACCTGACCTGGTTCACGGCGGCCCCATCGTACAGGGCCCGCATCCGTATGTCGAACCGCGCAGCAGGCGCTGTCCGACAAGGCACGATTTGTGCTTGATTATTATAGCATGTTTCCGGGGAGATTGCAAGTAGAAATAGTGCGGCGGGGGAAGCCAGCAGGATGTCGGGTGGTCTCCTATGTCCTGCCCCACCCCGGAGATGCGGCAGATACAGCAAAAAGCCCCCGCCGGGCGTACCGACAGGGGCAGATTGCTTGATTCAGAGAGACTCAGGACTGGCAGGCAGTGATCAGGCTCATCTTATAGACCTCGTCGGCGTTGCAGCCACGGGACAGGTCGTTGATGGGAGCATTCAGGCCCTGCAGGATGGGGCCGTAGGCAGCGTAGCCGCCCAGACGCTGTGCGATCTTATAGCCGATGTTGCCGGCCTCGATGCAGGGGAAGATGAAGGTGTTGGCCTGACCGGCGACCTTGCTGCCCTTGCACTTGACCTGTGCGACCTCGGGAGCAACGGCTGCGTCAAACTGCAGCTCGCCGTCCACAGCCAGCTCGGGATCCATCTCCTGAGCCTTGATGGTAGCATCGTGGCTCAGTGCCACGGTGCCGCCCTTGCCGGAGCCCTTGGTGGAGAAGGACAGAACAGCAACCTTCGGGTCGATGCCGAAAGCCTTTGCGGTGTTTGCGGTCTCGATGGCAACCTCAGCCAGCTTCTGGCTGCCCTTCAGGGTTACGTTGCCTTCCTTGTCCTTGCTGTCCGGGTAGTCGATGTTGATCGCGCAGTCGCCCATAGCCAGCTTCTCCTCGACGCCGTCCTTCTCGCGAACGAGAATAAAGCAGGAGCTTACGAGGTGTGCGCCCGGCTTGGTCTTGATGAGCTGGAGCGCCGGACGAACGGTATCAGCGGTGGAGTAGGTAGCGCCGCCGAGCAGAGCGTCAGCCTTGCCCATCTTGACGAGCATGGTGCCGAAGTAATTGCCCTTGGACAGTGCAGCGCGGCAGTCCTCCTCGCTCATCTTGCCCTTGCGGAGCTCTACCATCTTGGCTACCATGGCATCCATCTCCGGATAGGTTGCCGGATCGATGATCTCCATGCCCTCGATATCAAAGCCGCCCTTTGCAGCAGCAGCCTTAACAGCCTCTACGTTGCCGACCAGGATGGAGTCCATCAGGCCGTCCTTCTTCAGGCGGGAAGCAGCCTCAAGAATACGGGCATCCTCGCCCTCGGTAAATACGATGGTACGCTTTTCAGCCTTCAGAGCCGAAATCAGGTTCTCAAACATATTTCATTCTCCTTCGTTATCTCGTCCGTGCAGGCATACCTCGCCCGCAGACAAACGTTTTCTATATACATTATACACCTGTGCAGGCGTGCTCACAAGACAAAATTTAGCTTTACCTGTCGGAAAAGCTGAACCCCCGGCTCTACAGGGTTGCAGTGGGCAGTTTCGGGGAAAACTTCCGATGCAGGGCAATGTTCCCCTGCGGAAAGGAGCTTTTCCATGCAGATCATCCGATATCTGAACGGCGTCCCGCTCTCCGGCGCGATGCCGCCGCTCGTCCTGCCCTTCTCCCTGCCGCGCCAGCATGTTCCATTGCCGCCGCGTGCGCGCTCTGCTATACTGAAGGCGGAGGAACGCAGTCCCGGAAAGGAAAAACCATGAAACACACCGCTTTATACCTGCGCGTTTCGACCGAAGCGCAGGCCGACGAGGGCTATTCGCTCGCCGCACAGGCCGAAAAGCTCGAAGCCTACTGCCGCATGAAGGGCATCGACCGCTTCACGCAGTACGTGGACGGCGGCTTTTCCGGCTCGAACCTGTCGCGCCCGGCCGTGACGCAGCTCATCGACTGCATCCGCTGCGGCGAAGTCGAGCGCGTGGTCGTCTACAAGCTCGACCGCCTGAGCCGCAGCCAGAAGGACACGCTTTACTTGATCGAGGACGTTTTCGCGCCGCACGGCGTGGATTTCGTCTCGATCAACGAAAACATCGACACCGGCACGCCCTACGGCCGCGCCATGATCGGCATCCTGTCCGCCTTTGCGCAGCTCGAGCGCGAGAACATCTTCCTGCGCACGCGCATGGGCATGGTCGAGCGCGTCCGGCAGGGCTACTGGCCGGGCGGCGGCAAGATCCCCTTCGGCTACGATTACGATGCCGCGAAGGGCATCCTCGTGCCCAATCGTGATGCGGACACCGTGCGCGAGATCTACGCGCGCTATCTCGCCGGCGAGTCCGCCGGGAGCATCGCCCGGGCGCTCGGTCTGCGCTACGAGCATCTCGTGCGGCAGATCCTCGACCGCGAGAGCAACACCGGCGTTATCCTGTACAAGGGCGA
>ENA-ORSQ01000725-ORSQ01000725.1-human-gut-metagenome-genome-assembly--contig:-NODE-725-length-20538-cov-6.318850_pt1 | contig 20538 bp, 15 predicted proteins | sample MGYA00241900_ERZ509164 | MGnify/ENA primary metagenome ERZ509164 (study PRJEB26280, sample SAMEA2338807) | human gut metagenome | biome: human gut; feature: human-associated habitat; material: faeces...
GCCTTCGAGAAGTGCCGCAAGGGCCGTCTGTACATCCTCGATGAGATTATCAAGCCCGTCATCGCAGAGCCCCGCCACGAGCTGAGCCGCTGGGCCCCCAAGATGTTCAGCATGATGATCCCCACCGATAAGATCAAGGACGTCATCGGCAAGGGCGGAAAGGTCATTCAGGACATCTGCGCCACCTGCAACTGCAAGATCGACGTGCAGGAGGACGGTCATGTCTTCGTCTCCGCTGTGGATCAGGAGGACGCAAAGCGCGCCATCTTCACCATCAGGACCATCGTGGAAGACCCCGAGATCGGTGCTATCTACAAGGGCAAGGTCACCCGTCTGATGAACTTCGGTGCCTTCGTCGAGATCGCTCCGGGCAAGGAGGGCCTCGTCCACATCTCCAAGCTGGACACCAAGCGTGTCGAGCGCGTGGAAGATGTTGTTGCTGTGGGTGATGCCATCGTCGTCAAGGTGACGGACATCGACCAGCAGGGCCGCATCAACCTGAGCCGCCGCGACGCCATTCTGGCTCTGGAAGCCAAAAGGGCCGCCCAGCAGCAGTAAAAACCTAATACAGATTGCATAAAATAAGAGCCACTGTACTTTTTGTACAGCGGCTCTTTTGCGTGTACCCCCTCAGGCTCACTGCGTTCGCCAGCTCCACCCAAAAAGCTCCCCCTTCGGGGGAGCTGGCATCGAGCAAAGCGAGATGCCTGAGAGGGTTCGTGCCCAACCCCCACCCGTGAAAAGGCAATTCTGGAAAATCCGCAGATTTTCCAGAATTGCAAATTAAAAAATATATTTTCCGCTGATTATGCGCAGAGCAACGCGGAGCGCATTCAAAATCGTGCTGCGCCCGGCAGGGGAAGGGCACAAAAAATGCTCCCCCTTGCGGGGGAGCAAATTCGGTACACAACGCCACGCTGTGCCGAAAAGAAAGGAGTGCAAAGTCAGTTTTCCTTTTTGCCCTGACGGTTCAGCACCCAGCCTACGGCAAACAGCAGCACGCCGCTGCAGGCCAGCACCGGCACGGGCCAGTTCAACTGGCCGGTCTGGGGCAGAACAGGCTTATCAGGGTTGGAAGGGGAGACCGGGTTATCCGGATTTTCGGGGCTTACGGGGTTGTCCGGGGTGCCGGGACTTACCGGGTTATCCGGTGTGCCGGGGCTCACTGGCGTATCCGGGGTGTCCGGCTGCTCCGGGAGATCGGGGGTGTCCGGTGTGTCGGGCGGCGTGTCAGGCACATCCGGGGTGTCGGGGGTGTCCGGCGTTTCCGGGATGGTAGCGCCTACCTTGGGGGTGGCGTCCACATCGTAGATCCAGTTGTCGCCATCGGGCATGGGGATGGACACAAGGAAGGGTTTGATGGCCTCGTAGCCGTGGGATGCCTCGGTCTGCACGACCAAGTACAGACCCTGCGGCAGCTTGGTAATGTTGGCATAGCCCTCTTCGTTCACGTCCTGCTGGGCGGCAATGGCGGGCACTGCGGGCAGATACTTTACCAGCTGGTCTGCCAGCGTGCTGTCGGAAAGATCGCCCAGCACGACACCGCAGCCCGTAAAATCGCCGGTATAGTCAAAGTACAGGTTGCCGTTGGTGCGCTTGACGGAGGCCACCTGATACAGGGTAAGCTCGCCGCCGCGCAGGGGCACATCGTTGTGGGTGTCGTACAGACGGACGTGGAGCGAGCCCAGACGCCCCAGTACAATGTTGGCACTGGTGGCAAAGGCCGGCAGGGCGCAGCATACCACAAGGCACATAGCCAGCAGCACAGCCGCCAGACGATGACGCAGATCAATGCTTTTCATGTTCTTCACCTCTCGTTTTCTTAGGTTTGCGTGTGGAAAGCAGCATACCGATCAGCAAGATCAGCAGCATGGGCAGCGCCATAATGGGCGCAACAATAATGGGTTCAATTTTAAGCGCTTCGGCGGTAACGCGGAGGTGCTTGTACTGATCCGGGGTCTCTACGCGGCGGCCGCGTACCAGCAGGCGGTGGGTGTTGATGCCATAGGGGGTGCAGGTCATCAGGGTGACGTAGTCCTTGCCTTCGGCGATCTTCAGCTCATCGGTCTCGGTGGGCAGCACAATGGAAATTTTGTCCACCTCGTAGGTGAGCACCCGGTCCAGCACGGTGATGGTAAAGGTATCGCCCACTTCCAGCTGGTCGAGGTTGGTAAACAGCTTTGCGCTGGGCAGGCCGCGGTGCGCCGAGATGACCGCGTGAGTGGACGCGCCGCCCACCGGCAGGCTGGTGCCCTCCAAGTGGCCTGCGGCGATCTGCAATACGCTGTCGCTGGTGCCGTGGTAGATGGGCAGCTCCACGCCGATTTTGGAGATGGTGATGTAACCCATAATGCCGGTGCCGGTAATATCCAGCGTTTCGTTGTAGCCGGAAAGCTGATCCGGGCGGAAGAGGGCGTCTTCGTTGGCGGCCACCTGTGCGTTAAAGGCATCGGCGGCGTCAAAGTAGGCGCTGTAATCCGCATCGGTCATGGCGTCCACGTCCTGCGCGTAGCTTGCCACCGCGCGGGACTGGTTGCGCTGGTTGACGTAATCGCTGATGGTGGGGTATAACATCACGGATAGACCCACGAAAAAGACGAGGATCAATATAATGGTGCTTTTGTTCTTTTTCATGGGCTACTCCCTAACGTTATAGTTTCAGGATCAGAGCAGGGGGCCTTGCGGCCCCGCTCTGTGCAGGGGAAAAGGAGAGCTTAGCGGTTCTCCATGCGCTTTTTGGTAATGAGCAGGATGGCTGCTGCAACCATCAGGCCGCCGCCAACCACGTAGAAGATGGTGGTGCCAATGCCGCCGGTGCCGGGCAGGGTAGTGCCGGCGTTGTTCTCAACTGCGACACCGCCGATGGAATCAGCGTTTGCCTCGTTATATGTGCCTTCAGCGAGATACTCGGTAACTACCTTCTTAGAACCAGAGGTCAGATTAACCTCAGCACGCTCCGGCAGAGCATTGAAACCGGCAGGGGGAACAATCTCGTCCAGCCAGTAGACCTTTTTGTCCAGACCGGAGATCTTTACAGTCTGACCCTTAACCGTGAGAATATGGTCAACGGTTTTATTACCAGCGATTTCAGCTGCGGTAGCCACGCGGTAAGTGCCATCCTCATTCTTTACCAGCTTGATATCGTTGACGCCAGTCTTTGTATCGTACAGCTTGAACTGAGCGCCGCCCAGCAGCTTGCCGTTAGAACCGTTGAACTTGATCAGGTCGAACTCGTACAGATAAGTCTTGGTTTTGTGCTTCTCAGTTTCGTGCTTGTTGCCGTAAACCAGATGTGCTTCGTTCTCATTCGCCTCAGGATCGATCTTGGCTTTTTCGTTCACAACTGCATCGTAGGTGACTACAATTTTAGTGCCTGCGTCCAGAGTAGCAATGTATTCGTCCTTAAAGTTGATGTTGAAGGTCTCGGTGCCAATGCCAGTAGTAACCAGTTCATAGTGGTCAGCTGCTGCAACTTCATCAGCGCCCACAGTAACCTTGACAGAACCCGGGACAAAGGTCAGACCTTCGGTCATGGTATCGTGCAGAACATAGCGGTTGTTTGCAGTCTGCACGGTGATGGTGACCTTATAGTTGATAGTGTCGCCGATCTTAGCGGTGTTTTCGTCAACCCAGTTGCCCTCGGAGTTCTTTACCTCTTTATCGATAGTGGGCACATCGTTCTTCTCGTTGATGGTAGCATCGGGTTTGGTGGTATCCAGACCGCACAGAACACCCAGAGAAGTGTCTACCAGATAGTAGCCGAGGTCGAGACCGTCAAACTTAACAGTAGTGGAGGTAGCGGTTGCGGTTTTCGTAGCGGAAATGCTGTTTTGGGTTGCATAAGCAAGAGCATCCTTGGCAAACTGTTTATAAGTTTCAGCATCCTTGGCGCCTACCCAAGTGGGATGACCATTCTCAAGCTCAATGTAGCTGTGACCGGTTGCATCCGCTGCGAAGAAAGCGTCCCAGCCAGTAGCTACGGTGTAGGAGTAGGTGCCAGCATCAGTATCAAAGCTGGTCAGGTCGAACATCTTATAAATCGTGTAATCCTCACCTGCAACCGCTTTGTTGATAGTAATGCTGCCCTTGTCGTCCTTATTGTTGCCGCTTGCTGCCGCAAACGCCGGGATGGCCATGGCGCAAACCATAGCAACTGCCAGCAGCGCAGCCATGAGTTTCTTCATTGCTTTTTTCATGGAAAAAGCCCCTTTCTTTTCTGCCCCTTGCCGCCCCCTGCATTTTGTACAGGGGGGGGGGAGGGGTGTCGTTTTTGTTCGGTCTATCGCGTAAACTTTGCGCCGGGCGGGCGGGGGCTCAGCCTCGGGCGTCCAGCTGGGGGAAGTGCAGCTTAGTCATCTGCCCTCCCTTCGCGTCTGCGCTTGCGGTGGATAAAACTATATGCCAGCGCAGACAGCATCATTGTGCCGCCCACGGCTGTATACGGGAGTGTACCGGTGCCGCCGGTAGAGGGGAGAACGTAGCCAACGATCTCCTTGTTGGTCAGTGTAAGCAGACCGCCGTTTTCCACACCGGTCTTGTTGCTTTCGCTGTAGGTCACATCGTACTTGCCGCCGGTAGAAGCTTCCTCGATATAGTAGAAGAAATCGTCCTTCACATCCTTGTAAACAAAGGTCCACTTGTTATCTTTGCTTAGGGTGATAGTTTCATCGAAGTTGGAATCAGGATTTTCTTTGCTGCCGCCGGTTTTACTATAACGACGCAAATGCACCGTGACCTCAGTCTCCGGCGCTTTGTCACCTTCGATCGTGAGGCCGTCCTTATTCTGCCAGAACTTCTGGATGGTCAGCCAGGTACGGGTATTATACACGTTGTAATTCTTTTGCTGGCCGCCGGTTACGATCACAACATCTTTTTGGTTCAAATCATCGGGGTGTGCAGTATTCTCCCAAGCATCATCAGCGGTTTGGCCTTCCGTTATTGCAAAGATGACATACACAGTGGTTTCGTCAGGCGTACCCATTTTGTAGCCAGCAGGCGGCGCGGTCTCGACAAGCTTGTAGAGCGTATCAGTCTCGATGTTGAAGTGCCCGCCGCTTTGATCGTCTTTCAGGTTATCACCGAGGTGAAGGACGATCTCGCCGTTTTTATCCGTAGTATGCACAGACTGACCCTCGTGATTGACGAACTCTGCCCCATTGTAGTACGAGAGATTGAACGTTGCACCCTGCAAGCGTGTGGAGGAGTTCAGGCTATCGACCTTATACAGCGTGAACATACTTTTGGATACAGAACCGCTGGCATCCAGCATTTTGGTCTTTGTTTCCTCCTTGGCGTGGTGAATGCCGGCAAGCACTGCTTCATTCGAAAGCGTCACTTTATCGTTGGAATCCAGTACGTAATCGTACTTTAATACATAACCGTGAGAATCGTCCAGCTTGAACGTCATGGTATGGGTGTCATAACCAGTGCTGCTGTCTGTGGTACGCTCATAGACCATGCCATAGCTTGTAGTAAGCAGTGGCTGGCTAGTACCCTTTACATAGGGATAATCGTACAGCTTTACGCTGTCCATATCCAGATGCGCCGTAACATTCTTAGCTTGCACAGCCAGCTTATCGGTCAGGGTCACCGTGTTGCCGCCCTCCAGCAGGTCGGTGCCAGCCGGGTTGATATTCAAGCTGTAATGCACCACCAGCTTACCTTCATCTGCAAGTGCTTCAGCCGTTGCACTCTTGGTCAGGTATTCGAGGCTGCGGTTTAAGGTAATGGTAGCCTCAGCTTCGTTGCCATCCCACTTTGCCGTATTGGTATAGGTTCCGGTTGTGGTTTTCGGGCTATCCCACTTGGTGTCCGTAACAGTTGCCGCGTAACGGACAAGGAGGTGCGTCAATCGTTGGCCTGGAACCTTCCCAAGTTCAAATTGAACCTTATCGAGGTTTTTGAACGTAAAGGTAATGGTCTGACCCTCGCATTTGACTTCAAAGTTGTCCCTCTTACTGAAGTCGAGTTCCGAATTTGTTGAATACTGCCGGCAGTAATTACTCCAGCCAAAGAAGCCCTTGGCACTGTCTTTCTTAAAAGTAAGTCCGTCTTGGAGAGTATCAGTTACTGTAACGGTATAATTTCCGTCCTTGTCCTTGGGGAAAGTTTTCCAGCTGGAGATATCCAGAACAAGCTCGTAGTATACCTTCATGCCGGACTTATAGTTCCCGGTTGCAGTAGGCTGGTAGTTCGAATTGCGACTACCGAACTCACCCCTAGTACCCCAGTCGGTTGTGGATACACCCTTACTAAGACTGGTTTCATCGTTGTTCTTTTTATAATAATATTTGGCTTCATTATTACAGATATTGCAGATGTTGACCTCTGCACCTGCCGGAAGCTTCGTGGTGTCCACGTGCGTATAATAGCTGCTGATGTTCATGCTCTTGACAGGGGAAGTGCCGGTGTACGTGCCTTTCGTCAGATGGATGATAAAGGTGTGCACTTCGGTCTTGTCATCAGTGACCTTAAGCTTCTTGTACTGCTTGGCATCGTTCACATTGCTGAAGGATTCGGCATAGTAGTCGATCGTGACTTCAATACCGGCATCTTCAGCAGAAAGCGGTTGGTTGTTTGCGTTTGTAAAAGTCAGGTTCTTACGGATCTCCTTATCCAGCTCCGAAGCAATACCGTAGTGCTTAACATTCTCAGAAACTTTGATCTGGTCAAGAAAAGCATACGACGTCCAGGAATTGGGCACTTCGGAATAAAGCCTCCATCCCGCGGTGTACTGATTATCACTGGTAGAGGTAAAGCTGCCGGTGGTTTCTTTCCAAATGCCCCATTTACGGTCGTGCGGCGTAACATCCTTTCCGGCAGTGTAATCCTTACCGTCTATCTTGATGGTGGAATCGTTATGCACCTTTTGGAAGTTGCCGTTAGCGTCTTTCGGCGCGGACGTTACATAGGTAAACTGATACTCCTTGCCATAGGCATCATTGGTAAAGGTATAGGTAAACCCGTTGCGTTTTTCGTAAGGAGAAATGTTACTGTCAATAACATTATATTCGTCTTTGGTTTGGGCCAGCTTAATGCTGCCTTCGATCTGGGCACCCCCCGCAGTGATCGTGTCTACGACCGTAGAACCCTTCAGGTTTTGACCATAAGGGTTCTTGACGGTCACAGTCCATGTGATCTTGTCGGTGTCGGCATCATAAGAACCGGTTTTCGAGATGCGATTTTCAAATTTAGTCGTCGTCCACTTCCAATCGTTTTTATCGTTGGAACGCGCTTTATTCTTAAATTCAACCTCACTGACATCGGTGACATCGTTCTTGGTCATCTTAACACGATAGGTCAGCTTATAACTCTCGCCGGCCTTCAATGAATCCAAACCAGTAATATGGAAGGAGGGCTTGCCATTGGTGGTTGTAAAATTGTTGCTGTAATCCTCTACAGTGGTCGGATTTTGGTCTTTATCGATCTTGACCAGCTTAAATTGGTCTTTTACATATTCACCGGCAATTGTGGTTTTATTCTGGAGCTCGTCCAGAATTTCAATTTTCTCGTTCCAGCCATTGTTAGAAGAGACGGTGAACGTGTAATCAATGTAGGTGAAGCCGTCAGTTCCCACAAAGGGGGCAGTGCACGTCTTTTGAGTGGTAAGATCGCGCGGGAACTTGACAACAAGATCCAGATTGGTGGGGAAGTGGATCTTAGTGTCTTCCCCACTGCTAACGGCGGAAGCTTTTGCCTGAAAATCGAATTGTCCGGTAAAAGGATTTTCGATATCAAAACTATTGTCGAAAGTAAGAAGGACAGTACCATCTGTCTGAATTACACCGGTACCAACTTTCGTATTAGTAGTTTTATCGATCAGATTGAAATCTTTCTTTTTTTCCAATTGAATGCCCTTAGGAAGGTGATAGGTCAAAGTTCTGTTGCTGAGACCCGAAAGGGCTTTTTCGGGGATATTGAAATAGTAGGTCAGACTAAGCTTATCTCCGTCCTTCAGTGTAATAGGATCTCCCGGCTTGAGGACCTTTGTATCCTGCTTTACCATAATGCCGGTAATACCGCCATTTCCTTTATCTTTGGTTTCATCAAAGAAATCAAGGTAGGTCGTAGACGTGCTTGCAGTGGTATCTTCAACACCTGCCAGCGTAAGCATACCGGGGGCCCGCAGGGCACCGGTAACAGCGGTGGTAAGCATCTCGTCTGCGTACTGGGCGGCGGCAACATCCACCACGGCCAGAACCTCGGCGCTGGAAAGGGTGACTTCAGCCACCTTGCCGTCCACATCGCCGGAGATGACGGTCAAGGTGTTCTCGTCCGCCTCGCTCACGATGCCCACGGTCTCCACGGGCTGAGCGTCAGTCACGGTGGTGGTCTGCGGCTCGGCAGCGGGGGAGACCACGCTGGGGATAAGGGTGTCCGCGCCGGATGCAGAGGTGCTGGTGCTGTCCACCGGCTTTGCGGCGGACTGCTCCGGGTTGGCGGTGTCGGGGAGATCGGGGGTGATCACGCTGTCGGCAGCGGGGGCATCCAACGCAGAAGCGCCGGAAGTTTCAAGCGCTGCGCCGTTCTCACCCTCAGCGTCCATGCTGAACTGGTCGTCCAGACCGTCCGCTGCACCATCGGCGCTGCTGTCCACAGCCACAGTGCGGGTGACGTACTTATTATAAATAACGATGTCGCCCACATTGGCGGCGCTGCCGTCCTCGCCGTCCAGCAGCCAGTCCATGTCGCTCATGGAGCTGCGCAGGGCAAGCACGCTGGCCTCCTGCGGGATGGCGCTCTGGGGGATACCGGCGTACTTCAGGCAGTAGGAGAGGAACATCACGTCCCACTCGCCGTAGGGGTTGCCGTAAGACTGGCCGTAGCGGGAGTAGTAGCGCAGGGTCACGCCGTCTGCGGGGTCGATCTCGAAGTTTTTCTCGCTCTGCTCGTAGCCCAGCTGGGTCTTTGCCACGCTGAGCAGGTCCTCGTCCCAGTTGCCGGTCATCACGGCCTCGGCGTTGGCGGCCTGCCACTCCTCGGGGGTCTCAACGTCGGCGGAGGTGTCGCTCAGGCAGGCTACGGTGTGGTGATGCTCCGGCAGGGGGCAGGTAAGCACTTCCTCATAGCAGGCGTCAGTGTGGTGGTGGTAGATGGGCTCCACGGTGTCCACCGTCGGCTCCAGTGCCACAGGCTCGGCCACAGCCATCGCTGCCAGTGCGGCGCTCTGGGTGGGCTCCACCACCTGCTCCACAAGCTCGCCCTCTTCCAGTCCACAGGTTAGCTCGTACTCGGTGGTATAGCAACTTTCGTCGTGGGTATGCTCAAATTTATCGCAGATCAGGCTGCCATCCTCGGGGTCGAAGCAGTCGTCACCGTGGACGTGCTCTTCCTCCATGCAGGTCAGAGTCTGCACCTCGGTGTAGCAGTCCTCGGTGTGCTCATGGGGCACAAACTCGATCTGCGGCTCCAGCGACAGCGGCGCGGGCTCAGCCTCAACGGTGGGCTGGCTGGTGGCAGCAGCGGCGGCCAGCTCGTCCGCATTTTCAAGCTCGCCTTCCTCGTAACCGCAGGTGAGCACCTTGGTGTAGCAATCCGCGGTGTGGATGTGCTCCTCCTCGCCGCACTGGTACTGCGCGGTCATCGAGATGCCCACGCCATGCAGCTGCCAGTTGACGAACAGGGTGGTGATCATGGCAAGTGCCAGCACAAATGCGGTGTAGCGCCGCAGGGTGTGCCGGTTCTCACGGAACCGCTCCATGTACGTTTTAAGAATGTCGTTCATAACGAAATACCTCCTCCCGGGGTCAATGGATCAACGAGAAGCTGGACAAGGGCCATACCCTTAGAAAAACCCTGCCCACGATCTGGCTTTTTTCAACGCAGCCTATCACGCTGCTGCGGCTGTCGATGGAGGTGGCACGGTGGTCGCCCAGCACGAAGTAGCGGTTTTCCGGCACCTGATAGGGGAACCGGATGTCGCATTCGCCCACGGTCAACGCGTCCACATAGGGTTCGTCCAGCGCCACGCCGTTTACCGAGACTACGCCGTTCACGTCCATATCGATCACATCACCGGGCTGCCCGATGATGCGCTTGAGCAGCAGCTTGTTCTGCCAGTAAAACCCGCACAGCTCGCCGTTTTCAATGTGGTTGGATTTTACCAGCAGGATAATGTCTTTATCATTTAATGTAGGGTACATGCTGTCGCCGGAGACCTGAAGCACCGGCAGAAACAGCGTAGCCAGCAGCACGGCTACTGCGGCCACCACCACCAGAATATAGATCGTACTGCGCAGCACCCGCTGGTAGCGGCTCTGGTACGCAAGACGCTCACGTTCTGCGGCCACTTCCTCGGTGGAAGGGATGGAAGCAAACCGGATATCGCGTTTTTTCATGTTTCCTCCGAAGGCAGGCCGTCTGTGCTGCGATACTGGTCCAGCAGCTCGTTGGCCTTGTGGTCAAATGCCTGCCAGCGCTGCTGCACCTCCTGCTCGGCGCGCTCTACCATGGCCTTGCAGTCGGCCTCGGTCTGGGTGCGTTTTTGCGCGGCGGCGGCGGTCATGGCGTCGCATTCCTGCTGTGCCTGCGCTTTCAGGCTGTCGGCGTCTGCCTGTGCCTGCTCCAGAATGCGCTTGGCCTCGCTGCGCGCCTGCGAAAGGGTATTGGCGGCGGTGGCGTTGGTGTCCGCAAGACTGGCCTGCACCGAGTGCAGATAGTCATCGGCGGCGGCCTGCGCGGCGGCGAACACGTTGTTCAGCTCCAGCGCGGCCTGCGCGATGGAACCGGCGCTTTCCAGCCGGAGCTGCCGGTCCTGCAGCTGCGCGGTAAGCGCGGCGTTCTGCGCCTTGAGCTGGTCCTCGCTCTGCTTCAGCGCATAGATGATCTCTATCAGTTCAGCGCGGTGCATCCGCCGCAGTTCACGATCTGCCATTTGCGTACAAACTCCCGAATGTAAAGATAACGAAAATTATTTCGAAAATACCGAAACAACTTAAAGGAAATGCCTGATAATTCACTTGTTGCCACGCAATTTGCGCAGCGGGAGAGACCTTTTATAAACTATCTTAGTTTAGCACATTCCATGTAACAACAATATAACAAATCAGACACAAAATCAAGAGATAAAGCCGAAAAAATATCGCATTTTTTTGCTTTTTATATAGAAAAAGCCCAAAAAACGGCCACTGACCCCCCAAAAGCTTAAAAAGTTTGTTCACAATTCTGGAACGTGAAGTGCTGCGCAGTAATGCACTGAATTACAGCGTGTACGAAAAACGGGAGCCGCACTTTTCGAAAAAAGCGCGGCTCCCGGATCTGAACTTTGGGGTGATGCTTTTACTTGCCGAAGCTGCCCAGCAGGCTGTTCAGCGATACAAAGGACTGGTAGATGACGTTAACGTTGTTGATGATGGAGCTTGCACCGGAGAAGATGCGGGCAATGTAGTTGAACACCTTGCCGATGTCCAGGAAGGACTGATAAGCGTTGCTGGCGCCGCCGTCCAGATAGGTCATCTCCTCGGCTTCGATAGCGGAATAGCTGGCGGGCATTTTCATGGTAGAAGTAGTCATGGTAAGATCCCTTTCTTCAATGGTGTCATTGTGTTTACAGCAGTGTTCAGAACATGGTGGCGACCAGCAGGGTAGTAAGCAGGGCACCGGCCACAAGTGCAGGCCCTACATACTTTTGCCACTGGGTGGCGGCAGGCTGGGTGGTGGGCTGCGGCACGGTAGAAGTACCGACCTTGGCAGTCCAGTGGGCGTAGATGGTGGCGTCGGAGGTGAACACGGTGGAGGTGGTCACCTTGCTGCCGCCCACCGGCTCAGTGTACCAGCCGTCAAAGGTGTAGCCCGTCATGGTAGGCTGCTCGGGCGTGCTCTCCAGTTTGCCGGACAGGTTCGTGTAGGTTACCACGGTGGAGCAGATGCCGCCCTGGGCATCCATACCAATGGCGTACACGTTCTCTTCCTTTTTGCTCCCTGAAGTTTTGTCGGCGGCAAATGCAGCCGGCAGTGCGCAGCACAGCAGCGTGAACAGGCAAAGCCCGACCACCAGCGTTTTCAGGAATTTTTTCATGAGATCCCTCGCTTTCCTTCACAAAGATGGAGACACTGCCCCGCCCGGGGACAGCCCGGACATCGGCGTAGTTTCTTCAACTTATTTTTATCACATCCAGTGTACCAGAACCGCAACAAAAAATACAGTCTTTTGAGAAAATAATAAGAAAAATCAGGAAAAAATAAATTTCACCTTTGCAATATGAATCTTGTGCCCCCTGCGGACTGTGTTTTTTGAAAAACGCATCCCGCAAAACTTGCCTTTCGTAAAAACATGGAAGGATATGGAAAACGCAGGGTCCCGGCCGCAAAGCCCAAAAACCGACCCAAACCGCCGCAAGTGCGGCAGACAGCGCACAGAAAAAGCCGCAAAAATGCGGCGCACCTCTTGTGGAACAGCGGAAAATATGCTATACTGTTTTGCATGATGCGCCATCGCCAAGCGGTAAGGCAGGGGACTTTGACTCCCCCATCGTAGGTTCGACTCCTGCTGGCGCAACCAGAAGAAGGCCGCTGCACAGTTTCCTGTGCGGCGGCCTTCTTTATTTTTTGTTCTCCGGCAGCTTGAAGTAGCCGCGGTATTCGTCCGAGTAGATCTTGCTGCCCATACGGCTCACACCGCCGTACAGGTGGGTGCGCATCAGCGGCTCGATGGCGTCCAGATCCTTCTCACGCAGGATGCGCAGCATCTCAGCGTGCTCGCTGACGACGCTGGACACGTTGCGTGCACCCACGATGTCCAGACGGATAAAGCGGGAGTAGTCTGCCTGCGGGCGGGTCATCTGCTCCCAAAGGTACTCCTTGCTGGTCTTGTGGAACCAGTACTCGTGCATGGCAAGGTCGCAGCTGAGGAAGTGGTTGAAATCAAAGTTCTCCGGGTCGCTGCGCCCCGCAGCGGCTTCCAGCAGCATATTATAAAGGTGTTCTACCGCAAGGATCTCCATGGGCGAGCAGCTCTGCACAAAGTCCCGGAACACCATGCCCTCCACCGCAACACGCTGGAAGATGAGCTGGTCCACCACGCCGGTGTCGATGGCGGTAACAATGGTGCCCTTGCAGGGAATGATCTGCACAAAGCGGTTCTGCTCCAGCCGCTGCAAAACGCTGCGGATAGGAGTGCGGGAAACGCCGAACCGCTTGCACAGCTGGTTTTCGCTCAGCGCTTCCCCGGGCAGGATCTTCAACGCGCAGATCTCGTCCTCGAGAATATGATAGAGCTCATCAGTGTGCTGTAATGTAGCCATAGTTGTTCTCCGTTTATCCGGTAAATATAAGCTTATTATCATTGTACCGTTGCGGCGACAGAATGTCAATGCTGGAATGGAACTTAATTTGAATACTTGTATACAAGCGCGCGTGCTCGCGCACGGAACTGTTCCTGAAACTGGAAAACTGATATACCACTTTGCAATGCGGGAAAAGTGCTGATGAAATGCCGCAATCAAGCGGCTGTTGCATCAAATGCATAAAGAAAACAGAGAATAACTGTCAAATATTACAATAGAAAAGCACGGCGCTGACTGTTGCGGCAACACTGCGGGTTGAAATATTGTATACAGGATTTTGCTGAAAAAGCTGAAAGGCACATACCCCCGCAGACGCGGCAGGGTATGTGCCTTTTTGTGTATCGGCTTGCTTTGCCGCACAAAAGGCGGTAAACTGGGTACAGACAAAATGCCCAAAAAGGAGAAACGACATGGCATATACAAAGGCTGACCTCAAGCACGACCTTGCAGCAATGGGGCTGACAGGCAACGAGACCATCCTGATCCATTCCTCCATGAAGTCCATCGGCCCAGTGGAGGGCGGCGCAGACACGGTTCTGGACGCATTGATGGAGTTTTTTGCGGAGGGCTTGCTGCTGCTGCCCACCCACACATGGCGGTTCATCAACGAGGAGAACCGGGTGTTCGATGTGCGCCGCAGCCCGTGCTGTGTGGGCATTCTGCCGGAGCTGTTCCGGCAGCGCCCCGGGGTGGTGCGCTCGCTACACCCCACCCACAGCATGGCGGCTTACGGCAAGGGGGCGGCTGCGTATCTGGAAGGAGAGCTGGACGCCAACACCCCCTGCACTCCCGGCGGCTGCTACGACCGGCTGCGGGCAGCCCACGGCAAGGTGCTGCTGCTGGGGGTCACCCACGCCCGCAACACCTTTATCCATAGTGTGGAGGAGGTACTGAACGTGCCGAACCGCCTGACCGACAAGCCCCTGCAGCTGACCGTGGTGGACGAAACCGGGGCGCAGCACACCGTCTATATGCGCCGCCACTACAACGCGCAGCAGCCGCACATCTCGGAGGATTTCGTCAAGCTGGAACAGGCATATCTGGACTGCGGCGCAGCCCGGAATACAAAATTTGGCGATGCAAAGTGTATCCTGTGCGACGCCGAGGGGCTTTTCCGGGTCACCCGCCATGTTCTTGCCCCGAACTCCGAAGCTTTTGTCACCGAGCCGGTCATCCCGCCGGAGCGCTGGCAGGGGAAAATTTTATAATGCAATGCCGGGCAGCCTGCAGCTGCCCGGCATTTTTTACTTTTTGCTCAGCAGAAGCGGATACGGTACTCCCGGGGGGTGCAGTGCTTGATCTCCCGGAAGGTCTTGATAAAGTAGCTGGCGTCCGAAAAGCCGCATTCCAGCCCCACCTCGCCGGTCTTGAGCCGGGTGGAGCGCAGCAGCTCGGCGGCTTTTTCCACCCGGAACTGCTTGACGTACTGGATGGGCGTGATACCCAGAAACTGCCGGAAGCTGCGCAGACAGGCGCTTTCGCTCAGGGCGACGCAGCCAGCCAGCTTTTCCACGGTCAGCTCCTCGGCGTAGTGCTCCTCTACATAGCGCAGCATCTGCTTCATCCGCTCCGAGGCAATCTGCTCCTGCTCCGATACCTTCACCTTGCCGCTGACGCATTGGGTAATGAGCAGCCGCAGGGCGGCAGTAAGGTGGTAGCGCACCCGGTTCTCGTAGTCGAAAGGCTCGTCCGCCACGCCCTTCCACGCCTCCCGCAGGCAGAGCAGCACCTGCCGCTGCCATGGCACGGCCTCGTCCAGCAAAAAGAAGGGCGGTGTGCCGGGCTGCAAGAGCGGGCGGATGAGTTTTTGCCAGAATACGGTGTCCATGCCGCCGACCAACCGTGGCTGGAACACGCCGGAGTGCAGCAGCGCCCTGCCCTCGGCAGGCTCTACCGCGTGCAGCGCACCGGAGTTGATGAACACCCCCTGCCCGGTCTGCAGGGTCAGCCGAGTCTTGTTCACATCCACATGAATGGGCCCCAACGCAGCCAGAATAAACTCAAATTCCTCGTGCCAGTGCCACGCCACCGAAAAACAGGAAAGATCCTCGGCGTAGCAGGCGATAGGGAACAGCGGGCTGCCGTGCTGGGTCTGCTCTCGCCCGGCGGCATCGGCCACCACGGCGGTAGCGCTGGACAGCCCCACCCGGCCGCTGGTATAAGAGGCACAGCTTGTCTGATATGCCATATTCACCAAATCCTTTCCGCAATACTTTGAATGTTTTTTGTCAATGCCGGTTTTGTTGCATATACTATGCGGTTCTGTTCTATAATTTGCGATTGTTTTGTGGTATTATCCTATCAGAGCTTCCGAGCTCAGTATAGCACCGGCGCAGCGGGAACGCAAGCTGTGTAAGCGTTCCCCGCCGGGCAAAACCGCTATTCTCCCGCCGCCTGTCCAAAGAGGACCGGACGGCAAGTGTAACATAAACCATTTCATCAAGGAGGTATTCCTATGCTTCGTATCGAGTATTTTGATAAGGAACGTTTCATGCGCCAGCTTTCTGCCAGCCACGGCAGCGTGCTGCTGCATCTGGACAACGGCAAGACCTGCGACCTGAAAAAGGACACTACCGCACGCTCCATGCTGCAGATGATGGACACTGCCCCCAAAAAGGGCTTTGACCTCACCGTGACCGACCCTGCCGACGTGACCGGCTTCCTGCGCTATATGCTGGAGGCAGGCCGCACCGAGCGCGTGGCCGGCTGAGTAATGCCAATCTCTTATCCCAATAAGTGTCACAGCAAAAGCAAAACGCCTGCCCCGGTCATGCCGGGGCGGGCGTTTTGCTCATTTTACCGGAACGCTTGCGCGGGCGGGCAGTCTGTGGTAAGCTGAAAGCAGAAAAAACAAGATGGAGGGAACGACTATGAACCTGAAGGAAGCATTCCGCTACCAGAACAAGCTCCAGTCTCTGCTGGACGAGGCGCAGGGCATTCTGGACTGCGATGCCAACGTGACCAAGGTGGCCAACACCTATCTGCGCCATAAGGTGATGCCCGAGGCCGAGGACGAGACTGTTATGGACGTGGCACAGACCGAATATGCAGAGCAGATCACCGACATTGCCCGGTTCATGCTCTATCTGCTGGAGGAAAAAAGCCGCCTGTTTGCCGCCATCCGCAAGGCAAAGGATGCGCTGGACATGGATATGGACAGCGAGGTCAGCCTGAATGCCGCGCGGCAGAGCATTGCCCGCACCTTCAAACGGATGAACGACCTGCGCAGTTCTGAGCAGCTGCTCTCCGGCGGAGGCACCGGCTACCGCTTCAACGCCGAGGGCAACCAGATCTCCTACTGCTGCGATGTAAAGCGGGTGACCACCATCAACTACGACCGCAAGGTCATCCATGCAGCGCTGAGCAAACTGAACCGGCAGGCAGACGAAACCTCCAACCGGCTGGATCTCTGCCTTGTGACCTCCAAGGTAGACTACACTGTCCCCTTTGATGTGAACGCCAGCTTCGCCGAAGCCTTTGAGATCTATCTGGAAAACGCCAAAAACTAAATGATCGTTCCACCGGCTATTTTGGGTGCGGCAAGCGCCGGGTGCACAGCTGCCGGTTCAGGTGCAGATGAACTATAACGCTGCACATTTCCGCAAGGAAGTTTTGGTACGGCTCACCTTACGAGCCAGCTATTATGAAAAAATCTTGCGTTCGGCTTTTCCGCCACCGCTAGACGCTTTTTCGCCGAAACCGTCCCTTGCTCCTTCCCGCATTCCTGCTTTTGCGCTTACGTCTCCATGGGCAGGCAGGCAAGCCACCCTTCATGAATTTGCCCCGCAGACTGCTGCGGGCACACACTTTCTGCGTGCCGGGTGGGCGCTCTGCGCCCCTTTGTATGCGGAGTAAAATGGCAGCCGTCCCTGCGCTTGCCGTATCCAAAATAGCCGGTGGAAAACCAAAACCGGAGGTATGAGCTATGAAAAGGTATAAGCTGTTTTATCTCATCGGGCTGCTGTTTTTTCTTGCTGCGGCGCTGAACTTTGTTACCGGAGGGGATCACGCTACGGCAGTGGTATGGCGCTGCCTTGGCGCTACCTTTTTGCTGCTAGGGTGTTCGCAGCAGAAAAAATAAAGCAGCAAGCCAGCCCCGGCGGAAAAAGCTGCCGGGGCTGCAATTCTTTGCGGGGCTCGTTCGTATTCCAGACAGAACGACCAAATTTCGACAAAAACGAGGTAGAATCATGTCAACCAAACCAATCGATTCCACTGCCGCGACCCGCTTTGACCTGAGCGCAGCGGCGCTTCATATCCTTGCCATGGCGCTGATGCTGATGGACCACCTGTGGGCGACGCTGCTGCCCGCGCAGGAATGGCTGACCTGCGCCGGGCGGGTGGCGTTTCCCATCTTTGCCTTTATGGCGGTGGAGGGCTACTTCCACACCCACGACCTGAAAAAATACACCCTGCGTCTGCTGTTGTTTGCCCTGCTTTCGGAAATCCCCTTCGATTTGATGTACGGCGGTACATGGTTCTACCCGGTGCACCAGAACGTCATCTGGACGCTGCTTTTGGGCATTCTGGGCATCCACTTGATGGAAACGGTGCGCAAAAAGCAAAAAACAGGACTGTACCTGCTGGTATCCGCCCTTGTGGTGGTGGCGGGCGCGGTGCTGGGCACGCTGGGTATGGTGGACTACTACGGTGCAGGGGTGCTGACTGTGTTCATCTTCTACTTTTTTCACGGGCACGGGCGCAAGTGGTGGTGTCTGCTGGGGCAGCTGGCAGCGCTGTACTGGGTCAACGTGGAGCTGCTGGGCGGGCTTATGTACCCCATTCAGCTCTTCGGCATGGACTTTGAGCTTTGCCAGCAGGGGCTGGCGCTGCTGGCACTGGTGCCCATCTGGCTGTACCGCGGTCGGCAGGGCTACCACAGCAAGCCTTTCCAGTATGCCTGCTACGCCTTTTACCCCGTGCACATGCTGCTGCTGGTTCTGGTGCTGAATTTCGTGAACCGGTAAGGAAAACGGAACGCTCCAAAAATATTTTACGCGCGGGGCGTAGAGAGGAACTTCCGCTGAAAATAGCCAAAGCGCATGCGGAGCCATTCGAAATCGTCCCGCCGGTACAAGGCCGCTGCACAAAGCGCTGTGCGGCGGCTTTTTTTGCGGGAAAACCGACACATGTTCACAAAAAGTTCAGCCTTTTGAGCAAAAAATACTATTTTTTTCGTGTAAAATAGACAACATGGATTGAATGCCGCCCGCGATTGGATTATAATAATAATGTATGCAAAAGCGCATTTGCTGTGTTTTTTATAACGCGTACTGTTTGAAAATGACGTAGATGCGCAATGCGGGAAGCTAAAAAGAAAAAACGCCGTTGCGGGTCTTTGCCGCAAACGGCTTGTTTGCCATAGCAGCCGGGGCGTTATGTTCCGGTTATTTGTCCTTAGGAGGAAAAACAAGGTGAGAGTAGGTCTTGACATCGGTAGCACCACCATCAAGTGCGTGGTGTTGGACGAGCATGATGAACTGCTGTATTCTACATACGAACGACATTATAGTCATATTCTGGAAAAGGCGCAGGAGCTGCTGCGGCGCATTGATGCCGAGCATCTGCATGGCCGCAAGGCGCTGCTCAGCATCTCCGGCTCTGCCGGTATGGGCTTAGCCGACAGCTGCGGTGTGCCCTTTGTGCAGGAGGTATTCTCCACCCGCGTGGCGGTCAAGCGCTTTATGCCAAAGACTGATTGTGTCATTGAGCTGGGCGGCGAGGATGCCAAGATCCTGTTTTTGACCAACGGCACCGAGGTGCGCATGAACGGCAGCTGTGCCGGCGGCACCGGTGCCTTCATCGACCAGATGGCTACCCTGCTGAAGATGAGCGCCGAGGAAATGAACAAGGCTGCCGAGCAGGCGCAGCGTACCTATACCATCGCTTCCCGCTGCGGCGTGTTCGCCAAAAGCGATGTGCAGCCGCTGATCAATCAGGGTGCCCGCACCGAAGATATCGCCGCCAGCATCTATAAGGCCGTGGTCAACCAGACCATCGCCGGTCTGGCACAGGGACGTCCCATCAAGGGCAATATCCTTTATCTGGGCGGCCCACTCACCTTCAGCACCGTGCTGCGCAAGAGCTTTGACGAAGCGCTGAACGTGACCGGCACCTGCCCGGAAAACAGCCTGCTGTATGTGGCGCTGGGCGCGGCTCTGTATGCCGACAAGGAGTTTGTGCTCACCGAGGTGGCCGCTGCGCTGGACAAGTACGCCGCCACTGCTACCTATGCCAGCGAGCCGCCGCTGTTCGCCAGCAAGGAGGAGTACGAGGCTTTCCACGCACGGCACATGTCCCACAGTGTGCCCCGCGTGGCTTTTAGTGCCCACTGCGGGCCGGTGCATATCGGCATCGACTCCGGTTCTACCACCGTCAAGCTGGTGGTGGTGGACGAAAAGAGCCAGATTTTGTACACCAACTATCAGCCCAACCTTGGCAACCCGCTGCCTCTGATTCGGGAGCAGCTGCTCAAGATCTATAAGGAGCATCCGGGGCTGCAGGTGGCCAGTGTTACCACCACCGGCTACGGCGAGGAATTGGTGAAAAACGCTTTCCGCTGTGATTACGGTCTGGTGGAAACGGTGGCACATTTTACCGCTGCCAAGTACTTTATGCCGGACGTGGACTTCATCATTGACATCGGCGGGCAGGACATGAAGTGCTTCAAGATCGAGGATGGTGCCATCAGCAACATCTTCCTGAACGAAGCCTGTTCCTCCGGCTGCGGCAGCTTTTTGCAGACCTTTGCGCAGGCGCTGGGCTACGACGTCAAGGAGTTTGCCGCACTGGGTCTGTTCGCAGACCGCCCGGTGGACTTGGGCAGCCGCTGCACCGTGTTCATGAACAGCTCGGTCAAGCAGGCGCAGAAGGATGGCGCCAGCATCGAGAATATTTCCGCAGGCCTGTCCATCAGCGTGGTCAAGAACGCGCTGTACAAGGTGATCCGCGCTTCCAGCCCGGAAGAGCTGGGCCGCAAGATCGTGGTACAGGGCGGTACCTTTTATAATGAAGCCGTGCTCCGCGCCTTTGAAAAAGAGATGGGCGTGGAGGTCATCCGGCCGGACATTGCCGGTCTGATGGGCGCTTACGGCGCTGCCTTGTACGGCCTGCGCCAGAGCCATAAAAACAACCAGACCACCTCTGCCATGATGGACGAGCAGGAACTGGAAAAATTTGCACAGCAGGTGGTCAGCGTCAAGTGCGGCGGCTGCGGCAACCATTGCCAGCTGACCGTCAACACCTTTGCCGATGG
>ENA-ORSQ01000729-ORSQ01000729.1-human-gut-metagenome-genome-assembly--contig:-NODE-729-length-20423-cov-9.250491_pt1 | contig 20423 bp, 19 predicted proteins | sample MGYA00241900_ERZ509164 | MGnify/ENA primary metagenome ERZ509164 (study PRJEB26280, sample SAMEA2338807) | human gut metagenome | biome: human gut; feature: human-associated habitat; material: faeces...
GCGAGAAGATGAGCACCACCACCGGCACCAAGGTGACCAACGCTTATCAGGAAAAAGACAAGCTGGACGTCTACTACTGGTTCGGCAGCGACCTGTACGGCCGCGACATCTGGACCCGTACATGGGAAGGTGCCCGGGTCTCCCTGATCATCGCGGTGGCGGCGGCGATCATTGATATGGTCATCGGCATGAGCTACGGCCTGATCTCCGGCTACTTCGGCGGCAGAGTGGATATGGTGATGCAGCGCTTTCTGGAGGTAGCCAACGGCATCCCCCGGCTGGTCATCGTCACGTTGCTGCTGCTGGTGCTACAGCCCGGCATGGTGACCATCATCTTTGCCCTGATGCTGACCGAATGGGTGGGCATGAGCCGCATTGCCCGCGCGGAGATGCTCAAGCTGAAGGATCAGGAGTTCGTTCTGGCCTCCCGCACGCTGGGCGCCGGCAGCTTCTTCATCATCTTCAAGGAAGTGCTGCCCAACATCATCGGACCCATCATCACGCAGGTCATGTTCAGTATCCCGACCGCTATCTTCACCGAGGCGTTCCTCTCCTTCGTGGGTCTGGGCATCCCGGTGCCGCAGTGTTCGCTGGGTTCTCTGATCAGTGAGCTGTACAACAGCTTCACCACCCACCCCTATCAGATCATCCCGCCCATTGTGGTCATGAGCCTGCTGATGCTCAGCTTCAACCTCGTGGCGGATGGTCTGCGCGAGGCGCTGGACCCCAAGATGAAGAGTATGTAAGGAGGAACACCCCATGCCTGAAGCAAAAAAAGAACAGGTCTTGTCGGTGCGAGACCTTGATATCACCTTTAAGACCACCGCAGGCCCGGTGCACGCCATCCGCGGTGTGAACATCGACCTGTACAAGGGCGAGACGGTCGCGCTGGTGGGCGAGTCCGGTTCCGGCAAGTCCGTCACCATGAAAGCCGCCATGGGCATTCTGGCCAAGAATGCCACTGTGAACAGCGGCAGCATCCGGTTCAGCTACCACCACGCCGACGGCAGCCCGGAGAGCGTAGACCTGCTGCAAAAGGATAAAAAGTGGATCCGCCGCCACATCAACGGCAAGCGCATCGCCATGGTGTTCCAGGACCCCATGACCAGCCTTGACCCCACCATGACCATCGGCAAGCAGATCATGGAGGGCATGCTCTGGCACTTCAAAATGCCCAAGGCGGAAGCCTACAAAAAGGCGCTGGAACTGCTGGAAGAGGTGGGCATCACCGATGCGGAAAAGCGGATGAAAAACTACCCGCACCAGCTGTCCGGCGGTATGCGCCAGCGCGTGGTCATTGCCATTGCGCTCTCCTGCGACCCCGACCTGCTCATCTGCGACGAGCCCACCACCGCGCTGGATGTGACCATTCAGGCCAAAATTCTGGAGCTGATCCGCCGCATCCAAAAGGAGCGCGGCATCTCGGTCATCTACATTACCCACGACCTTGGCGTTGTGGCAAAGGTGGCAGACTATGTGGACGTGATGTACGCCGGCAAGATCGTGGAGACCGGCACCATCGACGAGATCTTCTACGACCCCAAGCACCCCTATACATGGGGCCTGCTGTCGGCCATGCCCGACCTTGACACCGCCGACGACCGTCTGTATACCATTCCCGGCTCGCCGCCGAACCTGCTGCACGAGAAGCCCGGCGATGCCTTTGCACCCCGCAACCGCTTTGCGCTGAACATCGACGACGAGATCGACCCGCCCATGTTCAAGATCAGCGATACCCACTATGCGGCAACATGGCTGCTGGACCCCCGGGCCCCCAAGGTGGAGATGCCGCCGGAGCTCAAGGAGCGCATTGCCCGCATGAAAGCAGAAGCAAAAAAGATCGAGGAGGCGGAATAAATGGCAGCACAGAGCACGACCCCGCTGCTGAAGGTCGAAGGGCTGAAGCAGTATTTCCGCGTCAATAAGAATTTCACGGTCAAGGCGGTGGACGATGTCAGTTTTGAGATCTACCCCGGCGAGACCTACGGTCTGGTGGGCGAGTCCGGCTCGGGCAAATCCACCATCGGCCGCAGCATCATCCGCCTGTACGACCCCACTGCGGGCAAGATCACCTTTGACGGGCAGGATATCAGCGGTCGTCTGACCCATGCACAGAACAATACCTTGCGCACCCAGATGCAGATGATCTTTCAGGACCCCATGGCATCCCTGAACCCCCGCAAAAAGGTGGAGGACATCATCGGCGAGGGTCTGGATATCCACCATCTGTACAAAACGCAGGCAGAGCGCCGCGAAAAGGTGGAAAAGATCCTTGCCAAGGTCGGCCTTGCCCCGGAGCACGCCGAGCGCTACCCCCACCAGTTCTCCGGCGGTCAGCGTCAGCGCGTGGGCATTGCCCGCGCCCTCATCATGAACCCCAAGCTCATCATCGCGGACGAGTGCATCTCGGCGCTGGATGTGTCCATTCAGGCACAGGTAGTCAACCTGATGAAGGATATCCAGCAGGAGACCGGCACGGCCTATCTGTTCATCGCCCACGACCTGTCCATGGTCAAGTACATCTCCGACCGCATCGGTGTGCTGCATCTGGGGCATCTGCTGGAGACCGGCACCACCGAGGAGATCTTCGAGCACCCCATCCACCCCTACACCCGGAGCCTGCTGTCGGCCATTCCGCTGCCGAACCCGGTGGTGGAAAAGCGCCGCGTGGCTGAGACTTATGACTATGCCACTTCCGGCATCGACTATTCCAAGGGCACCCGCCACCATGTGGAGGGCAGCCACTACGTCAAGTGCACGGATGAAGAATTTGCCAAGTGGTGTAAATAAGACCGAATCAAAGACGAGTGCTGCAGGCGGCCTTTTATAGTGCCGCCGTGCAGCGCACCGACAAGGAGCAAAAGAATGCCCGCCCACCGGGCCGTTCTGGAGAGTGAAAACTCCAGTAATGCAGACAATGCAAGGAAAAACACGGCTTTCCCGCCGGTGTGCAAAAAGTGTGCAAAAGTGTGCAGAGCCCCAGAAAATGGAAAATCCCACGAGGAATCTTACGATTCTTCGTGGGATTTTGGTGCGCTCGAGGGAACTCGAATCCCTGGCCCTCTGATTAAAAGAGCCCACCGGGCAGAACACTCTGATTTTAGAAGTTTCGAGTTTACGTCATTTTTGTGCAAAGCATCGTGTTTTTTCACTGTGTAATTTCTGCGCCCTTTGTCGTATTTTGCAAGTCAGAGTACCCATTGCATCCCTTGAAACCGTGCAAAAACAGTGCAGAAACCGTGCACTTACTCTGGGACAAATAAAAAATGATGATTTTTGATCCATGACTTGGTGGCGATCTGAGTGACCACAGAGGTAAATTTTGATACACGGAAAGAAGAATGCCCACTCGTCTGAGGAGTTCTCAGGGGAGTGGGCATTTCTGTATAATGGCATTTTGTATATGTCACTTGCCACTTTTAGCATGGAGGTTGCCATTTTTTGAGATGAAGTTGACTCTTTTAGCATAAAGGTTGCCATTTGGGGAAAGAAGTTTCTGCTTTTTTATATGGCAAGTTTCCGCACTTTCCGCATTACTTTCCACACTTTCCGTACCCCATGAGATATGAACACCTGCTAAACTTTTTCAGAGATTGCTACTTTTTAAGGCGTAGTTTCTAAATCTTGCCTAAAGGATGCTACATTTTGGCTCAAGGTCGCTAAACATAGCGCACAGAAAATCCCACAATAATATAATTAAACTTATGATAATTCGGATTATATTATTTCTTGTAAACTGCATCTTCCTGAATCAGAATCAGGTTGGAATTCTCCGCTGCCATTTCCACCAGTCGATCTGTAAAGCCGCTCTTGGAGAACAGCCCGTACACAATTTCGTAGCCCTTAAAGGCCGCTGTAAGTTCTTTGGACTGCCCCTTCTCCTGCAAAGCAGAGTAGACCGCCACATCCACAGGTTTCGCATGGTACTTGCACTCACCGAGGAACAGCCGTTTGTGCTGGTTGTCCACAGCCGCAACATCGATTTCCGTATCGCCCTCATTATCATTGCGCCAGTAAGAGCCAATGCGTGAGGGCGCAAATTCGATCTGCCCCTTTCGGCACAGCTCCGCAAAGATGTTCCGGCAGATGCTCTCATAAGCGAAAGCCACAAATTTTTGCTTAAAGTCTTTGCCCATCTCGTCCAGCACGATCTGTTGGTTGTCCAGTTCCAACTCTCCCTTGAACGGGTACACATAGCGGAACCAGAAGCGGATGAAGTTGTCCGAAACATAGTACAGGCTCTTCCGGGAATGCTCTGGATTCTTTTCGGTGATGGGAACGTTCTTGATAACAAAACCAAGGTCGATCAGTGTTTTCAGGTACGGCGTAATAGCTGACGTGTCCTGCTCCATCGTCATACCGATCTTGTTCAGCTTGTGGTTGCCGTCCGAAATCGCTTTTAGCACGGAGAAATAGTTGATAGGCGTCTGCACTTCCTCGTTGAGCAAGAAATCCGGTTCTTCATACAAAAAGCCATTTTTCGACAGTACCACACGCCGAATCTGCTCCACCAGCGGCTCGTCCGTCTGGAAAAACTCCATATATTTCGGTACGCCGCCCGTGATGGCATACTGCTCCACAGCTTGCTCAAACGACAGGTTCTGCGCCGCATACACGTCCGTGAATTGCAAAGGCATCAGCCGAATCTGCGCCGTTCTGCGGCCATAGAGCGGGCTGTCGTAGGCAAGTGCGTGTTTTTTCATCATGCTGATGAGGGAACCGCAGAGAATCAGCATCACGTTATGGTCTTTCAGCACTTCATCCCATGCGTTTTGCAAGATGGACGGGAAATCCGGGTTCGTCTTGACCAGATACGGAAATTCATCAATGACAAGCACCTTTTTCTCGTCCGGGTGGTCGTCTGCTACCACTTGGAATAAATCCAGCCAGTCGGTGAATGTGACTTTGCTGAGCATGGGATTCTTCGTGGTACGGGAAAGCACCCCGGCAAACCGCTTCATGCTCTGGGCTTCGCTTTCTGTTGTTGCCAGAAAATAAAAGGCTCGTTTATCCTTGATAAACTCTTTAATCAACGTCGTTTTTCCAACGCGCCGTCTGCCATAGATCACCACAAAACCGCTGCCACGCTCTAATTCTGCATTCAGCGTCGCCAGTTCGGATGTTCTGCCGATGAAGTCCATACCGTTCACCTCTTGCTTAATATAATTTGAATTATGATAATATCGATTATATTATAGCTGTTCTGCACAAAACCGTCAATAGGACGAAACATCAAATTTTCAACATCAAATTCATACAATGTAGAAAACTCCGGGCTTTTTCAGTTCAACTTATGCGGCTGAGAGAAGTCTGTGGACGTTTTTGATTGCAATAGGGCTACCAATTGCTATTCCAACTGCACTAAAAGATACTACGGCAAAATAGAGTACGTTTTGCCAACGCTCCTGATTTCTGCGGTCGTAATTTCTGTCCATAGCATCCAGCTGTTCTTGGGTGTTCATGTCATCGGCCGACACAATTAATTTTTGTTTTGTTATATATTTCTCTTCTGATGTGGCTTCGGCATCGATTACTGCATCAGAAATTTTTTGACAGACTTCATCGATGACTATGTTCTGAAGAGATTTCGTTTCGCCGAGTGGCTGCATAGTATTTTGTTTGTTCATAGACAACCTCCTAAATATATGTTTGTCTGGGATTGACAGTTCCTTGGTGTAGCTATATCATACTACTAGATGACGGATGAATCAATCTTTAAAATCGTCTGTTTCAATCGTTTGTAAACATAAAAAAGATAAATATGTCTTTAACGAGGTGATATAATGGCATTCAAATCTATAAATCATGATGATGAAAAGATTTTCTATAACAGACTGTGGAAATTGATGGAGGAGCGAAATCTTTCAACGGCAAGAGAATTAGCGCAGGCTTTATATGCCGAGGAGATAGTCCCTGTAGACAGTGCATCTGAAGACGAGATATCTATAATAGGAAGTATGACGCGCAGAATACAGGAACACTTAAATTTAGAAGGTACAGATAAATTGCAGGGTAGATATGTCAAAGCGTATTGTGATTTTTTTGGATGTTCAGCAGATTACCTGTTTGGCTTATCTTCAATTAAAAGTGAAAATCCAGATGTTATTAGATTCTGTGAAGCAACAGGGTTATCTGAAAAATCGGTCAGAAGGCTAATAGAAGATTTACCGGAAGATATAAAAAGAGATTTAGTTGGGTTTTGGTCTAATGTTTTAGAAAGCAATTTGTTTTATGAAGTACCTTTAGAATTCCATCAAATGTGCTATGAATTGGGACAGTACAGAATTGCACAGGACCGAATAAAGGCAATCAATATGGCGGCTAAAAAAATGGACAATTCAGACACATTTGTCGATACTTGGAGAGCGATGATGGAGAGTAATTATCTAAAGGAAGCTCAGCCGCATGAAGGGTCCTACCATATGCATCTGAATGAGCTTTTAGTGAATGTGACAGCGTGTTTGGAAAATTGGGTGGATGAATATGTTCCTACCCATAAAAAAGAGATTCAACAATATTTCTATGGTGACTTAAATAAGAGACTACAGGAGAGTTATGATGAATTTTTGAAAACAACGCAATCCGAATAATATCACAGAAAAACCGCCTTACTACCGGAGTAAATCCGATGGTGGGGCGGTTCTTTTATACCTTGATTTCTTGACCGTTCTTGAAGGTGAAGCGGATATCGTCAGTGCTGTAAGCAGGTCAACGCCAACGCAATCACAGCGTAATAGAATATTTTTTGAGACGGTAAAGGGGATTTTATCTGCTTCGCCGTTTTTTTCACATCTGGACTCCAACATGCCTTTGTGCTATTCAGCGATTCCATCGCGCAGTCTGCGCCGGGACGGTGCAGATTTGAAGGGTTTGGGATTTCCCAACAAGTATTTTGCAACGCAAAATGGTCTTTGTATATACGAAGACACTGCTTGCGGGTCTGCTGGTCATATACCCTTCAGCTCTCACCACCACAAAACGTTTCATGTTTTTGACTCCATTCAAACTGTGCATTTTTGTCTAACAGTTTTTTGCGTTGCTGCCAATCTGGCATAAGCGTCGACAGTATCGCATAAAAATCCTTCGAGTGGTTTGGGTATAGAAAATGACAAAACTCGTGCAATACTACATATTCAATGCAACTGACGGGCATTTCGAGCAAGTGCCGGTTCAATGTAATGATAGCTTTCTGTGGAAGACAAGATCCCCAGCGAGTGTCCATCGATCGAATATGGATTCGTGGAAATGGCACATCATATTTTCGAAATATCGGATAAAGCTGATCCACCGTCTGCTGAAATATTTCGCGACACATCTTATTCAGATAACGGTCAACAAGACGCTTTTTTTGTTTCTGATCTTCTGTGTCTTTTACGGTAAGATAGAGATAAACACCATCGGAACGTATATCGTCTTTGTTCCCTTGCTCTACCCGCAGACGCAGACTGCGCCCCAAAACGGAAAAGCTTTCCCCGCTGATGTAATGTCGAGGCTGCGGTGCATACTGTTGGAATTCTCGAAAATGCTGCTGTGCCTCTGCAATGTAACGGCTGCGTCGTTTCACAAATTGCATAACAACGCTTTCCGGAACATCTTTCGGAGCAGAAATATAAACAGAGGCATCTGTCCGAATCCGAAGATTGATATTGCGTACATTTTTTCGTTCCAGCTGATAGCAGATACACCCATGCTCCGTCTCAACTTCACAAAACTGTATCATGCAAACCTCCGCAACGCAACTGTTTTAACATTCTCAATAATCATGTCGATCACATCAAAAGAAAGTACCAGGCCCATTTCTTTTTGGTAGCGGTAAAACAGATCATCAATATCCTGTGAGATTCGATCATGAATCGTCAGGTTATGGGTCCAGTCCACCTGGCTATGCTTTTCGATGATTGTCGTAATATCCAGTGCCATCTCGGCGGCAAAATCAGGCTCCACTGACAATTTTTCATTGGAGAAAATCGCGGTCAGTACACCATAGAACGCCTGTGCATGGACATTGGCTCGGATACGATTCGGGTATGCGATAGCGCTTTTTCCCGTGCGGTAATCCTCCAGAATATCCCGCATCTTGGCCAGATATTCCGCCTCCGTTATCGTCCGGGCTTTATACAGCTCCAGCGCTTCCTTAATGCGCTTGGAAAAATTTTCATAGTATGCTGGGTTCTCCTGATACTTCGTATTGATACTCTTGGCAAGCCGTGTGCGAATCGCATCAGCTTTGGCACGCAGTGAGCCTAACTCGTTTAATTCCTTTTCAAACGCATCTCTGTCCAGAATGTCTACCGGCTCGGTGATTCGCTTCAGACCCTCTACTGAAAGGTGTACGTCCAGCAGGTTTTGCATCAGTGGTTCGTATTCCCGATTGTCAATTGAATCCCCATAACGGGGTTTCACGCTGCGCCGTACCGCAGAGAAAAAGCCAAATGCTTTGATATATTTTTCCCGCTCTTCCACTGCCAGCGCCTCATAGGCTCTTTCAGAATTCAGAACAAGATTCAAGGAGCGACCAAAGTTACACAGCCGTTTGTAAAACTCTTCCCGCTTCGAACTATCCGCTAAGAAAACCTCTACCGCCTCTGCATCGGTTCCGACAAGTGTCAGACCGGGAACAGCCGAAAGCAACTCCATCAGTGCAGAATAATCGCTGCGTACCGTTCCAATCGCAGAGAGCACGTCCACCACAACGCCTTTCAGATCATGCCCATCAAAGTTTTCCAGCCCGGCACCACTGTAAAGCTCCATTGCCTCATCCAATTTTTTGATCAGGCCCCGGTAATCCACGATCATTCCATAGCTTTTTCCCTCGCACAGGCGGTTTGTGCGGGCAATGGCCTGAAGCAAACCGTGCTCCTTAAGTTCTTTGTCCAAGTAAAGCACTTGGCAGAGCGGCTCATCAAAGCCGGTAAGCCATTTGCTGCACACGATCACAAGATCCAGTTCTCCGGCATGATACTGTGCCTTGATTGCTTCTTCATAATCATCGGCACTGCCATAGCGTTGCATCATCCGATTCCAGTAGGCAACTACCTTGTCGTCTGCTCCTTCATCTGCATCATCCATGCTTTCGCGCAGATCCGGGGCCGAGATCACAACAGCGCAGTTCAGATCGCCAAATTGATCAAAGCATTCCAGATACCGAACGGCATCCCGCTTGTAATTGGTGGCGACCATTCCCTTGAAGCCTGTATTTTTATAGGTTCGGCAAAAGTCCTCGTTGATGTCCAAAGCGATCCGTTTGATGCGTGCATCCGTAGAGGTCAGCCGTCGGATGCTGCTCCATTTCCGGGCGAGATCATCCCGCTGTGATTCCGTCAGGCGTTTTGTTGTTTGCTGAAACCATAGGTCGATGTTCTTTTCGTCAACTTTCTGCTCCACAAAGCGGCCTTCATAGATCAGTGGAACAATTGCACCATCGGCTACACCGTCCTGAATCGTATACTTATGAATCAGTCCGCCAAACTTTTTCAAGGTGTTCTTCTCGCTCTTCATCAAGGGCGTTCCTGTAAAACCGATATAGCAGGCGTTTGGAAAAACCGTCCGCATTTTATGTGACATTTTGCCGTAATTGGAGCGGTGGCTTTCGTCCACAAGAACAAAGATGTCCCGAGATTTGTTGCAACCGTCCAGCCGCTCGGCAGTGCTGAATTTGTTGATGATGCTGGTGACGATGTCCACCCGCTCATCCGTAACCAATCCCAGCAGATGCCGCCCGTTGGTAGCACGCGCAGGGCGAAGCCGCGTGTGCGCGAATGTCGCCGTGATTTGCTTATCCAGCTCTTTTCGGTCGGTGACGATCACTACACGTGGATGGTCTGCCTGCAGCTCCAGCAGCAAATATTTCGCCACCATCACCATGGTCAGACTTTTTCCGCTGCCCTGTGTATGCCAGATCACACCGCCGCGCCGATTTCCTTTTTCATCACGCTGTTTGACTGTGTGCAGAATTTCCTTCACCGCAAAATATTGCTGATATCGGCAGATCTTTTTCACATTGTAGTCAAACAGCACGAAATACTTTGTTAGTTCCAACAAACGGACCGGTGTAAACAGAGAAACAATATCTTTATCCTGCACCGTTGGTGTCCGAACCGGGGTCAGTCGAGCCATTTCCCGGTTCAGGAAATCTGCATCTTGCTCTTTCCAGATGCTCCAAAACTTTTTCGGTGTTCCCGTTGTTGCATAGCGTACCTCGTTTTTATTGGTCGCCATTACGATCTGCGCAAACGCATAAAGCTGGGGGATATAGTGAGGCTGCTGGTTACGGCAGGTTTGCTCAATGGCCTGTTCCACCGGGATATCCGGAGCCTTGCATTCAATCACCGCAAACGGAATTCCATTGACAAACAGCACGATGTCCGGGCGGGCATCATGCTGTCCATCGGCGCTTTCCACCGCAAATTCTTCCGTGACATGGTAAAGGTTCTGCGTCGGGTCCTCCCAGTCAATGTACTTCAAGTTGAAGTTCAGCAGCCTTCCTTCGCCTACAGTTTCGGGATAGCTTTTGCCCAGCATAAGCGCATCATAGATTTTTTCGCTGGTGCGCACAAGGCCGTCCGTCAGCGGTATTTCCAGATCATCCATGGCGTGCTCAATGTTGACTGCCGAAAATTCATTTTCCACACCGCCGTAGGTATAGCGGTTCAGTTTCCGCAGCTGACCGCGCAGCACATCCCGCAACAGCACCCGGTAGCCACTTCCGCGCTGCTGACGGCATTCTTCCGGGGAGAGATATGTATACCCCATGGCCTGCAGCAGTTCCAGCGCAGGCTTTTTGCTGATGTTAGCTTCGGAGTAAATGGATTTATCGAGGTTCATGGTGACCTCCTTATTTTTCAGACGACTCTTTTTGAGAAAAATTCATTCTCAATGATTCTTCATACGAGAACGTTTTAAATGTTTTCGTATTTTCGTCCCATATACAGTATGTTTTTTTACATTCATTCAGTTGCTTCACAGTTTCCATGGCTTTATCAATGCAATATTCAAATTTCTCTTGATCCATGTCCACTGGAAGATCTATGTGATTTTGTTCAATAATAATGTGAACGGAAGGAGTTGTCTCTTTCATTTCACCATTGGAAACATGATAAAATGGGCGATTCTTTAAATTTGCTTTTAATTTTATCTGAATGGATAACAACAGTACTTTCAACCAGTCATAAAGTGCATTTGTTGCCAACCCGCAAACGATGCTTTGCATAACTTCGTGCGAAAGAATCACTGCAATCTGCGGAAACCAAATTTCTGGGCCATTGATGAATTGAGGCTTATGTTCGTGCGCAAAAAGTGAAAATCCGTATTTCGCAGAAATATTTTGAAATTCGTCTATATCCTCCGATGTAAACGAATTTTTTAGATAATCCAGAGCCAAATCATCTGTAATAGTCCCTTTCATATTTTCACTCTCACTTTCCCCGTCAGCAACAACTGCATCAGCGCCTTTTTCTTCTGCTTTTCGGCCTCAATAGATTTTTGTAGTAGGTCAATTTCATGGTCAGCGGTGCTTAGTACTTTCGCTACTTCTCGTTGTTCCTCAATAGGAGGGACTGGAATTTTAATCTGTCCAAAATCATCATAGCTGATTTGTTTTCCATCACGAATACCATAAACAGCGACATTTAACCGTTTAATGTAATTTGAACTCTTGAAAAATTGCTTATAATAGCCAGCATCAATTTTAACAATTGCGCGCAATACTGTGTATGCTGGACTCACGATTCCTGCATAATTGGAATATTCAATTCCACCTTGAAACGAACGAAGACTAATAACAAAATCTCCCTCACAAACTTTTTTATAAGTTGATAGCGAGTTTTCATTATATTTTATATCGATATCAACTTGACTGCGCGGGACAATACCCTTGTCCTGCGTTGAGGAAAGAACTTCTAGTTTACCACCATGGCTTTTATCTACAATACTCTTAAAAATTTCATTTGCCTTTACATAATTCCACTTTCTATCAAATCCTGGAAGCCGCTTTTTCCCTGTCAACAACTGTTGCATCAGATATTTTTTCTGCTGCTGTTTTTGAGCAAGGAGCTTTTCTTTCAGCTCAATCACTTTGTCCTGTGTGGAAAGGATGGCAGCAATCTTTTGCTGCTCAGAAAGGGGAGGCAATGTAATTTTACTTTTCAGAAAACGTTCCTGCCCTAAGGTTCGGTTCCGTCCAGCCCCACCTGGAGATGCCGCTTCCAGAATATCTGTTCCTCTCTTAGTTAGAAAATAATAAATCAAGTAATCAATATCTACCAAATCATTCTTCGGGCGATACATTGGAAAGCGGTGGGAACCAATCATACCAATTTCATTTTCAGTCGTTTTTGTGATTGCCTGTTCCCATGCAAATACCACGTTAAGAATAAAGCAATTGGGCTGAATCCAGAAAACCTGCTTGTTTCCAAGAGCTTTTCCCAAAACTGGTTCTTTATAAAATAAGCCCTTTCCGTGAGAGCGAATACCAATTTGGACATATTCTTTGTTTGATTCAACATTAACAGGGACTTCAACGCGTTCGAGAATATCACGGAATAAATAAACATTCCAATTTTTTGGTTCCATAATCACGATTATTTTCCTCGGATATAAGATAAGTCCATTCCATATTTCTGAAGCTTCTTCTCCATATTGCAAAGTTCATTTTCTGCTCTTTTCCAATACGGAAGACAAATTTTTTCATAAAACCCATCTAGCTTTTCTACGCAAATCGAATGGTATAAGGCTTCACCTGCTTTTGTAAAGATTGCTCCGCCAACAGCAATTCGCTTTGTTTCAGATAAAGGGTAGATTTCATCAAAATATTGAACTGTAGTTTCACCTGTTTCACTTGCTAAAAAATATGAATCGGAATTTGTATTAATAAGTCCAAGTGATGTTAAGTCGATTAACGTATCAAGTGCAAGGCCCCACTGCGCATATTTATCAATATTGACAGTGTCAATGATTGGCGATGCTGATTTGCCCATCCGAATAGCCATTCTGCAAATTAAAGAAAAGTTTTCTGCATCCTCTTTGTCCATCCGCGGAAGAATTTCCAACAAGGCTCTTGGTACACATCCTGGCTCATTGCACTCATTCGCTAAAATCTTGCCCCAAATAAGTTGAAACTCTTCGGAAGACACAAGCCGAGCTTTATCCATGAACTGTGCCAACCAGTCAGCATCAATATTTTCTGGCTTTGCATCACTTTTCACAGATTGTATGGCAATGGATACAATGTTTTCTTGGTTGCAGTACTCGCGAATAATCTTTTTGGCATTACTGATTCGAGCTGCTTTAATTAGTGGATCAATGTTACTGTTTTGGATTTCAGCAATATAGGTATTTATTGCTACGCGATTTGGCGTATCATGGTTTGCACACCAACCCACAGCGTGCGACAATTTATCCAACAATGCTGTAATAACTCCGCCTAATGCAGTGGCAGCTTCACCGGTTCCTAAAAGATCTGTTAATGTTCCCATTTTTCCTTCCTCCTGCGATTTACTTCTTGCAGTCGATAGGCTTTCATCGTCCATGCTCTTGCTTTCCTTTCATAAGAAAGTATATCATACGCCGATGTACAATTTAAACTACAATATTTCGGAATTTTTGCATCATAAACTGTGCATTGCCTCGTATAAAGCTTTACAACCCCAGCTCATCCAGATACTTTTTCATCTGCTCCTGTACCTGTGCCAGCTCAGCTTCGATATCCGCAATATTTTTCTTCACCGCCTGAATATCCACCGGAGCTTCCTCTTCAAATGTATCCACATAGCGGGGAATGTTCAGATTGTAGTCGTTCTCCCGGATTTCATCCAGCGTTGCACGATAGCTGTATTTTGGCATGGTTTCACGCTTTTTGTAGGTATCCACAATTTTCTGGATGTCCGTGTCTCGCAGAAGGTTCTGATTCTTGCCTTTCTCGAAGTTACCCTCTGCAGAAGCGTCGATGAACAGAACATTATCGACACCTCGGCTAATGCGATCCTTGCGGAACACCAGAATACAGGCCGGAATGCCCGTGCCGTAAAACAGGTTGGCAGGCAGACCGATCACGGCATCCAGAAGGTTGTGTTCAACGATCTGGCGGCGAATTTTGCCCTCGCTCGCACCACGGAACAGTACACCGTGGGGCAGCACGACAGCCATTCGGCCATGACTGTGGTCAAGGCTGTTGAGCATATGCAGAACAAAAGCATAATCACCCTTGGAAGATGGTGGAACGCCCCAATCAAAGCGCCCCCATGGATCCAGAGAAGCGTTCATTTTTTCCGGCTTTTTTCCCTTGGCATCCAGAACCGCATTGGAAAGGAAGCCGCTGTCCCATTTGTCCAAACTGAATGGCGGGTTTGCTACAATGCACTGGAACAACATTAGATTATCGTTTTCGATGTTCTGCGGATTGCTCAGGGTATCGCCCTGCCAGATGCGGGCATCGTCTACCTCGTGCAGGAACATATTCATCTTGCACAGAGCCCATGTCTGTGCGTTTAATTCCTGACCGTAAACTGCCACTTTTCCGTCCGGCACGCGCTTGCATGCCTTGAGCAGGAGACCACCGCTGCCGCAGGTCGGGTCATAGATACGGTCATTTTCCTGCGGATCTACCAATGCCGCTGCCAGTTCGGAGACCTTGCTCGGCGTAAAGAACTCTCCGCCCTTCTTGCCGGCGTCCGAAGCAAAGTTGCCGATCATATATTCGTAGGCATCACCGATAATGTCAGAACCGTCCAGCGCAGAAGAACGCAGGTCAAGTCCGTGGAAGTCTTCCAGCAGGTTGCAGAGGGTCGCATTTTTTGCCTTGATGTCTGTACCAAAGTCCACATTGGAGTTGAAATCGATGGAGCGAAACACGTTCCGAAGCTTGCTGCTGTTATGATCTTCAATAGATGCCAGTGCCGTGTTGATCTTCAGCCCGATTTCGGAATCATGGCGATTTTTATAAAGGTACCCAAACGTAGATGTATCGTCCAGCTTAAAGCGCTCCCGGCTCATGGCACGCTCTACACGGCGTTCATCACCGTCGTATTGCTCCCGGTATTGCTCTCGCTTTTCCTCCGAAACGTCGCTCAGATATTTTACGAACAGCATGGAAAGAATGTAGTCCTTATAACGGGAACTGTCAATTTTACCGCGAAAGCTGTCGCAGGCGTTCCAAAGAACGCGTTCGATTTCTGATTTTGTCGTCATAGTCGTTATCCTTTCCTCTGTGCGTAATTCATTTGTTCCAGCATCGCCTCATAGCAGCTTCGCTTTTCAGCTTCCAACTTACGCAGAAGGCGTAGTTCCTGCTGTGCCAGCAAGCGAAGCGCTTCCATCTGGCGTTGTATTTCCGGCGATGGCAGCTGAAGCTCCAAGCGGCAAAAATACCTTGCGTTTACGGAGCTGATCATACTTTTTGTGGTATTTTGATAGATCTGCCTTTTTGCTTTCGGCGTGTTCAGATACCAATAAAGATACCCCGGCACAAGCTCTGTTCCCCGAATGCGAATTACCACAAAATTCGATGTGATCACCAAGTTGCGTGTGGTGTCGTCAATCAAAACCGCTGTGTAGGGGGCAGTCAAGCGCACTACAATGTCATTTGGTTGCGTCAGATAGTCCGTGGACAATGGTTCTTTCGCAAAATACGGCTCCAATTCAGCAGGATCAATCTCACCTTCCGCTTTTACCGCCCGTAGACTAAGCTGGTGGTATCGGATCGCCTGCGGGGAGTCAGCTCTTGCCTGTTTTCGAGAAAGGACAAGTCCGCTACGGATATCTGCAATTTCTCCAAGATTCATTTCACACCTCAGTTGTCACGTGCAATAAAGAACAAAAGCTTTTGAAAAAGAAAGCCAGAGCGGATTTCACTCTGTCATTGGGCTAAGTATACTCTGCTTTGATTATCAATGTCAAGTGCTTTTTACAAATTCATTTGTCATAATTTAAAATAACATTATTTTGGACTTATCAAATTTCACCGTTTCCCTGATCTGACCCACATGACACTATAGCATCGTAGAATCGGCTCGGAGTTTTATTTTGCATCATTGTGTACAACGCATGGACTAAGAGGGTGGGTAACATGGACTACGAGTCCATAAACTTTTGCTGCGGAAACCGGTACACTGTTGTCAAAGGAGGCGAATAATATGCTGAAACTAAGCAGTCTCAAAATAGACCCCGAGTTTTCCGCTCAAATTTTGCCGCTGAGTTTTGATGAACTCCAGCAGCTTAAAATGAACATGATTCGAGACGGAAAGCTCACAGACCCGATCATTGTGTGGAACAAAACCATTCTGGACGGGCACACCCGGTATCACATAGTTAAAGATATTGGTATCATTCAATCAATTTTGCCGATAAAGCGGTAGAAGATTTCTACCTCCTGTTCCCGGCTTCCGTCCTCACCTTTGACCGCTTCATGGACAACGATTTTTTCAATCAGCGTATTCAAAAGTTCGGCGGTCAGTTCTGTTGGATTGACGCACTCTTTCATCAAGGCAATCCATTTTTCTGCGTCTGCGGCGTTCTGGCTTTCAGTGGCGATAGCGGATTGAAGCTGTCCGATTTTTTCGTCCAGTTGCGCCTGCTCCGTCTGATATTTCCCGGACAGCATATTGAAGTTGTACTCCGTGATACGCCCCGCAACCCAGTCCTCATACATACGGGAAAACAGCTTGTCCACCTCGGCTTTCCGCTTCTCCGTCCGCTTCAATTCTGCGGCCTGCCGCTTCCTTGCGGCGGCCTGTTCCTTGTCGCTGGCGTTCAGCAGACGCTTCATCAGTTCCCCCTCGCCATTCTGCACCAGTCCAGACCAGTATTGCAGACGGGAGAGGACATAGGCGTAAAGCACATCATAGCGGATATAGTGCATGGAGCATTGGCGTGTGCCCTGTCCGTACTTGCTACAATGATAATGGCCGTAAGGCTTGCTGTTCTGCCTGTTCTCCCCATAGGACAGCGACCAGCCGCAATCCGCACATTTTACCAGCCCGGAAAAAATCTGTGTCGTACCGTCCTTGCACTTCCTGCGGCGGCTTGCTATCTGCTCCTGCACCTGATTGAAAACCTGCTCGCTGATAATCGGCTCCTGCGTGTTCTCCACCCGCACCCAATCGCTCTGGGGCTTGCGTATTCTCCGCTTGTTCTTAAAGGAGATGTTTGTTTCCCGGTAGTGGATAGTATGGCCGATGTAGGTTTCATCTTTCAAAATACTTTTGACCTGCGCTATCGTCCATGCGTAGCTTTTTTCCTCCGGCGCATTCGCATAGATATTGGCGAAAGTTTTGTCCCGTCGGAAGTTGATATATCCCGGCGTAGGTACTTTTTCCTCAATCAATATCCGTGTGATACTGGCCGCACCTCTGCCGTGGACGGCAAGGTCAAAAATCCGTTCCACTATCCAGCGTGTTTCCTCGTCAATTATCAGCTTGTTTTTAATCTCCGGGTGCTTCCTGTACCCGATGGGAGCATAAGCGCCGATACGCTCGCCTACGGCAAATTTCGCTTTGAAAGCGGCCTTTACCTTGCGGCTCGTATCTTTTGCAAACCACTCGTTGAACAGGTTTTTGAAAGGGACGAAATCGGACAGCCCTTTTTCGGTGTCCTCGTTTTCTGCAATGGCGATGTAGCGCACACGCTTCTCCGGGAACAGAAATTCCAGATAGTAGTCCATCATCACGTGTTCTCTACCAAATCTGGATAGGTCTTTCGTAACAATACAATTCACTTTCCCTGCGTCCACATCGTCCATCATGCGCTGAAAATTCGGACGCTCGAAATTCGTCCCACTCCAGCCGTCGTCCACATACTCGCCGACCACATGAAGCCCATGTTCTTTTGCGTATTGTTGCAGGATTGTCCGCTGTGTTTCAATGCTCACGCTGTCGCCGTAGCTTTCATCGTCACGGCTTAAACGCAGATAAAGAGCCGTGTTGTAAATGGTAGTATTGTAAGGTTGTTTCACCGTAAAAAATCCTCCTTTTCAAAGAAACAACCCACGCTTACAATACTTTTGCTCTGGGGCAATTATACCATAAGCGTGGGCGTATATCAACGCTGGGCCGTCAGGCGGAAACGGCTTTTTCCGCCGTGTGCCGGACTACATCAACGATCAGATCGCCAAGCGGCTGTCCAGCGGCGGCGAAGTGTTCGGAGATTTTGATACGGTTGTTCCCACATACAAAATACTGCGTCCCGTTCTCTGCCGTAATGACCTGCCCGGTGCGGGGTATAGAAATCATGTCGCTTTCGCTTTTTACCATCTAGTGTCCTCCCTGTTTTGATGATTTGTCATGTTATCGGAATATCTGTCCATAGCGTTTACCTCTCTCGTGTGTGCCGCTGCTGCCGTTTCAGTTCCGCCAGTATATCCGGCGGGATACGGTCAACCAGCCGTTGTAAATCATCCAATTCGCTTTTCAGCTTTGCCCGTTCCATCGTATCTTTCATCTTGCCTTTTTCACTGGCCTTTGCCCTTGCTTCCAGCTTCTCATTTTCCGCCAACAGGTCATTGATTGTGACCTTGTACTTTTTCAGTTGCCCGGAGAAATTCTCCATCTGCGGGAACCACTTTTTCAGCATGGAGAGGGCTTCCTCTTTTTTCTTTCCGGCGTTCAGTGGGTTAATGCCGTCAAGGGCGGCTTCAATGGCTCTGGCCTGTTTGGAGAGGGAAACCGCCTGTTTGAAAAGCCGGGTGGGGATATGCTTCCGGCCTGTCTTGCTGGCACTTTCCCCACGCTCCAAGTCAGGATATTTCTCCACCATATAGGCGTGAAAATCGTCCTGCCACTTCGTCAGGTTTGCCCGGTTGCCGATAATCTCCTTTGCACACAGGCGGTTGTCCTTTGTCAGCGGAACAAAGGTCAAATGCAGGTGGGGCGTTTTCTCGTCCATGTGTACCACCGCCGACACGATATTTTCCCGTCCTACCCGGTGGGTGAGGAACTCCGCCGCCCGCTGAAAGAACGCCTGTATCTCCTTTGGAGATTTCCCCTTGAAAAACTCCGGACTGGCGGTTATCAGCGTATCGACAAACCGTGTGCTGTCTTTCCTCGTCCGGCATCCTGCCTGCTCGATACGGCTCTGAATGAAGTGGTAATAGCGTCCCTCCGGCTTGACGATATGGAAATTGTATTTGCTCCGGCTTGTGTCAATGTCGGGGTTGCTGGCGTATTGTTCTTTCTGTCTTTCGTGATGGGCTTCCAGCGGCCTTGCCGGGTTGCCCTTGTGCTTCTCAAACCGCAAAATTGCGTGTTGTGCCATTCTGCTCCTTTCCCCATTCCTTTCCTATCCGGGGTTTTCCACAGGGAAAATCCCGCCGGAATTATCTCTGATACGATAGGAATGGAATGGATATAAATAAATCATTTTAATCTTTATATTTCTATATACCGTCTGGTTTTCGCACTTCTCAAGATTGATTTCCGTACTTCAAAGGTACGGTTTTCAGTCCTCCGGCGTACCAGAACGGGATTTCTTGAAGTCGGTGTTTGGAACCGCTTCATAGGATTTTGGGAAAATGCGGTTGGGTTTTCCACATCCCTGCTTCTGGATCTCCACCAGTCCGGCGTATTGCAGTTCCCGCAGGGTGTTCACCGCTTTCTGCCGCCCACAGTGGAGCAGGTCAACCACCTCACAGATAGGGTAATACAGGAAAATCCGTCCGCAGTCATCCGCCCACCCATTCTTGCGGGATAACTCTGTCCGGCGCAGGATAAAGGCGTACAGAACCTTTGCCTCGTTAGACAGGGGCTTGAATGTGGGGGCTTCAAAGAGAAAATTCGGGAGCCGGGTGAAGCTGAACGCCTTTTCCGGCTGATGGATATAGATGGTATTTGTCATAGTGCGTTTTGTGGACGGTTAGAAGCCCTTTTTCCGGGGCGGGCGATACTTGATACCACCTGCCCCGGTTTGGGGCTTGCGAAGCCTGATAAATCAAGGCTTCCCGCTGTTTTTGTATTACCTGGTCTGATACCAGGTGATACCAGAATTTTGAGAGGACATATAGTGAATAAAACAGTGAATACCTCCGATATACATGATAGAACAGGTAGACCCGGAAAACAGGAACGGAGGCGCTTATGCAGGTCGGTGGAGTCGGAAGCGGACATGACACATATTCTCATCAGGTGACAGGATGTATTCACGAACATGGGGAAAATAAGGACGTAGGCGGCGCTGGAACCAAATTAGGAAGCGTACAGACTATACAGACCGCCGAGGAAGTATTGCAGGAGAATTCTTCGGTGAATCTTATGTCCTGGGTGCAGAATATCAGCAGTAAAGGCAAACAGCTTTTACAGAAAATCTGGGGAGAGAGCAAGGAAGCTAATGATGCGATCACTTCACAAAATGGCAACGGAAATCATATTGCAGGGCAGGAGACGCTGGTCACTGGGAATTCTGTAGGAGTAAAGACTACAATGAACAGGGCGGTAGTGGAG
>ENA-ORSQ01000753-ORSQ01000753.1-human-gut-metagenome-genome-assembly--contig:-NODE-753-length-19940-cov-2.733920_pt1 | contig 19940 bp, 24 predicted proteins | sample MGYA00241900_ERZ509164 | MGnify/ENA primary metagenome ERZ509164 (study PRJEB26280, sample SAMEA2338807) | human gut metagenome | biome: human gut; feature: human-associated habitat; material: faeces...
CAGCGCGCGGCAAGCGCCGCTGACGGCTGTCCGTCCGGATTGACGAGTGCGCCGAGCGTCAGGTAATAGTCCGCCTTTGGCGCGGCTGCCGGGTCGTTTTCCTCGAAATGTACCCCGATGATGCAGATCTGCACGAGCGCAAATGAGAGCACGAACAGGCTGAAAAGCACCTGTCCCACGCGCGCCAGCACGCGGCAGACCCTGTATTTCTCGCGTCCGCGCACCATCAGCCACTCCCCCGTGCAGCCGGCCGCGAGCGCGATCAGAAAGATGCCGCCGAACCGCGACGGCTTCCAGAACAGCTGCGGCGCGCCGATGACGGCGAACAGCACCGCAAGCCCTATCCATCCCTTTGCGTTTTTCACTGCATAGCCTCCAGTTCTGCCGCGACCGCTTCCCACTCGTCCATCTTCGCGGCGAGCTTTTCGTCGCAGGTCTCCTTTTCGGTCATCAGCTCGAGCAGGCGCGACGAGTCGGACGCCGCGTCCACCATCTGCTGCTCCAGTTCGCCCGACTGGGTCTCGAGCTGCGAGATCTCGCGCTCGAGCGTGCTCAGCTGCTTCTGAAGGTTTTTCGTACCGCCCGTGCGCTTCGGCTTTTCAGGCGGCTTCGGCACATCATCCAGCGTCGGGACAGCTGCCTTTTTCTTCTTCGGGACGGGTGCAGCCTCCGCCGCAGGCAGAGCGCCGCCGCCCTTGGCGCGCCAGTCGAGGAACGCGCTGTACGAGCCGATAAAGTCGATGAGACGGCCGTTTTCGAGGTACAGCACGCGCGTTGCAAAGCGCTCGACAAAGTAGCGGTCATGCGAGACGAACAGCAGCGTGCCGTCGAACGCCTCGACGGCCTCCTCGATCCATTCGCGCGAGGCGAGATCAAGGTGGTTGGTCGGCTCGTCGAGGATGAGCAGGTTGAGCGGATCGTACATCAGCTCGCACAGGCGCAGGCGGCTTTTCTCACCGCCGGACAGCATATCCACTGTTTTCATCTGCGTTTCGCCGATAAACTGGAACGAACCGAGACGGTTACGCGCCACCTGCATGGAGACGTTCTTGTCGTAGATGAGCGTGTCGATGAGGTTGCGGTGCGGATTGGCGAAATGCACCTGCTGCGGCAGATAGGCCGGCTTGAGGCCGACGCCCTTGCGGATGACGCCGCTGTCCGGCGTCTCCTCGCCGAGCAGGATCTTGAGCATGGTGGTTTTGCCGGCGCCGTTCGCACCGAGCAGCGCGACGCGCTCGCGGTTGCGGATGTTGAACGATACGTCATGTAATATTTCTCGTCCATCATAACTTTTTGTAATATCCCGTACCTTGAGCACTTCCTCGGTCTCGTAGTTCGGATCACCGAAGGTAACGGTCATTTTCTTGTCGGTTTTCGGCCGGTCTGTGACCTTCATGCGCGCAATGCGCTTTTCGATAGACGCCGCGCGCTTGGCCAGATGCTCGGTGCCGTGCTCATGCATGGAACGCGCGGTCGCTTCCAGACGTTTTTTCTCGGCCAGCTCGTGCTCGTGGTGCTTGAGCTGCTCCTCGCGGCGGCGTTCCCGCTCGACCGCATAGTACGAGTAGTTGCCGTTGTAGAAATCGCAGGTGCAGTCGTGGATTTCGATGACGCGGTCGCAGCACTGGTCGATGAACCAGCGGTCATGCGAAATGATCATGACCGTGCCGCGGTAGCTCTCCAGATAGCTGCCGAGCCAGTCCACCGCATCCATGTCGAGGTGGTTGGTCGGCTCGTCGAGCAGCAGCACGTCGGTCTGCTCGAGAATGATGCGCGCGAGGTTGATGCGCGTTTTTTCGCCGCCGGAAAGCAGACTGAACTTCTGCGAGCGCATCTCCTGCGGAATTTCCAGACCGTTGCACACGCGGTTGATCTCGTAATCGCGATTGTAGCCGCCGAGGATCTCGAGGCGGGTCTCGAGCTGCGCGTAGCGCTTGAGCAGAGAGGCATCGTCCGGCTTGCGCGTCATTTCGTCGGTCAGCTCGTCCATTGCTGCCGCGACCTCGTCGGATTCCTTGAACGCGAGCCGGAGGATGTCCTCCACCGTGCATTCAGGCGGGAAATCCGGCATCTGGTCGATGACGCCCGCCGTGCGGCCCTGTCCGAAGCCGACGTGGCCGCCGTCATACGGCAGACGTCCGGTCAGGATGTTGAGGAGCGTGGTTTTTCCGGCGCCGTTCGCGCCCAGAATGGCGACCTTCTCGCCCGGCTGTATGTCAAAGGAAATATCCTTCAAAATCAGGCGGTCGCCGTAGTATTTGGTCAGGTTCTGTACGGTAATATCAGCCACAGAGGGAAACCCCTTTCATTGCATTCTTATTCAGAATATATTATAGCACAGGATGCACGCAAATAGGAGATAAAAAGCAGGCAAAAAGCAAAAAAGACAGCCGCAATCAAGCAGCTGTCTTTCTCTTTTCGGTTTCAGGCGGAACTCAGCCCTCGTAATCGGCCTCGTTCTCCCAGTTGTGCCAAACGGCCTGAACGTCGTCGTTATCCTCGAGACCATCGAGCAGCTTGCGCATCTGGGCCATATCCTCTTCCTTCTCGAGGGTGATGTAGTTCTGCGGAACCATCTCGACCTGCGCCTCAACGAACTCGTAGCCGAGTTTCTCGAGCGCCTCGCGGACAGCAGAGAAGTCATCCGGCGCGGTGTAGATCTCGAAGGTCTCCTCGTCAGCGAGGAAGTCCTCTGCGCCTGCGTCGAGCGCCTGCATCATGACGGTGTCCTCGTCGAGGTCGCCCTTCTCCATGATGATAACGCCCTTCTTGTCGAACTGCCAGGATACGCAGCCGGAAGCGCCCAGACCTGCACCGTACTTGTCGAACAGGTGACGAACGTCTGCAACCGTGCGGTTCTTGTTGTCGGTCAGCGTCTCGACAACGACTGCAACGCCGCCTACGCCGTAGCCCTCGTAGTTGTTTGCCTCGTAATCGACCTGACCGTTCGCACCGGAGTACTTGTCGAGCGTGCGCTTGATGTTGTCGTTCGGCATGTTGTTTGCCTTTGCCTTTGCGATGCAGTCGCGCAGACGGGAGTTGAAGTCCGGGTTGGCCGAGCCGCCCTCCTTGATCGCGATCGCCATCTCACGGCCGATCTTGGTGAAGATTTTAGCCTTCTTTGCATCGTTTGCGCCCTTGCGCTTGGCGATGTTGTTCCATTTCGAATGTCCCGACATGTTAAATGTCCCTCTTTCTATCAGCAAATAATATTAAACAATAGTGCTGCGTCATAACACGCACAACAATTTTATCAGCTTTTGCGCATTTTCGCAACCCCTTGCCGTATATTTTTCGTCTCTTCCGTGCAGACTATGAGCGAAAACTCAAAGAAGAGGTGAAACACCGCTATGAAACAGAACCGTTATCAGGATAAGCAGAACCAGTCCCAGCAGAATCAGCAGGACCAGTCTCAGCAGAATTCCCAGAACAGAAAGAACGGCCAGCAGCAGGGCTGACCGCTCCGGCGGGTGAACGCAGCAGGCTGCGTTCACCCGCCTACTTATTTTTTATCGTTTTACCGCATGATGAGGTAGGCCGTGTACGCGACATACATCGCAGCCATCACCGCGCCCGGCAGGCGGCCGAGCTTGCCCTTGCGGGCGGGCAGGTAGAACACGACGCTGATGGCGATGAGGAACAGACAGTCGATGATAGAAGTCGCCTGCACCGGGATAGGCGTAATAACCGCAGAAACGCCGAGAATGAGCAGAATATTGAACAGATTGGAGCCGATTACATTGCCCATGGCGATCTCGTTCTGTCCCTTGCGCGCCGCGACGATCGAGGTGACCAGCTCGGGCAGGCTCGTGCCGATGGCGACGATAGTCAGGCCGATGAGCGTTTCGCTCAGACCGAACATGCGCGCGATGCCGGTCGCGCCGTTCACCGCGAGCTGACCGCCGAGCACGATGCAGGCGAGGCCGAGCACGATATTGACCCAGATCATGACGGGCGATTTGGTCATTTCCGCCGCCTCTTCCGCCGCTTCCGCCTCCGCCGCTGCGAGCTGAGCGCGGTCGTTCAGCGCCGCCTTGATCTGGCGGCTGAGGATGACAGCAAAGATGACCAGCAGCACCGCGCCTTCCCAGCGCGCGATGACATGATCCGGCGCGATGGCGACGAGCAGCAGCACCGCCGCAAAAATGGACAGCGGCCAGTCGCGGCGCAGCAGCATCTTATCCATCACGAGCGGACAGATGACGGCAGAAAGGCCGGCGACAACGAGCAGATTGAACATGTTCGAGCCGACGACGTTGCCGACCGCAATCTCGTTCGCGCCCCGGAGCGCCGCCGTGACGCTGACTGCAAGCTCCGGCATGGACGTACCGAAGGCAACGATGGTCAGACCGACGAGCAGGGGCGAGACGCCCATTTTACGCGCGAGTGCGCTCGCGCCCTCGACGAATTTGTCCGCGCCCCACACGAGAAGCACGAAACCGATGACAAGCATGACAAATGACAGCATAAACAGTTCCTCCTGCTGTTAGAATACTGCGGACAGGCCGCAGATCGGGTAGAAATCGCACACCGCATAAAAAAAAGACCTTCATTGCACCCATGCGTGCAATAAAAGTCTCGCTGCTTGCGGTCCGGCACCGGGCGGTTTCCCGCCGGGGATGGCGTTGCCGACCACGCCGTGCGGCGTGAGCTACTCCCTCTTACACAACTATCATATGCGAAAAGGGCGGATTAGTCAAGCCGAACTTTATGTTTTTGACGCTTTCTTTACGAAAAGGTTCGCCGCTTCCCCTGTATTTCTCGAAAAAATCTTTACAAGAACGCCCGTAAACGGTATACTATAAGATAGCTGAAAATACAGAAGAAGGAGCATTTATATGCTGCAGTTTGAAGAATACAAGGTGAAACTGAACAACCTCAAGCCGGAGATCGAAGGCCTCGACAAGGCGCTCGGCATCGAGCAGGCGAAGCGCGAGGTAGAGGAGCTCGAGATCAAGTCCTCCCAGCCCGGCTTCTGGGACAACCCGGAGGAGAGCCAGAAGATCGTCTCCCGCATGGGCTCGCTCAAGGGCAAGGTCGAGGCGTATGGCAGGATGTGCACGCTGTGCGACGACCTGCTGACCATCTGCGAGATGGCGATCGAGGAGGATGACGAGTCCATGCTCGAGGAGCTTGAGAACGGCTTCAAGGAGCTCGAGGAGACCGTAGCGGAGCAGAAGCTCGGCACACTGCTCACCGGTGAATACGACAGCCACAACGCCCTCGTGTCCTTCCATGCCGGCGCAGGCGGCACCGAGGCGCAGGACTGGTGCGCGATGCTGTACCGCATGTACACGCGCTGGGCAGAGCGCCACGGCTTTACCTACAAGATCATGGACTATCAGGACGGAGACACCGCCGGCATCAAGTCCGCCGACATCCTCATCGAGGGCGAGAACGCCTACGGCTTCCTCAAGAGCGAGGGCACCGAGATACAGGGCGCGGTCGGCAACGGCTGGAAGATCATCGGCTTCGACGAGAGCAATCATCTTCAGGTCGGTGAGTTCTCGGACACGAGCGGGCTGCGCGACGCGGTCGAGTTCCATCCGGCGCTCATCATCAACGGCCAGAACCTTGTGGCCGGTACGGGTCTGAACGATCAGCAGCCGCGCACCGCCATCGGTCAGGCCAAGGACGGCACGGTGCTCATGCTCGTCATCGACGGCCGTCAGTTCCACTCGTTCGGCATTTCCATCGAGCGCTGCGGCGAGATCATGGGCGAGTACGGCGCGTATCAGGCGTCCATGCTGGACGGCGGCTCGTCCTCGGTCATGGTCTACAAGGGCCGCGAGATCACGAGTCCGACCACACTCTCGCAGAATGAAGAGGGCAGAACCCTGCCGGACGCATTCCTCATCAGGTGAGGGTAAAAAGAGAGAAGAAAACGGCTCCCGGTGATTAGATTTCACCGGGAGCCGTTTGCGTTATTGATGCAGTTTATTGTACAGACGCTCCATCGTAACGAGCGCCTGCTCGCCGGTATAGCCGCCGGCAGGATGGAAGGCGTTGTTCTCTTCGCCCTTCATGATGCCGATCTCGCGCATCGCGTAAATGCTGTCGCGCGACCACGCGCCGAACTGCGCGTCATCCGCATACCGTTCGCGGCTCTCCGCGGTCTGCGTGCCGCCGAGGATTTTGTAAAGACGGTTCAGCATGGCCGCTGCCTCCTCGCGCGTGATGGTCGCACAGGGGCGGAACGTGCCGTCCTCGTAGCCGGTGACGATGCCGAGCGCGGCGGCAAGCCGGACGTTCTCATCGTCGCAGTCGCTGTACGGCGTTTCGTCCGGTGCGGCCTGTCCGTCCGGCGTGAGCACGCGGTACAGCTGCACCGCCTGTGCGGCGAAGTCCACGCGCGTGATGTCTAGACGCGGATAGTGATAGTTTACAAGGGACAGACCGTGTTCAGCGGCGCTGTCCACCTCGGCGGTCGTCCATGCGCTGTACTGGTCCAGGTTTTTCGGCAGGGCGGTCTCGCCGCCGTCGGGCGCGATCAGATAGAACTTGTCGCCGCGTTTGCCGATGATGCGCGTGTAGTTCCACTGGATGCCGTCAAAATCGTTCGCGCTGACGAATTTGCCGGTCGTGTCGATCAGACCATATTTGCCGTTGCCGTATGCGCCGTACTTGATCGAGCCGTCCCACAGCGTGCTGCCGGTCTGAACAGCCATCAGGCCGTCATGGAATGTCGGAGGCGTGACCATGATGCCGCCGTCCAGATCGCCGCGCACGACGTTCATGTCGCTGTCGAGCAGTCTGTACTGGAGCACATCGTACTGCGTAACGGTAGGCTCTTCATAGAAGATCACGTCGCGGACCGGCTTTTTCTCGTAGGACGCGAGAATGTACATTCCCTCACCGGCGGAGCAGATCATGGAGCCAGGAAGACCTGACGCCGCCACAGTGAGGTTTCCCTCGGTGTCGGAGAACCAGCAGTCGAGCGTGTTCGGCTCCTGTCCGCTTTTTGTCAGGAGAAAGGAATCGTTTCCCAGCCGTTCGACCGTATCGTATTCGGGCGGTACGATGACCTTTCCGGTCTGCATGTTGATGATTCCGTGGTTATGGCGTGAAACGTCTATCGAAAAAAAGAGCTCATACAGGTTTTTCTCCGGCATAAGCGAATAAATCGACGCATAATAGTCATCGGTTTTGTCATAAGCGGAAGTATTGCCCGTCTGCCACTGCTGCTGAAGATGCGTCACGGCTGTTTCGAGCAGCGCGTCCCGGTCTGCGGTATCCGCTGCGCCCGCGCATACGGCCATGCTTTCGGCGACCAGCGCCGCCGCGAGAAAATAACGAAGTCTGCTCATAAGTTTTCCTCCTTTTATTGTACGGTTTCTGCCTACAGTATACCATAGAAAAGAGAAAACAGCGACAGAAATATGAAAATGAGGCTGTCGGAAAAGCATAGCCTTCCGACAGCCTCAATACATTCTGGAGCAAGGTACGGGAATCGAACCCGCCTCTGTGGCTTGGGAAGCGACCGTTCTACCGATGAACTAACCTTGCATTTGCTGTCCGAGCACCCGGACAGCAGTATTATTATACCGTTTTTCCGCGTCCCTGTCAAGAATATACGCAGCAGTTCGGAACGGCGAACCGGGAATTATCGAGATGACACCGCTTTCTCAGTCGGCCAGGATCTTCGGAGTGCTGCGCAGGAGATCAAAAAGTTGGCGAGCCAGCCGGCCGGTACAGCGAGCCAGACAAATGCAATGCCGAAACGCGGCGCGCAGATCAGGGCAACGGACAGACGGATCGCGAGATTCACCATGTTTGCAGCGAGGAACGGGCGCATGATTCCGAGTCCGCGAAGAACGCCGTCGGTCGCCATCTTGATGCCCATAAAGATAAAGAAGCAGCCGAGCCATCTCATGTAATCCCCGGACACCTGATAGGCCAGCGCGGTTCCGTCTTTTCCGAGGAACAGCGAGGAAATCTGCGTGTGCAGCGCCTCGATGACGATAAAGGCAAGGACTGCGAAGCATACATCCAGCACCAGTGCGGCATGATAGCCTTGCTTGATGCGCTGCTTTTTCCCGGCGCCAAGGTTCTGCGAAACATACGGCGAGACCGCATTGCCGATGGATACAAAAATCAGAGAAAACACATTCTCCACCCGCATCGTCGCTGCATAGCCCGCGAGGGCCTGTGTACCGAAGGGGTTGACGACCGCCTGCACGATCATCATGCCGATGGACACGGTAGACTGCTGAAGGACCGACGGGACAGCGATTTGAAGCATGGAACACAGCTCCTGCCCGTCAAACCGGTGAAAAGCGCTCTTGTAGCGCCGCATTCGCTGAAGGAAGATCAAGAGCGACAGCACAGCGGAAATGCCCTGCGCGATCAGTGTCGCAAGCGCCGCGCCGAACACGCCGAGACCGAGACCGGCTACCATCCAGAGATCCATGAGGATATTGAGGACGGACGAGAAGATCAGCAGTCCGAGCGGGATTTTTGATTCGCCGATGGAGGTGAACATCGTTGAGAGAATATTGTACATGAACAGGAACGGAAAGCCTGCGAAATAGACCCGCAGATACAGCACCGCCTCCTCCAGTATATCGGCAGGAGTTTGCAGTCCGCTCATCATCGCGTGGGAAAAGCCAAAGCCAAAGACTCCGAGAACGATGCTCAGAACGAAAAAGCTGAGCAGGGAGGTTGATACGATGGTTTTCATTTTGCCGTATTCTCTGGCGCCGAAATAGCGGCTTACGAGCACACCGGCGCCGACACCGGCTCCCAGCGCCACGCAGATGAAAACGTTGGTCAGGGCAGCGCAGGCGCCGACCGCTGCAAGAGCAGAGGAGCCGACAAACTGACCGACGATGATGGAGTCAGCCATATTGTACACCTGCTGAAAAAAGCTGCTGAGGATCATCGGCATTGCAAAAACTGTAAGCGCCTTGAGAGGCGCATCTGTGATCAAATATTCATCCTTCGACATTATCCTTTTCCTCCCCCGGAGTTTCGTTCTCTATTCTATCACATTTCGACTGCATATTCCATCCCGCAAGAACGCAATAATTGAAAGCAGCGCAGAAAAGGCGATGCCGCGCGGCAGCCGGAACGGGCGGCTGTATGCAGCGGCCAAAACGGCACTGCCACCGCGGTTCAGCAGGGGATATACGCGTGAAAAGCCCGGAGAGCACAAAAAAGCCGTCCTCTCGGACGGCTTTATGTGGCGGAGAAGGTGGGATTCGAATTCTGGTTTGAAATCAAATTATGTACAAATATGTTTATTACATGATATATCATATGTTTTTTGTAACTATTTATACCACTTAGTCTACATGAAATGTGCTTCGTAATTTCCGCTTGGGGTATAAATGGGGTACGCGAGCGAATCCTTCCTCTTCTGTATTCTTTTGCAGACGATACCTCAACCTTTTGCAAAAGGAGGCAATTATGGTAATCAGTTTATGCTGCGGAAAAGGCGGCACGGGAAAGACCACCAGCACCTGCAACATCGGTGCGGCACTGGCTGAACACAGCAAGCGCGTCCTGCTCATTGACAACGACCAGCAAGGCAGCTTGACGCTCTCGCTCGGCTACGAACCATCAGCCCTGCCAAGTACGCTGGCGAACCTGATGTTTCAGGCGATCGATATGCCGGAACTGCTGAACGAGACCATCGAGCGCACCATTCAGCAGGCATCGGACAACCTGCACCTCATTCCGGCGAATAAAAAGCTGGCCGGTATCCTGTCGCGGCTCGTCAGTATGCAGAACACCCGCTCCATGTTCCCGAATGATAACGATGGCATAGCACCGGAAAAAGTGCTGTCCGCTATTGTGGAGCGGCTCAAAACCCGTTACGACTACATTCTGATTGATTGCAGCCCGCATCTGGACTTGCAGATGATCAACGCCCTTACCGCTTCGGACCGTGTCATCATTCCCACGCAGGCGCATTTTCTCGATACGGCCGGTTTGAATGACACCATCGAAATCATTCATAAGGTACAGCAGTCGCTCAACCCGTCACTGAAACAGGTAGATATCCTACTGACGATGTTCATGCCGCGCAGCTTGTCGATCTGCTCGTAGGAAATCTCCGGGAAGATCAGCTGCTCGGTGAGGCCGAGGGAGTAGTTGCCGCGGCCGTCGAACGCGTCGCCGTTAATGCCGCGGAAGTCGCGGACACGCGGCAGAGCTACGTTGAACAGGCGGTCGAGGAACTCCCACATACGGTCGTGGCGCAGGGTAACCTTAACGCCTACCGGCATGCCCTCACGCAGCTTGAAGTTTGCGATGGACTTCTTAGCGTGGGTGATGATCGGCTTCTGGCCGGAAATCGCGGTTACGTCGCGGACGATAGCCTCGATAACCTTGGAGTTACCGTTTGCTTCCTTGCCGCAGCCGACGTTGATGACGACCTTGTCGATCTTCGGGATCTGCATAACGCTCTCATACTCGAACTTCTTCATCAGAGCAGGCGCAACGTCCGCAGTATACTTTGCTTTCATATTCGGAACCATTTATTGCAACCTCCTCTTCTTAAAGTGTCTCGCCGCAGTGCTTGCACACTACGAGCTTCGCGCCGTTCTCAGCAAACTTGTGTGCCGGACGGGTCGGCTTGTTGCACTTCGGGCAAACCTTCATGACCTTGCAGGCACGAACAGCGCCCTCGCGCTCTACGATGCCGCCGGTCTCGCCCTGGCGGCGGGGCTTGGTGTGGCACTTGACCATGTTCACACCTTCGATTACTACCATACCCTTCTTCGGGTCTACGGACAGAACCTTGCCGCGCTTGCCCTTTTCCTTACCGGAAAGAACGACTGCGGTGTCGCCCGTCTTTACATGCAAATTGTTCATTTGTTGGCGACCTCCTTACAGTACTTCCGGAGCAAGCGACAGGATCTTCATGTAGTCCTTGTCACGCAGCTCACGAGCGACAGGCCCAAAAATACGGGTGCCGCGGGGGTTTTTGTCATCACGAATGATAACGCCAGCGTTCTCGTCAAAGCGGATATAGCTGCCGTCTGCACGGCGCAGGCCCTTAACGGTGCGGACGATGACAGCCTTGACTACGTCGCCCTTCTTAACGCCGCCGCCCGGGGTGCACTTGCGCACCGAGCAGACAACTACGTCACCGATGTTGCCGTACTTGCGAGCAGAGCCGCCGAGAACACGGATTACCTTCAGTTCCTTTGCGCCGCTGTTATCAGCTGCACGCAGAAAGCTTTCCTGCTGAACCATGTGCTCTCCTCCTTACTTTGCCTTCTCGATAATCTCGACCAGTCTCCAACGCTTGTCCTTGGACAGCGGACGGGTCTCCATTACCTTTACCTTGTCGCCGATCTTGCACTCGTTGTTCTCGTCGTGCGCCTTCAGCTTATAGGTGTGCGGAATAACCTTCTTGTACAGAGGATGTGCTACACGATCCTCGATTGCTACGACAATGGTCTTGTCCATCTTATCGGAAACGACCTTGCCTACTCGCGTTTTGCGTAATGCTCTTTCGCTCATAATATTCGTTTCCCTCCTTTATGCCTTCTCCGCGAGCTGCTTCTCACGGATTACGGTGTTGACTCGAGCAATGTCGTGCTTGACTTCATTGATCTTGTTGGTGTTGTCGAGCTGATTGGTAGCGAGCTGCAGACGGAGGTTGAAGAGGTCCTTCTTCAGCTCACCGAGCTTTGCAGACAGCTCCTCAGCCGTCAGTTCTCTGATCTCAGATGCCTTCATCATGCTTCACCGCCATTCTTCTGCTCACGGGCAACGAACTTGGTCTTGCAGGGCAGCTTGTGGCTTGCCAGACGCAGCGCCTCACGAGCAACTTCCTCGGAAACGCCTGCGATCTCGAACAGGACACGGCCCGGCTTAACTACTGCAACCCAGTACTCGGGTGCGCCCTTACCGGAACCCATTCGGGTGCCGGCCGGCTGCTGAGTTACCGGCTTGTCGGGGAAAATCTTGATCCAGACCTGACCGCCACGCTTGGTGTAACGGGTCATTGCGATACGGGCTGCCTCGATCTGGTTCGAGGTGATCCAGCACGGCTCGGTAGCCTGCAGACCGAACTCACCGTTCGATACGAAGTTACCGCGGGTTGCCTTGCCGGTCATGCGGCCGCGCTGTACGCGACGGTATTTAACTCTCTTAGGGAGCAGCATTAGCGGTTGCCTCCTTCCTGACGGGGTGCGCGACGCTCGCCACGGTTGAAGTCACGACGGCCGCCGCGACGGTCATCACGGCCACCGCGACGCTCGCGGCGCTCGAATGCCGGCTTCGGAGCCTCGATGGAACGGCCCAGACGCGGACCGCCGTGGAGAACCTCACCCTTGTAGATCCAAACCTTAACGCCGATGCGACCATAGGTGGTAGCGGCCTCGGCAAAGCCATAGTCGATGTCCGCACGCAGGGTCTGCAGCGGAATGGTGCCTTCATGGTAGTGCTCGGTGCGAGCGATCTCGGCGCCGCCCAGACGGCCGCCGCAGGATACCTTGATACCCTTTGCGCCCATGCGCATTGCACGACCCATGCACTGCTTCATTGCACGGCGGAAACCGATGCGCTTCTCGAGCTGAGCAGCGATGTTCTCAGCTACCAGGGTAGCGTTGGTGTCCGGGTTCTTGATCTCGATGATCGAGCAGCGAACCTTCTTGCCGTACTTCTTGGTCAGCTCTTCCTCGAGCTTCTTGATGTCCTCGCCGCCGCGGCCGACAACCATGCCCGGACGCGCGCACTGGATCATGATCTTGATCTCGTCGTTCTTACGCTCGATCTCGATCGCCGGAACGCCTGCATCGAACAGACGCTTCTTCAGTTCCTTACGGATGTTGTAGTCTTCCACGAGGAGGTCGCCGAACGCATTGTCCTTTGCGAACCAACGGGAATCCCAATTCTTGATAACGCCGACACGGAGACCGTTCGGATTTACTTTCTGGCCCATTGATTACCCTCCCTTATTCTTTCTCGCCAAGAACCAGCGTGATGTGCGAGGTTCTCTTGAGGATTCGATATGCACGGCCCTGTGCACGCGGCATAACGCGCTTCATAACCGGGCCGGGACCGACGTGAACTTCCTTGACAAACAGCTTGTCAGTGTTCATGCCGTGGTTGTTCTCAGCATTTGCGACGGCGCTCTTGAGGAGCTTCTCCATCGGCTCGCATGCTGCCTTGGGGGTATTCATGATAATGGCCATAGCCTCGCCCGCATCCTTGCCGCGGATCAGATCGCAGATCAGCTTGATCTTTCGCGGAGTCATGCGCACGTTGCGTACGATTGCTCTTGCTTCCATGTTACTTTAACTCCTCCTTACTTGCCGTTATTGGAGGTCTTGCTGCCCGCGTGACCCTTGTAGGTACGGGTGGGAGCAAACTCGCCCAGCTTGTGACCAACCATGTCCTCTGTAACATATACCGGAACATGCTTGCGGCCATCGTGTACTGCGATGGTGTGACCGACGAACTCGGGGAAGATCGTGGAAGCGCGGGACCAGGTCTTGAGGACCTTCTTCTCGCCCTTTTCGTTCATTTCAACGACTCTTTTGATCAGCTCAGGAGCCACAAAAGGGCCTTTCTTAATGCTTCTGCCCATCTTAAGATAACTCCTTTCTTACTTGCCGTTGCGACGACGAGCGATCTGCTTGTCGGTGCGATGGTTCTTCTTGCGGGTCTTGTAACCCATAGCCGGCTTGCCCCACGGGGTAACCGGAGACGGACGACCGATCGGGCTCTTGCCCTCGCCGCCGCCGTGCGGGTGGTCACACGGGTTCATTACAGAACCACGAACGGTCGGGCGGATACCCAGATGACGGGTGCGGCCGGCCTTGCCCAGCTGAACGTTGGAGTGATCGGAGTTACCGACAACACCGATGGTAGCCTTGCAGTCCAGGCGGACGTAACGCAGCTCGCCGGAGGGCAGACGAACCATGCCCTTGCCGTTCTCCTTAGCCATCAGCTGAGCGCCGACGCCTGCGGAACGAACCAGCTGCGCGCCCTTGCCCGGGTACAGCTCGATGTTGTGGATCATGGTACCAACCGGGATGTTCTCAACCGGCAGGCAGTTGCCCGGCTTGATGTCGGCATCCTTGGAGGAGATGACCTTGTCGCCGATCTTCAGACCCTCGGGAGCGAGGATGTATGCCTTCTCGCCGTCCTCATACTGGATGAGAGCGATGTTGGCAGAGCGGTTCGGGTCGTACTCGATGGTCTTGACTTCTGCGAAAACGTCGAGCTTCTGACGCTTGAAGTCAATGATACGGTACTTCTTCTTGTTGCCGCCGCCGATGTGGCGAACGGTGATGCGGCCGTAGCTGTTGCGGCCGGCGGTCTTCTTGACCTTTTCGAGAAGGCTCTTCTCGGGCTTCACCTTAGACAGACCCTGATAGTTGAGCACAGTCATATTTCTGCGCGAGGGCGTCGTCGGGTTGAAAGTCTTAATAGCCATTTGGAATTTCAACTCCTTGATTCGTTATTATCGGGGTGGCTTCCCCATACAAAAAGCCTTACGGCTTTTTCGATTGAAACTACAGTTTCAATCGAGCTTCTATCACCCCGCAGGGGTGTTCGTAAAAGTGCGGCTTTGCCGTACTTTTACACCACTGCCCGCGCCGTGGCGGCGCGGCCTCGAATGTATTCCATTCGAGAGGGGGGTATCGAAAAAAGTTTCAAAGGAACTTTTTTCGTATATAGGGGGGACGGAGTCCCTCCTATACATTTTACATCATGTTCTCGAAGATCTCGATCTTCTTGGAGTCAGCGGTCAGAGTTACGACTGCCTTCTTGATGTCGGGGCGCTTGCCGACGTGGACGCCCATGCGCTTCCACTTGCCCGGCAGCTTGATGGTGTTGACCTTAGCGACCTTGACGCCGAAGATTTCCTCAACGGCCTTCTTGATCTCGATCTTGCCTGCGTCAACAGCAACCTCGAAGGTGTACTTGTTGTCCTGTGCACCCATCATGGAACGCTCGGTGATAACCGGCTTCTTGATAATGTCGTATGCGAACTTCATTATGCGTATACCTCCTGAAGCTTCTCAATTGCTGCCTTGTCGATGATGAACTTGTCAGCATTGAGGATCTCGTATACATTGAGGGTGGACGCGATCGTGGTGCGAACGCCCGGGACGTTAGCCGCAGACTTAACTACGTTTACGCGAACCTCCGGGGTAACGACCAGGCTCTTGCCGGTTGCCTCGATTGCATTGAGGAAGCCAACGAAGTTCTTGGTCTTGATCTCGCCCATGTCCAGACCGTCGATGACGATGATCTCGCCTGCTGCTGCCTTAGCGGACAGAGCGGAGAGCATTGCCAGACGCTTGGTCTTCTTGGTCAGGCTATAGTTGTAGGAACGCGGCTTCGGGCCGAGGGCAATACCGCCGTGGGTCCACTGCGGAGAGCGGATAGAACCCTGACGGGCGCGGCCGGTGCCCTTCTGGCGCCACGGCTTGATGCCGCCGCCGCGAACCTCTGCGCGGGTCAGCGTGGACTGAGTGCCCTGACGCTGGTTAGCCAGGTAATTCTTTACTGCAGCGTGTACGACAGTCATGTTCGGCTCGATACCGAAAACAGCTGCGTTCAGCTCCATTTCGCCGGTCTTCTTACCGGTCATATCAAAAACTGCTACTGTAGGCATGAGTTGCTCCTCCTTCCCTTACTTTCTTGCGGATGCCTTCTGCGGGTTCTTGCTGACGCCAGCCTCGCCCTTGACAAGCTTGTTGTTCTTAACGGTGTTCTTCAGAACGACGATGCCGCCCTTCGGACCCGGAACTGCGCCGCAGACAGCGATGAGGTTGAGCTCAGCGTCTACCTTGACAACGTCCAGGTTCTGAACGGTAACCTGCTCAGCACCCATGTGACCAGGCATCATTTTGCCCTTCATGATCTTGGAAGGATCAGAGCACGCGCCCATGGAACCAGCGTGACGGTGAACCGGGCCGGTACCGTGGGACTCCTTCAGACGGGAAGCGTTGAAACGCTTGATAACGCCTGCGTAGCCCTTGCCCTTGGAAGTGCCGGTGACGTCTACGAAGTCGCCCTCAACGAACATGTCAGCCTTGACAACGTCGCCGAGCTGGAACATCGTGCAGTCCTCGAAACGGAACTCCTTCAGGTACTTCTTCAGGGAGTCGCCAGCCTTCTTCAGGTGACCCTTCTGGGGCTTGTTCAGGCGAGCTTCCTTTACATCCTCAAAACCGAACTGAACTGCATTGTAGCCGTCCTTCTCTTCGGTCTTGAGCTGAGTTACAACGCAAGGACCTGCTTCGATTACGGTGCAGGGGATAACCTTGCCGTCAGCGTTGAAGATCTGGGTCATGCCGACCTTCTTGCCGATGATTGCTTTGTTCAGCATTTTGTTTTTCCTCCTTAAAGGTTATTGGTTGACGGCATTTAACCGCCAACATGACCTCGCCGCGCGTGTCGCGGCAGGGCTTTCAAATCTCCGGCGGGTTAATCCGGCGATTTGTAAACTTGTTTTGTGCAATCGACCTTGCGGCGATTGCGTTCGCGTCCCGCTCTTTAGATTAGAGCTTGACCTCGAATTCAACGCCGGCCGGCAGATCCAGGGTGGTCAGAGCCTCGATGGTAGCCTGGTTCGGGTTGATGATGTCGATCAGACGCTTGTGAGTGCGGCGCTCGAACTGCTCGCGGGAGTCCTTGTACTTGTGAACTGCGCGCAGGATGGTTACGATCTGCTTCTCGGTCGGCAGCGGGATCGGGCCGGAAACCTTCGCGCCGTTGCGCTTAGCGGTCTCGATGATCTTCTCTGCGGACTGGTCGATCAGCTCGTGATCATACGCCTTCAGGCGAATGCGGATTTTCTGTGCGTTTGCCATTGTGGAATATCCTCCTCGTATGTGTGCCATACATTAAAATAATGTTTTGACTCGCTACGGAGAGAAACTGCAACTCCGCCGCGCGTATCGCGAACGGACATGAAAATAACCGGGCACACTTACAGTGTAACGATCCGGTCACAATTAAAAAACGTAAGTGGTTCGTGCCATCGGCTTTGCGGCGCATCTGCCGCGAGTCCCGAATTTACGCAGGAACATTGCGTTTTGCCGAGGCCCTGTGCCTCAGCTGATAGCAGTTATCTCAACCGCCCGATTGTCGGACCTACTCCGCCGAAGTTACCTGCTTCCTGGAGCAGCAATCTCCGGCATCATCGCGTTGTCTGCGGTGTCTCTCGCAGAACCTTAACTATATTACTATATCCTCGGCATTCTGTCAAGGGGATTTCACGAAATTTACGAGATTTTTTTGTGCAGGCTGACAGCCCTTCTCCTGCCGCCCTCCGGCGTGCGGCGGCGCTCTATATATAATAGGTATGGCCTCGCGCGGCGCTTTTCTTTTTCTGCGTTTTATTTTTCGCACTTTTCACGGGATTTTCGACGTTTTTCACGCATTTTCCCAGAAAAATCTGCTCATTTCCGCTCTGTTACCATTCTGCAAGTTGCATTCCCTGTGATGTTATGGTAGAATAAACCGTAAATCAAATCTGGAGGGACACTATGCAGATCGGAACGGTAAAAATTGACGGACGGCTCGTACTCGCGCCGATGGCAGGCGTGACCGACCTCGCCTTCCGCCGCATCTGCCGCGAGCACGGCGCGGCTCTGACCGTGACCGAGATGGTCTCGACCAAGGCGCTGTGCTATCAGGACAGGAAAACGCCGCGTCTGCTCGAGCTTGCGCCGGACGAGCATCCGGCCGCCGCGCAGATCTTCGGCCACGAACCGGAGACTATGGCGGAGGGCGCGCGCATCGCGCTCGAAAAATCCGGCTGCGACATCATCGACATCAACATGGGCTGTCCTGCTCCGAAGATCGCCGGCAACGGCGACGGCTCGGCGCTCATGCGCGACCTGCCGCTCGCCTCGCGCGTCATCGAAGCGGTCGTCAAGGCCGTGAACGTCCCCGTTACCGTCAAATTCCGCAAGGGATGGGACGAGAAAAGCGTCAACTGCGTCGAATTCGCCCGTATGGCGGAGCAGTCCGGCGCAGCCGCCATCGCGGTCCACGGCCGCACCCGTGCGCAGCAGTACAGCGGCTGTGCTGACTGGGACGCGATCCGTGCGGTCAGGCAGGCGGTCTCCATCCCCGTCATCGCCAACGGCGACGTTTTTTCGCCCGAGGCCGCGGTGCGCATCCTCAAATTTACTGGCGCGGACATGGCGATGATCGGCCGCGGGAGCTTCGGCAACCCGTGGCTCTTTGCGCAGTCTGCCGCTGCGCTCTCAGGGCGCGAGATTCCGCCGCTGCCGCCGTTTGCCGAGCGGTGGGACACTGCCGTGCGTCAGGTGGAACTCTCCGCGCAGTATCAAAACGAGCGCGTCGCCATGTTACAGGCGCGCCATCACCTGTGCTGGTACCTAAAGGGCATCAGCCACGCGAATTATTATAAGGAGAAGATCGTGCAGCTCTCAACGCTTTCCGAGCTGTACGCGCTCAGCGCGTCGATCAAGCGGGATCTGCGCTGAGGATCAGATAAAAAGCTATGAACGAACGGGAACTCATTGCGCGCCTTCAAAAGCGGGATGAAGCCGCCTTCGAAGAGCTGATCCGCCAATATGAGAAAAAAGTGTATACGCTGTGCTTCCGCATGTGCGGCAACAGTGAGGACGCCGAGGAGGCCGCGCAGGATGCCTTTCTTGCGCTCTGGCGCGGGATCGACCGCTTCCGACAGGAGTCATCGCTTTCGACGTGGATCTACCGTCTGGCGACGAACGCCTGCATCGACACGCTGCGGCGGCGAAAAAAACAGAGCGGCAGCGTCTCGCTCGACGACGAGGAGCTGTTTGTCGACGCGGTCGACACCTCGCCCCAGCCGCAGGAGACGGTCGAGCACCGCGAGGCACAGAAATTATTGCAGGAGGGCCTCTCCGCCTTGCCGGAGGAGTACCGAAAGGTGCTCATCCTGCGCGAGATCGAAGGCCTGAGCTACACCGAGATCGCAGAAAGCGCGTCGATCGAGCTGGGCACGGTCAAATCGCGCATCAGCAGGGGCCGATCACTTTTGCGCAACTTTTTATCCGGAAACGGGAACTTTTTTGAAATTGCTTCGTCAAAAGTTACAGAATGTAATCGTGAGGAGATGAGCGCCAAATGAAATGTTGTGAACAGTACGCCGCCGCGCTCTCTGCCTTTGTGGACGGAGAATTGAGCGAAAACGAAAAGGAAGAGGTGCTCTCGCACGTAGAGCACTGCCAGAACTGCCGGGAGTATCTCTCGGAACTGATGATCGTGCACACGATGTTCGAGGAAATGCCCGAGCTCGACGCGCCGGAGGGCTTTTCCGAGCGCGTGCTCGAGCGGGTGCATGAGGAAAAGCGCGCGAGATCGCGCCACCGCCGCGCATGGCCGCGCGTGCTGGCCGCGTGCTTTGCGCTGTTCGTCATCACGGCCGCGGCGTGGAAGCTGGCGCCCGCGATGGGCAGCAGCAACGACAGCGCCGCAGACTGCAACACCAGCGGCAATGACACGGCGAGCGCGCCCGCTGCGTCCGGCGACACGGCGGAGGACTTTACCTACAGCTATTCCGCCGTGCAGAAGGAGGGCGTGCAGGCCGACGCCAGCCCCTTCGACACCTATGACGCGGAAGACGGCGCAGACGACCGCTCCGCCGACGCAAGCGGCGGCTATGCCATCATCACGCCTGATCTGCCCGAGGCGGCGGATTTCCTGCGCGAGCACGGCATGGCTGTATATGCCGAGGCGGAGGATAGTGTGAGCTACCTCGTCGTACCGGAGACCGCACACGAGCTGAGCGAGGCGCTGCCGCTTGACGAAGAGGAAAAGGCCGCGTTCGCTGCGGCAGAGGAGCTTGTGATCGTGGAGGTCGCAAAAGCGGAAGAAGAGCCTGCGGAAAACACCCCCGCAGGAGAAGAGGAGAGCGAATGAACGATATCGGCGTGATCGGCGGCGCGGACGGCACGACACAGATCGTCGTCTCCGGCAGCATCGGAGGGCCGATCCTGTGGATCTTT
>ENA-ORSQ01000788-ORSQ01000788.1-human-gut-metagenome-genome-assembly--contig:-NODE-788-length-19253-cov-5.735181_pt1 | contig 19253 bp, 14 predicted proteins | sample MGYA00241900_ERZ509164 | MGnify/ENA primary metagenome ERZ509164 (study PRJEB26280, sample SAMEA2338807) | human gut metagenome | biome: human gut; feature: human-associated habitat; material: faeces...
AAATGAGCCGTAGGCTGCCGTCGGAATACCCGCGCGCTCCATGAGCTGCTTGGAGAACAGCTTGGAGCCCTCCATCTGGGCGCCCTCGGCACCCGGGCCAAAGCAGGGAATACCCGCCGCACGCACGGCGTCGGCCACGCCCGCCACGAGCGGAGCCTCGGGGCCAATTACCACGAGTCCGCATCCGTGGCTCTGGGCAAACGCCGCCACGGCCGCAGGATCGCAGTCGTCGAGAACAACGTTCTCGCCGCAGCTCGCGGTGCCGCCGTTACCCGGCGCAATGTAGAGCTTGCCGGCGCGCGGTGATGCTGCGAGCTTGGCTGCCAAAGCATGCTCACGGCCGCCGCTGCCCAACAACAGGATGTCGATGGTTTGAGTGTCCGCCTTCAAGGGTGCCTCCTCTATGGATGAACGGCCCGCTCCGCGCGAGCCCTTTGCAAGCAAATATACCCCTCGGCCGCCCGTCCGGGCTGCAAAGGGGTATATCGCAATAACCAAATAGTCCCGATTACTTCCAGAATCGGTTGATGATCTGCTCGCGACCAGCGCCAACGCCAATGAACGTCACACGGGTGTGTGCCAGATCCTCGATAAACGCCACGTAGTCCTGAGCCTCCTGCGGCAGCTCGTCAAAGCTGCGACAACCGGTGATGTCGCACTTCCAGCCAGGGAGCTCCTCGTAGATGGGCTTGGCATGTTCAAAGCGCACCTGATGCTCGGGCACGCTGGTGTAGCGCTCGCCATCGACGTCGTAGGCCACGCACACCTTGATGGTGTCGAAGGCCGAAAGCACGTCGAGCTTGGTCACGGCGATGTCGGTGAGGCCGTTGACGCGCGAGGCATAGTTGGCGATAGGGCCGTCAAACCAGCCGCAACGACGACGGCGACCGGTGGTCACGCCGTACTCATAGCCCTCCTCGGTCAGCGTGTGGCCAGCCTCGGACTCATAGGAAAGCTCGGTGGGCATGGGGCCCGAACCGACGCGGGTGATATAGGCCTTCATGACGCCCAGCACGCGGTCGACATTCTTCATACCGACGCCGGAGCCGGTAATGGCGCCGCCGGCGGTGCAGTTGGAAGACGTCACGTACGGATAGGTGCCGTGGTCGATGTCGAGCAGCGTCGCCTGGGCGCCCTCAAACAGCAGGTCCTTGCCCTCGTCGATCATGTTGTTGAGCAGCAGGCTCGTCTCGGTGATGTAGGGGCGCAGGCGCTCGGCCATCGGCAGGTACTCGTCGCAAATCTGGTCCACGGTGTAGGTGGGCAGGTTGTAGATGAGCTCGAGCTCGGGGTTCACGCGGGCGAGAGCGGTCTCCAACTTGTCGCGGAACAGCGCCTCGTCCAGCATGTCCTGCATGCGCAGACCAATGCGGGCCATCTTGTCCTGATAGCACGGACCGATGCCGCGCTTGGTGGTACCGATGTTCTTCTTGCCGAGCTTCTGCTCAAAGGCGCCATCCAGATCGATGTGGTACGGCATGATGACATGCGCGTTGCCGCTAATCTTGAGGTTCTTGGTGGTGATGCCGTCGGCCTCGAACATGTCAATCTCCTCAAGGACAACCTTGGGGTTGACGACGCAGCCGTTACCGATCACCGACACGTGGTCGGAATACATGATGCCGGAAGGCACCTGGTGCAGGCCGTACTTCTTGCCGTTGACGACGATGGTGTGACCGGCGTTGTTGCCGCCCGAGTAGCGCACGACGGCATCGAAGTCGCCGGCGACCAGGTCGCAAATCTTACCCTTGCCCTCATCGCCCCACTGGGCACCGACCAAAACGGTTGACGGCATGTTTACTCCTTACATTCATGGCCTGTCTACGCGCCATGCCGGCACGCAGAAGCACAAAACATTCCCAGTATACCCGTGCAACGGGCGCCTGTCCTACTCCTCGGCATGTGCCCCATCAAGCTCATAGAACTTGGTGGATGCCGGCAGGAACATCAGGTCGACGTCGCCGATCGGGCCCGAACGGTTCTTGGCCACGACGATACGTGTAACGCCCTCGTCGGGTCGATCGTCGCGCGAGGCTTCGGCCTCGTCGGCGGAGCGGTCCAAGAACATAACGATATCGGCGTCCTGCTCGATGGAGCCCGATTCACGAAGGTCGGAAAGCTGCGGGCGCTTGCCGGTACGGGATTCGACCTGACGCGAGAGCTGTGACAGCGCGATGAGCGGGATCTTGAGCTCCTTGGCCATGATCTTCAGACCACGCGACATCTCCGAGACCTCGACGGTACGGCTCTCGGAGCGGCGTCCCGGCGGAGGACTTACCAGCTGCAGGTAGTCCAGGATGATGATCGCCTTCTCCTTGTTGTGGAGCATGCGGCGGCTCTTGGCGCGAATCTCGGTCACTGTGGTGCCGGGCGTATCGTCAATCAGAATATCGAGCTTGGACAAGGTCTGCGTGGCCTCGTTGATATTGGCCCACTGCTCGGGGCTAATGCGGCCCATGCGGAAGTCACTGATCGAGATCATGGCGTAGGCGCAAATCAGACGCTGGGCAATTTCCTTGCCCGACATCTCCAGCGAGAAGAAGCCGACGGTATAGCCCGCAGCGGCAGCGTTAAGTGCCAGGTTCAGAGCGAACGACGTCTTACCTACAGCAGGACGGGCGCCGATGATGATGAGCTGGCCCTCGCGGAAGCCCATGAGCATGCGGTCGAGCGACGGGAAGCCCGTGGGCACGCCCGCGGCCTGGCCACCGGCCTGGCACACTTCCTCGGCCTCGTTATAGGCCTCGACCATAAACTCGGTCAGCGTCTTGTAGCTCGACTTGACCTCGCGCGCTGTAACCTTGAGCAGCTTGCTCTCGGCCAGCTCGACAACCTCTTTGGTGTCGGTGGGGGCGTTATATGCCAGCGCGTTGATCTCGTTGGTGGCGCCGATCAGCTCACGCAGCATCGAATCACGGCGAACGATGGCGGCATGGTGCTGCCAGTTAACGAGCGACAGGGTCTGACCCATCAACTCCAAAATGTACGCTTCGCCGCCCACGGCATCGAGCTTGTTGATACTTCGCAGGTAATCGATCAGCGAGATGGAGTCGATGGGAATGCGGCTGTTGTACATATCGACCATCGCGGTATAGATGGTCTTATGAATGGGCCGGTAGAAGTCATCGGGCTGCAGCTCGACCTGGGCCTCTTCGACCACCTCGGGCGATAGCAGCATAGCGGCCAGTACATTGGCCTCTGCATCTTGGTTTTGGGGAAGACCCAACTTTGAGCCGCGGTCCTCAACCGTCAGCCCGGTCTCCCTATCGTCATATGCCATGAGCATCCTCATTCATATCGCTTGCGAGCATCCATAGTATCAGCCACGGTCCCAAAACGCGCCGCGCGCCGCCAATCATCACCGAACCAAACGGATGAACGGTCCTGCATATAGGACTTCGACGCAACGTTCACCATGACACTCACTCAGCGCAAAAAAACAAAAGGGCGCCCTGGTTTCCCAGAGCGCCCTTCTTAGAGCAAGATTGTTGCGTTGCAGCAAATGCTACTCGGCAGCAGCCTCAGTCTCGACCTCGGCGGTCTCGGCCTCGGCGACCTCAGCGGCCTCCTCGACCTCAGCCTCGGCAGCGAGCTCCTCGGCGGTAACGCCAACGAGAACGACAACCTCGGCCTTGATCTCGCGGTACAGCGAGATGGCAACGGTGTGGGCACCGGCAACCTTGATGGGCTTACCGAGCTCGACGCGCTTGCGGTCGATGTCCATACCGAGCTGAGCCTTGATGGCGTCAGCGATCATAGCGGCGGTAACGGAGCCAAAGAGGATGCCCTCGTCGCCGACCTTGACGTCAACGGTGACCGTCTTGCCCTCGAAGGCAGCCTTGGTCTCATTGGCGGTAGCCAGACGGACGGCCTCGCGCTTGGCGATGTTGTTGCGACGCTCGTCAAGCTGCTTGAGGTTGCCCTTGGTGGCGGCAACAGCGAGCTTCTTGGGGAACAGGAAGTTCTCAGCGTAGCCCTGAGCGACCTCTACGACGTCACCCTCGCCGCCCTTGCCCTTGATCTCATCGAGAAGAATAACCTTCATGATGCGTCTCCCTTCTTAGCCGCGGTCGCGGTTGCCACGAGAGGAAACCACGGGGACGGTGTACGGCAGGAGAGCCATCTCGCGGGCGCGCTTGATGGCGTTGGCGATGTCATGCTGATGCTGCGTGCAAGCGCCAGTGACGCGACGGGGCTTGATCTTGCCACGGTCGGTCATGTACTTACGGAGAAGCTGAGTGTCCTTATAGTCGATGAACTCAGTGTTCTCCTTGCAGAACTGGCAGTACTTACGACGCGGCTGACGTGCAGAAAAATCATTAGCCATGTCAAAATACCTTTCATTTGGCAACTTCGGCGAACCGAAGCCGCCTCTCACTCAAAAATAGGTGAACAACCCTTAGAACGGGATGTCCTCATCGTAGACGTCGACCGCGGGCGGCGTAGCCACCGGTGCGGCAGGACGTGCTGCGGGCGCGGGAGCTGCGGGGGCGTAACCGCCCTGATCGTAGCCACCCTGGCCACCACGGGAGCTCATAAACTCGATCTCATCGACGATGACCTCAAGCTTGCTCCGGCGCTGGCCGTCGCGCTCCCAAGAGCTGTAGCGCAGCTTGCCCTCGATCGCGACCTTGTTTCCCTTTGCCAGGAAACGGCTCACGGCCTCGGCGCGGGTGCCGAACATGGTGCAGTCGACAAAGTTGGGATAGTCCTCCCACTCGCCAGTCTGCGCATTGCGGCGACGATCGTTCACGGCGACGCCAAAGGACAGAACCTGGGTTCCGCCGGCGGTGGCGCGCAGCTCGGGATCGCGGGTGAGGTTACCGGTGATGTTCACTCGATTGATGCTCATAACTCACTACTTCCTCTTGGGGCACAAGCCCAGTCCAAAACGACAGTCTTACTCCTGGTCGTCGCGACGGACGATCATGTGGCGGACCACAGCGTCGGTGATGCGCAGGACGCGATCAAGCTCGGCGATCTGGGTAGGATCTGCGTGGAAGTTGATGAGGGTGTAGTCACCATCGGTGAGGTCGTTGATCTCGTAGGCGAGCTTGCGCTTGCCCCACTCGTCAACGGAGTCGACCTTGCCAGCGCCCTCAGCGATCGTGGTATCGATACGCTTCATAACAGCGAGACGAGTCTCGGGGTCGAGCGACGGGTCAACAAAGAACAGCAGTTCATAAGCCTTCATATTGTCACCTCCTCTGGGCAAATGTGGCTTCAGGTCGTGAAGGTGCGCCTGAAGCAGGAAAAGACTTGGTAATAATATCTTTCAACCTCCCAGGCCGCAATAATATGCAGCTACAACCTCATGACCTCCACATATGTCCATGCTCGCACCACGTTTCATGCGCATTCCAACCAAATGCCGACCAAGAGCTTGACGGATTTGTGGACAAGATACGGTGCCGCGGGGACAAGCTGAGCCAAGCCGCAGGTCAGCGGGCACAAGGCTGTGGTCGCAAAGTGCATACCAGTGGTCCACAGCAGCACCCATAGATTTTTAAATTCATTGCCAAGTCGCTTATGAATACCCCTTTTGAACAATTGAGTTGATCAACCACACTGGTCGGAAGCCGTTTTTTGGCACCTCAAACCCCACTGCAACGTCAAGCGCGGCCAAGCGTTTTAAAAAATGCCAACTTTTCTGTTTGCACTTTGCGATTCCTCGTGTATACTGACTTTCGCATTTAACGGAGAGTTGTCCGAGTGGCCGAAGGAGCACGATTGGAAATCGTGTAGGCGTCAAAAGCGTCTCCAGGGTTCAAATCCCTGACTCTCCGCCAGTTAATTCCAAAGCAGGCCTTCGAGCCTGCTTTGTTTTTACCCCACGCGGAGGGGTGGCAGAGTGGTTGAATGCGGCGGTCTCGAAAACCGTTTGGCCTGTATAGGGTCACGAGGGTTCGAATCCCTCCTCCTCCGCCATTTTGGTTGAGAAAGCTCCCAAGAATGGGAGCTTTTTTTGTTTTGAGTCCCTAACAAGCAAATACGGCGGAGGAGGAGGGATTCGAACCCGCCAGGGCGCGGAGCGTAAAGAAAACGCGCCCGTGGCGCGTCTTTAGCGCAGCGCGGTCGGCGCAAGCCGACCGGATAAATTTTGAGCGGAGCTCAAAATTTGGACATCCCTCCTATTCAGCCACGCCCCCATCGCGTTCGATCCCAGCCCATATCTCAAACACGTACACCACCCTCCAAAGATGTCAAAAAATGTCGTTTTTGGAGTGTGATGTACACATTTGCATATGACGCGCACCGAGCATGAGTCGATTTGCCCTTATCCGGTATATTTCCCCACCTCAACGGACATAAGAGCTTGGTGTCAGCTCGAAGCGAGAGGTCCCCAATGGATACTCCTGTTCTCATTTCGCATAAAACGGCGTGGCTCGTCCATCATGCACCGCGGAACCTGGTTCAAGCCGTCGCACAACGCGACTACCAGATAGGTGTGCGGGGCCTCTCTACCCAGCAACGCATCGCGCGCATTCGGCAGGCACTTACCGACTGCGGCATTCCGTCCACCATGCTCAAGACTATCGACATCTCCGTAGTATTTGCTTTCGAGCGAATTCGCACCAACGGTGTCACTTGCCACGTTCTCGGCCAAAACCTACCCTACGAGCATATTGACGAGTTGACGCCCGGCATCTTTATCACCGACGAAGCCTTCACCTTCGTGCTCGCTGCCGAATGGATGGATAGGATCGAATACCTCGAGTATGGTTACGAAGTTTGCGGCGACTATCGCATGGGGCTCAATTCCTCTGACCCTTACACCGAGCAACCAGTCACCACCTCCAAGGACGAAATTGTCGAGCTGCTCGATCGGCACCCCGGCAAACCCGGCGCCACACGCGCCAGACTCGCGCTCAGACACATCTACGACCACTCAGCCTCGCCCATGGAGACCGCATCGTCCATCGCCCTCTCGCTCCCTACAAGCGAAGGCGGCGTTGGCATCCGAGGTATCGAACTCAACAAACCGCTCGAAATCCCTCAACGTCTCTGGCATTGCACAAAGGCCCGAACGCTCAAAATCGATGCCCTCATTACCTATAAGCGCAGAGAACTCGGCATCGAATATAAGGGCGGCTTTCACGATGAGGTCGAACGCAAGGGGGCGGACGCGGAACGAGAGGCCGTACTCGCCCAAATGGGATATCGAATCGTTACGCTCACCTCGGCACAGTTCGCAAGTCAACTTGCCTTTCACCGCGCCATGAACAGCATTCGCGAAGCACTCGGTATGCCCCGCTGCACGGACGCCGAGTACCAGCGAAAGCAAAACGAACTGCGCAAGGCACTTATCCGCAACTGGAAGAGCGCGCAGGGCGAAGACACGCCTTCCGAGTAACGTCATCCCAGCACGCCCCAACCAAAACATGTACATCACCCTCCAAAACCGACATTTTTTGACATCTTTGGAGGCTGATGTACACGTTTGGTGCCTACGCACGCATCCAGTCCCAACCGTTTACCGAGCAATAGGGTCGCCAGACCCGTCAACCATGTACTATGTACGGGCATTGTCTAAACCCGTAACTCAAAGGACCCCATCTTGCCCGTCGTCGCCGCTATGACCGTTACCTCACACGCCACGGACGCCATGGTCGCCATCCCGTTTTGGCTCGAAATGTTCGCCGTCGTCGCGGCTTCAATCTCGGGTGTGCTGGTTGCGCGCGAGCACAAGCTCGACCTGGTGGGCGCGGTCGCGCTCGCGGTGGCCTGCGGTCTGGGCGGCGGTCTCTTGCGCGACATGACGCTGCAGGTGGGCAACGTCTACATCCTCAACCAGCCGATGGCGCTGCCGCTTTCCATTGCCACGGCAGCCATCATCTATATTTTCCCGGCAATCGTCGACAAGCCCGAAAAGCTCATTCCCCTGCTCGATATCATCTCGGTGGGTATTTATGCGGCAACCGGCGCAGACAAGGCGCTGGTCTACGGCTTTGCGCCGGCGGTGTGCATCATGATGGGCTTTTTTACCGCGGTGGGCGGCGGCATGCTGCGAGATGGTTTTATGGGTGTGGTGCCGGGTATCTTCCAGCGCACCAACTTCTATGCCATCGCGGCCATCGCCGGATCGGCAAGCTATGTTTGCCTTGTCATGAGCGGCTTGGTCAGCAATGTCGTCGCACTGGTCGTTTGCGTCGTGGTGACCATGGGACTACGCTGGCTGTCGCTGCGCTTTGATATCAAAAGCCCCACCGAGGATGACATCGCACGCTTTTTGCACCGCAAAAAGTAGGTGGCGCGGGCTCATCCTTCGAAATGCAACCGAGAGGTTCTTTTAGAGCGCCCACGCGTTGGGTACCCTGTTAGGTGCATGTCGAGCATCTGACGAAGGATTCACTATGCCCTGTAATCAATTCCCGTCGACCCAGCGCCGTAAAGCGTGGGGCCGTATCACGATCTTATTCGCGCTCATCGCTCTAGCGATCACCGTGCTTCCCACGGCGTCGCTCGCCGGCACGGACACCGCAGGCAACGTACTTGCGACCGACAATGACGCCAATCCGTCCGGCGTCGAGGGCGACCTGTACTGGGCCGGTCAGGCCCTCAACTTGGATGATGTGTCCATCGACCGCGATATCATCGCCGCGAGCGATACCCTCTCAATTCGCGACTGCACGGTGGGCGGCGCCGTCCGTCTGGCGGCACGCACCATCGACATTGCCAAGACCACGGTTGATGGCAGTGTGACCGTTGCTGGCCAGCATGTCGTTCTCAATTCCGACAGCACCGCCAACTGTTTCTACGCGATAGGCGAGACGGTTGCCTTGCGAGGCTCCACCAAGTCGGCAGCGCTCGCGGGCGATACGGTAACCATCGACGGCACCGTCGATGGCGATGTCGAGGTTTGGGCCGACAAGCTCATCCTGGGCAAGAACGCCCACATCACCGGCACCGTGAACGCGCACGTCTCCGAGGACCCCGAGCGCGCCGCGGGAGCCGAGGTCGGCGCACTCAAGATCGACCGCACCGAGAACGAGGATACTTCCACCGTTAACGATGTCATCGGCGGTATCGTCGCCGCGGCACTCTCGACCTGCTTTGTCGCCCTGCTGCTCGAGCTCGTCTTTCCGCGTGCGACTGCCAGTGCCGCCGGTATGCTCCACCAGCGCCCCATGCCCCTGTGGGTGAGCGGTCTTCTGGGCACGATTGCTATCGTCCCCGCCGTCCTACTGCTGATTATCTCTATCGCCGGTCTGTCGCTTGCCGGAGCCCTCATGTGCGGTGTCATTGGCATCGCGCTGGTGTCGAATGCCTTTGCAGGGTGCGCGATTGCACGCATGGTCGGACACAGCCAGAACCGCTACGCCATGGCAGCCGTTGGTGGCGTAATCGCAGGCGCCCTCACGGGGCTTCCCCTCGTAGGCAGCTTCATCAGCGGCGTGGCCTTTGTCTTTATGCTCGGCTACATCATCCAAATCATCTGGCACAACGCCCACCTCAAGCCGCAGCAGCCGGCTAACACGCCAGAACTCCCCACCGCCTAGCAGCCGATCACCACAAAGGGGCCAGGCACCTTTGTGGTGGTGCAAAGGGGTCAGGTTACTTTGCACCAACAAACGAGGCGGGGCGCTCGGTCATATCGACCGGGTGCCCCGCTTTTCTTGGAGGGTTCTCTAGTAACTTTTACAAAACCAATGATCATCAGGTCGGTAGGCCTGCGCGTCACTCGCTACGGAGGCAGTTCGCCATTGAGCAGGGGGATAATTATTTTTCACGGCGACCTCCTCCCCGCTTGATGACGAGCGCGACAACAATAACCGCCACTCCGATGGCAGCCAAAACCGCCACTAGCACCAACGTTCTATCTCCCGTCGAGGGCATAAAGCCTCGACTTGCTTCTTTGCTTGGGGTGTTGAGCACCGACAGCTCAATCGAACCCGTCCCGGCATCGGCGGTATCAACCCGCAGAGGGCTTTCGGCCGACACGGTCACCTTGGGCTTCGCGACTGCAACCTGTTTAACGTCCAATCCCTCGGCCGTAACCGTCACCGTACGTTTGCCTTCAAAGGCGGTGTAGCCCTTGGGAGCCGCGACCTCCTCGACGGTGTAGACACCCGCGTCAACACCGCTCAATTCCACATGGCCATCCGCGCCCGTGGTGACGCACGCGTCGGTATCCGTCGACCACGAGCCGTCGGTCGTTAGGATGCGCCCGCGGTCATCGATGATGCGCAATTTGGCGCCCGCGAGCGGTTTATCGTCCGAGCTTGAGCGCTTGATGAGGCTGAGTCCCCAGGTGTAGGCGCACGCGTCATCGCTCGGCGTGCGGGTGAAGCCGGCGTCGCCGGACTGGTCGGCAAAGGGAGAGCGCGGGTAGCGCAGGTAGACCTCGTTGGGGTTGCCCTTCGCGATGCCGTGGCTGCATGCGCTGCTGAGCGGCGCATTGTACACGGCGACCACGCGGGCGCCCGCGGTGAAGGCGTCGGCCCCGCCGAGCGCGGCGATGAGGTCGCCGGTGCGCACGGTGAAGGTCTTACCGTCGACCGAGACCCTGCACTGGGCCGTGATGTCGGTCCAGCCCTTCGCGGGCTCGGTGCCGACGCACCCGTCCTTGCCGGCCGGGACGGCATCGAAGTTGCCGTCCGCGCCCGCCGCCACGTACACGCGCATGCTCGAGGCGACCCTGGAGGCGTCGAGCCCCGCGCTCATAGTGTCGACGAACTGCACGCTGTAGGTGTCGTAGGCGGTGAGGCCCGCCGGGACCGTGGCCGAGAGGCGCCAGTACAGGTCGTCGCTCACGGTGGCATCGGCGGCCTTGCCCCAGGTTGCGGTGCCGTCCTCCAGCACGTGCTTGGCTACCTTGGGCGTCGCGGCCTTGGGCTTGACGGTGACGGCGCTGCCGCCGACCAGGGCCATGATCGGCGCGGTGCCGACCTCGTTCTGGGCGATGGCGTCGTCGTCGGCGACGATGAGCCAGTAACCGCTGGGAAGCTCGACCGCCGTGGCAGCGTTAAGGGTCACGGAAGGTGCGTCGGCATTGCAAGTCGCACGGGCAAGCTTTGCCGTCAGCGTGGTCGTCATATGCCCGTCGGTATTCATCCATTCGGCAGCCGCTTGCGCCGTCGATACCGAGCTATCAAGTCCCGCATCATGAAGCACGGGGAGAGCAGCTTGGCGAACGGCGTCATTTGCCCACGTTATGTCAGTTGCGACCTTTTGATCGGCATCGGCGTCGTCGATAACGGTCGCCGAAAAGAGCTGGTACGCGTCATACCGCATCGCGACTGTACCGTCCACCGTAACGGCTCCGGTGTCGGTAGCACGAGCCATCCCAGGAGCAATCGCGAAAGAGAATGCGGAAACGATGACTATCACCACGACGGCCAACATATGACGGAGTGGTTTACTCACGACGACCACCTCGATCCGTATCGCGATGACGACGAGCATGCATCCACGTCGCGGCAAAACACAGCATCGAAGCACCAGCCAGATACGTCATAGTCAAACCAGCCCCGCCCGCCTCGGGAAGCGTGGTCGAGTACTTGTTGGTGAAGGTCGGCGGATCCTGAGAGCCATCACCATAGGTAACTACGGCGTTGAGCTGGTCCGTGCCATTAGTTACCGTAACCGTGACGTTGCGCGGGGTCGTGTCATAGGTGATGTGGTCTTTAACATGGCCGACAGCACCCTCAGGCTCGACCTCGGAGATGGTGTAAGTGTAGGTATCGGCCTTGTTGTAGTCGACGTTAAAGGACACATTGCCCTCGGCGTCATTGGTCACCGTCTGGAGCACCTTGCCCTCGGCATCCTTGAGCTCGAACGAGAATTGTCCTTTCTTGAAGGTTCCGCCTGCAAGCACTTTCCTAGCCCGGATTGTTGCGGATCCCTTTAGACGATTGTCATAGACCCAAATCTCGTCCTTTTTGTCATCGCCTATGATCTCCGCGCCGCCGGCGATGGTCTTCGCCTTAGCTAGCGCAGTTTGATAATCCTCGTAGCTCGCGTTGCCCTTGAGCATGATCCACATAGGCTTGGCCTTGGCGTAGCCAACAGGCGCCCTGGTCTCCTCAAGCTGGTAGAGCACGCAGCTGTTCATCGCCTTGCTTTCTCTGCCAAACGAGATCTTGCCGCTGACGTCGGTGTTGGCGGTTTCAAACTCGGCCCTTGCCCCCTCGATACCTTTCGTTGCAACCTCATCCATCTTCACGCTATAGAGCGTAAACCTAGCATCCTTGAGCGTCGCACCGACTTGTTGGGCGTCATACTTGGTCATCGTGATGCCGTAGCCGTTGCCACCTGCGCTGGCAGACGCATTTTTAATTTCCCATGTCTGCTTATCGGTCGCGGAGCCTTCCGTCACCCCCGTAAGCTTGGCGATATTGGAAAGAGGGACCTTATCGCCAGCGGTTCCGTTCGGGATGACCGCATACTCCACCTTAAGATATTTCCTATCGGGCACGCTAAGCGTCAGCTTCGTACGCGAGGCAGATTCATCCTTGACTTGCTCCATCTTCGACGAATAGTCCTTATCAGTCAGCGGTGACCAGGCACCATTCACCCACTCATAGACCTTAAGCATCGACGGGACCAGCGCGCACTTGGCATCCATGGTGTCGACCAGCTCGAGGACATCAGTGCCACTCTTAAGATCGACAGCTGACTCGTTGACCAGAATGGTGTACTTGATGCGATTGCTATTGTCGACCTGTTCGCCGGTCTTCTTGATGACGTTGTTCTTAATGGTGACAGTACCGCTGCCAGAGTCAAATTTCTTGCTTCCCGACTCAGCGCTGGCAGAATTGGTGAACTTCACCTCGTTCGCGGAGGTGTCGAGCTCACCACGCTTGACCGCCGTCTGATACGTAAGCTTGGCGTAACCAGCATACTGGCCAAGCTCTGTTGTGGGGATGGAGAAGGTGACGGCATTCGTCGAAGTGTCGGACTTCACCTGATCGCCTGTAAGATCCTTGCCGTTCGGAAAACCTTGCGGGAGCGTAGTTATTTCATCGCCACGTCCGTAATTGTTCGACACCGGAGGCGTGTGTGGGTTCTGATACAGCAGGTATTTGGCAGAACCAGGCACATAGCTCATGCCAGCGGGAAGGGTATCGACGATATTAAGCGGATTGCCGTTGAGCTTGGTCGCGCCGTAATAGTCCTCACCAACCGTAGAGGCGCGGTTCGCATAGACCGTCCAGTTGATAACCCAAGCGCCCTTTTCTTTCGAGTCGTCGATCTTTCCCCAGTCAAAGCTCTCATCCCATTTGGCGACAGCTTCCGAGGCGGCCTTTTCCACCGCGGGGCTAGGCGCCTCGTTGTCGACGACATAGGTGACTACATCGGTAAGGGAAGATTTCCAGTTTTGCACTCCAACAGCAGCGAAATTCGAATACCAACCCGGCAGAGCATCGGTCTTCGTTTTATAGGTAATCTCCGCATACCGCGACCGCTCAAGCGCGCTCTTAACTTTATCTTTGTTGGTATATATAGAGAGGTTGATGTTCTTTTTGCGGCCAACCGAAGAGGTATCGTACTTATACCAGAAATCCCAGTCTTGACCCCTTTCCAGCTTCTCATCTCCGATTATGATGGAGTAGCTTTCGGGAACAGGTCCGAGCGTCTGACTCAAAGCGCTCTGAAATGTGTCGTACACGGTAACGCTTTCCGGGTTGTACGCATTCACAATTGAGCGCAGGTCAACGACGAGTTTCCAGGTGGCCGTGCCGTCCGTAGCGGCAGTGCTCCAGTCCTCAAGGGTCTTGACCACAAAGGAGTTACCGACGAGTTGCGGCGTAAACGTATTACCGCTGTTGCCTGATACGCGGCCCTCGTGCTCAATCTTCGCCTCATTACTCACCGTTTCGTATGAATTCGTGTCCTTCATCTTGGTGTGATATTCGATGCGATAAGTGGCGTACTTGTCGGCAAGGTTGGCCTGAAACTGGTAGCTAAAGGAGTTCTTCAACGGGTCGATCACGCCGGTATCAAAAACCGAACTAGAATCGCCTTTATATACCGTGTAGCTCCCCTCATACATTTGCTTATCGTCCAACTTATCGGTGAACACATAACCGCTCATATCGGCCTTGAGCTCGCCTTGGTTGAGCTTGACCGTCCACTTAATGTCAGACGGGTTGCCTGAGCCTTTGGACTTGTTGATCATGTCATAGCGAAATTCATTAGGCCAGGCCTCAGCCTTATGCTCGCCATCGCCGTTTGCGCCAGCCCAGTCCCAAGTTACCGTATTTTTGGAAGCCTCCTGGGCGCTGATGAACTCCTTGTCTTTTGTGGAGATGTCGCTCTTCAGCTTGGTTTCATAGGTAATCGTATGGACACCCCGGGGGAGGCTGCCCAAGTTCTCGATGGTCGCGGTCTGGTCTTCGATTTTTAGCTGCGACCCAATCGTCTTGTTATCAAGCTTGAAGCTGCCTTCCACGAAGCTGAAGTTCTCGCCCAGCGTATCGGTGATCTTAACGTCCGTGGCATACGACTCGACAGTGAGTTTAACGGTCCAGGTCACCTTGGCCACACCGTCTGAACCCTGAGAGTAAACCCCCGTCTTCTCTCCCGTCACCTTGCCGTCCTTGGTGGGAATATCGATCGATCCCTTGCCAGGAAACTCGACAGACACGTTGCTGCCGGATCCGGTGTCCTTATTTGAAAGATGAAACGAGAAGTTTGCCGCAACATGGATGTCCGCAGGGTTATTCGCAAGCCACGCCTTGTCAAACGTAAAGAAGACCTTATTGTCCTTGATCTTCCACGTGCCAGCCCTGGCAGAGGTAGCCTCCGGACCTTCCATAAGGTCGCCACCGTCGTTATCGTCAACGGCGATGGTATCGGGAAACTTATAGACGGCGACGTTACTGCCAGTCGACGGCGCCTTACCAGTCCTGAAATACGCTGAGAAAGCTCCATAGAGCTTCGAAGTAGACGTTACGGCACCATTGAGCTCCTGAGTACGATACTCATCGGTATACAGCTTGACATCAACCGTCGCCGTATTCTCATCAATCACAATCGGCGTTGGTGTGCTCACATCCTCGGCGCGCACGGGGGCTGCGCCGTGAAACACTGCGGCGGTGAGGCTAATTAGAATGAAGGTCAGGGCCGCCATACCCAGCGACCGTGAGCGGTGTGCGTCCATAGTTGTCCCCTAATTCCTACAACACAGTGTGGAATACGGCGAATCGTCGGATCGAACACAAGCCCCAACATCAACGAGAACCTACCTAGCGCATTGCAAGAACCAATTGGGGAGCACCTTCTAAGACGGTCCGTCTATGCCACAATGCATAAAATATAATATAGATACCAATCATGTAAACCGCAGGTCAAGAGGTCTTTTAATTTAATACCAGTTGATATTTACCTGTTAACAGTCTTGTATCATACCGGCTATATTTAGTGGAATTATGTATATGTTTAAACAACTTAACTTTGGCCAGAAAGCCGATCGGAGGGGATAGCCGCCCCCGTTGTGATGCAACCAAACCTGCCCCCTGCACCAAAAAGGGCGCCGACCATTGCGGTCGACGCCCTTTCTTATTGGCGGTTATAAGCCCCAGCGCTTATTTGTTGACCTGGCCGGCGCGGACGGCAGCCTTCTTGCGGTCGGTGGCGTTGAGCAAACGCTTGCGCAGGCGGATGTTCTTGGGAGTAATCTCGACCAGCTCGTCGTCGGCGATGTACTCCAGCGCCTCCTCCAGCGAGAAGGTGCGGGGCGGCACCAGCTGGACGGAGATATCGGAGGTCGAGGAACGCTGGTTGCCCAGGTTCTTGGTACGGGCGATGTTGACGACCATGTCGCCGGCCTTGCTGCGCTCGCCCACGATCATGCCCTCGTAGCACTCGGTGCCCGGCTCAACAAACAGCTGGCCGCGCTCCTGCAGCGTACCCAGAGCGTAGGCAACGGCCTTCTCGGTGGTCATGGAGATCATGGCGCCGTTCTGACGGTTGCCGATCTCGCCGGCGTAAGGACCATACTCCAGGAAGGTGTGGTAGAACACGCCCTCGCCGTGGGTGACGTTCATGATGCGGTTCTTAAGACCCATGATGCCGCGCGTCGGGATTTTGAACTCGAGGTGCGTCACGATGCCCGAGGTGTCCATGCTCGTCATGATGCCGCCGGAGGTACCGAAGACCTCAACGACCTTGCCCGAGTACTCTTCCGGGCACTCGACGACGGCCTGCTCGACAGGCTCCATCTTGTTGCCGTTCTCGTCCTTCTTAAACAGAACGCGGGGACGACCGACCTGGAACTCAAAGCCCTCGCGGCGCATGGACTCCATCAAGACGGACAGGTGCAGAATGCCGCGGCCAGAGACCTCGACGCCGCTCTTGTCCTCGAGCTCCTCGATCTTCATGGTCACGTTGTTCTCGGCCTCGTTGAACAGGCGCTCCTTGAGCTGACGGGCGCCCACGATGTCGCCGTCGCGGCCGACAAGCGGGGAGGTCGAAGCCTCAAAGACGATGGACAGGGTCGGCGGGTCGATCTCGATGGGCTCGAGCTCGACGGGGTTCTCGGGATCGGTGTAGACATCGCCGATATCGGTGCGGTCGATGCCCACGACGGCAGCGATGTCGCCGGCGCCGACTTCCTGGCACTCGGTACGGCCCAGGTAGTCGAAGGTAAAGAGCTGCTTGACGGTAGCGGTGGCGCTGGAGCCGTCGTTCTTGACAACCAGGATCTGGTCGCCCTGGTGGATGGTGCCGGAGTACACGCGACCGATGCCGATGCGGCCAACGAAGTTGGAGTGGTCGATGGTCACGCACTGCATGGCCAGCGGGGCGTTCTCGTCAACCTCGGGCGCGGGCATATCGTCGATGATCATGTCGAGCAGCGGGTACATGTCCATATTGCCGTCGTTGGGGTCAAGGCGAGCAAAGCCATTCATGGCGCTGGCATAGACCACGTGCTCCATGGCGAACTCAAGCTGGTCGTCGGTGGCGCCCAAGTCGGCCATGAGGTCCAGGCAGTCGTTGTAGGCCTTCTCGGGGTTAGCACCCGGACGGTCGATCTTGTTGATGACGATCATGATCTTAAGGCCGGTGTCGATAGCGTGACGCAGCACGAAGCGGGTCTGGGGCATGGGGCCTTCAAAAGCGTCGACCAGCAGCAGGGCGCCGTCGGCCATACGCAGCACGCGCTCGACCTCGCCGCCGAAGTCGGCGTGGCCCGGGGTGTCGATGACGTTGATCTTGACGTCCTTGTACTCGATAGAGATATTCTTGGCGAGAATCGTAATGCCGCGCTCGCGCTCCTGGTCGTTGGAATCCAGGACGCGGTCCTCGACCTGCTGGTTGGCACGGAAGGCGTCCGTGGCACGCAGGAGCTTGTCGACCATCGTCGTCTTGCCGTGGTCGACGTGAGCGATGATGGCGATGTTCCTCAGATTGTCTACGCGCATGTAGTTCCCCTATCTTCTATCTATATACAACCGGCACGCGTATGCGGCCCGCCCAGCGATACAACGCTCAGCGGGAATATTGAGCCTTTTACCGAAAACTCGTTTATTTTAGCGATTTTAGATGAGAGGGGTTTCCTCACCTGCAGGTTCAGGGTCGCTCCACATAAAACCATCGCCGGCGCCCATGCCCTCATACAGCACATATGCCGAAAAACCGCTCTCGAGCGTAGTCTCAAAGAAGCTCACGAGCAGAGCATCGTGATAGCCGCCGTCAATCTCGACGCAGCCGGTGTAGCCGATGGCATAGCGAGCGATACGGCCCAGGCCCTCGTCCTTAAGACCCATCTTGTGCTCGGAGATAAAGTTGGTGGCCGCCTCGAGGCACGCCTCTTCGCCGTCCTCATCGAGCGCCGCCAGATAACGGTTGGAAGCGGCGTCCTCAATTGCCACGACCACGCCAGGGTTTTCACCGGCGGCAAGGTCGTCCAAGAACGCGCCGATCAGATCGCACACCATGGCGTCGAGCTCGGCGGAGACGTTACCGGCGTCCTGCATATCCTGTGCCATCTTTAGACCTTCCCATCGAGTCTGGCGTCGTTACAGTTCTTGTGCCTCAGCAGCGATCTTAGCGGCAGCGTCGCGGGCGCGCATCATATCCATCGCGCGCTTGTCGAATACCTTGATCTGACTGGTCAGCATTACCGCATCGACCACGCCCCAGATCACCAGGCCCGTAGAGATCGAAAACCCAAGCGCACCAACTGTACCACGAAGGCGCGAGCAGATTGCCGCAACAAGGGCGGAGATGACAACCATCTTGATAAACGAGCCGCGGCGTTCGCGAAGCGTGCGGGCCTGCGTCACATAGGCAATGCGAGCCGCCTCGGATGCCTCCGAGCGCATCTGGGCCTCGCGGGCGATTGCAGCCGCTTCAGCCGACATCCCGCCGGCCATCAGCGAACGCTCCGCAACCTGGACGCCCCGCATTTAGAAGTCATCGGGGGAGAGCGTATGGACGAACTCGTCGAACTTCTCGAACTCCTGCTCGTCGTCGACTTCCTCGGCGTGGGTAGAAACAGTGCCCAGGCGATTCATGATGTCGTCCTCCACAAACATGGGGGCATTGCTGCGCACGGCAAGGGCAATGGCATCACTGGGACGGGCGTCGATCTTGCGCTCGTCACCATCGGCCAGTACGACGATCGTCGCGTAGAACACCGGCGGCTCGGCGCGAACGATCTCGATGCGCTCGAGCTTGGCGCCCAGGGCGCCAACAGTATCGAGCAACAGGTCATGGGTAATCGGGCGCTCGGCGCGGCCGCTATCGATGCCACGGCTAATGGCAGCAGCTTCAAACGAACCAGTCTGAATGGAAAGGGAGCGCAGCGGCGCGGGCGAGTCCGATTTGCTGCTGCGCTCACGAAGCACGATAAGCGATGGCACGGGACCGGCGGCCATGACGATGGTCTCTATGTCGACACGAACCATGGAACACCTCCGGTACGTAGCGGTTAACACGCGGCAGCTCCGCCGCATTGAATAGCTATACTACCCAAACTTTCGCACAGCACACAAAACCAAAATGAGATTTATCGCAGACAAGAAAAAAGCCCCGAGGCAACGCCCCAGGGCTCTTCACAGTTTTGATGGTGGACCTGACAAGATTCGAACTTGTGACCTCCCGGTTATCAGCCGGACGCTCTAACCAACTGAGCTACAGGTCCATCATGGTGGAGGTTAGGGGGATCGAACCCCTGACCTCAGGCTTGCAAAGCCCGCGCTCTCCCAGCTGAGCTAAACCCCCACGGAGACAGTAATAAACACCCCAGCGGCGACTCGGCTCTCGCTGGGGTGTTTATTGCGAAAGAAAGTGGTGGACCTGAC
>ENA-ORSQ01000818-ORSQ01000818.1-human-gut-metagenome-genome-assembly--contig:-NODE-818-length-18719-cov-3.578922_pt1 | contig 18719 bp, 21 predicted proteins | sample MGYA00241900_ERZ509164 | MGnify/ENA primary metagenome ERZ509164 (study PRJEB26280, sample SAMEA2338807) | human gut metagenome | biome: human gut; feature: human-associated habitat; material: faeces...
TCTTTTACCGCTCTGCCCAAAGAATCCCGTTCCAGCCTTATCCTTGTATCAGAATTTTCCGCCCCGATATTTGATAAATTCCACAAACCCTTGATTATATGAAGAGATTCCATTTCTTTATAAATCGCACCCCACTACCATTTCAGGTGCATTGCACAAAAAATACTCCAACATCATTTGCTTTTTCCTCTTTACTTAAAAATAGATAACCTATTGCATCATCTAAATAGAAGATATCTTGAAATTCTTCTGGAAAATCTCCTCCATATATCTGCATGCAAAATTGATAGGAGGCAAGTTCTAACTTTTCTTCTTGTAAAAATACAGGATTTGCACCAAAAAGAGAGCCATAATTATCATCAAATTCATTCATTTCTTTATCAATTACTATTTCTCTTGCTGAAATCAAAAAATCCGCATCATTTCTTGGAGAAGCAACAGAATGTAAAATTACTTTTGTATATCCGTTTTTTATATTCTGAAGTTCTTCTATATCACCGTTATAAACGATCGAGTCCAAAAAATAATCTTCTCTATTATAAGTAGTAAATACAGAAATAACCTGATCCTTCGGATAATTAAATTGAAGAGTTGAATTTAAAAAATTTGTAGGTATATTAAAAATAAAAACCATTTTTTCTCCATTAGGATTAGTAGGCCACTCTACATCAGGAGGTAAAAAACTTTTTCCTCCAATACGCAAAATATTCAATTCATTATCTACCTTTTCAAATCTTACTAAGTTTGACATTGCATTTATTCTCCTTCATATTCTACTTCTTTCTGTGTCGGCATATAAAACCATGTATTTTGAGGCTCATGTCTGCTTTCTTCTTTATCATTTTCACTGCACAAAATCACAAGAAGGATCAAAAACAAGCTTACTACAATGGATGAAAGAAAATTTTTTATCATATTATTTTCCTCCCAGGATCTATGCAAAACGCCGTTTAGTCATCAAGGCTTGGATAATACGACGAATTTCTCCACTCCTCTAATGTATACACTTCAAACTCACTGTCTGCCAGTCCTACCATATCCTTCCATAAAACCTTATCAAAATTGACACTCACATAAAACGTGCTCCAGCTCACACTGTGATCCTCCCACATCTCGCTCACATGAACGGAATAATACTCTCCCAAATATTCACTTCCCGCCCAATCTTTGTATACTTCCTCTGTTTCAAGATCATATGTTTGATATAAATACGCCTGCCCATCACTCTTCAGATCTACATAAGCAACCCAATCATCAATCTCCGGCACCTGTTCCGAAAGGCAGTCTGATATTTTAACAATCGTATCTTCCCGTGTTTTGGCATTCTGCGTACACTCCTCTGCTTCTCCGAAGGCTAGTGCTGTGGAAATTTCACTGTCATCACCCCACACACGGCTGCCACATGCTGTCAGCAGACCTGCCATAGCCAGTACCACAAAACTTATTTTCCTTCCCTCCATAGGATATACTCCTTTAACTGATAATTCACATCCCATTCATATCTGTGCCTGCGCAATGTATCCGACCAGCCGACAACATTTCCAAAAATTCCCTGATGAGCAGCGTCTGCCTTACTTCGCTGATTACTTACTTCGTGAAAAATCGGTCTGCCAGCTTTATCATAGTCCCATGCACTACAGATATTATTAGAGAACAGACGCTGAGTCTCCTGCCCCAAAGCATTATATTCCATCCTGGACACCCACGGCTTTTCTTTATCCAAATATGCCGCCACTTGTGTCGTCTGTCCCATTTCATTCCGACTGGTAAGTATATTTGCTCCAAAACTGCTTACTGTCTGAATACAGTTTCCCAATTCATCATATTAGATATCCAGCGCCTGCCCTGCCACTCTTTCGTAATCCTGCCCAACGAATCTCGTTCAAACTTTACCTTGCCATATTGGTTTTCCGCCTCTAGTATAGCGCCATTCCTATTATAAGTAAAGTTCTCATAAGTTTTGTCATAATAATCAGTTCTTATCACACGTCCCAGTTTATCATAACAATACCTTGTATATCTGCCTCCCGGACGATTAATTTTTGTAACAAGACCAGAATAATCTCGTTCATATGTGCGGGTTAAAATCAAAAAAATTTACACGCTTTATTTTACCCTTTTGGGTTTCCTAAAAACACTCCGTCCAATACTTATATTTTTCACTTCTACAATTTATCTTCTGTAAATACTCCTTTTTTCTCTTTTCAAAAGTTCCTGTAGCAAAGCTCTTTTCCATTTCACTTGAAAAAAGGTTCATTAACTCCTTTCCTAAACTATTATATAAAATTGGTGTTATATCCTTAAATACCTCCTCAATCTCTTGTCTTGTCACATGCCTTTCATAATATTGAACAATTTCCTGATTCCAAAAAAAAGCGTCAGAAAACTGTGCATCAAAATCCCATATTTCACTCGTCCAAAATGGCCTTTCTTCATTTATTGCAAGCAAATTATCGCTTTCCTTAAAAAGCAAAACTGAAATATACTTAAAGAATGAATATTTTATCGCTAAAGATCCTCCATAAATTTTATCAAATAACTTTACAATATTATTTCTATCAAATGCAATTGTTGTGTTAAACAAAGAAATGTCACCGAGTATTGTTTTATTTCCCATTTCCATCCGTTTCACTGTCTGTTCAACATAATATTCCATTACATATGGATATTTTTCTCCTACAGAATTTTTAAAATTTTGTTGATTAAAAAAAATCATAGAATTAAACTGACTATAAATATCTTCTGCCATTTTATTCTGATGCATGATTGCCTCTTCAATTATTCTTAAATAAAATGGCAATAAATATTCCATTAATTCCGGCTGAATATCTGATGAAAATCTACAATCATCCGCAAAATTTTGTAGGATTAAGTATTTTTCCGTAAATACCCCATCTATTTTTTCATTTGTAATAAAGCTTTTCAACACATCTTTATCTGTTTCATAAAGATTCATTTTTACCTCTGGCTTCTTAACTTTTATTGACATATTTTCGGCACCTTTGCATCTGTCGATTTTGGAGGTTGCAGTTCTGATACTTTATTAATATTGGGATACTTATTATTAACAACATCTGACATTCCCCTACTTCTTGCCTCATTTAACGCTTTTCTCAAATTATGCTCGTATCTGTTCATCATGTGTATACCATCCTTTACTTGGCGGTCTCATTTTTCCCAGTATTTGTTCTCTTATTCGATGCACAACTCCATGCGTTCCACCTGTTCATAACCAAGAGGGCAACTTAACTCCTTTACAGAATTCTACCTCTTTAACTGGTAATTTATTTTCTTACCTATACTTCTTTAAAATCAATTAACAAACCATTTCTCTTGCATATATCTACGAACAATTCACTTACAACAAAATCTGTAATACTTTCTTTATCTTTCGCAATAAAAAATTCCTCTTCAATATCTCTTCTAAACTTTATAAAACTTAACACTCTCTCACCATCACTTAATGTACGATATGTTGATGCTTCTTTATCTATTATAGGTATACGTAGTATGATTTTAGCGGCATACCATTCTAAACTAACGTCTTGACAAACTAATCTACAAGAAAAAAACTTCATTTCTTCTCTCAATAAATTTCCAATTTTTTCAACAAATCGCTTAGAAAACAACAATGCAGATGGACAAAAAATATAATCTGTTTTCTCAATATTTTCCAGTGTATAACCAGTGCCCGCAACAAACTCCAATCTTCTTCTTTTTATTTTTTCTTCATTTCCTATGTCCAATCTAAAAAATGAAAAAATTTCATCATCATTTTTTTTAAATCCTGCCATACAATCAGGATGATTTAGAGTTGTATTTATTTTATATAATTTTAATGACATTTTATCACTCCTTTTTTTACTTCGCTTTGTAACATTCTAATTTCTTTTTGAATTTCTACCTTTCGCTATAGCGAATATATGAATTAAATTTCTAGATTTAATAATAATTTGATAAAATTGTTTTAGAATTCTAATAATTAACGTTAATTCTACAATAGAGAAAACTATTGTATTTTCTGATTATATACTCTAATCTCTATAAAAGCAATTATAATCGTGGACAAAATTATTACAAATTTCGCTCTTTTTCAAAAAAAATTCTCCACATATTTTATAGCACTTAACTTACTATAAAACATATGGAGAGTCACCATACCTTTATTGCTGCAAGAAATTTTTAAAATTCATCAATTAAATCTCTTACTATCTGACTTGCAATAATTAATCCACCTACAGATGGTACAAAACTTATACTTGCAGTTGTTCTTCTGTATTCTTCGCTTTTATCAAATCTATTTGGCAATTCTCTAGAATATACAACCTTTAAATGATTTATTCCATTTGCTCTTAATTGTTTTCTAATTGTTTTTGCAAGTGGGCATACTGAAGTCTTACTTATATCTGAAACTTCAATTTGTGTTGGATCAAGCTTGTTTCCCATTCCCATTGCAGAAATTATTTTCACATTTTTTTCATGCGCAGTAATTATTAAAGATAGTTTGGATGAAACAGAATCTATTGCGTCTACTATATATGTATAATCTTCTCTTATTAACTTATCTTTATTTTCCTCGCAATAAAATTCTTTATATATTTCCACTTTTGCATCTGGATTTACTCTTAAAATTCTTTCTTTCTCTACTTCTACCTTGTCTCTGCCTATTGTAGAAAAGTCTGCAACCAACTGTCTATTTATATTAGTTACATCTACTACGTCTTTATCTACCAATACAAAATTACCAATGCCAGCTCTTGCTAATGCTTCAACTGCATATGAACCTACGCCACCACAGCCAAACACTGCAACAGTGGCATTTTTTAGTTTTTCTATGTTATCTTTTCCAATTAATAGTTCTTCTCTTTCTTGCCAATTTTCCATTTTTAATTTTTTCCTTTAAATCATTTTATATTTAATATTTTTTCATTCTTCTTTTCTGGATTGTCTAGAAAAAGCATCCATTGTAATACTTCGTCATTTGGTGTTTTTTGGTATGCTTTTACTACCTTCGGTATCTCTATTATAATTATTTCAAAGTAATCTGTCAATTGTCAATTCTCATTTATAGTAGCAAAAAGACTAGCTCACTCTAAAGCTAGTCCTATGATTATGGGTGTTCTGACTCTCGGCTTTGCCAAGACTCAGAACATCTCCTACCTTCTCTACATGTTATATTTCTTCTTCTCAGTTTAGGGTGAAGCATCCCTGTTTTTAATTTAGCTCTCTGGGCTCTGTTTTTAGCTATGCTCAAATTCGATCATCCAGGGCTCAGGTCTACCAAAGTGAGAGACGAAAACCATCACTGAGGAAGGTACCGGTCGTATTGTTGTTACCGCGGTCGGCTGCTGGATTGTTTTTTGAACCAGTGTAGTAAAGACCTCCCCCTCGTTCCGCACAAAGATTACTAGCGTGGGAAGTCTTCTCTAAAGTCCACTCCCATACATTTCCAGCTATATCATATATATTTTGCACTGAAAAACTACTATCTGCTCCTGTTGTTAATAATATACTTGAATATGATTCTTTTTTGAATGGATTTGGACATGCTGTAAATGTACTTCCACTATTTGTTGAATACTTTGCATTTGCATTTTTTATTGTCCATAAATTAACCTTATAGTTTCCCATTGTTGTACTATTTGATGTTAATGTACTATCCGCTATATTTCCTTTATTGTGCATAAATGCTAGCACTAAATCCCATTGCACTCCAAACATTAAACTACTTGTTTTAGTTCCTGAATTTACATTACTTGCTAAATTTTGTGCTTGTGTTCTTGTTACCCATGTATATGGATATGCATCTGCTCTTGATACTGGTGTTGTGCTTGGCATAGTATATTTGCCATTTGAATTTTTGTCTGTATTGCTTGTTCTATTTGTTCCTGCTGTTGTATCAATTCCAGCTTCGTATCTTCCTACATAAAATCCTCCATTTTCATATACACTTTTTAACATACTGTTTTTTAAATTATTATATGCTGTTGCATCTGCAAACCAACCTACATTTTTGTCATCAGGATAATATACATCTGAATAACTAATACTTCCTCTATATGTTTTTGTATATTCTTTTAAATCATTTTCTATACTTGTATAATCTGCGTCTGTAAATGTTGTTTTTCCAAGCCCTGTTGTTTTATAAACTGCTGTTGTTCTTGGTACTACTACCCACACATATTCATTTCCACTTGCATCTTTTATTACTAATCCTGTATCTATTGTTCCTTCTTTTTTTGTAAATGTATTATCTGGGAAGTATGGTGCTGTTTCTGCTGTTGCTTCTGCTGGTACTTTTGTGCCTGCTCCACTTCCTCCAGCTCCACCATTTCCGCTACCACTTCCAGCACTTCCATTTATTTTTTCTCCTAACTGCTGTGCTAGTTCGTTCATACCAATTAAATCATTTTGGGTGGCTTCTGCAGATTTCCTTTGGGCTTCTTTTGCTTTATCTATTATTCCATTGTCGCCTAAAACCAAGTTAATGCTTGCTCCTGCAAGGATTAGCAAGACTACTGTTGTAACAACTAAGGCTACAAGAGTTATACCTTTTTTACTTTTTAATTTGTTCATTTTTCTTTTTTCCTCTCCTATGTTTATTTTTATAAATTTTATTATTAATATTTTTTCCTTAGTATTCCCCCTTTTCCATTTTTTATAAATCGTCTCTTATAAATTTTAAAACGATATTTATCAACTATAATTTTATCAAAGCAAAATGATATTGTAAATATATTTTACAAAACAATTCAACTTTATTTTTGAGTTTTATCAATTTTAAAATCATTCTCAAAAGTGTTATAAAATATTATATTATAGATAAAAAAGTAAAATTTTGGTTAATAAATATTTGTTTTTAATTAAATTTTACACTCTAAAGGAGGAATACATCTAAATATGAATGCCGATAATATAAGTAAACATATTGGTCAAGTTTGCCAGCAGTATAGAATTAAGAATAATTTAACTCAAAATCAGGTTGCAGAATTAACCGGATTAGAGCCAAGGCATATAAGCCAAATAGAAAGAGGTCTATCAAAAGGAAGTATTGATACATTAATAAAATTATGCAATGCATATTCTATTACTCCAGATATTATTTTATATGATTTGCTTGATAATGATGTAAAAAAATCTGTTTCAATTTATGATGAAAAATTTAAGAAATTAAGTAAAAGAGATAAAGATAGTATATTACATTTTATTGATTATTTTTTAACAAAATAAATTAATAACTTATAAACATAGCAAATGGCTAAATTTATAAGTTATTTTTTATATTCTTTTTAGATCTTCTCCATATTTTACTCCTAATGAATAGCTAAATGCAAAATAATATTCTTCGGTCTTATAAAATAACTGTACTATTTCATCAAACTGTTCTTTTTGTTGTTTTGATAAAGTTTGTTCGAGTTCTTCCATTGCATCAGTCAATCTAAAATATTCTGCTTTGAAATTTTGATTTTCTTTTAAAATTGGTAATTTTTGCTCTACATAATCACTAATAAATTTATAGTTATCATTATTAAATATTTCCATGTTATTCTCCCTCCTATGGCATAAATTTATTTTCTATTAACTTATTATTTATTGGCCATTTTTATATATTAAGAGTATTTCCTTATATTACGTTTTTAGACATCTTAATATATTTTTAACTTTACTATACCACATAAGTTTAAATTAACATACTGTTATTTTATCTTTTATTAAATATAAAATAATAGCTTAACACTTGTCATCAAGTATTAAGCTATTTCATTTTCATCTAAACTTAAAAGTTTAGGCATTGGCATACCGCCTCAAATATCTATACTTAGTATAGCACCCTTGATACGATTAGTCAATCAAAATTAACGTACTGTTATTTTGTCTTTTATATTATCAAATTTACTTTCTCCTATCCCAGATACATTTTTCAAGTCTTCTACTGTTTTGAATTTTCCATTTTGCTTTCTATAATCTATTATTTTTTGAGCTGTTGACTCACCTATTCCTGGAAGTGATGTTAGTTCTTCTAGTGTTGCTGTGTTTAAATTTACAGTACTGCTTTTGCCAGTTGTATCTTTATAATCTTCTATTTCATCTGATTTATTCGGCACATAAATTTTGTCTCCATCATTTAATAATTGCGCTAAGTTTAATTTATTTAAGTCTGCTTCTTCTGTTTCACCCCCAGCAGCCTCTATGGCATCTACTATTCTCTGCCCGCTTTTTAGTATAACAATTCCTGGATATTTTACCTCTCCAATTATATGTATTGTTATCTCCTCGTTTTCTTCGTCTTCTGTTTTTTCTTCATTTTCCGTTGTAACAGCCAATGTATCATCATATGTATAATCGTTTTTCGATTCTTTATAAAAGTATAACCCAATTACAACAATAGCAATAACTATGGCTATACCTATAATTATTTTTGTTTTTAAGTTTAAGCTTTCCATGTTGCTTCCTTTCTTTAGAAAAATTCTTTTTAACCATTACTTTAAAATTTAATTTTACCTATATACCCATTGAAAAATCATGTATTTTAATGTATTATATACATACATTTTACAAAGGAGATATCATGCAATTTTTTCATAAGTTTAAGAAGATTACTTTTTTATTTTTTATTTTATTAACATTAAATACTAATTTAATATATGCTGAAAGTATAAATGGTTCTGCTACTGGTGCTAATGCAAGTGTTTCTAGCACTAGTACTAATATAAATTCAGCCACAGACGTAGATTCTTCAGATACTTCTAGTAATAACAGCTCTACTGACGCTACAATTCCAACTACATATTCGCCTGCGTGTATTTTGATGGACCAAAACTCTGGCAAGATTTTATATAGCAAGAATGCAAATACTAAAATGTACCCAGCAAGTACCACTAAGATTATGACCGCAATTTTAACTCTTGAGAATTGTAAACTAGATGAAATTGCGACGGCTAGCCATAACGCAATATATTCTATTCCATATAGTTATTCAGTTGCTACTATTCAAGAGGGCGAAGAGCTTACGGTTGAACAGCTTTTAAATGTTTTGCTTATTCCTTCTGCAAATGATGCAGCAGTTGTTCTAGCTGAACACATTGCAGGATCTGTTGAGGCTTTTGCAGAGATGATGAACAATAAAGCCGTAGAAATTGGTTGTAAGAATACGCATTTTGTTAACCCTAATGGAATTCACAATGAAGACCACTATTCAACTGCTTACGACTTAGCCTTAATGGGACAATATGCAATGAAATTTGATGTTTTTAGAAGCATTGTTTCTAAAACTTCATACGCATTACCTGCTACTGCAAAATATGATAAAGAAGATAGACTATTTAATACCACAAATGATTTAATTAAGAAGAATTACAGCTCTTCTCCAAGAAATTACTATTACGAATATGCTACAGGAGCAAAGACTGGTTACACTGATGCAGCAAAGAGTTGTATAGTTGCCACAGCCACCAAGAATGATGTTTCTTTAATTGCTGTTGTTTTACATGACAGTACAACTGATGATGGTTTGAGTCAAAGAGCTTTAGACTGCAAAGCGTTGTTTGAATACGGTTTTAACAATTATTCTGAAAAAACTATTGTAAATAAGACTGAGGCTGCTAAACAGATTACTGTTGAAAATGCTACTAAAGAAACTGAAAGTTTAGATTTGTTATATAACGATAGTTTAGAAGGATTAATACCAAATAATGTTGATATTTCAACATATACACCAAACATAAAACTTTCTGATAATATATCTGCTCCTATTTTTGAGGGCACAAAACTTGGAACTGCTACATTTGACATAGATGGTTTTAGTTATACATGTGACTTAGTTGCATCTCATACTGTATATAAATCTAACTACACAAAAACATTAATGGAACTTGCATTATTAATAATTTTCTTATTTATATTTGCGAAATTCTTACATTTTATAAATAATAGAAAAAATAATAACAAGACCAATAATTATAAAAAATCTAAAAACTCTAAAAATATTAGAAACAAAAATTCAAGAAATTCTAAAAATAGAAAATATGCTAGTAACACTAAAAGTTCAAAAGCCGTAGTCAAAACTAAAAATTCAAAACCTGCAAAAAGAACTTCTACTAAAACTCTTTTTAAACATCTTGGCATCTTTAATCATAAAGACTCTGAAAAAAGTTATATTGATGACTTTTATCCAAAATATTAAAGCACAGAAAAATAGGGCTATGTACCCTATTTTTTCTATGCTTTTATAAAACTTATTTTATATTATTTGGTTGTATTTGTTGTAGCTTCATCTTCACTGTTTGTTGTTGATGGAAATAACTCATTAACTAGAGCTTTTGTTTTTCTTTCGTTTGCAATGTACAATGAAACTCCATTGCACATTTCTACATCTCCTGGAACCATTCCAGTTTTTATGTTATCTGCATCAAACTTAACTGCATATGGAACATATGCTTTAATTTCATTGAAGTCTAGGTTTGTTTTTACGTTTTCTGACATTATATCTATTACCTGTTTTAACTTGAATATATTCTGTGGTTTTAATGTTTGCTTTAATGTTGCAATTATAAACTCTCTTTGAGTTCTCATTCTTCCCAAATCTTGTTGTCCGTAAGAACTTGGGTATGTAGAGCCATCATTGTTATGTCTAAAACGCAATAATTGTTCTGCTTTTGCTCCGTCAATTAACTGTTCCCCAGCCTTTAAATCTATATATAAATTTTGGTCTGTATCTTCAGTGTAATGCATGTCTATTGGTACATTAAATGTAACCCCTCCAATAGCATCAACTAATTTTATTAATGCTTTTGTATCTATAATTACATAATTTTCTAGATTTAAACCTGTTAGTGCATTTATTCTATCTATTGCCTCTGGTATGTTTGTACCACTTCTAAATACAGTATTTATCTTGTAACTTGCAAGATAATTTTGCGTTGCTGTATTTCTATTTCTCCTTCCAACATATGTATCTCTTGGAATTGACATTAGTGAGGCTTCCTGCGTCTTTGGATTGTATGAAGCTACCATTATTGTATCTGCTAACTTATAATCGTCTACACCGCTCTCCCCCATTATTAGAAGTTGTATAGGCTCTAAGTTTTGCAATTTTTCAGTATCTTCGCCAAGTATAGTTGCCAATGCTCCTGTTAAGCCACCGCCATTTTGATATATTTTATATCCGAAAAGTGTTCCGGCTAATATTATTGCTAATAATAAAATTGTTACTACAACCCTTTTTACTTTTCTAACAGTTTTTACTTTCTTCTTAGCCTTAACTGGCTCTTGTTTTTTTATTCTCATATTTGGTTGTTTTTGTTTAACTTGTTTATCGTTATTTTTCTTATTGTTCTCTTCTGGCATGGCATGTCTGCCACGAGACTTTTCATCAGTCTTTTTATTTCTACTCAATAGTATCACTCCCACATAACTTTATGATTAACAGTATAGCAAATATACGGAAAAATAGCAATAGAAATTGAAGATTTTCAATTGATATAAAAAAATAAAAAAGTAGATGTTAGTCTTAAATTAACATCTATTTTTTTATGTTTTATTTAAATAACAAATTTAATATTATATTGTTGTTATATAGCATTTCCCCTAAGCTTGATTTTGCTATTGCTGTAACTACTGCATTGTTTGCCCAAATTACGCTTGTTAGTGATATTACCGCAAGAACTGCATATACAATAACTATTCCCTCTATTGCTCCATATGCTAATCCACCTAGTTTATCTACTTGCTTTATTACTGGAAGGTCTGTTAGTATTTTTGCAAATAGACTTATTAATACTAGTATTACTCTTACTGCTAAAAATATTACAATGCCTGAGCCTATATTTACTATTGTTATTGTTGTGTGGTCTATTACATTGGCTTTTACTTCGTCTGTTGCATTTTCTATTTCTTTGTTTATGTTATCCATTATTGTTGATGGAACGTTTTCTTCTGTATTTTCTGTTTTATCTTCAACACCTAATGTTGCACTTAATGTTGTTCTTATGTTATCGTCTATTACTGTATTCTCTATTACTGCATTTGCAACTGGTTTATATAAAACAAATGCTACAACTATTGCTATTATAAATGAAAGTAACTTTATTAAACTTCCTGTTAGTCCTTTTTTATATCCTAAAAATATGAATAGTAAAACTACGGCTATTATTATTAAATCTACTATTATCCCCATACTTTCTCCTCCTTTTATAACTTAATAAGTTCAATCTTATTTCTATAAATTATTCCTGCCACTTCATTTGAAATGACTATTTTTCTAACCTCTTGATTTGATGTGTATTTTTTTATTAGCCATCCATTTGTATCTACAAAGTGTATTTCAGAGCCTAGATTTAAAGCAATTTTGCTACCACAGCAATACATCTCTTTAATTACACCCTCAAATTTATATGTATTTTCCTTTTGAGTTGTAGAATTTATTATTTTTATTGCTGTGTTTGTTGCAAATAGACTAGCGTTTTCTTCCACATTTTTTACAATATTGTTATCTAGCTCAATGCTGTAATATGTTATTTTTTCTTGGTCTGTATTTATGTCTGTAAGTTTTGTATCTACATTATCTTTTATAACATGAATTTCGTTATCATATTCACACACCAGCTTGTTTTTATTTTGATATTTTATGTTTAATACTAGGCTATTTAATGGTGCATTATATGTGTACACTATTGCCTCTGTTGGGTTTTCTTTTGCTTTAGCAATTGATAATATTTTTATGTTAGATTGTATAAGTGTTCCACTCGTATTTACTTCTGCAATTCCAACATATTTGTTGTCTTCTGAAATACTTGCATCAACCGCAATAGTACTTGACATATAATATTTAAACATTTCATTCCCAGAATCATCTAGTAATAACACAACAGATTTGTAAGCTGTCCCCTTTAATATTATAGCGGAATAACCGCTAGAGTTTACACTTATTCGAGAAATATTGCCCTCTAAAGTTTTCTCCCATCTTATGTTGTTATCTTTTAATAGATATATCTTTGAAGAGTCTTGCTCTGCTATTATTAAATATTTTCCGTTACTAGTCGTAATTGGATTTGTAATTTGTATATTATTTTCTGCCTCAATTTTACCAGATGAGTTGTAGGTTGTTAATGTATTATCTTTTAAGATTGCAATGTATTTTGAATATGCAAATATGTTGCTATTATCATAGTTTTCTAATGTTATGCTTTTTAAATTATCTTGTTCTATAGATTTATTTAAAATATTTGCGTCCATAAATGCCCTAAAATTTTCGTTTGCAGCATACACTAGATATATTACTAATATCAAACAAATAATTACTAGTAGAATTCCTACTCCTATTATTTTTTTCTTATTTATTGTTTTAACTTCATCTTGGTTAAAATATAACAAATTTATATCTTTTTTACTGTCTCCAGAATCTTTCGTTTTAGGTTTCATTCTTTGAATTCCTTCCTTCATTTTTCCTATATAATTTATATCAGTTTTTAGCATTTTTTGCAATACTATTGACCTTTTTTAGTATTGTTATTATTTGAATTATTCCTATAACTCCAAATAATGGATACAGTATTTCTACTAATTTTCCAAAACCTATGTATGCTATTGGAATTTCTGCCAAACACATGGCAAAAGTTATTGTTTTGTATTTTCTTCTGTCTTTTATGTTTTCAACTACTCCATAACCTGATGAAATTGCAGATGTTAAAATTGCAGTTATTATCGCAATCGAATATACCATTTTTTCTACTGGATGGCACTCGTCTAATATTGTAAGTACTGGTATTTCTACCTTTGAAATATTTACGGCTGATAGAGTTAACATTTGATATATTGCTATAATTAATACGAAAAATATTACTACCGACACCAATGTTATTATTTTATTTTCTCTTTTATTTTTTATATTTGTTGTAAGCAATACTATTATTGGGATTAGTGTTATACTGTTATAACTAGTATATAAAATGGCGCTAAGTATTGATTTTCCGAGATTTTGCGTATTAGTATTTAAATTATTTATTAAATTTATTATTGGATAATTTTTTACACTTATTGCTATAATTATTACAACCATTATTGGTACAACTATTAAATTTAATTTTATAATTCCATCCATATTTTTCATTAACAAAAAATATGTAATAATTGCATTTATGCTTGCGGTAATAATTATTGGATTTTTAAACTCTTGTTTAAAAAATGTGCAAAACCCTGCACACATTATCCAAAATGAGACTAATAAAAATGCATTTATAACGTTTTCTAATATTATTTTCACCTTACTACTATTACTTATTTTTTCTAAAAATTCATTGTTACTTTTTATTTGTAATCTTTTTGTTATTGCTATAGTGCTGTATATTATTACTCCTGTAAGTGTTGCCGAAACTATTGCTCCAATAATTCCAAATTTTCCATATTGTCCGAAAAATATGTATATTTCTTTACCTGACGCAAATCCAGCACCGATTATGGTACCTATTATAACAGAAACAGCTTTTACAATATTCATAAATTTAATCCTTTATTAATTATTCAAAGTAATATGAGATTTAAAGCAAGCCTAATTATTGAAAAATTTACATTATTCTATCCACAAGTTACACACATTACTTCTCTTTAAATTTATGAAAGGATTTTTGTTTTATTACTTGTCTAAAAAAATGACGGATAAGTTTTTACCTACCCGCCTAATATATTTTATTTTCTTCTTCTTATTTGCCATACAACAATTCCTAAAATAATTATTGCAACTGGAACTGCAATTATTATTGTTCTAATAATTTTATCTTGTTGTACTGTTGCTGTATATGTTGCAACTCCTGTATCTTTTCTAATTGTAATGTTATCTTCTCTATCTGTTAAATAAGATACTGAATTTATTACTAAATCTCTATTGTTATAGAAATTTATTGCAACTACTTGGCTACTGTTTCCAGAGCTACTATTTAATGTAACATACCAGTCACTTGCAAACATACTGTTTGCAACTAATATTAATTTTGATGTTTTTTCATCGTCTATTTTCTTTGTAATAGCTGATGCAATTGGCTCTCCGCCACTCAATAATTTGTCATTTTGTGTTACTGATGACGATGTTATTGATGAATCTGTTCTTAAGAATGCTGTGCTAGATGCTGTTACTAAATTTTCTACTGTAACGCCTAGGTTCTCTAGCTCTTCACTATCTTTAAAGTTTATAATTCCACCACCTAGTATTGCAACTTTTCCGCTTGATGCAATGTCTTTTGTAATTTTAGATGAACTGTTTACATTTGGTAATACTAAGTTTGTGTAACCTACTATTTTACTTGTATTTTGCTCAAACATTGCACCATTAGAAATTGATGCACCATATACATCTAATATTGCTTGGAAATTTGTTAAGTCTTTATTATCTTTATTTGGATCTTCCAAAATCATTAAGTTTCCGCCCTTGTTAATGTATTCTAATATTAAGTCTTTTTCAAATTCTGTAAAATCTTCCTTTAAAGATGTAATTACTAAAACATTACAATCATCTGGTACTTTTGCATTTACTAATAAATCTAAGTCTTCAACATCATTTGCTTCATTTTTTAACAATTCTCTTGCTACTTGATAATAATTTGAATCTTGTGCATGTGTTGTAGAAAAATATATCTTTGGATTTGTTTCTAAGTTTACATCCAAAATTGCATTTGTCATTTTTTGCTCTGTTACATCATATTGTTGATATGTTGTATTATCATATGCATAAAAATCATTTGCTGAAACTATTTTGTCTCTGTTATTTGCTTCTACAATTACAACAGCACTTGTTATAGAAGTTCCTAAGCTATATTTTTCTTGTAAATCTGGTCTTTGTGAAGCATCTGTTAATTCCTCGTAAGTTATATTTGAATTTTTTTGGCAATATAATTTAGCATAGTTTATTGCTTCTGGATAATTTGACATTTGATATAATGTGATTTTTGTTGGTGATTTTACACTGCTAATTTTATCAATTGATTCTTGTGATAAAGAAAACAATTTATTTCCAGTTAAATCTATATCTGCAATGTCTTGCTTTTCTACAATAACATTTATAGCAACAACTACAGCAATTATTATGATTATTAATAATAATGTAAGCGTTGTATTAGCTAGCCAACTTGCTTTTTTTCTTGGCTTTTTTTGTTTTGTATCTTTTTTGTTTTCATCTTTTATTTTTTCTTTCACAACAAATTCCTCCTTACTTTACTAATTTTCTTCTTTTGATAACAACCATTGTTAATGCAACAAACATGGCTGTTATTGAAATTAAACTAATTGTTTCTGTTATTGGGAACACACCTGTTGCAAAAGGATAGAATTTTTCTATTAATGATATTGCTGTTAATTTAGTTGAAATACTTGGTGCAAGCCATGCAAGTACAAATATTGCTATTGTTGAAACAGCTGCTATTATTTGGTTTTCTGTCAAGCTAGAAATAAACATTCCTAAGCTTATGTATGCCATTGATGTTATTAAAAATCCAAACATTGTAACAAGTACTGTTGGAATATCTGGTGTTTTAAAATAGCATATAATTCCAAAATAAATTAATGTAAATAATTCTGTAATTGCAATTACAACAAGAGCTGCTAAAAATTTACCAAGCACAATTGCTACTGCACTTCTTGGTGCTGTCATTAATATTTGCTCTGTTCCATTTTTTCTTTCTTCTGCGAATGTCCTCATTGTAAGAAGTGGTATTAAGAATATTACAATATACATTACTGAATAGAAAAATACATATTGATATGTTACAGCACCTTGGCTTATTGTTGTTATGTAAAATATAAAACTGAATATCGCTAAAAATAATCCTATAAATACATATCCAATTGGTGAATAGAAATAGCTTTTAAGCTCTTTTTTCATTACTGCCCACATTATTTTTCTCCTCCTTTTTTAGTTTCTTTTGTCTTTTCTTTTTTATTCTCTGATTTTGGTTGTTTTTTTATTTTAGATTGCTCTTTTTCTTGTTTATTATCTACTTTTTCTGCTTTTGCTTTACTCTTTTCTTCTTTTTTTGATTCTTTCTTAGCTTTTTTATTTTCTGCCTTTTCTTCTTTTTGAGCCTTTTTACTCTCTTCTTTTAGCTCTTTTTCATGCTCTTTTGCTTTTTCGGCAGCTTCTGCTTCAGCATTTCTTTTCTTTGTATTTTCATCTATTATTGTAATAAATGCATCTTCCAAAGATTTTTCAGCAGATTTTAATTCGAATATTGTTATATCCTTCTTTGGTAGAACATCAAACAATTTCTTGCGTAAATCAAACTCTGTGCTAGATTTAAGCATATATTGTTTTGTTCCATCATCATTATCTTTAACGCATTTACACTCTGTAATTTCTGGTATATCATTTTGAAGAGCCTTCATGTTATTTCTTTTATCTTCAACAGTAAGCATAATAACATTTTGTTTTTCTGTCTCTTTTTCAAGATTTGCTGGTGTATCAACTGCTACTATTTTTCCTTTATTAATTATAATTACTTTTTCGCAAATTTGACTTACCTCTGATAGAATATGTGAGCTTAATATTACAGTATGTTTCTTGCCTAATCTTTTTATTAATTGTCTTATTTCTGTAATTTGCTTTGGATCTAGTCCTACTGTTGGTTCATCTAAAATTACTATTTTAGGGTCTCCAACTAGTGCTCCCGCAAGACTTACTCTTTGTTTGTATCCTCTAGATAAATTCTTAATAAGTCTATTTGCTACATCCTCTATTCCTGTTTCTCTTAAAACGTTTGCAACACGCTCTTTTTTCTCTTTGTGTGGAACTTTTTTCAATTCTGCCATGTATGTAACAAATTCTTTTACAGTTAAATCTGTATACAATGGTACTCCCTCTGGCATATAACCAATTTGTTGCTTTGCTTTTATAGGTTGCTTAGATGCATCAAAACCATTTACAATAATAGTTCCATCTGTTGGCTCTATAAAACCAGTAATCATGTTCATAGTTGTACTTTTGCCAGCACCGTTAGGTCCTAGAAAACCAACTACTTCTCCATCGTTAACAGTAAAACTTATATTATCTACTGCAACAAAGTTTCCATACTTTTTTGTGACATTCTTAACTTCTATCACGTCGTTTTCCTCCAATCTATTATTTCCCTAAGTTTTTACCACTTTATATTATCACTAGAAACTTATTCATGCAACTATTTTTGTGCAATTCACATAGAATTCACATTTTCTTTGGTTTTTGTTATAAAAATAACTATATGTATTGTATTTACATAAAAAATTTGGTATTATATTATATGTTAAATTATGAATTTAAAAATAATACTTTTATAAATATACGTTTTAGCAGAACGGGAAAGGATTGATTATGAATAGTAAACAACGCGCATATTTAAGAGGCCTTGCAAACACTATGCCAGCAATTTTTCAGGTTGGCAAAAATGGAATTTCTGAAAATTTTATTAAACAAATAGACGATGCTTTAGAGGCTAGAGAATTAATAAAATTAAATGTCTTGGCAACTTCACCTGAAGATATTTCTGAAGTTGCAGAAGAAATTGCAAATTCAACAAACTCTGAATTAATACAAACAATGGGAAATAAAATTACACTATTTAGGGCAAGAAAGAAAAATTCAAAAATTAATTTACCTAAATAAAAGTTAAATTTATTATTTTTATAAAAAAAGTTATAAATAAAGAATTAATATTTTGTACACAATGGGTAAATATAAGATGAATTATGATGATATTTAAATC
>ENA-ORSQ01000820-ORSQ01000820.1-human-gut-metagenome-genome-assembly--contig:-NODE-820-length-18698-cov-7.161830_pt1 | contig 18698 bp, 10 predicted proteins | sample MGYA00241900_ERZ509164 | MGnify/ENA primary metagenome ERZ509164 (study PRJEB26280, sample SAMEA2338807) | human gut metagenome | biome: human gut; feature: human-associated habitat; material: faeces...
ATAACCGGGACAGCCAATCCGAGGTGCTGATTGATGCAATCGACCTGCGGAACAAACTGGAAGAAATCGCAAGCGCGGAGTACACCAAGACGGGCAAATATATCCGTCCTATCGCATTGTTCCAGGCACAGCCAAAAGGCAAGGAGGACGCGACCACCTTTGAAAAGCTGCGGGACAAACTTGTGGACGCCGGTATTCCTGCCGAGCAAATCGCCATTCGAACCGCCGATGTGAACGAGTTGAAAAACACCGATTTGATGTCCCCAAACTGCCCGATTTGCTATATTATCACGGTCAATGCGCTGAAAGAGGGCTGGGATTGCCCCTTTGCCTATATTCTTGCGTCCCTTGCCAATAAGACAAGCCAGGTTGACGTGGAACAGATTTTGGGACGGATTCTCCGTCTGCCCCACACGAGCCAGCATACCCAGAGTGCGCTTAATATGTCCTATGTGCTGACTTCCTCTAACGACTTCAACAACACCGTGGCGCATATCGTCAAGGGCTTGAACAGCGCAGGATTCAGCGATAAGGACTATCGGATCGGTGAGTCCGCAAAACCGCAGATTCCCGAACAGGCAGCAGAGCAAATCACGCTGCCTGACCCGCAAGGAGCTTCCGAACCGGAAAGCGCAGAGAACGATTTTTCGGGGCTGGATGGAAAATTGATCGGGGAAGAGTTGGAGCGGCGCAGAGAGCAGGCGCAAACGCCCGAAATCGCCCCGAAAGCTGACACCATGCTGGACGCTGCCGCAGAGGTCGAAAAGGCGTACACAGACGCTATCCAGCAGACCGGCAATGATCCGGTGATGGACAATCTTCCGTGGGAGGTGCGGGATAAAGTGAAATCATTTGGGGTAAACCCGCAGTTCCGGGAGGATATTGAAACGCTGCAAATCCCGCAGTTTTTCCTGAAAATTGAGCAATCTTTGTTTACGGATGGTTCTTTTGAACTGCTGGACAAGGAAATGCTGGCAGAGGGCTTTACACTCAAGGGCAAGGCATACGACATTGATTTTGCCACCGCAGACGATGAAATCCGCGAAATCGACGTGCGGGAGCAGGACGGCGGTTTGCCGAAGGTGTTCAAGATGGAGAGCGCCGAGCAGCGGTATTTCAAGGAGTGGTTCAACAATCTGCCGCAGGAAAGCCGGGTGCGCCAATGCAAGGACATGATGTTCAAGCAGCTTAACAAACTGAACATGGTGGACGCTGCCGAGCTGAAAGCCTACATAGACCGCATTGTGGACGATATGGACAAGGCGCAGCTCGCCGCCATGGAGAAAGCGCCGTTGGGCTATGCGGCGAAGATCCGTGACAAGATTGAAACGCTGCTGGAAGCCCACTATCGGGAAATTTTTGAAAAGTGGCTGGAAACGGAGCGCATTGTCTGCAAGCCCTCGTTCCGCCTGCCCCTCGCAATCCATCCCACCACCCATACTGACATATACGCCCGTTCGCTGTACACGGCGGAGGACGGCGACATGAACAAACTGGAACAAAAGCTGGTCGTAGAGCTGACCGCCCTGCCAAATGTCCGTTGGTGGCATCGGAATATTGCCAGACAGGGCTTTTCAATCAACGGCTTTATCAAGCATTACCCGGATATTCTGATTATGACCCAAAGCGGCAAGCTCATCTGCGCGGAAACCAAGGGCGAACATCTGAAAAACGATGACAGCCGGGAGAAAATCGCACTCGGTCAAGCATGGCGCACAGCAGCGGGCAAGGATTTCCGCTATTACATGGTATTTGAGAATGAGGAAAACCTCTTGCCGGGTGCAATGAGCATGAGCCAGTTTATCGACACGGTAAAGGCGCTGTAAGGAAGGTGCGTGCTTTGAAACTGCCGTATGAGAACGAACTGTATGAGCTGCGAAAGTGGATAGACTTTACAAATGCAAACTTGCATATGCAGTTTCTCCACACGCCTCAGGAAATTCAGCGCGTTTACCAATGGATCAATGCAATTACGAGAGGAATCCAAGCAGACTATCCTTTTTATGCGACTACGCTCCCCTGTGTTGCAAATATACTTTTTCAGCAAAACGAAGTGGGTGCTATTTTCCTGAATCCTGCGGCATTTGGCGAGTTGGTGGTAATTGTTCGCCATATCAAAGCAGAACCCGTTGTTGTCCAGTTCTGGTCAGAGATACACCCGCGGATTGTGAATGTTTCCCGTGAGTTATTTGTAGATGGTCATTGTTCAGCTGCGGCAGAAAAGGCAATTAAAGAAGTGGAATCACGTCTGCGCGAAAAGTTTTCAGAGTTAAAACCTGGCGCAGCAGTTCCCTCAAAGATCGGCGATGTGATTGGCGCACTTATGAGCGAGAACGGCGCTTTCAAATTCTGTGACACAACTACTACCAGTGGCAGGGACTACCGACGTGGAATCCAATCTCTGTTTGAAGGAATCATGGCAGCCTATCGCAATCCTGCGGCTCATGCTAATCTTCAATATGAAAAACGTGAGGCTATGGAGCAAATAATGCTGGCAAGCCAGCTGATGTATGTGTTAGACAAGCCGCAATTATAAGGAGAATCTATGGATTTTAGAAAACTTCCATCTAATTCTGAAGGGTTACTGTTAAAGCTGGTCTGTTCAGAAAACCCTACGCAGGTATTGCGGAAACAATACAACGGGCTTTCTACGCAACAAGAGCAAGAACTTGACGGTATCATAAGAGAACTAAAAGAACTCGGCTATATTGATGTTAAATGGGCTGATAATGAGCCATACTTTGTCATTCTAAATAATTCTGCAAGAACATATAGTGAACGATTGGCTGAGTATAACACGCATAACCCCACCAATGCAACACAAGGGAAAAAGGAGAAAAATACAATTTTCATAAGCCACCGATCAACTGATAAAGGTATTGCGGATATGCTTGTTGACTTTTTTGCAGGAACCGGAATTTCTAAGGAAGCAGTTTTCTGCTCTTCTCTGCCGGGCAACGACATAAATGAACGCATTTCTGATGAAGTCAGATCTGCGCTGAAAAGCAGCGCAGTTAACATTGCGATTCTTTCGCATGATTATTATCAGAGTGCCTATTGCCTGAATGAAGCGGGAGTGCTTTGGTATGAGGACGTTCCTGTAATTCCAGTTGCCTTGCCGGAAATTAATTCGGGCAACATGTACGGATTCCTAAATAACGAATATAAGTTAAGGCGGTTGGATTCCGATACAGATATTTCGTACATTTATGATACTGTGAGCGAAGCGGTATCGGCTCCGCACACAAAAGCCAGTCTTATCACATACGAGAATAATAAACTTAGAACAAGGTATGCAGAATATTTGAAAGTGAGAGAATTGCCCCCGGGTGGTTCTGATATTTCTATCGCAGATACTATTGCAGAAATAACCACGGACGATGAACGAATCGTGCTATACTACATACTTCATGAAAATGTTCGAAAAGTCTCTAAATCTACTATTTCAAGTTGGTTAAACAAATGCGAAATCCGTGGCGTAAATGTCGATAACGCGTTTGATCTGCTGTCATCTTTTGATAACGGGGCTTTGAATAACGATACTCTGGAGTTTGGCATCGACACTTTCCGCAAATACTCTGCAAACGTAGCACGGGTGCTTCCACCACTTAAAAAATGCGTGGATCAGCATATTGAATTAGCCGTCAACATATTCAAAAAAATCTGGTCAGATGACACGCTTGATATTAATATACGGCTGTTTGTTGCTTATATCGTGGAAGAGAGAATGCGCACGTTTGGTGACCGTTGGATGGCAGAAGGAGAAATCGAAAATATAAGGCAGTGGGAGAGCAAAAACACACTTGATTCCACACTTTCAAATAACTATGGAAGCTGCCTTGAATTTTTTGTTCAAAATGAGCTTGTATATGCAAGCAGTTGGACAAGCTATGGAAATCCGCGAGAGTATACTTTATTCCCTTCTCTACAGGAGCTCCTTTTTAATTGTCCCCATAAGATTATGGAGGAATTACAAAAAGTCAAAGATGCCTATCATTTAGATTTTCCATTTTGAGTTTTAAGAAGCCCGGCATCGCGCCATTTGACGTGATGCCGGGCTTCCTGTTCAGTTCCATTCCTCCGCCAAGAGGAAATCGCGGATATTCCGGTGTTTGATCCCGTTTCGGCTCATGTCGAACTCATCGAGGGAAACAACGTACTTCGGGAAGTTGTCGCGGATGCTATCATACGCGCCGAACTCGCGGTTGACTGTTTCTTCCGATGCCAGAAGATAAGTGACCTGAACATACAGCTTTTCGCCGCGCTTGTCACATACAAAATCAATTTCCTTATCGCCCGTCCTGCCGACAGTCACCTCATAGCCCCGGCGCAGCAGCTCCAGATAGACGATGTTTTCCAAAATGAGGTTGATGTCCCGCATATTGCCGCCGAAGACCGCCTCGCGGATTCCGTGATCGGCAATATAATACTTCTCGTTGGAGGCAAGGATCTGTTTGCCCTGCAAGTCCTCCCGCTTCACCTGATAGAACAGGTACGCCTCGCAGCAGTATTTGATATAGTTCAGAATTGTTTCCGGGGCAACGGTGCGCTGCTCGTTTTTCAGGAACTTTGCAAGAGAGGTCGCCGAGAAGGTCGTTCCCACATTGGCGATCACATAGGCAATGATCCGTTCCAGCAGGTCAACGTCACGGATTTTATTTCGCTTCACGATGTCCTTGAGCTGGACAGAGTTGAACAGATCGTGAAGATATTGCTTGGACGGCGCATCCGCATAGCGGAGGTTTGCGAGATAGGGCATCCCTCCGGCAAGCAGGTACTTTTGGAAACACTGCTGAATGGACGCATCAGGACTGATCGAGCGGTACAGCTCCATGAACTCTCCGAATGAGAACGGATAGATCACAAACTCCACATACCGTCCGCCCAAATAGGTTGCAAGCTCACCAGACAGCAGCTTTGCATTGGAGCCGGTGATATAGATGTCGCAATCCAGCGAAACGCGGAAAGAATTGATGCACTTTTCCCAGTCCTTGACCTCCTGAATCTCATCAAAAAACAGATAGACCTTGCCGTCGATCTCCTTGGCGCGTTTGGTGATCTCATCATGCAGCGCCTGCGCGGTTTGCAGATGGGAGTAGCTCATATCCTCAAAGTTGATGGCGATAAACTGTGTTGGGCTGACGCCGGACTCCGTGAGTTCCTGCTGGATCAGCTCCAACATGACCGACTTTCCGCAGCGGCGGATACCGGTCATGACCTTGACTAGCTCCGTCCCGATAAACGGACGGATGCGGCTCATATACAGTTCGCGTTTGATCATAAAACTTCACTCTCCTTCCGTGGCCGACCACAGTATATCACACTTACGATTGAAACTCAATGGAGAAATTGCAAAACCAAAAGTTATAACTGATAAAATACTGAATTCGACAAAAGATTTCAGATAAGGCTCAACTATTTAAGCGAAGCCCTGCAAAGGGAGGGTTTCACCCTTTATTGGCACACAAGATGCCGTTACAGAAAAATGAAACAACCATCGGCATATCCGTTGGACGGTTACCCTGCTCAAGAAAGAGAGGGTACAGATTGAAATCGCTGACACGGTGGTGCTGTACGACCGCCTGCCAAAGAATCCCGAATAACGAACGACGCCCACTAGCTTATGGCGAAAACCATAGGTCGGTGGGCATCGTGTTCTTTATAGGGGCTTAATCTTCCAGCCTGCCGTGGTCACAGCCAAGCGACAGATAATGCTCTACCTCCCCTTTCAGCACCATCTGGGCGTACTCCAAGGGCTTATTGTAGAGCAGCCAGTCCGGCGCTCCCTCGTCAAACTGCCCAAAATACGCCCTTAAAAGTTTACTTGACGCAATTTTAAAATCAATATATAATTGGGTCAGAGACCAATTATAGAAAAGGATGATTCCCAATGGCGCGCAGATACGACAGCAAAGAAGCAAAACGGCGGATACTGACCGCCTGTGTCCGGCTTTTTCTGGAAAAAGGCTACACGAACACCAAGGTTGCAGAAATTTTAAAGGAAGCAGATGTTTCCGCCGGGTCGTTCCAGAATATTTTCCGCACCAAGGACGGTGTGCTGACCGAGCTGATCGGCATGATGTTCAGCAGGCAGTTCGGCGCGGTAAGGCCGCTGGCGGCAAACGCCCCCTCGCCGGTGTGCCTCTACGCGGTGGAAACGGCTTTGCAGCTGGCGCTGAGCGAGTTGAGCGAGAATCTGCGGGATATCTATGTGGAAGCGTACACCTTCCCCGCCACGGCGGAGATCATCCACCGCAGCACCACGGCCGAACTGCAGGCGGCGTTCAGCGCATATCTGCCCGGGTGCGCCGAGTGTGATTTCTACGAGATGGAGTTGGGCACGGCTGGCATGATGCGCGGCTACATGGCACGGCGGTGTGACCCCTACTTTACGCTGGAGCGCAAAATACGGCGCTATCTGAGCATGAGCCTGAGTGCGCTGCAGGTCCCCGCGCAGGAGCGCGAGCAGGTCATCGCTTTTGTGGCGGAGATCGATATGCTTGCCGAGGCGCGGAAGGTGGTAGATGCCGTGCTTGCATCGCTGTCCGTGCAGTTTGATCTGAAAGGATAACAAGGCTTGATGACAAGGAGGGAGTAACATGAAAAAATGGCTGATCTGGTGTTTGACGGTGCTGGCAATGGTGTGCCTGATACCGGGGATCGTGTTAAACGTTAAAGCGGCAGATTCTATCTATACGTACTGCTTCGTCTGTATGCAACAAAGAAACTATGAGATCCTCGGATATACAAAAGTTGATTCAACCAAGCATAGGATCCATATAAAATGCTCAGTCTGCGGCAGGAAGAACAGCATTGTTTATGGAGATCTTTCGGACCATACCGGCGGCACCGAAACGCCCACCTGCACCACAGGCAAAACCTGTGAAAAATGCGGCGCGGAATACGGCATTCTCGGTCACAAATGGAAAACTCCGGCGAACGCCTCCCTTGGCAACGGCACGCACCGCATCATTTGCTTGCGCTGCGGCTTAAATGGTACCGCAAGCTGTACCGGTGGCACAGCAACCTGCACCACCAAAGCGGTCTGTGAGGCGTGTGGTGGGAAATACGGCAAAAGAAACCTAAATAATCATGCTCTGGTGCATTATGATGCGCAAGCCCCCACCTGTACGAAACCCGGCTGGGACGCTTTCGACACCTGTCCCCGCTGCTACTATACCACTTTTCGAGCAATCCCCGCGCTAAAACATGATTTAGAGCACCACGAAGCAAAAGCCCCCACCTGCACGGAAAAGGGCTGGGATGCTTACGACACCTGCTCCCGCTGCGATTATACCACCCGCAAAGAGATACCCGCGCTGAACCATGATTTTGTGCATCACGATGCGCAAGCTCCTACCTGTACGAAACCCGGCTGGGACGCTTTCGACACCTGTTCCCGCTGCGACTATACCACCTATGTGGAACGGCCTGCACAGCATGATCTGGAGCAGCACGCAGCAAAAGCCCCCACCTGTACGGAAATCGGCTGGGACGCTTTCGACACCTGTTCCCGCTGCGATTATACCACTTATCAAGAAATCCCCGCACTGAACCATAATTTGGAGCAGCACGCAGCAAAAGCCCCTACCTGTACGGAAAAGGGCTGGAACGCTTACGACACCTGCTCCCGCTGCGACTATACCACCTACGCGGAACTGCCCGCGCTGAACCATGATTTGGAGCAGCACGCAGCAAAAGCTGCCACCTGTACGGAAAAGGGTTGGAACGCCTACGATACCTGCTCTCGTTGTGACTATACCACCTATGTGGAGCAGCCCGCGCTGAACCATGATTTGGAGCAGCACGCAGCAAAAGCCCCCACCTGTACGAAACCCGGCTGGGATGCTTACGAAACCTGCTCCCGTTGTGACTATACCACCACCTATCAGGAACTGCCCGCACTGAACCATGATTATCAGGCTGTTACCGTAGAGCCTACCTGTGAAACAGACGGCTATACTGTTTTTACATGCTCCCGCTGCAAAGACAGCTACACCGCAGACCCGACCGATAAGCTGGGGCATCAGTTCGGTGCATGGTCTCCGAACGGAACCGGCTCTCAGAGCGCCGATTGTCTGCGGCAGGGCTGCGCGCACACTGGCAGCACTGATTGCCGGAAGTTTACTTTCCGCACTGCGGAAGGCGAAACGCTGACCTTCTGCCCCGTGTGCGGGCAGGCAGAAAACGCCGCGCAGCTGGAAATGATCGAAGCCGCAACGGCATGGCCGCTCAGCGGCAGCCTTTCTGCGGAGGATGTGACCGCACGGACGAATGGGGAATACCTGAGTGTGGCATTTGAGACCGCAGGCAGCCTGACGCAGCCCACCGGCCGGGTAAGGCTCGCGCTGCCCGCCGGATTGCTGGAAGGCAAAAAGCTTGTGCGCATTGCCCCGGACGGCACACAGACGGAGATGCCGTTTGAAACAGAGCGCGGAACGATCATCCTTACGCTGGATTTTGCAAACAGCGAGCTGCCTGTAATGCTCTTCCGGCTGGTACCCCAGACCGCCACCCTCTGAAGGCTTTTACAGCGGCACAAACAATAAAACGCAAAATGCCCGCTCACCGTGGTTTTCCACAGGTGGGCGGGCATTCTTTTGTGCCTTTTTGGGCATAAAAATACCCCCGGAGGATGCAGCGTTTTTTACGCTGTCTACTCTGGGGGCAGGATAGCAAGCGCTGCGCGGCAGCTCCCGGAAGCGGACACTGTCTTGCTGAAAAAGCACTTCCTAGCGCTGCTCCTCCGGCGGGCAGCAGCTCTCCCGGGGGATGAGCTTATGTGGCACGATGATCTTTGTGGCCAGAAGGTTCGGGTTCTCGATGTGGTTGATGGTCTGGCTGGCGGCTTCCATGCCCAGCTGGTAGGGGTTCACGTCCACGGTGGTCAGCTGTGGGCTGCCCTGCCCTTTGTTGCGGAGTGCCCCTTGGCAAACCGGACGGGATTGCGCTATAATAGAGCCGTAACAGTTCCACAAAGGTGTGGTAAGGGAGGTGCGGTCATGATCCGGGTGGCGATCGTAGAGGACGACGCGGAGGTACAGGGGGTATTGCAGGAGTATGTCCGGCGGTATACCCGGCAGTACGGGACAGAGTTTGAAGTGACGGTCTTTGCGGACGGCGTGGATATTCTGGAGGATTACCGCGCGGTCTACGATATTATTTTTCTGGATGTGGAGATGAAGCATCTGGATGGCATGACCACGGCAGAGCGCATCCGGCAGATGGATGCAGACGTCATCCTGATCTTCATCACCAATATGGCGCAGTATGCCATCCGGGGCTACTCGGTGGGAGCGCTGGACTATGTGCTGAAGCCGGTGCCCTACTTTGCCTTTTCGCAGCAGCTGCTCAAGGCCGTTGCCCGGCTGGAAAAGCGGGCAAAGCACTACCTGACCGTGCCGGTGGAGGGCGGGCTGCGGCGGCTGGACACCGCAAGCATCTATTACCTGGAAAGCGAGGGGCACCGGGTGCACTTTTACACCGATGAGGGCGATTTTTCTGCCCCCGGCGCCCTCAAGACCTTTGAGGAAAAGCTGGCAGACTGCCCCTTTGCCCGGTGCAACAGCGGCTACCTTGTCAATCTGGCACAGGTGCGGGAGCTGCGGCAGAGCACCGTGCAGGTGGGCCCCTGCGAGCTGCAGGTCAGCCGCCCCAAGCGCAAGAGCTTTCTTGCCACCCTGACAGACTACATCGGAGGTGAAGGCTCATGACCGCGCTGCCGGATATCCCCCGGCTGTACACCGCCCTTGCCGAGTGTCTGGCGGTGTTGCTGTTCACCCCGGCGCTTGCGCCCCGCTTTTCCAGAGCGGTCACCGGGGGTATCACCCTGCTGTGGGCGGCGGGGCTGTCGGCCTTTCTGGGGCTGACGGGCAACGTGCCCGGCGGGCTCTGGATCCCCTGCATGGTAACGGCCATCGGGCTTTCCTACCTATATTTATGGGGCGTGTGGAGCATCACTCTGCTGGAAGCCGGGTATCACTGCGCACGGGCGTTTATTCTGGCAGAGCTTGCCGCCAGCGTGGAGTGGCAGCTGCACTGCGCCCTCTGGCCCGCCCGCGGCCCATGGGAGCCCCTGTCTTTGCTGCTGCTGGCGCTGGTGTATGGGACGCTGTTCGGCATCATGTGCTATCTGCAGCACCGCCGTCCCCAGCCCGCCGGGCACTTACAGATCGGCGGCAGCGCCGCCCTGACGGCGGTCATGCTGGCGCTGACTGCCTTTGCGGTGAGCAATCTGGGCTTTCTGCCGGGCAGCGAGATCAATATGAGCATTTTTTCCATCCGCACTCTGGTGGATTTTTCCGGCGTGCTGATCTTATCTGTGCAACACGAGCAGCTGCAGGAGAACGCTTTGCACAGCGAGCTTGCCGCCATGGACGAGGTGCTGCACCGCCAGTACGAGCAGTACAAGCGCAGTAAGGAGGGCATCAACCTCATCAACCGGCGGTATCATGAACTGAAAGTCCAGCTTGCCCGCATCCGGGAGGAGCAGGACCAGACCAAGCAGAACGCTGCCATTGCCGCCATGGAGCAGAACATCCGCCAGTACGAGGCCGAGAACAAGACCGGCAACCCGGTGCTGGATACCCTGCTCACCGCCAAGACCATGGAATGCCAGCAGGAGAATATCACCATCACCAGCGTAGCGGACGGCAGGATGCTGGGCTTTCTCACCATCCGGGAGCTGTGCACCATCGTGGGCGTGGCGCTGGATAACGCCATTGCCGCCGTGCGCGCCGAGCCGGACCCCGAAAAGCGGCTCATCAAGGTGGCGGTGTACAGTCAGGGCGGCTTTGCCATGCTGCGGTTCGAGCACTATACAGAGGCCGCCCCCGCACTGGATGCGGACGGTCTGCCAAAGCAGGGGTCGGACCTGAAAAGCGTCCGCACCACCGTCGGGCAGCACGGCGGCAGCATGACGATGCACTGGGAAAACAACTGGTGCACCCTGCGGATCTTATTTCCGCTGCCCCAAAAGCAATAATATTTTTACGGCAGGTATCCCCTGCCGTTTTTTTGTTGTCTGGCAGGGTGCACAAAGAAGTGCGGGCTTTGTTTGTGCACAAGCACAATAAAAATTGAAAATTTATTGTAACTTTTGCAAACTGTGTGTCCAAAACGACAGATTGTGCAAAAGATGATAACGATGCGCCAATATCCGTTATAATGGGTCACAGTTGGGTACGGCCCAAAAAATATAAAAGAATATGGAGGAGACAACACAATGAAGCGCGATCCGAACAACAAAAAGCCCACAAAGTTGCTGACAGCTGTTACAGCACTCTTACTGGCAGTTGGAATAGTGGCAGATGTAGCAATGTTTGGTGTGTTTCCCAGTTCTCTGGACAAGGCATTCCCTGGCCAGAATGGAGACCCGGAATTGCAAAAAACATCTTATGCAAATGGTTTGTCAGTGGCTCAGAAAGTCGAGGAGGAAGGCGCAGTCCTTCTGAAAAATGACGGCGCTCTGCCGTTGGCAGGAACAAACCGAAAAATCAATCTTCTGGGCTATGCTTCCGCAAATCCGGTTTATGGCGGTACGGGTTCCGGTGGCAGCAGCTACACTGCAAACCGGACAGATTTTGTAAAAGCCTTTACGGATGCAGGTTTTGAAGTGAATCAAAATCTGGTCAATCTCTACAGACCCAAAAACAACGAAGGCGGAAATACATTCTCTGTTGATTTTTCCATCCCGGAACTGCCTGCAACCGAGGAATTGGCTAAGGACATGGGTGTGGAGTACCAGTATACTGGAGACTGCTCATTTGAAGCAATGAAGGATTTTTCGGATACTGCTGTGGTCGTGTTCTCCCGCAAGGGCGGTGAAGGCAATGACTTGCCCACTTCGATGGCTGAAAATACCTCGTATGCACCGGATCAGAGCAAGCATTATCTGGAACTGAACAGCGCGGAACAGTCTTTGCTGGAACAGGCAGAAGCGACATTTGATAATGTTATCGTTCTGATCAATTCAGGCAATGCTATGGAACTGGGCTTCCTGAATGATGAAGGCGTTGATGCAGCCCTCTGGATCGGTGATCCCGGTGATGTGGGCACGATTGGAATTGTCAACATTCTGACGGGTGCAGTCAACCCCTCTGGCCGTCTGCCGGATATCTACCCTTATGCAGTAGAAACAACCCCTTCTTACTACAACTTTGATACCTTTGAGTATACCAACTCTAAGGACTGCTTCAAAAACTTCGAAAGTCATCCTGCCTACCTTGTAGAGTATCAGGAAGGCATTTATGTGGGATATCGTTATTACGAAACCCGTGAAAGCTACGATTACACTACCCGTGAAGGAGAAAATCTGACGGGACTTTCCTACAATGATGTAGTGCAGTTCCCCTTTGGCTATGGCTTGAGCTACACAAGCTTTGACTGGGAACTGGAAAACACGATTCCGACTACCGTTACCGCACAGGATACGCTGGAGTGGAATGTCAAAGTTACCAATACTGGCAATGTGGCTGGCAAAGATGTTGTGGAACTGTATTACAGTGCGCCCTATTACAGTGCAGCTGAAGGCGGCAGCGGCTTGCAGAAGGCTGGCGAAGTACTGGGCGGCTTTGCAAAGACGAAGGAATTGCAGCCGGGTGAAACGGAAACGGTTACGATTTCTATGCCGGTAGAGCAGATGGCTTCTTATGATGCACAGAAGTACTACACTTCTACCGGTTCCTACGTGCTGGAAGCTGGCGAGTATCAGATTTCTCTGCGTACGGATTCTCATACGGTGAAAGATAATCTGACCATGACCTGCAAGGTTGCTGAGAATGAAGTGTTCCAGGACAGTGCGTTTGGCAGTGGTGTGGAAAACTGCAAGTATGTCGGCAAGCGCTCTTCGGACGAAGTGGTAGCAACAAATCAGTTTGATGATGCAGCTGGTGATGTGGCTTACCTCAACCGTGACACTTGGCAGATCGTTCCCGGTACCAGCAAGGAAGCAACTGCTGAACAGCTGGAAGCCTTCAACAATGCGCTGGTAGTGGATGATAGCTATGTGGATGCAGATGACACTGCGCCGACCTTTGGTGCGAAGAATGGCCTTACGCTGAAAGACATGGAAGGCCTTGCCTATGATGACGCACAGTGGGATAAGCTGCTGGATCAGCTGACCCTTGATGATATGTACAAACTGCTGGGCGCAGATGGCTGGGGAAGTGCAGCAGTTGATGATATCGGTAAGGGACAGACTTATGAAATGGACGGACCTGCCGCTCTGAGTTATGTGTTCGATGCCTTTATGGGTACCTGCACATATAAGACGGTTACTTATCCGGCAGAAGTTCTGCTGGCGGCTACTTGGAATGTAGACCTGGCTTCTGAATTTGGCGATGCAATCTCGCAGGAAGGAAAGGCGTGGAATATTTCCGGCTGGTATGCACCTGGTGCTAATACCCACCGCAATGCATTTGCTGGCCGTAACTTTGAGTACTATTCTGAGGATGGCTTCCTTTCTGGTTCCATGTCCGCTGCTACGGTTGGTGCGGCAGAGAAAAATGGTATGTACTGCTACATTAAGCATTTTGCACTGAATGAGCGTGAAACCTGGCGTCATTATGGCCTGTGCACCTGGGCCGATGAGCAGGCAATGCGTGAAATTTACTTCGTGCCGTTTGAAAAGGCTGTGAAGGAAGGCGGCAGCACGGCTGTGATGTCTTCCTACAATAATATTGGTACTACTTGGGCCGGTGCAAGTACTGCACTGCTGACCAATGTTCTGCGTAATGAATGGGGCTTTATTGGCACTGTGATTACGGATAACAACGAGGAGCATGGCTTTATGGATATTGAAAAAGCTGTCTTGGCAGGTGGTACCAATCTGCTGTTTGGCTGGGGCACTAAGACCTTCGATAACCTGAGCCAGACTGCTACCGGTCAGCTGAAGATGCGCGAAGCTGCACATCAGTATCTGTATACGCTGGCAAATAGCTACGGTGTAGATGTAGATGCGCCTGTGCCTATGTGGCGCACGCCTGCACTGGTAGGCAGTGTGATTGTCTATGTGTTGGTTCTGGCAGGTGTTGTGGTGGTTCTTCGCCGCCGCAAGTATAATAAAACGCTGGCTAATACCAATGCAGGTGCGGATGTGAGTAAGGAATAAGTACTGACCCGTAATCAAAACTGTCTTCCTTCTAATCCCGGAACACGGCTGCACGGCAGTTACGGCTCGCAGCCGTGTTCCCTTTTGGAAACAGAATCACGCTTCTTCTCCTTATGCGTGGTCCTGTTTCCAAAGGCAATACCGTTTCTACTGAAAGGAGATTTCCCCGTGAAACATCAGGATATTATTGCAAAACTGAGTCTGGAACAAAAATGCGCCCTGCTGAGCGGCGGCACGGTGTTCACCACCCGGGCGCTGCAGGGCAAGGGCATCCCGGCCATTACCCTGTCGGACGGCCCCAACGGCGTGCGCAAGCAGGCGGGCGCAGCTGACCATCTGGGCCTGAACCCCAGTGTGCCCGCCACCTGCTTCCCCACCTCGGCTACCGTTGCCAACAGCTGGGACCCGGAGCTTGGCGAGGCTGTGGGCGCAGCCATGGGCGAAGAAGCAGCGGCACAGGGCGTGTCGGTGCTGCTGGGCCCCGGCCTGAACATCAAGCGCAGCCCCCTGTGCGGCCGCAACTTCGAGTATTTCTCGGAGGATCCCTACCTTGCCGGTAAGATGGCGGCGGCCTACGTCCGCGGCATCCAGAAAAACGGCATTGCCGCCTGCCCCAAGCACTTTGCCGTGAACAGTCAGGAGCTGCGCCGCATGGCCTCGGATTCCATCGTGGACGAGCGCACCCTGCGGGAAATTTACCTGACCGGCTTCGAGATGGTGGTCAAAGAAGCGCAGCCCAAGACCATCATGTCCGCCTATAACCTTGTCAACGGCACCTACGCCAACGAGAACGCCCACCTGCTCATGGATATCCTGCGCAGGGACTGGGGCTTTGACGGCGCAGTGGTCACCGACTGGGGCGGCAGCAACGACCACGCCTTGGGCGTAAAGAACGGCTCTACGCTGGAAATGCCCGCCCCCGGCGGGGACGCCATCCGGGAGCTGATGAAAGCGGTGCAGACCGGCAAGATCACCGAAGCGGACGTGGACGCCCGGCTGGAGGAGCTGCTGGAGCTGGTGTTCACCACCAAAGCGGCGGTGGACGCCGCACCCGGCAAGTTCGATGCCGACGCCCACCACGCACTGGCACGCCGGGCTGCTGCCCAGAGCATCGTGCTGCTGAAAAACGAAAACAGCCTGCTGCCCCTTGCAAAGGGGGAAAAGGTGGCGGTCATCGGCGACTTTGCCCAGACGCCCCGCTATCAGGGTGCAGGCTCCAGCGCCGTCAACTCCATCAAGGTGGATTCCTTTTTGGACTGCCTTGCCGAAAGCGGCCTGAACAGCGTCGGCTACGCCAAGGGCTTTGACCGGCAGGGCAAGCCCGACGAGGCACTGAAAGCCGAGGCGGTGCTGCTGGCAAAGAACGCCGACGTGGTGCTGCTGTGCATGGGTCTGGACGAGATCAAGGAGAGCGAGGGCATCGACCGCGCCGACATGAAGCTGGCAGAGAACCAGCTGGAACTGCTGGCCGCTGTGGCGGCGGCAAACCCCAACGTGGTGGTGCTGCTGAGTGCAGGCTCCTCGCTGGAAAGCGATTGGGTCAAGGACTGCAAGGCGCTGGTCTACGGCTGTCTGGGCGGTCAGGCCGGTGCGGGCGCACTGGTCGAGGTGCTCACCGGCGCGCAGAACCCCTGCGGTAAGCTGGCTGAGACTTGGGCGCGCAGCTACGCCGACACCCCCGCAAAAGCGCATTTCGGCGGTGACGGCCCCACTGTGGAGTACCGCGAGGGTCTGTATGTGGGCTACCGCTACTACGACACCGCCGGTGTGCCCACCGCCTTCCCCTTCGGCTACGGCCTGAGCTACACCAGCTTTGCGTACAGTGACCTGAAAGCAGACGAAACCGGCGTGACCCTGACTGTCACCAACACCGGCAGCTGTGCAGGTGCCGAGGTGGTGCAGCTGTATGTGGCAAAGCCGGATGCAAAGGTTTTCCGCCCCGTCAAGGAGCTGAAGGGCTTTGCCAAGGTGCAGCTGGAAGCCGGAGAGAGCAAGACCGTCACCATCCCGCTGGACGATAAGGCGTTCCGCTACTGGAACGTCAAGACCGACCGCTGGGAGGTGGAGAGCGGCAGCTATCAGCTGCTGGTGGGCGCTTCCAGCGCCGATATCCGTCTGACTGCCGCCGTCACGGTGGCGGGCACCGGCGCACCCGACCCCTACGCGGGCAAAAATCTGGAGCATTACCGCACCGCACAGGTGCAGAATGTGCCGGACGCGGAGTTTGAGGCGCTGCTGGGCCGTCCCATCCCGGAGAACAAGGTGCACATCGACCGCAACATGACGCTGGGCGAGATGGGGCACGGACGCAGCCCCATCGGCTGGCTGGCGGCTGCCGTGCTGGGCACCCTGCTGCGCCGCAGCATCAAAAAGGGCAAGCCCGACCTGAACATCCTGTTCCAGTACAATATGCCTCTGCGGGCGCTGGCCAAAATGACCAACGGCGCCATCAGCATGGGCATGGTGGACGGCATCGTGATGGAGCTGCAGGGCTTCTGGATCATCGGCCTTGTGCGGGTGATCGTGGAGGCCGTGAAGAACCTCGTGCTGAACAGCCGCATGGAAGAGCGCTTGAAAAACAGCTGAAAGGAAGCAGGCTATGAATTTCTGGAATAACTTCGCGGCAAAGCACCCCGCCGCTGCCAAGTGGGTGCGCGAGGGCGGCCTGTTCGTCATCGTGTCCAACCTCATCACGGTGTTCAAGTACCTGCTGCTGCAATTTCTGCCCAAGGCCTTTGCCAGCCTGCCGGTGGTGGATTTCGGCTGGCCGGGCATCGACATCACCCTGTTCGGCGAGACCTTCAAGTGGAACATCCTCGGCTACGATGCCGCCCACGGCGGTCTGCCCTACTTCTGCGCCTACATGATCGCCATGGTCATCGGCGAGTGCATCAACTTCCCCATCCAGCGCAATTTTGTGTTCCGCAGCAAGGGCAATCTGGCAAAGCAGATCGGCTGGTATGTGCTGGCCTTCTGCATCATCACCTGCATCGTCAACTCCATCAACTGCATCTGGGTGGCAGTGGCCGGTCTGCTGGTACCGGACTTCATCTACAACATCGGCACCACCGTGCTCAACGGCGGCATCTCCATGGTCATCTTCTTCTTTGTGAATAAGATCATCTTCCCGGAGGGCGAAAAAGCCGCCAAATAATAAGCTATTCTCCTTCATTTTCTTCTCTTCATCATAAACCAGAAGGGCTGCTCCGTTCTCCGGGGCAGCCCTTTTGGTTTGAAGGAGAGAACTCTCTCAGTCATCTTATTTTTGTTTTTCTGCACAAAATGTTCTGCGGGCAGGGTTTTCCTCTTGACAAGCGGGCAAATGTTTCGTACTATATTTAGTAGTATGGAATCAAAGACGCTGTACGCAGGTTTCAGTGTGACCCTGTACCCGTTTCAGGCAAAGCGTGCCTGTTTGATATAAAATGGAACCGTAAAGAGAAAAGCCGTATGCTTTTGCCCGTGCCGCCGGTTTTGGGTGGTGCGTATGGTTTTGGTGTCACTTTTTGCATTGAAAGCTCTTTCTATATCATTGCCCGTGTCCTGCTGCGCAGCGTCTCCTGCTTTTAATTTTGCATTGAATTGAAACAAAGGAGAGTGAACGCAATGACCGCGATCGGAGTGATCGTGGCCTTGATCGTTGCTGTTGTCGGCGTGGCTGCGGGCTATTTTATTGGTTACAACAACCGTAAAAAGACTGCCGAAGCCCAGATCGGCAGCGCCGAGGCCGAGGCTACCCGGCTGGTGAACGAGGCGATCAAGACCGCTGACCAGAAGCGCAAGGAAGCGGTTCTGGAAGCAAAGGACGAGGCTTTCCGTCTGAAAGCCGAGGTCGATGCCCAGAAGGCAGAGGCCGACAAGGAGATCAAGCAGCGCCGTGCGGAGATCAGTCGTCAGGAGAACCGCATCGACCAGAAGGAGACAGCGCTGGACCGCAAGACCGAGGCGCTGGAAAAGAAGGAAGAAGAGCTGAAAAAGCGCGCTGCCGAGGCCGAGGAGCGTCTGGCAGAGATCGATGCTCTGCGCGCCAAGGAGATGGAGCGTCTGGAAACGCTGGCAGGCCTGAGCCAAGAGGACGCCCGCGAGGTGCTGCTGCACAAGGTGGACGAGGAGCTGACCCACGAAAAGGCCGTGCGCGTTGCCGCCTACGAGACCGACCTGAAGGAAAACTGCGATAACATCGCCCGCAACCTCATCGGACAGGCCGTCAGCCGCTGCGCTGCCGACCATTGCAGCGAGACCACCGTCAGTGTGGTGCCGCTGCCCAGCGATGAGATGAAGGGCCGCATCATCGGCCGCGAGGGCCGCAATATCCGCGCACTGGAGACCGCTACCGGCGTGGATCTGATCATCGACGATACCCCGGAGGCCATTACCCTGTCCTCCTTCGACCAGACCCGCCGCGAGGTGGCTCGCATGACGCTGGAGCGCCTGATCGGCGATGGCCGTATCCACCCCGCCCGCATCGAGGAGACGGTGGAAAAGTGCCGCCACGATCTGGAACTGCAGATGAAGCGCGAGGGCGAGCGTGCGGTGATGGAGCTGGGCATCCACGGCCTGCACCCGGACCTGATCAAGCTGATCGGCC